>Ga0187849_1001343_pt1 | contig 26996 bp, 23 predicted proteins | sample June2016WEW_4_10_2_FD_132412 | JGI IMG/M metagenome (GOLD analysis project Ga0187849, IMG submission 132412) | Peatland microbial communities from SPRUCE experiment site at the Marcell Experimental Forest, Minnesota, USA - June2016WEW_4_100 | ecosystem: Environmental > Terrestrial > Soil >...
CTTGGGATCATCGTATGTCAGTTTTTCCATGGTTACCTCCTTTCGGATAACCATGGTATCATAAAAATCCATTATGCGCAATTAATTATGACGTTATGTATAACAATAAAAATTGGTGAATTACGCTTGATATTGTGGATTCTGTTTTTACATAAATTCGTCTCCGCGACCTTTGCGGTGGAAAAAAAGGAAAAAATTTTTGGGTAAAGTGATTGCCATGGCTGGGAAAGGGGGGACAGGGAAGACGACCCTTTCCGCCCTCATCATCCGTCATCTCCAAAAAAAAGGCCTGGGGCCGATCCTGGCGGTAGATGCCGACCCCAGCTCCAACTTAGCGGATGCCCTGGGTTTGCCCGTGAAACAAAGCCTGGGAACAGCCCGGGAGGATTTCTTCGAGACCAAGGGCAAACTGCCTCCGGGAATGACCAAGGAAACGTATCTGGAGATGAAGTTACACGAAATCCTGGTGGAGTCCCGGGGCTTGGATCTTTTGGTCATGGGCCGGCCGGAAGGCCCGGGGTGTTATTGCTATGCCAACAACATTCTGCGGCACCACCTGGATATTCTGGTTAAGAATTATCCCTTCGTCGTGATGGATAATGAAGCCGGGATGGAGCATTTGAGCCGCAGGACCACGCAGGGCGTAGATTATCTGCTTTTCCTTTCCGACTATTCCATCAAGGGGATTCGGACGGTGGGGAAAATCCGAGAACTGATTGAGGAACTGAAGCTCTCGGTTAAGGAAAAACATTTGGTAATGGACCGGGCGCCGGAACAGCTGGATCCAGGTTTTTGCCGGGAGATCCAGAAGCAGGGATTGGACCTGCTGGGAAGTGTCCCGGTGGACCCCTTCATCTCCGATTACGAAATGAGGGGGCAGCCCCTGGTAGACCTGCCGGAGGGATCACCGGCCGTGGGGATCGTGGCGGAGATGATGGAGAAGATGATCCATTAGTTTTATGGGACGCAGATGAACGCAGATTTTCAGGATTCCTGAATACGCGACTAAAGGACATTTATTAAAAAGGGGGGTGAAGAACCGTGGCTAAGAATCTAGAGGAGAAAACGCTTTTCAGCGGGGAGAAGGTAAAAGTAATCGGCCCGGAGTATGCAGAGGGGATGCCCGAGCAGGCGCATCAATGGAGGCAGAAGATCCAGGGTCGGCAGGAGATGCTCAAGTACTTGCAGAACGGGGAGCGGTACTGGTTCAGTAAGGAATGGTATGGGAGCGAAAAACGGAAGACCCCAGCGTGAAAAATATATTTTTTTACCGCAGAGAGCGCAGAGCGCGCAGAGATAAATTAAAATTTATATAAACAACAAAATGCTAGGACTCATTTGCCGCAGGTTCAGGCATTTGGGAAATTCGAATCTGGGATTTGGAATTTAAATTACTCTGCGTTCTCCGCGATCTCTGCGGTGAACGATACCTTGAAGGAGGTGGCCGTGGATATACCGAAGATCAACTATACGGGCAAGATCAAAGAAGTCACATTGGGGGGAGGAGACAAAAAGGTTACGGTGGGCGGGGAAACCATGTACCCTTTCCATCTCTTCGAAGGGCAGATGCCCCATCCCCCGCGGATTGCCATGGAGGTCTATGATGCCCCGCCAGAGGATTGGCCAGAAGCGGCCCTGGAGCCTTTTAAAGATGTGGTGAACGACCCTGTGGCCTGGGCGAAGAAGTGCATAACGGCCTACGGTGCGGAGATGATCTGCCTTCAACTGGCCAGCACCGACCCCAATGGAATGAACCGTCCGTCGGAGGAAGCAGCGGCGATCGCCAAGAAAGTCGCCGAGGCCATCAATGTTCCTCTGATTGTATGGGGCTGCGCCAACGATGAAAAAGATGCGGATACGCTCCGACGGGTCGCCGAGCAGTGTGAAGGGAAGAATCTGGTTATTGGCCCGGTGGGGGAGAAGAACTACAAACCCATCGGCGCCGGGGCTATCGCCTATAAACACACCCTGGTGGCTTCTTCGCCCATTGACGTCAATTTAGCCAAACAATTGAATGTCTTATTGGGCAACCTGGGCGTACCGGATGCCCAGATTCTCGTGGACCCTACTACCGGAGGGCTGGGATACGGGATTGAATATACCTATTCGGTCATGGAGCGGGACCGCATGGCCGCTTTGACCCAGCAGGATGAGCGTCTGCAGTTCCCGTTGGTTTGTAACATGGCCAAGGAGGTATGGAAGACCAAGGAAGCCAAATTACCCCAGTCAGAAGAGCCTCGGCTGGGCGACCCCAAAAAACGGGGAATTTTGATGGAATCGGTCACCGCCGTGATATTGCTCATGGCCGGGGCCAACATTCTCATCATGCGCCATCCTGAAGCCATCCAGCTGGTGAAAGGGATGATCGGAGATCTATCAAAAAGCTAAATAGCTTTCGGCCATCAGCCGTCAACCCAAAAGAGTTTGTTTTGGCTGAAAGCTGAAGGCTGATAGCTGACCGCTATTCTACCGAGGAGGGTTATTCTAATGGCAGATGGAGTGAAGAGTGTAGATCAGGCAACGTTAAAGATGTTAGAAAAAGCTAAAGCCGACAAAGTGAGCACAGCCTTTGACCGGGCCGAAGAGATGAAGCCTTGCCCGATCGGGGCTGAGGGAAGCTGTTGCAAAAACTGCGCCATGGGGCCGTGCCGGGTGCCCGCTCCCAAAAAGAAGGCCGAGACGGAGGCCGAGAAGGCCAAAAGAAGAGGAGTGTGCGGGGCAACCGCTGAAACCATTTCGGCGAGAAATTTTGCCCGAATGATCGCGGCCGGCACCTCCGCCCATTCCGACCATGCCCGGGGAGTGGCCGAGGCCTTCCTGGCTACGGCCAAAGGAGAAGTGCCCGGCTTTGCGATTAAAGACGAGCAGAAACTTTACCAGGTGGCCCTGGATTTGGGTGTGGAGATAGGCGATCGTTCGGTCAAAGAGATCGCGATCGATGTGGGGGACAAGTGCCTGTCCGAGTTCGGAAGGCAGCATGGCGAACTGATGTTCTTGAAACGGGCGCCCCTGAAACGGCAGGAAATCTGGAGGAAACTGGGAATTGCTCCCCGGGGTATCGACCGGGAAGTGGTGGAGTTGATGCACCGGACTCACATGGGAGTGGACCAGGACTACCGGAATCTCATGCTCCAGGCGTCGCGATGTGCCCTGGCTGACGGCTGGGGTGGGTCCATGATCTCCACCGAGCTTCAGGACATCCTCTTCGGCAACCCCGTGCCGATTGCGGGAAAGATCAACCTGGGGGTCCTCAAGGAAGATATGGTCAACGTGGTCATGCACGGCCATGAACCCCTGCTCCCTGAACTTCTGGTAGTGGCCTCTCAGGACCCGGAGCTCCAGGCTTACGCCCGATCCAAGGGGGCGAAGGGAATCAACCTGGCAGGGATGTGCTGCTCGGCCAACGAAGTCTTAATGCGCCATGGAATTCCAGTGGCCGGAAATTTCCTCCAGCAGGAACTGGCCATCGTCACCGGAGCAGTCGACGCCATGGTCGTGGACGTTCAGTGCGAAATGCAGTCCCTGGCCGACGTAGCCAAGTGCTATCACACCAGGGTAATCACCACCAATACCCGGGCCAAGATGGAAGGAGCCACCCATATCGAGTTTGACGAGCACCATGGCCCGGATGTGGCCAAAAAAATCCTGCGAGAGGCCATCGACAACTTCCCCAACCGGAAAGGGAAGCCGGTTCTTATTCCCTCGGAGACCCATGAAATGGTGGTGGGATTCAGCCATGAGACCATCAACTACCTGCTGGGCGGTCTCTTCCGCTCCTCTTACCGGCCGCTCAATGACAACATCATCAATGGCCGGATTCGAGGGGTAGCCGGGGTGGTAGGATGCAACAATGCCCGTACCACCCATGACAGTGCTCACCTGATCATGATCAAAGAATTGATCAAAAATGATGTAATCGTCCTGACCACCGGTTGTGCGGCTATGGCTTGCGGAAAGGCCGGTCTGTTGACTCCCGAAGCCGCCTCCAAGTATTGCGGATCGGGGTTGGCCGAAGTCTGTGAGGCCGTGGGCATTCCGCCGGTTCTCCATCTGGGGGCCTGCGTGGACAACAGCCGGATTTTGATGGCTGCCACCGCCGTGGTCAAGGACGGAGGGCTGGGCGACGACATCAGCGACCTCCCGGCGGCCGGAGCGGCTCCGGAGTGGATGAGCGAGAAAGCCATCGCCATCGGCCAGTATTTCGTGGCCTCCGGTGTCTTCACGGTCTTTGGGACCACCTTCCCCATCACCGGAAGCGAAGGGATGTGCAAGCTCCTCTTCGAGGAGATGGAAGAAACCTTGGGGGGCAAGTGGGCCTTTGAACCTGACCCGGAGAAGGCCACCAAGTTGATGCTCGCCCATATCGACAAGAAACGTAAGGCGCTGGGTCTGGATAAGGCCCGGGAGCGCGTGCTTTACGACATGGCCATGCGGCGGGAGCTGGATGCCGTCTAAAGCAGAAATATAGTTCGGAGTCATGAGTTCGGAGCTTGAGGTTTTTGCTCCGAACTCATGACTCCGAACTCCGAACTGATTTTTTGAAGGAGGAGAGAACGTGTCTAAGATTATCGCAGCAGCAGCTATTCGGGGAGGACATAAGATTCTGGAGCGGGCGGAGAAGAAATATCAAGAGGCCCTGGAGAAATGGGGTCCTAACCAGGAGGTCGGATTCCCCAATACGGGCTACTACCTGCCCATCATTTACGGGATCCTGGGAGTTCCCGTGAAGACTCTGGGGGACATGAAGCCCGTTTTGGAGCGTTGTAAAGCCCTCATCCCTCCCCTGGTGAAGGAGAAGGTGTGGCTCCCTTATTTGGCTCCAGCCCTGGATGCGGGTATGGCGACCTTCTTCGCCGAAGAAATCATCGAAGCCATCCGTTACCTGGAAGATCCCAATTTCTATGTCAAGGGGGAAGATCCCACGCCAGAGAATCTCTGGCTGGGGGCCGCCGACGACATCATCTTGAGAAAACGGGGGGTGGAATTCGTCGATGGGACCGCGCCCGGGTTTGCCGCCATCTTAGGGGCGGCGCCCACCAAGGAGATTGCCGCCAAGATCGCGCAGGAGCTACAGGAGAAGAACCTTTACGTCTTCATGGCCTCGGAGAACAATGGAAAACGTTTCTCTGAACAACTGGTGGAGGCCGGTGTACAGATCGGCTGGCCGACACGCCTGGTCTCCTTCGGCCCGGACTACACGGCCACGGTCTTTGCCATGGGGTTTGCCACCCGGGCGGCCATGTCCTTCGGTGGGATCGCCCCGGGCGACTTCCGGAAGATTCTGATCTATAACAAAGACCGGGTCTTTGCCTTTGCCCTACCCCTCGGCTTTGTCACAGATGAATGGTACGCCAACGCCGCCGGGGCCATTAACTGGGGATTCCCGGTGATCGCCGATACGCCCATTCCCCAGGTCTTGCCTACTGGGATCTGCACTTATGAGCATGTGGTTTCCAACATTCCCCACGACCAGATCGTTCAGAAGGCCGTGGAGGTCAGGGGCTTGAAAGTTTCTGTGGCCAAGGTGCCGATTCCCCTTGCCTATGGGCCTGCCTTCGAGGGAGAGCGTGTCCGCGGGGAAGATATTTATCTTGAATGCGGTGGCGGGCGAACTCCCGCTGTCGAATGGACCACAACCCGGGATATGAGCGAAGTAGAAGACGGGAAGGTCGAAGTCATCGGCCCGGACATCAAGGATGTCAAACCGCCAGGCCAACTTCCTCTGGCCATCGTTGCCGAGGTGGCGGGCCGCAAGATGCAAGAAGATTTCGAACCCATCCTGGAGCGCCAAATTCACCATCTGATCAATTACGCCCAGGGGATCATGCATATCGGGCAGCGGGACATTGCCTGGATCCGCGTCGGCAAGGGGGCCGTGGAAAAGGGGTTTACCCTGAGGCACCTGGGGGACATCCTCTATGCCAAGTACCACCAGGACTTTGGCTCGATCTTCGATAAAGTTCAGGTGAAAATCTACACGGAAGCTTCCAAAGTAAAGGAAATGCTCGAAAAGGCCCGGGCAACCTACCAGAAGCGTGATGCCCGCATCGAGGGCATGACCGATGAGACCGAAGAGACCTTCTACTCCTGCACCCTCTGCCAGTCCTTCGCCCCGACGCACGTTTGCATCATCACGCCGGAGCGCACCGGGCTCTGCGGGGCCTATAACTGGCTGGACGGCAAAGCCTCCAACGAGATCAACCCCACGGGGCCCAACCAACCCGTACCCAAGCGTGAAGTTATTGACCCTGTTTTGGGGCAATGGAAAGGGGTCAACGAGTTTGTCTTCAAGGCCTCCCGGCAGAAGCTGGAGAAGTATAATGCCTACAGTATTATGGTTGATCCCATGACTTCGTGCGGCTGCTTTGAGTGCATAGCCGCCGTGCTGCCCATGTGCAACGGGATCATGACCGTCAACCGCGACTTTACGGGTATGACCCCCTGCGGGATGAAGTTTACGACCCTGGCAGGAACGGTAGGCGGCGGTTCGGTCACTCCCGGGTTTGTTGGCCACAGCAAACACTATATTTGCAGCAAGAAGTTCATCATGGCCGAGGGAGGGCTCAAGCGGCTGGTCTGGATGCCCAAGATGCTTAAAGAGGAGATCATGGATCGCCTGAAGAAGCTCTCTCGGGAGATGGGGATCCCCAACTTCCCGGAGATGATCGCCGACGAGACCATCGGAACCACGGAAGATGAAATTCTTCCCTTCCTGACCGAAAAGGGGCACCCGGCGCTTTCCCTGCCGTCGTTGTTCTGAGATTGGTAGGGGCACGATGCATCGTGCCCCTACGAAACATTTTTCCAAAAAGGAGCGAGAGATGGCCCTGACAGGAATTGAGATTTTCAAAAAGCTTCCCAAGACGAACTGTGGAGAATGCGGCGTGCCCACCTGCCTGGCTTTCGCCATGAAGCTGGCCGCCGGCCAGGCTGAGCTTTCGGCCTGTCCCTATGTTTCGGAGCAGGCCAAGGCTGAATTAGCCGAAGCCTCGGCTCCTCCCATCCGTCCCCTGACCATTGGCGTGGGGGATCAAGCCCTGAAGATCGGCGGCGAGACGGTCATGTTCCGTCATGAAAAGCGCTTCGTCGGTCCAACGGGCATTGCCGTTCTGGTCTCCGACAAAATGAGCGAGGCCGAGGTCGATTCCCGCCTCAAAAAGTTCAACGAGCTAAAATTCGAACGGGTGGGCCTCAAACTCCAGGCCGATCTGGTGGCGGTCAAAGGGGAATCGGGTGACCCTGCCAAGTTCGAAGCTCTGGTGAAGAAAGTAAAGGACCGGCTCGACGGCAAAGGGGTCGTGCTGATGAGCGAGGACCCCAAGGTTCTGAGCGCAGGGGCCAAGGCCATCGCCGACCGGAAGCCTTTGCTCTATGCCGCCACCAAAGCCAATGCGGAGGCCATGGCCCAGCTGGCCAAGGAGGTTTCGTCCCCTCTGGCGGTGAAGGCCGGGAACCTGGATGAACTGGCCCAATTGACCACCAAACTGACCGCAGCCGGCCTGAAGGATTTGGTCCTCGATTCCGGGGCTCGCACCGCCCGGAAAGTTTTGGAAGACCAGATCGTCATACGTCGGGTTGCCTTGATGAAGAAGTTCCGTCCCCTGGGATTTCCCACGATCACCTTCCCCTGCGAGATGACGGACGATCCCATGAAAGAAACCCTTCTGGCCTCCATGCTGGTGGCCAAATACGCCGGCATCGTGGTGTTGTCGGACTTAGAAGGCCACAGCCTCTTCCCCCTTCTGGTGGAGCGGATGAACATCTTTACCGACCCGCAGCGGCCCATGGCCACCTCCGAAGGGATCTATGAAATCGGGGGTCCGAATGAGAATTCTCCAGTCCTGGTCACTTCCAACTTCTCCCTGACCTACTTCATCGTCTCGGGCGAGATCGAAGGGAGCCGGGTGCCTTCCTGGCTTTTGGTCAAAGACACGGAAGGGCTGTCGGTCATGACTGCCTGGGCGGCCGGCAAGTTTGGAGCCGAACTGATCGGGCCCTTCGTGAAGAAGTGCGGGATTGCCGACAAGGTCAAACACCGCAAGGTGATCATTCCCGGGTATGCGGCGGTCATCAGCGGAGAATTAGAAGAGGAGCTGCCCGATTGGCAAATCCAGATCGGGCCCAGGGAAGCGGGCCACATCCCGGCTTTCCTGAAGATGTGGAAACCGGAGTAATATTGTGTAGGGGCGACCGGCCGGTCGCCCCTACGGACGAATTTTAAAGGAGGGGAAAGATGGTCATATGCGTCGGTGAAAATATCAACATCATGTCCAAAACCATCGGTCCAGCCATCAAAGAGCGCCGTGCCGAACCCATCCTGGAGATGGCCAGACATGAGGAAAAGGTGGGGATGGATTACCTGGACCTGAACATCGGCCCATCCCGCAAGGCGGGTCAGGAAGTGATGGATTGGCTGGTGAAGTTAGTCCAGGGGGAGGTTAAAAAGCCCCTCTCCCTGGATACGACTAACGCGGATGCCATGGAAGCCGGCTTGAAGATCCACAAGGGCAAAGCTTTGATTAATTCTGTCTCCCTCCAGCCGGAACGTCTGGAAAGAGCCCTGCCCATGGCCAAAACTTATAATGCCCATGTCATCGGCCTCCTCTGGGGAAAGGAAGGAATGCCCCGAGATGCCAATGAGAGAGCATCCCACGCCGTGGATTTCATCTATCGAGCTAACGAATTGGGGATCCCCACCGAGGACATCTGGATTGATCCCATCGTCAGCCCGGTCAGCGTGGAGATTAATCAGGTTCTCTCCTGCCTGGAATTTATGTCCATGCTGAAAGACATCGCCCCGGAGGCCAAATCCATCGTCGGGCTATCCAACATTTCTAACGGAACGCCTGACAATTTGCGTCCGGTTCTCAATCGGACGTATCTGATGATGCTGATGAAATATGGGCTTTACTCGGCGATCGTTGACGCCTATGACAAGGAACTGCTGAGCATCGCCAAGGGCGGGATGCCGGAGATCGTCAACCTGGTCCACCGGGTGATGGACGGGGAGGAGCCGGACCTAAAGAAGTTGGCCCGCAAAGAGGTCGAGTACGTGAAGTCCACGAAGGTTCTTCTCGGCAAGACCTTGTACTCCCATTCGTGGCTGCAACTTTAAAGAAGCGATCAGCTAAGAAATTGGTGTTAAGGTTTTCCCTTTGTTTTGCTGAAAGCTGATGGCTGATCGCTGAAGGCTATTTATGTTGCCTAAGCAGGAAAACCTTTCCCTAGCCCGCCGGCTGTCGATCCAAGCCCTGTTGAAAGCGGATTTGGCCGAGAGGGCTGTCTGGAGCGGATTCAGTTTCGAGATAGACCCCGAAGGCCAGAAGAGAATCGGCCTTCACTATTTGGGTCGGGATCTGTTCTTATCGTTCCCTCAAGGAACTATCGAGGCCAAAAATGGGGGAGGCCCGGTCCCCCTGCGGGAGGAGATCCTGATTTTCCATTATCTGGAGAAGGCACGGGGAACTCCATTGACCGGGAAATGGATCTCTTTTGCTGAAATTCCGGGAGGAACTTTTTACCATCCTGTCTTTCTCCAGCGCTGCAAAGCTCCCCTGGTGAAGTATTTCGGCGAAAGGCCCGATAGTCTGCTATCCGTAGCTGTCGATGAAGTTCGGGCAGAACCCTGGTCCATGGGAGATGTGGGCGTTAAGATCCAGGCCTTCCCTTTCGTGACTGTGGGTTTGGTTTTGTGGAAGGGAGATGCTGAATTTCCCCCCGATGGGAATGTTCTTTTCGACTCGTCCATAAACGGTTACCTTTCGGTTGAAGATATCGTCATCCTGGCGGAAACAGTCGTCTGGAAGCTTATCAAAAGAAAAAATACCGATTCACCGCCGAGCACCCCGAGAACGCAGAGCTGATGAAATGAATAAACCTGAAAAGGTTGGAATAATTTATTGGGGAGTAATCAATATTGAAATACGTTACCTCCGCGTCCTCTGCGGTCTCCGCGGTGAATAAGACTGAATTATGAAACTGGCCGTAACCGGAAAAGGTGGTGTGGGAAAGACTACGGTCGTAGCCGGGCTGGCTCGAGTGCTCACCGACCGGGGCCAGAAGGTATTGGCGATCGATGCCGATCCGGCGAGCAACCTTGCTTTAGCCCTGGGCTTCCCCCAGGATCAACGTCTGAAACCCATCTCGGAGATGAAGGAGCTCATTGAGGAGCGTACGGAGGCCAAGTCCGGTTCCATGGGAAGCTTCTTCAAGCTGAATCCCCGGGTCGATGACTTGCCGGATCAATACAGCCTGGAAAAAGACGGGATCCGTCTGATGGTCATGGGAACGGTTCAAAAAGGGGGCGGCGGATGCGTCTGCCCGGAGAACGTGATGCTCAGGAATCTGGTTGCCCATCTTCTCTTAGGGCGTAATGAAGTTGTCATCCTCGACATGGAGGCTGGGGTCGAACATCTGGGCCGGGCCACTGCCAGGGCGGTGAACAAGTTGATTGTCGTCGTGGAACCGGGTCAGCGCAGTGTGGAGGTGGCTCAGAAGATCCGCCGGCTGGCCGGTGACATCGGGCTGAACAATATCGGGCTGATAGGAAATAAAATTCGAAATGAGGCGGACCGGGAATTTCTCTTGAAGAGAATGCCCGACTTGCCGTTTTTAGGCTTTATCGCTTACGATCCCAAAGTAGTGGAGGCGGATCTGTCGGGGAGCCCCCCATTCGCCGGGAACCCGGAATTTCTTAAGTCCATGGGAACAATTGTTGACCGACTGTAGCCCCGAGGTCTTCAGGGATGATCTGGATAGGTGAGAGAATTAATGGCCTTCAGCCCAGGATTTATAAATTTATCCTGGAAAAGAATAAAACGGCCATCCAAGACTTAGCCCGCAAGCAGGCCGAGGCAGGGGCCGCTTATATCGATCTGAACGTGGGAACGGCCTGGCTCCGGCCAACAGAGATCATGGTCTGGCTGGTCAACACGGTCCAGGAGGCGGTTTCCACCCCCCTGGCCATCGACAGCCGCCGACCGGATGTGACGGAAGCGGGTTTGCGGACCTGTCGGAACCCCGCGATGATCAATTCCACTTCGGGGGAAAAGGAAAAGCTGGATCGGTTCATGAATCTGGCGGCCAAATACGAAGCGGCCATCGTGGGCCTCACCATGGACGAACAGGGCATTCCCCTTCATGCTGTTGGAAGAGTGGCCATTGCCAAACGGATCATGGATTTTGCCGATACCCACGAGATTCCCCGGGATCGACTCTACCTTGACCCCGTCGTCCTCCCGCTGAAATTTTCCCAGTCTCAGGGCCCGGTCATCCTCGAGGCCGTCCGCCAAATGGCCAAGGAAAAAAATCCTCCCCACATCCTCGTGGGGCTGAGCAATGTCTCCCAGGGGGCCAAAGAGAGGAAGTTGATCAACCGGACTTTCCTGACCATGGCCGTCACCTGCGGCCTCGATGCAGTCATAGCGGATGTTCTCGACTCTCCATTGATGGAAGCAGTTAAGGCCGCAGAGATCATCGTGGAGCGCCAACCTTATTCGGATCAATTTTTAAAGGAAGCGAAAAAAGAAGTGGCCTAGAGACTGTTCGGAGTTCGGAGGCAATAAAGTAAGGTAGTTCGGAGTTCAGAGTTCGGAGTAGAAAATGAATGTTTCCGTACTCAGAGGGTTGATCGCCTATCGTCGTTTTTTAGGAGGGAAAATTAGATGCCGGAACCTTTGGATCTGTCGAAGATCAAACCCATTTTGGAAAAGTTTCAAGGGCAGGATGGGGCCTTGATTCCTGTTCTGCAGGAGGTCCAGGCCCTCTATGGCTATCTGCCCGAAGAGGCTCTAAAAACCATCAGCCAGGGCCTGAAGTTTCCCCTGAGCCGGATTTACGGGGTGGTGACTTTCTACGCTCAGTTTTACCTGACCCCCCGGGGACGGCATACAGTCCGGGTTTGCCGGGGAACGGCATGCCACGTGCGAGGGGGGAAGAATGTCCTGAAAGCCACCCAGCAATTTTTGGGGATCGGAGAGAATGAAACCACGGCGGACTTTAAATTCACTTTTGAGACTGTGGCCTGCCTGGGAGCCTGCGCTCTATCTCCAGTGCTCTTGGTGGATAAGAATTATTTCGGGAAGCTTACGCCGGCGAAAGTGGAAAAAGTGCTCAAGCAATACAAGTGAAGGAGGATGACCTTTGAAAGGAAGTCTTGCGTCCCAAAAAGATTTGGTTGCCCTTCGGGAAGAGATTCTGCGAGGGCGTGACCCGAATAAACTCTGCGTCACCATCTGCGGAGGCACGGGTTGCCGGGCCTGGGGGGGTGAAGAAGTCCGGGCGGCCTTTATCGAAGAGATCCGGAAGCAGGGTCTGGCCGGGCAAGCGGATGTGGTGCGCACGGGCTGCCACGGTTTCTGCGAGCGCGGGCCGGTAGTGGTGATCCTTCCTCAAGAGATCTTTTATCAGCAGGTGGTGGTCGAAGATGTGCCGGAAATTGTCTCGAACACTCTCCTCGGAGGACGGGTAATCCAGCGGTTGCTGTACATCAACCCGGCTACCGGCCGGACCGTGACCTACGATCATGACGTTCCTTTCTATGAGCTCCAGATGCGCCGGGTTTTCAGCGACAACGGGCGCATCGACCCGACGGAAATCCGCGATTACATCGCCCGGGAAGGTTACTCGGCCCTGAGCAAGGTCCTCTCCTCCATGACCCCCGACCAGGTGATCGAAGAGGTGGAGAAATCGGGACTCCGCGGCCGGGGCGGGGCGGGATTCCCCACCGGGCGGAAGTGGCGCACTACCCGCAGCTCGCCGGGAGAAGTGAAATACATCGTCTGCAACGCTGACGAAGGCGACCCCGGGGCCTTCATGGACCGGAGCGTGCTGGAAGGAAACCCTCATTTAGTCCTGGAAGGGATGCTGATTGCCGCTTACGCCATCGGGGCCCAGAGCGGTTACATCTACGTCCGCGCCGAATACCCCCTGGCCGTCCAGCATCTGACCGGGGCCATTCAACAGGCTGAAGAATTGGGCCTCATCGGGGACAATGTCCTGGGTTCTGGTTTCAGCTTCCATGCCAAAATCAAAGAAGGCGCTGGTGCCTTCGTCTGCGGCGAGGAGACAGCCCTGCTGGCCTCCATCGAAGGAAAACGGGGGATGCCCAGGTCGCGGCCCCCATTTCCGGCCGTGGCCGGGCTTTGGGGGAAACCCACGAACATCAACAACGTGGAGACCTACGCCAACGTCCGGTCCATCATCCTCGAAGGGGCCAAAGCGTACGCTTCCGTGGGAACCTCCGGGTCCAAAGGGACGAAGATCTTCTCCCTCACCGGGAAGATCAACAACACCGGACTGGTGGAAGTGCCCATGGGGACCACCCTCCGGGAAGTGATTTATAAGATCGGCGGCGGGATCCCCAAGGGTCGTCTCTTCAAGGCCGCGCAGATGGGGGGACCTTCGGGTGGGTGCCTGCCGCCGCGGTACCTTGACCTGCCCATCGATTATGAGTCCCTGACTCAGGTAGGCTCGATGATGGGGTCGGGCGGCATGATCGTCATGGATGAGAAGACCTGTATGGTGGACATCGCCCGGTTCTTCCTGGCCTTCACCCAGGATGAATCCTGCGGCAAGTGCGTGCCCTGCCGGATCGGGACCAAGAGAATGCTGGAGATCCTCACCCGGATCACCAGGGGGGAAGGGCAGGAGGGGGATATTGAACTCCTGCAGCAGATGGGCCAGACCATTAAAGACGCCTCCCTCTGCGGGCTGGGGCAGACCTGTCCCAACCCCGTCCTCTCCACCATCAAGCACTTCCGGGCTGAATACGAGGCCCACATCCGGGATAAGATATGCCCCGCAGGGATCTGCGAAGCCCTGACCTTTGCTCCCTGCGAGAACACCTGCCCGGTCCATTGCGATGCCGTCGGGTACACGGCCCTGGTTTCAGCCAGAAGGTACGACGAGGCTTTGAGCCTGATCCGCCTGACCCAGCCCCTGGCGGGCATCTGTGGGCGAGTCTGCAGCCACCCCTGTGAAAAGATGTGCAAGAGGGGAGAGATCGATGAGCCCGTTGCCATCGGTTCCCTGAAACGCTTTGCCGCCGACTGGGAACGAAGGCAGGGCAAAATGGCTCCCCCCGTTTTCCTGGAGAGGATCAAAGATGATCGAGTCGCAATTGTAGGGGCCGGGCCTGCGGGTTTGAATGCCGGCTATCATCTGGGGAAAAAGGGATACCAGGTAACCATATTCGAGGCCCTGCCGGTTGCGGGCGGTATGCTGGCTGTGGGCATTCCGGATTTCCGTCTTCCTCCGGCGATCCTGGAGTATGACGTCAATTTCATACGCCAGCACAACGTGGAGATCCGGATCAATCAGGCCCTGGGCCGGGATTTCACTGTCGATGATCTGTTTAAACAGGGATACAAAGCCGTGTTTTTAGCCCTGGGGGCTCACGGAAACCCGCGGTTGAACATTCCGGGAGAAGATGCCAAGGGCGTCCTGGCGGGGGTTGATTTTCTGCGCCGGGTGAACCTAGGGGAAGAAGTCGAGGTGGGAGAAAAAGTAGCGGTCATCGGCGGAGGAGACGTGGCCATCGATGCGGCCCGCATGGCCGTGCGCCTGGGAGCGCGGGAAGTGTCCATCGTCTACCGCCGCACCAAGGAAGAGATGCCGGCCAATGCCGAAGAAGTAGAAGAGGCCGAGGATGAAAAGATCAAACTTCTCTACCTCCTCGCTCCCACGCGAATTGTCACCGAAAACGGGCACGTGAAGGGAATGGAATGCGTGCGAATGGAACTGGGGGATTACGATGAGAGCGGAAGGCGCCGTCCCGTCCCGGTCAAAGGTTCGGAATTCATAATGGAACTGGATACAATCATCCCGGAGGTGGGGTACAAGCCGGAACTCGCCTGTTTCAAAAAGGAAGAAGGTTTTAAAATTACCCGAACCGGGACTTTAGGTCCCGACCCCGTTACCCTGGCAACGCATATCCCCGGGGTCTTCGCCGGTGGCGATGTGGTTACGGGACCTTCCACCATCGTTCAGGCCATGGCCCAGGGTTATCAGGCCGCGGTCTCGATTGACCGGTATCTGAAGGGGCAGGACCTCTACAAAGAACGGGTTTTCCGGCCCGCGCGGCGGGCGGATGTTCCCAAAACCGAAGTAGAGGCCGGAGAAGTAGAAGCGATTAAACCACGGGCCCGCATGCCCTACATGGGTGTGGGACGGCGGGTGAGGACCTTCTCGGAAGTGAACCTGGGGTTCAGTGAAGAGACGGCCCTCCGCGAAGCCTGCCGCTGTCTGCGGTGCGACTTAGAGCATTAAAAACATTTTCCTCACGCAAAGGCGCAAAGGACGCAAAATAAAAATTCTTCAGAAAAAAGCCCAAAATGGATTTCGTTTCCATCGGGGTCCTTGATTTGGGTTTTTACTTTGCGTTCTTGGCGCTTTGGCGAGAGAAATAAGAAAAGGAAGAAGAAATGGCTGAGATTCAATTGACCATTGACGACCGGGAGGTCCGGGCCGCAGAAGGAACGGCCATCCTGGAAGCTGCCCGGAAGGCCGGGATCGGCATTCCCCACCTCTGTTACCGGGAGGACCTTACTCCGACCACCGGGTGCCGCCTGTGCGTGGTGGAAGTAGAGGGGGCCAGGACTCTCATTGCTTCCTGCGCCTTTCCGGTGGCCAACAAGATGGTGGTGCGGACCAACACCCAACGGGTGCAGGATGCGCGGAAGCTGGTCGTGGAGCTGCTCCTTTCCGATCATCCCTATGACTGCATGACCTGCGAAAAGAGCGGCACCTGTCTCCTGGAAAAATATGCTTATCAATTCGGTATCCGCCAGCCGAGGTTCCTGGGGGATCAGCATGAATATTCTCTTCGGGCTTCCAACCCTTTCTTCGAGCGGGATTATAACAAGTGCATCCTCTGCGGACGGTGCGTCACGGTGTGTCATGAAATCCAGTATTGTGAAGCCGTGGACTATTCGAAGCGGGGATTCAACACCAAAGTTGCCGCTTCTTTCGATCATTCCATGCAGGAGACCCCCTGCGTCTTTTGCGGCAATTGCGTCAGCGTCTGTCCGGTTGGAGCGTTAAGCCCGAAAGCTGGGCGTTTCCAGGGCCGGGAATGGGAGTTCAAGAAAGTTCCTACCACCTGCTCTTACTGCGGCGTGGGGTGTACGTTAGTCGTGAATGTCAAAGACAATCAGGTGCTCAAAGTCACCTCGGAGGAGGATCTGGGAGTGAACCGGGGCTGGACTTGCGTCAAGGGCAGGTTCGGGTTCGATTACGTGCACAGCCCGGATCGCCTGAGCGAACCCCTTATCCGGGAGGGAGAAAAATTCCGGCCGGCCTCCTGGGATGAAGCTCTGGACCGCGTGGCAGAGGGCCTGAAGAAGGTCAAGGCGAAATATGGATCGGATTCCATCGGGGTTCTGGTCTCGGCCAAGTGCACCAACGAAGAAAATTACCTTTTACAGAAGATGGCCCGCGCAGCCCTGGGTACCAACAACGTGGACCACTGCGCCAGGCTCTGACACAGCTCCACGGTCGCCGGTCTGGCGATGGCTTTTGGAAGTGGAGCCATGACCAACTCCATCGGAGAGATCCAGAATGCAGATTGCATTTTCGTGATCGGTTCCAACACCACTGAAAATCATCCGGTTATAGCGCTGCAGGTAAAGGCGGCGCTATGGCATAGAGGGGCCAAGCTCATTGTCGCCGATCCCCGGAGGATCGAATTGGCCGATTATGCCCATCTATGGCTGAACCAGAAGCCGGGGACGGACGCTGCTCTGATCAATGGAATGATCCATGCTATCCTCTCCCGGGGATGGCAGAACCAGGCTTTCATCGAAGAGCGGACCGAAGGATTCGATGCCCTGGCAGAATCGGTAAAAGAATATACCCCTGAGGCCGTAGAAAAGATTACCGGAGTCCCTGCAGCGGATATCGTGGAAGCAGCCAGGCTCTATGCCCAGTCTTCCAATTCTTCCATTCTTTACGCCATGGGGATCACCCAGCACGTCGCCGGAACCAATAACGTCCTGGCCCTGGCGAACCTGGCGATGGTAGCCGGGCAGATCGGGAAACCCTTCTCCGGAGTAAATCCCCTAAGGGGCCAGAACAACGTCCAGGGAGCCTGTGACATGGGCGGGCTGCCCAATGTTTACCCGGGATACCAGAGGGTGGATGATGAGGCCCTGCGGAAGAAGTTTGAGAAAGCCTGGGGCGTTTCCCTCTCGCCCAAACCGGGTATAACCTTGATGGAGATGATGCAGGGAGTAGCTGACGGAAAGGTGAAAGCCCTCTTCATCCTGGGGGAGAATCCGTTGCTCTCTGATCCCAATGCCAATAAGGTGAAAGAAGAGTTGAGACATCTCGAACTGCTCGTGGTGCAGGATATCTTTCTTTCTGAAACTGCTGAGCTGGCCCATGTAGTCCTGCCGGGAGTTAGCTTTGTGGAAAAAGACGGGACCTTCACCAATACCGAGCGCCGGGTACAGAGGGTACGCCAGGCCATTGAACCGCTGGGAAAGGCCCGTCCGGACTGGCAGATCATCTGTGACCTCTCCTCCCGCCTGGGTTATCCCATGAAGTACGGCTCTCCTGCCGAAGTGATGGAGGAGATTGCTTCTCTGACCCCTTCCTACGGGGGGATCCGATATCATCGTCTGGAAGGTCTGGGACTGCAGTGGCCCTGCCCGACTTCCGATCATCCCGGCACTCCATTTTTGCATAAAGACAAGTTTAGCCGGGGCAAGGGAAAATTTCATGTAGTCCCCTATGTGCCCGCTCCCGAACTTCCCGATGAGGAATATCCGTTCCTCCTCACCACCGGGCGGGTCCTTTACCATTACCACACCTTAGTCACGCGAAAGTCCAAGGGTCTCTCCGAGATCTACCCCGAAGGGGTCGTAGAGGTCAATCCGGAAGATGCGAGGCGGCTGGGAATTCAGCCGGACAATGGATTGGTGGAAGTGGCCTCCCGCCGGGGAAAAGTTAAGGTGAAAGCCAAAGTCTCCGATCGGCTTCCCCCGGGGGTCGTATTCATGACCTTCCATTTCAAAGAAGCGGCAGCCAACTTGTTGACCCTTGACGCCCTGGACCCCGTCGCCAAGATTCCGGAGTTTAAAGTTTGTGCGGTGAAGATCCAAAAGGTTTAATGGCCCCCTCTCCCGGGGCAGACCCCTGCCCCGGGCCTGTTCCTGTCTTTCGACCCCCTTTCACCTTCCCATTTATCGCGTCCCGTCCCCGTGGATGACGGCGGGAATGTCAATTTGATCCGGCTTAATGTGGTAGAAGATGCGGTAAGGACCTTCGATCACTTCTCGAATCTGGTCAATATTGTATTCAGGAACTCTGCGTCCTGAGAAGGGGAACTCGGCAATCTGCTGGGACCTTCGGGTAAGCTGATCGACCATGCGCTTGGCAACCTCGGGCGAATCCTGGGCAATGTAGGCGTAAAGGCCGTCAAGATGTCCTTCCGCTGTATCTGTCCAGTGGACCTTCATCTCGGCAAGCCGTACTTCGACCGGACCACTTTCACATCCTTCGTGCGGCCCGCCTTGCTGTCGGCCAACCCATGCTCAATCGCCTCCCGGACGTATATTTTGCGCATCAGATCCTCCCATGTAGCGTCTGGAGGCATTCGATCGACGAGCCTGTGGGCCTCCTCCTTTTCCATCACGATTGACATAGTATTGCCTCCTGCTTTCTGCTCGATAACGTACCGCGGAAGGAAGTGGATTACAATTCCATCAAGTCGAAAGGTTAGCTTCAGCGTAAGCGGAGCCCATCCGCTATTGCTTTTGCACTAAATTCCCGGGCAAAGATTTATTAATTTTCCATCCCCCCCGCTTTCCAAACGAGAGGAATGCGATGATGGGTTGTGTAGGTCTAGGGTCAAGCAACGAGAGTTAGGCATTTCTTCTTAGCCCTTTTCATCAGGTTGACTCTCCTATCCTCTATTCTTCTGGCCAGTTTCATATCCTTTTCCATCAGACTTTCTAACCACTTTCCTCCCGAAAGGAACCCCCAGCTTCCTCATTTTTTTTCTGAGGGTGGACGCATTGATTCCCATCACCCGTGCCGCCCCCTTCTCCCCCCCGACCCGCCCTTCGGTCATTTCCAAGATTCTGATAATATGCCTGGATATGGCCAGATTCAGACTTAGGGAATCATGGTCCATCTGATCGGAGGGAGGAGCCGCCGGAAGGCTTCTTTTGGCGGGAATCGCGAGGTCATCAAAAGCAAGGGGCTGCTCTTTGCTGACAATCAACGCCCGCTCCACCGCGTTCTGCAGCTCCCGCACGTTCCCGGGCCAAGGATAGTTCATCAGGTGGTCAATGGCGTTCGGCGCGAGGGTAGGAATGTGCGCCAAACCCATCTCTCTGGCCTTCTTTTGCATGAAGTGCTGGACTAGAGCGGGGATGTCGGCGAGCCGGTCTCTTAGCGGCGTAATCGCGATGGGAAAGACCCGTAGCCGAAAATAGAGGTCCTGGCGAAACCGGCCCTTATCCAGCATGGCTTCCAGGTCACGATGGGTCGCGGCAATGACCCGGATATCAACTTGGATGGGTTTTGTTCCGCCCACCCGTTCGATCTCCTTTTCCTGCAAGACCCGGAGCAGTCTGATCTGGGCCTCGTGAGGGAGGTCGCCGATTTCGTCGAGGAAGATGGTGCCCCCGTGAGCCCGCTCGAAGCGTCCGCGGTTCTGGGTCAAGGCACCAGTAAAGGCGCCTTTTTCATGGCCGAACAATTCGCTATCGATGAGCGTCTCCGGAATAGCTCCGCAGTTCACCTTGATAAAGGGGCCTTTGTTACGCGGGGACCATCGATGGATGGCGCTGGCAATCACTTCTTTGCCCACCCCGGTCTCTCCCAGCAAGAGCACGGGGCTGGATAATGGGGCAACCTGCCGCACCAGCTCCATTACTCTTTTTAGCCCGAAGTTGGCACCTATAATTTCTTCCCCGACCTGACCCCGGAGCTCTTCATGCAAGTACCGGTTGTCATCTGCCAGCAAATCCTTCAATCGTGCGACCTCACGGTACCTCAAATAATTGCTGAGAGCTATGGCAAAAGGCTCGTTCAAAAGGCTCATGAGGCGGACATGTTCGGGGGAATATTTTGTGCCCTGTTCGTTGATGATGACCACTCCGCCCAATAGCTTTCCCCCCAGTTTAGGACGCATCACCAACGCTGGCGCATCCGGCATTCCCAGAGTTCTGGAAAAAGGACGGGCTATTTCATGGTCGCGCATATGTTCCACCGTATATAGATACGGTTCCAGATCAGGCCGCAAGATCGCTTCCGCGAATGCGCTGCGGGTGGCGGGCGGTATGACAGTGTTTATCGAGGTAGTCTGACCGCCCCTAAGATCTGCTCTGGCCACGGTTTCAATCATGCCCAGGCCGGGGTCATAGACGTTCAGAAATATCATCTCCGCCGGGATAAATTCCCGAATAAAAAGAAGAAACTGCCATAGGGTCTTTTCTATTTTCAAGCTGCCGCAGATTCTGAGCGTCGCCTCACGAAAAAAGTTCCTCTCATCTACTGCCATGAATTAACCCCATTCCTTTGAATATATCCTATTTTCCACTTTATAATACAAATGGAAAATAGGACATAAGAAAATATACCATGGGACATTTAATTTTGCCATAACTACCTGCCTATTTGATTTTATAAGAGAATTTTTATGGCATGTTTTTAGCAAAATGTTAAGTAAAAATCAGACACGGAGCATAAATGAAGTGGCTGGAAATTATCATTCTTAGAACGGCTGGCACGGTAGATCAGCCCATGAATCTTTGGAAACAAATTGCCGCGTCTTCGCCGATACCCGGTCTGACAGAGGCATTGGTTTATACGCATTCTTCCCTACCAGGAGACCTTGCTATCACCCTCAGCTGGGAAACGGACAGAACCCCGCCTTGGGGCAGTGAATTGGCGGTGGGGCTGGTACAAGAACTCAGGCGCTTCGGGCTAGTGGATCACTCAATTTGGATTGCCCGTCAAGGGGCAAATTGTAAAGAAGAGACGATATTGAAAAGCGAGGTAGGTCATCCGGCCGGAAATCAACGAGAAGGAACGAACGGCCGGGAAGATGTTGGAGGAGGGCCAGGTCATCTTCAAGGATATGGCGCCAAGGACCGTGGATAGGCGGCCAATTCCATAATGATGCCCGTGGAGATGGACAAATCTGGTGGGAGCAGAGAATGTTTTATGGCCAGGAAGGGGAAATTGGCAACCGATTCCAAAAATAATCTACCTGGCCTTAGCCGGGGCCGGGGTAAGGAGGACTCCGGCCCCGCATAAAATGGGCGGGTTTCTCTCATCCCTCAAAATAATGCTTCTGCTTTCCTCGGCCATCACCCCAGAGCAGTGCAGGTAAGAATTGGCCATCGAATTCGAGAAGGGGGCATGAATGAATAAGGTGGTAATCGCATCAGTGCGTAAAAGCGCCGGGAAAACAAGTGCGATTATTGGAATCTCCGCAGCTTTAAACAAAAAGATAGCCTACCTGAAGCCTTTTGGGGAGAGGATGGTCTACCAAGAGAAGAGGCTTTGGGACTATGACGCCGCTCTGGTCAGCGACATTTTCGGCTTACGAGCGAATCCGGGGGATATGTCTCTTGGCTTCGAACACTCCAAACTGCGGTATGTATATGATGAGGAAGGGACCAAACAAAAAATCTTGCAGGTGATCGCCCATATCCGTAACGATAGGGAGCTCCTTTTCATCGAGGGAGGTAGGGATTTCTCCTATGGAATCTCCGTGCATCTCGACGTCCTATCCTTGGTAAAGTATACGGGTGGCAAACTTTTCATTGTAGTCGGTGGCGAAGAAGATTCCATCCTGGATGACCTTATTTTCATGAAAAGACACGTCGATCTGACCGGGATCAATCTAGGCGGAGTGATTGTCAACAAAGTGCAGAAGCCGGAGGAATTTCAAAAATTCCGTCTTCCGGTCATTCGCGATTTGGGCCTGCGGGTTTTAGGGGTGATTCCTTACCAGAGCGAACTGTCCTGCTTCCCGGTATATTATCTGGCCGATCATTTATTTGCCAGGATCATTACCGGGGAAGGGGGGCTGAAGAAAAGCATAAAAAACATCGTTATCGGAGCATGGTCCGCCAACGTTTTCCTGCAGAATCCCGTCTTCAAGAAGGAGAAAAAGTTAGTCATCACCGGAGGGGACCGGACCGATATGATTCTGGCCGCTCTGGAGAGCGATACTTCGGCAATTATCCTGACCAATAACATTCTGCCACCTTCCAATATCATCTATAAGGCCGGGGAGCGCAATATTCCTTTGTTGATGGTTTCTACCGACACCTACCAGACCGTCAAGCAAATTGAGAGCTTAGAACCGTTACTGACCAAAGATGATAGCGAAAAGGTGGAGTTGTTGAAGCAATTGTTTACGAAGAATGTGAAGATGGATGAGGTCTTAAGCAGCTAGAGATACAGGGAAAGGCTCGATAGGTGGAGAAATATCGTATCAGGCCCATTAAATCATGGACTTCCCATGCGGCTTAGCAGTAAGATAACGAGGCCCTGAAAAACCTGAAGTTCTATCACCTGAAGATGGGGAATATCCTGTAGGAAACTAAGGCACCTATGGCGGACAGTATTAAAGATGTTATCAAGCGCTCCGAGCTATTCTGGAGTCTGTCAGATGCCCAGATGGAGGAGCTTGCGTATCTAGCCGTTCAGCAGAATTTTCATGCCGGGCAGCGCATCATCACGGAGGGAGAACCCTTGCCCAATTTCTATATCGTCATTAAGGGCAAAGTCGCTCTGGAGATGGAGATTCGGATTGGTTCGCGGACCAAGAGACAAGCCGTTATTGACGTAATCGGGGATAATGGATTCCTGGGCTGGTCTGAGTTCTTGAACCTGCCGGCCTCCCTTTCGGGTACAGCCATAGAAGACACTCAATTGCTTGCTTTCGATGGAAATCTGGTCCGCAAACTTTGTAGTGAAGATACCGGACTAGGCTTCAAAGTAACGCTGGAGCTCCTCAGGCTGGCGTCCGGGCGGTTCGTCCAAACTAGAAGGACCCTGGCCCATGTGCTAGCGGTCACTTCTCATGACCTGCGAGCGCCCCTGGCGACCGCACAGAGCACAATGGATGTGGTCATCGGCGGTTTTGCCGGCGAAATCAACAGCAAGCAAAAGGAGTTGCTATCGGGAGGCAAACAGAGAATCATCGACCTGCTGAAAATGATTGACAACATGCTGGACATTTCTTACATCGAAATCAAGGGGACGGATTTTGAGAAAGTTGACCTGTATCAGGTAGTGGTCGATTCCGTCAGTGATGTGGGAGGCATGGCTCAACGGAAGGCCATAGGCGTAAAGAATAGTGTTCCCAGAGAATTACCCCCCGTCCTGGGGGTGCCGAAACGATTGCAACAGGTCCTCACCAACCTGCTGAGTAATGGGGTGAAGTTCACCCCGAACGGGGGTACGGTAACCATCAATTCTAAGGAGACCCCCGATAAGATCCAGATAGACGTTGCGGATACGGGTATAGGGATCCCGGCGGAAGAACTCCCGAAAATCTTCGGCGATTTCTACCGGGGGAAGACCGTGGAGGAAGAAGGAGCAGGTCTTGGGCTGGCCATCGCCAAGAAGATCGTCGAAGCTCACGGTGGAAATCTCTGGGTGGTAAGTCCCGACCCGGAGATAGGGAAAGGGACAAGATTCAGCTTCGCTCTACCCAAGGTTCTGGAAGTTGCCCAGAGTCAGGGAGAAATGGAAAAGCCAGAAAGGCGGCCGCTGGTCGGGGCTGATATCCTGGTGGTCGATGATGACCCCGAGATGCGTCCAGCCTTGAGCCTCATCCTTGAGTCGCAAGGCTACAAAGTACGTACCGCCCAGGATGGTGAAGAAGGTTTGGAGAAAATCAACGAAAAGGAACCGGATCTATTGGTCTTAGACCTGCTCATGCCGAAAATGGACGGCTTCGAGGTCTGTAAACGGCTGGAAGAGAAGAGACTCGCTGGCGGTAGGCAATTCCCGGTTCTTATCCTGAGTGCGGTCTTTGAGGAAAGCAGTCGACGGCGATATGAGCTTGAAACGGAGACCGACTTGCAGGTTGATGGTTATATTACGAAACCGATTTCCCCGCCGGTCTTACTCCAGCGAGTTGAGAAAGCCTTATTGAAACGAAGGGCCAAAGGGGCAACCAGCTTGATGATAACGAAAGGAGGCAACCCATGACAAAACCGGCCAAAATTTTGCTTGTTGACGATGACCCGGTGTTTGTTGAAGCCACCAAGATTGTCCTGGAAAGTAAGTACCAGGTGATTACTGCCCATGATGGTGAGGAAGGGCTGGAGAAAGCCCGAAAGCAGAAACCAGATCTAATCTTGCTGGATGTCATCATGCCTGCCGAGGACGGATTTCATGTTTGCAAGCAATTGAAGCAAGACCCGAAACTAGCCGACATCCCGGTGATTATGCTGACCAGCTTTGCCCAGCATAAAGGAGAGACCAATATACCCGTCAGTGATGGGCTGGAACTCGAAGCCGAAGGCTATCTGGAGAAGCCGATAAGCCCGGAAGCGTTGCTGAAACAGGTGGGGAACATGCTTAAGAAGTGAGGTTTTGCGATATCGCGTCGAACAAACAATCTCTTGGCGTCACAATGGGTAGGCGGAACATTTAGAGAAGGCCGGGATTATCAGTTCCCTCAGTGTTAGGGGGAGCCCAAACCATACCCAGGGGCACTTAAATGTCAGAAAAAGAATTTAGGATAGGTATCCGGCCAGCAAAGAAAGCGGATATTGACCCCGTTTTAAATTTAACTGGAACCCTAATTTCGCGCGAAGACTTGGCCTACCTGACCGGAGACCCGTCAAGCCTCAGTCTTGTTGCCGAAGCCGAAGGTCATATCATTGGATTCTGTTTGGCTCATACCCTGTATGTTGGTATACCGCTGACGAAGGTAGGTGTGATTCAGGGTATCGTCGTTCAACATGAATACCGACGCCATGGTATTGGCGAGGAACTGGTGGAAGCAATCATTCAACGCTGTTCCGAGAGGGGAGTAAGTACTGTCCGTTCCCTGGTCGAAGAAGGCGACGCCCGTCTGAGGCGGTTTATCGAACAACTGGGATTCCGACGCAGCACCGTCGCCAACTATGATAAGATTTCTTATTTCTGACCCCAAGGTTGCCACCTGTTTCAGCCTCACAGAAGCTGAAAAAGAACACAAGAGGGATCCTTCAGGGGACAAAAGCCGGCTCAATGAGTACAACAGAGGTGCCAAAACAGACTGAGGAGATCTTATAGCGCATTGACAGAATAAACAAGTCGAAGATATCAAGATGGAAAGGCTGAATTATTCTGTCTGATTTATGAGTTACGAAGAAATTTCCTGAGGAAGGGAAAGCATGCCGCAGAATAAGAGAGGGGAAAAGATTCTTGTCGTTAGCAGTGGCCCCGAGCTTGAATACATGGTAAGAGAAGCGGTTGGCGGTTCCTTTGAGGTCCTTCATGCCTCCAATCAGCAGCAGGGGCTGGATATGGCCCGGAAAGAGTTCCCGGACATGATTGCCCTGGGTTATCTGGAACCACGGGGCACGGCTTTTGAACTGCATCGTCGTCTTCGGGAAGGCTGGATAACCAAGAATATCCCGCTCCTGATCGTAGATTCGAACCCGCAGGACCCCGCCCGCAGAGTCTTGAGTATGGAAGAGGGTTTGCAAATCGAAGCCGACCAGTACATCATCCTAGCGGGCGGAGATTCTTCTGGTTCGGGGCTGGCAGAGCCCATTGGGAGGCTAAAGGAAAGATTACAGAACCGTCTGGAAGAGCGGCTCAATACGCTTAAAGATGCCATTCTCAGCCCAGATGTCTTCAGTGTCACCTGGGAGCAGATCCCGGGCAGAGGCGCTTTTGAAATGCAGCAGGAAGAAGTCATTGAGAATGCCCGGAGAGCCGCCAGCAAAGGGAAGATTCATGCCATTAGCGTTACCGATAACCCGGGCGGCAACCCGGCCATCTCCACCGAAATGTTGTGCACCGAGATCAAAAAGTTGGGGATAGAGCCCCTGGTCCACCTGGCGTTCAGAGACAAGAACCGCAATCAATGCGAAAGCTTGCTTTATGGAGTGGCGGCTCTGGGAGTAAGAAATCTGCTGATGCTAACCGGCGACTATCCTTCCACCAGCGGGTTCAAAGGAAGACCCAAACCCGTTTTCGACCTGGACTCGGTGCATGGCCTGCAACTGGCCGAAATGATGAACCGGGGGATGGAACATGAGGCGATGGGGAAAAAGACCACGCTGGCGGGGACGGACTTCTTTGCCGGAGCGGCCGTTTCCCCCTTCAAACAGTCCGAGCCGGAGCTTATGGGGCAATATTACAAGCTGAAGAAGAAGATAGAGGCTGGAGCAAAGTTCCTGATTACCCAGGTCGGCTATGATGCCAGAAAGTTCCACGAACTCCTGCTATGGCTGAAGATGAATGGTTACAACATCCCGGTATTAGTTAACATCTACATTCTGCCGTACGGGGCTGGCAAACTCATGAATGCCAACCAGATCCCGGGTTGTGTCGTTACGGATAAACTCCTGGCGAAGCTGGATGAGGAAAGAAAGGCCAAAGATAAAGGCCGACAGGCCAGACTGGACCGCGCCGCCAAGATGTACGCCTTGGCCAAGGGGATGGGATACGGCGGGGCTCACATCGGAGGTCATGGAGCCACCTATGAAATGGTTGAATACATTGTCAATAAAGGAGAAGAGCTGACGCCCAACTGGCGAGACTTGTTGCCAGAATTTGATTTCCCTCAAAAGGATGGTTTTTATCTTTTCCAGAAGGATGAAAAGACCGGGTTGAACCTTGAGACGGCATCGAAAAGGAATGGCAAGTCGGCGCATCCGCCCGTCTATCTATTCTCCCGACTGGCCCATGTTACCCTTTTCAACCCGGACAGCGTTCTCTTTAAGGCACTTCGGCCGGTAGCCAGGTGGGTCGATGATTCACCGAAAATCAAATCAGCCTTCGGCAGCTTGGAACATATCAAC
>Ga0187849_1001350_pt1 | contig 26925 bp, 23 predicted proteins | sample June2016WEW_4_10_2_FD_132412 | JGI IMG/M metagenome (GOLD analysis project Ga0187849, IMG submission 132412) | Peatland microbial communities from SPRUCE experiment site at the Marcell Experimental Forest, Minnesota, USA - June2016WEW_4_100 | ecosystem: Environmental > Terrestrial > Soil >...
ATCGCGGGCGGCGACAAGCAGAGAGAGGCCTCCGAGGCGGGCGCCGATTTCGTGGGCGGCGACGACATGGTGAACAAGATCCAGACGGAAGGCTGGACCGATTTCGACGCGGTGATCGCCACGCCGGATATGATGCGGTCGGTGGGCAAACTCGGCAAGGTGCTGGGTCCGCGCGGCCTCATGCCCAATCCCAAAACCGGCACCGTCACCATGGACGTGGTCAAGGCGCTCAAGGAAATCAAGGCCGGCAAGGTGGAGTTCCGCGTGGATAAGACCGGCATCATCCATGCCCCCGTCGGCAAGATCAGCTTCGAAGCCGGCAAGCTCATCGAGAACGCCGCCAGCCTGATCTCGGCGGTGATCAAGGCCAAGCCGGCGGTGGCCAAAGGCAAGTACGTGAGGAGCACGACCCTGTGCTCCACCATGAGCCCCGGTGTGGCTATCGACACGACGCCGTTCAGCGTGAAGGCGGCCAGTTAAAGCCCAACAGGTGTTTCCATGAAAAAGAAGGAAGACAAAAGGAAAGAGATCGATGCTTTGCGCCAGGACCTGGCGCGGCTGAAGAACCTGTTTGTCACCGGCTACGAGAAGCTGCGCGTGGAGCAGGATTTCGAGCTGCGCAAGGCGGTGCGCAACGTGGGCGGCACGTACCGCGTGGTGAAAAACAGCTTGGTGGAGAGGGCTTCGGAAGGAACGCCCGCCGAGCAGGTGCTCAAGGGTTTGCGCGGGATGACCTCGGTGGCCTACACCACCAACGATCCGGTGGCGCTGGCCAAGGCGCTCACCACTTACGCCCGCGCCAACCCGACGTTTACCTTCAAGGCGGGGATCGTGGAGGGCCGCGTGATCGACGTCAAGGCGATCCACGACCTGGCCAACATGCCCTCGAAAGAAGCGATCTTTGCCAGGTTGCTGTACCTGATCGACGCCCCGGCCCGGCGGCTGGTGACGGCGCTCAACGCCGTGGGCCGCGACCTGGCGGTGGTGGTGGACCAGGGCGTGAAAGAGAACAAGTTCCAGGCATAACTGGTGATTTTTCGATAGGAGTTTTGAAATGGCGGACATTAACGCAATTGCGGATCAGATTCAAAGTTTGACGCTGCTGGAGGCTTCTCAGCTCGTCAAGCTGCTCGAGGAGAAGTTGGGAGTGTCGGCGGCCGCGGCCGCTCCGGTGATGGCGGCCGGCGGTGGCGGTGGCGCGGCGGCGGCTCCGGCGGCGGAGGAGAAAACCGAGTTCACCGTCGTCCTGACGGCTGTTGGCGCGAACAAGATCAACGTGATCAAGGCGGTTCGCGAGGTGACCAGCCTGGGCTTGAAGGAAGCCAAGGACCTGGTGGACGGCGCCCCCAAGCCGATCAAGGAAGGCGTCAGCAAGGACGAAGCCGAGTCCATCAAGAAGAAGTTCACCGACGCGGGCGCGACTGTCGAAGTGAAGTAGATTCTTGAGAGGCAGGAGTCAGGGGTCAAGGGTCGGGACGAGGTTTCCCCGGCCCCGGCCCGTGGCCCCCGGGTTTTTTTGGGTTTGACGCAGGACGTAAGTCCTGTTAAACTGAATAGTTGGGCCTCCGATTCAGCGGATTCGATCCCAATTGGTGACTGTGCATCCGAAATCCTGGCATTTCAATTGCAGTGCGGGGGAAACTGCAGAGAGGGGATCTCTGCGCATTCGCGTTCCCTCAACTACTCGCCGGGATTTGTGCACCCGCTCTTCCACAGCTTCAGTCTTCATCGCGCGCCTTACTCCGGGGCCTCCGGTTTCCAGATCCGCGCTTTGCGGGTCCGTTCCGGACGCGCCGGAAGTTCGATTCCCGCCCCTGTTCGATCGCTCGGCGCTTCGCAAAGGGGCGCCGTTGGTTTTGTACTGTTGAGCGCTTCATTGCTCAGGTTCTTCGGCCGTCAGGAGTATAAGAATGAATATTCAAGATAACGGCGCCGCCCCCGAACGAGTTGATTTTTCCAAAATCAAGACCTCCATCCCCATCCCGAATCTGATCGAGGTTCAGAAGACGTCTTACGAGCGCTTCCTGCAGATGGACCTTCTTCCCAACGAGCGGGAGGATATCGGCCTGCAGACGGTTTTCAACTCGGTGTTTCCGATCTCGGATTTCCGCGGCGTCAGCGACCTGGAGTTCGTCGACTATTCCATCGGCAACTGGGAATGCAAGTGCGGCAACCTGAAAGGGCTGCACCATCTTCGCTCGACGTGCCGGAACTGCGGCGCCACCATCCGCACCGATCCGTTCCACGCCGGCGACGTGCTGTGCCATCATTGCGGGACCTTCAATAAGAACGTCGTCACCTTCTGCAACAAGTGCGGCGACCCGGTGGGCCTGCAACTCAAGTACGACATGCTGGAGTGCCAGGAACGCGGCATGACGTATGCCGCGCCCCTCAAGGTCACCATCCGGCTGACGGTCTACTCGAAGGACCCGGAGACCCAGAAGAAGAGCGTCCGCGACATCAAAGAGCAGGAAGTGTTTTTCGGTGAAATCCCGTTGATGACGGACAACGGAACGTTCATCATCAACGGCACCGAGCGGGTGATCGTTTCGCAGTTGCACCGCTCGCCGGGGGTCTTCTTCGAGCGCGTTCCGGCGCAGGGATATTTCCTCGGCAAGATCATTCCGTACCGCGGAAGCTGGGTGGAATTCGAGTACGACAACAAGAACATCCTGTACGTGCGCATCGACCGCAAGCGGAAATTCTACGGCTCGGTGTTTCTGCGGGCGCTGGGCTACAAGAGCGACGAGCAGATCCTGCGCGGGTTCTACCGCGCCAGCAAGATCGCCGTCAAAGACCAGAAGCTGTTCTGGAGCGTGGATGAGGGACTGATCGGACTGAAGCTGTCGTACGCCATCGCCGCGCGCGGCGGCGAAACCGTGGTGGCGCAGGGCAGGAAGATCACCAATCCGCTGTTCAAGGAAATCCAAAAGGCCAAGATCCAGCAGGTGGAGGTGGCGTCCAACGACCTGGAAGGCGCCTATGTGGTCGCCGATGTGTTCGATACGGCCACCGGCGAAGTGTACGCCGACGCCAACAGCGAGCTCACCGCCGCGCTGCTGGGCAAGCTGCTGGAAGCCGGCGTCCCCGAATTCGAAGTTTTCTTCCCCGAGCGCGACGAAGTGGGCACGGTGATCTCGGCCACCATCCGGAAGGACCCGGTCAAGACGCAGAACGAGGCGCTGATCGAGATCTACCGCAAGTTGCGGCCCGGCGATCCGCCCACGCTGGACACCGCCACCCAGCTTTTCCAGGGCATGTTCTTCGACCCGCGCAAGTACGATTTCTCGCGCGTGGGCCGCATGAAGTTCAACATCAAGCTACACGAGAACGCCGATTACGCGCCCTCTTCGTGGCTGACCGACCCGGCCAGCAAGGGCAAGAGCCCGATGGACCGGCGCACGCTGGACCAGGACGACTTCCGCGACACCATCAAATACCTGCTGAAGCTGCGCCGGTTCGCCTCCCTGCCGGGGTCGGGTTACGACGTGGACGACATCGATCACCTGGGCAACCGGCGCGTGCGCGCCGTGGGCGAGCTGCTCGAGAACCAGTTCCGCATTGGCCTGGTGCGCATGGAGCGCGCCATCAAAGAGAAGATGTCGGTCTACCAGGAAATGTCGACGGCCATGCCGCACGACCTGGTGAACGCCAAGCCCGTGATGGCGGCCATCCGCGAGTTCTTCGGGTCCAGCCAGCTTTCCCAGTTCATGGACCAAACCAACCCGCTCTCCGAGATCACCCACAAGCGGCGTCTCTCGGCGCTCGGTCCGGGAGGCCTGAGCCGGGAGCGCGCCGGATTTGAAGTGAGGGACGTTCACCCCACGCACTACGGCCGCATCTGCCCCATTGAAACGCCGGAAGGCCCCAACATCGGCCTGATCTCGTCGCTCTCCTGTTTCGCCCGCATCAACGAGTACGGCTTCATCGAGAGTCCCTACCGGAAAGTGATCAAGGGCGTGGTCATCGACGAAGTCAAGATTCTCAATCCCGGCGACGCCGACTACAAGGTGGGGGACATTGTGAGGCGCTCGGAGGCCGAGGAGGTCAACCGGAAGCTCAGCTCCAAGAAACAGCCCGCCGAGTTCGAAGCCCACTGCGAGTACCTTTCGGCGTGGGAGGAGGACAAGTACACCATCGCCCAGGCCAACGTGGGGCTGGACGAGAAGGGCCGCATCGTTCCCGATCTTTCGAACGCGCGCCAGGCGGGCAACTTCGTGCTCAAGCCGCGGGAGGAGATCGAGTACATCGATGTCAGCCCCAAGCAGCTTGTGTCGGTGGCGGCGAGCCTGATTCCGTTCCTGGAAAACGACGACGCCAACCGCGCCCTGATGGGGTCGAACATGCAGCGCCAGGCGGTGCCGCTGCTGCGCGCCGACGCTCCCTACGTGGGGACCGGCATGGAGCAGGTGACGGCCCGGGACTCCGGCGCGGTGGTGCTCTGCAAGCGCCCCGGCACGGTGGATTCGGTGGATTCCGAACGCATCATCGTGCGCGTGGAAGGCGCGGCCCACGAAGGCCAGCTTTCGCGCGAGGTGGGCGCGGACATCTACCAGCTCACCAAGTTCAAGCGCTCCAATCAGAACACCTGCATCAACCAGAAGCCCATCGTGCGGGTGGGCCAGCGCGTCCCCAAGGGCGCGGTGCTGGCCGACGGTCCGTGCACCGATTTGGGCGAGCTGGCGCTGGGGCGCAACGTGCTGGTGGCCTTCATGCCCTGGCGCGGGTACAACTTCGAAGACGCCATCCTGGTGAGCGAAAAGCTGGTCAAGGAAGACTACTACACCTCCATCCACATCGAGGAGTTCGAAATCGAAGCGCGCGACACCAAGCTGGGCCCGGAAGAGATCACGCGGGACATTCCCAACATCGCGGACGCCTTCCTGCGCAACCTGGACGAAAGCGGCATCATCCGCATCGGCGCCACCGTGAAACCGGGCGACATCCTGGTGGGCAAGGTGACGCCCAAGGGCGAAACCCAGCTCACTCCGGAAGAGAAGCTGCTGCGCGCCATCTTCGGCGAAAAGGCCGGCGATGTAAAGGACGCCTCGCTCTATTGTCCGCCGGGAATCGAGGGCACCATCGTCGATTGCAAGATCTTCTCGCGCAAGGGGCAGGAGAAGGACGAGCGTTCCAAGTCCATCGAGGAATCGCAGATTCAGCGCTTGCAGCGCAACCTTCAGGACGAGATCCGCATCCTGACGGACGAGCGCGCCAAGCGCCTGGCCGCCCTGCTGGAAGGCAGGAAGCTGCTGGCCGACCTGCACGACGAGAAGACCAACAAGCGCCTGCTCTCGAAGGACACCGAGCTGACGCGCGACCTCATCGAAAGGATGAAATCGCGCGACCTGAAGCGCATGCGCCTGGGGAACAAAGACCCGCGGCTGAACGAGCAGATCGACGAGATCGAAGAGATGACGTCGCGGCAGATCGCGGTGCTCGACAAGATCACCGACGAGAAGATCTCGAAGCTGCGCAAGGGCGACGAGCTGCCGCCGGGCGTCATCAAGCTGGTGAAGGTGTACATCGCCATGAAGCGCAAGCTGTCGGTGGGCGACAAGATGGCCGGCCGCCACGGGAACAAGGGCGTGATCGCGCGGGTTCTTCCGGAGGAGGACATGCCGTACCTGCCCGATGGAACGCCGGTCGAGATTGTGCTCAACCCGCTGGGCGTGCCATCGCGCATGAACGTGGGCCAGATTCTGGAGACCCATTTGGGGTGGGCGGCCAACGCGCTGGGTCTGCATTATGCGACCCCCGTGTTCGACGGCGCCACCGAGCGCGAGATCAAGAAGGCCCTCACCGAGTCGAAGCTGCCGACCTCGGGCAAGACCATTCTGTACGACGGCATGACGGGCACGCAGTTCGAGCAGCCGGTGACGGTGGGCTACATCTACATGATGAAGCTCTCGCACCTGGTGGACGACAAGATCCACGCGCGCTCCATCGGCCCGTACTCGCTCATTACCCAGCAGCCTCTGGGCGGCAAGGCGCAGTTCGGCGGACAGCGTTTCGGCGAAATGGAAGTCTGGGCGCTGGAAGCTTATGGCGCGGCCTACATCCTGCAGGAGCTGCTGACGGCGAAATCGGACGACGTGTATGGCCGCGCCAAGATCTACGAGGCCATTGTCAAGGGCGAAGCGGCCATCGAGCCGGGCGTGCCGGAATCGTTCAACGTGCTGATTCGCGAGCTGCAATCGTTGTGTCTGGATGTGGAGTTGATGAAGAAGCCGCACGAAGTGCCGGACACGGCGCTGGCGGCGGATTAGGGGCCGGGGGTCAGGGAAAACCCGGCGAGGCTCTTCGGCTCGGTTGAGGTCGTGTTTTGTAGGTTCGGCGCCAGTTGCAGGGTGGGTGGGGTTCCTGGCCCCTGGCCCCCGGCCCCTGGCCCCTGAAAGGTTTTATGCGTTCTTCTCCGTATGATCGGGCGAATTTGATCGCGGATTTCGATTCGATCCGCATTTCTCTGGCGTCTCCGGAAAAGATCCGGAGTTGGTCCCACGGCGAAGTCACCAAGCCGGAAACCATCAACTACCGGACGTTCAAACCGGAGCGCGATGGGCTGTTCTGCGCGCGAATCTTCGGTCCCACCCAGGATTGGGAGTGCTTGTGCGGCAAGTACAAGCGCATGAAGCACCGCGGCGTCATCTGCGACAAGTGCGGCGTGGAAGTCACCCTGGCGCGCGTCCGCCGCGAGCGCTTGGGGCACGTCGAGCTGGCCAGCCCGTGCTCGCACGTGTGGTTCTTCAAGGGCCTGCCCAGCCGCATCGGCCACCTGCTGGACATCACCCTGCGCGAACTGGAGCGGGTGCTCTACTTCGAAGCCTTCGTGGTGGTGGACCCCGGCGAGGTCGCGGGCATCTCCAAAGGCGAGGTCATCACCGACGAGAAGAAGCGCGCGCTGGACCTGGAGTTTCCGGGCAAGTTCGTCGCCATGATGGGCGCCGAGGGCATCAAGGAACTGCTCAAGAAGGTCGACGTGGATGCCTTGAGCGAAGAGATTCGCGAGAAGATGAAGACCGAGGCGTCGGTTCAGAAAAAGCTGAAATTCGCCAAGCGTCTGCGCGTGGTGGAATCGTTCCGCAAATCCGGCAACAAGCCGGAGTGGATGATTCTCGACGTCATTCCGGTCATCCCGCCCGAGTTGCGCCCGCTGGTTCCGCTGGATGGCGGCCGCTTCGCCACCTCCGACCTCAACGATCTCTACCGCCGCGTCATCAACCGCAACAACCGGTTGAAGAAGCTCATCGAGCTGCACGCGCCCGACGTGATTGTGCGCAACGAAAAGCGCATGTTGCAGGAAGCCGTGGACGCGCTGTTCGACAACGGCCGCCGCGGCCGGGTCTTGCGCGGCGCCAACAACCGGCCGCTGAAGTCGCTCTCCGACACCCTCAAGGGCAAGCAGGGCCGCTTCCGCCAGAACCTGCTCGGCAAGCGCGTGGATTACTCCGGCCGTTCCGTCATCGTGGTCGGCCCGGAGCTGCGCCTCAACCAGTGCGGTCTTCCCAAGAAGATGGCGCTCGAGCTGTTCAAGCCCTTCATCTACCACCGGCTCGAGCAACGCGGCCACTGCACCACCATCAAGCAGGCCAAGGAGCTGGTGGAGCAGCAGGACCCGGTGGTGTGGGACATTCTCGAAGAGGTCATCAAGGACCACCCCATTCTGCTGAACCGCGCTCCCACGCTACACCGCCTGGGCATCCAGGCGTTCGAGCCGGTGCTGGTGGAAGGCAAGGCCATCAAGATCCACCCGCTGGTGTGCACGGCGTTCAACGCCGACTTCGACGGCGACCAGATGGCGGTGCACATTCCGCTGTCGCCGGAAGCGCAGATCGAAGCTGCCACCCTGATGCTCTCGTCCAACAATATTCTTTCGCCGGCGCACGGCAGCCCCATCGCCGTCCCCACGCAGGACATGGTGCTGGGCTGCTACTACCTGACCAAGGCGCGTCCGGGTGCCAAGGGCGAGGGCCGCACCTTCGCTTCCACCGACGACGTGCTCATCGCCCTCGAGATGGGCGAGGTGGAAACGCTCACCCCCATCAAGCTGCGTTACACGGGCCGCGTGATCGACCTGGTGCACGCCTTCGACAACCAGAACATTCTGCACACCGAGCCCATCGAGTTCATCAAGCAGTACATGGAAACCACCGTCGGCCGCGTCATCCTCAACGACAGCCTCCCGGCGGACATGCCGTTCATCAACGGCCTGCTGAAGAAGAAGGGCCTGAGCCAGCTCGTGTCGTACTGCTATCTGAAATTCGGCCTGCACATCACGGTGCAGATGCTCGACGAAGTCAAGGCGCTGGGCTTCCTGTACGCCACCCGCGCCGGCATTTCGATCGGCATCGACGATATGGTGGTGCCGGGCGAGAAGGCCGGTTTGGTGCGCGAGGCCGAAAGGGAAGTGGTGGCCGTCGAGAACCAGTATCAGGACGGCGCCATCACCCACGGCGAGCGCTACAACAAGATCATCGAAATCTGGTCCAAGGTCACCGAGAAGGTCTCCGACGAAATGATGGCGGCCATGGAAGAGGACGACCGCACGGGCCGCTACCTCAACCCCATTTACATCATGGCCGACTCGGGCGCGCGCGGTTCCAAGCAGCAGATCCGCCAGCTCTCGGGCATGCGCGGCCTGATGGCCAAGCCCTCGGGCGAGATCATCGAAACCCCCATCACCGCCAACTTCCGCGAAGGCCTCAACGTGTTGCAATACTTCATCTCGACGCACGGCGCCCGCAAGGGACTGGCCGACACCGCCTTGAAGACCGCCGATTCCGGCTACCTGACGCGGCGCCTGGTGGACGTGGCGCAGGACGTGATCGTCACCGAGAACGACTGCGGCACCACGGAAGGCATCTACGTGGAGCCGATCATCGAATCGGGTGAAATCATCGAGCCGTTGCGCGACCGCATTGTGGGCCGCGTGGCGCTCGAAAACCAGAAGGACTACGAAGGCAACGTAATCGTGGGGGTCAACGAGGAGATCACCGAAGACCTGGCGGCGGCCATTCAGGCGGCCGGCATCGAGCGCGTGAAGATCCGCTCGGTGCTCACCTGCGAATCCAAGCGCGGCGTGTGCGTCATGTGCTACGGCCGCAACCTGGCCACGGGACGGCTGGTGGAGCGCGGCGAGGCCGTGGGCGTGATCGCGGCGCAGTCCATCGGCGAGCCCGGCACGCAGTTGACCATGCGCACCTTCCACATCGGCGGAACCGCCACGCGCGTCAGCGAGCAGTCCACGCAGGACGCCAAGTCCGACGGTTTCGCGCGCTACATCGGCATCCAGACCGTGAAGAGCAAGACGGGCGAGTTGATCGCCATGAACCGCAACGGCATCATGGCGGTGGTGGACGACAAGGGGCGCGAAAAGGAGCGCTACCCGGTGGTGTACGGCGCCAGAATCCTGGCGGAGGAGCGCGCTCCCGTGAAGGCCAACCAGGTGCTGCTGGAATGGGATCCGTACACCTTCTCGATTCTGACCGAAGTCAGCGGCACGGTGCACTTCAAAGACCTGGTCGACGGCCTTACGATGCAGGAGCGGGTGGACGAAGTTACCGGCATGTCGCAGCTCGTGGTGGCGGATTCACCGGACGAGAAGCGGCAGCCGCAGATTATCGTGCGGCCGGAAGGCGCGGCGGGCTCGCGTTCGGAAGCCAAGAAGTACCTCATGCCGACGCACGCCCACCTGATGGTGCACGACGGCGACGAGGTCCATGCCGGCGACGTGCTGGCCAAGATCCCGCGCGAAACCACCAAGACCAAGGACATCACCGGCGGTCTGCCGCGCGTGGTCGAGTTGTTCGAAGCGCGCAAGCCGCGTGAGACGGCCATCATCGCGGAAATCAACGGCGTGGTGAAGTACGGCGAAGTGTCTAAGGGCCAGCGCAAGATCTTCGTGGCCGGCGACGACGGCGAGCAGCGCGAATATTCGCTGCCGCGCGGCGTCCACATCAACGTCCAGGAAGGCGAGCGCGTCAAGGCCGGCGAGCCGCTCATGGACGGCCCGCGCAACCCGCACGACATTCTCGACGTGCTGGGCGAGAAGGAACTGCAAAAGTACATGGTCAACGAGATTCAGGAAGTCTACCGGTTGCAGGGCGTCAATATCAACGACAAGCACCTCGAGGTGATCTCCCGGCAGATGATGCGCTGGGTGAAGGTGGAAGATATCGGCGACACCGAATTCCTGCCGGAAGAGGTGGTGGACCGGTTCAAGTTCCGCGACGAGAACATGAAAGTTCTGGAAGCGGGCCAGCGGCCGGCGCAGGGCAAGGCCGTGCTGCTGGGCATCACCAAGGCTTCGCTCTCCACCGATTCGTTTATTTCCGCGGCCTCCTTCCAGGAGACCACGCGCGTGCTCACCGAAGCCGCCATCAACGGCAAGGTGGACTACCTGCGCGGCCTGAAGGAGAACGTGATCATGGGCCGCCTGGTCCCGGCGGGCACCGGCATGGAGTATTACCGCCGGGTGAAGATTGCCGGCGAGGACGTGGTGGAAGAGCCGTCGGCCGAGGTCGCGCTCGAGACCATCCCCGGCTACGACGAGGAGACGCGCCTGCAATACGCCGGCGGCCTGCCCGAGGAAACGGGCGAGGAGTCGCTGGCGGAATAAGCGACAGACATCAATCAACCGCCGGCGCGCCTCGTGTGCGCCGGCATGCTTTCTTTGGGTCGAGTATGAACGAGATCATATTCATCGTGAACGAGCCGCCCGAGGGGGGCTACGTCGCGGAAGCCCTTGGTCAGTCGATTTTCACCGTCGCCGAGACGCTGGAAGAACTCAACGAAATGGTACGGGACGCCGTGATGTGTCACTTTGAAGAGGAGTCTCGTCCCAAGATCATCCGCCTGCATTTTGTCCGCGAAGAACTCATCGCGGTATGAGGGGCCCGCGGGATTTGTCAGGCGCCCACCTCAGGAAAGCTCTCGCGGTACTGGGCTATGAGGAGACGCGCCAGACAGGCAGTCACGTCCGGATGACGACTCGGATGCGCGGCGAACATCATGTCACCGTGCCGAACCATAAGGCGCTCCCTGCCGGAACGCTCGGGGCGATCTTGAGAGACGTGGCGCGTCACTTCGGTTGCACAACGGAAGAGATTGTATCGCGCCTGTTGGCCTGACTTTCGCACCGCGCGGGCGGCTTGTCTCCTGTCGCAAACCGCTCTCAACCAGTTCGGCAGCGCAATCCCGTCCTTTCTCCGATGCTATCCTCGATGTTTGCCCAGACCCATTTCCCAGTGGAAGAGCCCGTGGCCAAGCCCGTGCTGGAGGCCATCCCTGGTTGCGACGAGGAGACGCGACTGCAATACGCCGGCGGCCTGGCCGTGGCAGGCGGAACGACATGAAACAGAAGCGTACTTGGAAAACTTCAGTTAAGGAGCGCACCGATTGGAATCGCCTCCGTTCCCTGAGCGACCATCAAATCCGGCGTGCCATCGAGAGCGGCCCGGAGGCGCGGCCGACCGATGCGGAGTTTTGGAAAAAGGCGCGCGTGGTGATTCCGGCGGCAAAGCAAACCATCACTATCCGCCTGGATGCGGATCTCCTCGAATGGCTACGGAAACAAAAGGGTTACCAAACACGGATCAATGCCGTGCTCCGAACCTTCATGGATGCAAATCTCACATCCGGGCGGCGTGGTTGAGCGCGAGAAGATCCCCTCACCCTTCCTGGTTCACCATCTGGATCAGGGCCTGGATGTAGCCGAAACAGTAGGCAAACGCCTGCTGCTTGTCCGCATCCCCGGCGATCGTCGGTACGTGGTCGGGCATCAGCATCCCGTCGTAGCCCACCTCTTTGTAGGTCCGAATCGCCCGGATGAAATCCACATCGCCGTTGTCCGGAAAGGTTTCCTGAAAATTCAGGAAGCCGCCCTTGATGTTGCGGAAATGCACGTTGAAGATTCTGCCGCGCGAGCCGAAATAGCGGATCACATCGTAGATCTCTTCGCCGGGCTTCTTGAGCATCTCCGAAACCGTGCCCTGGCAAAAGTTCAGGCCGTGAGACGGGCTGGGACTCAGCTCGATGAATCGCTTCAGCCCGTCCACGCTGCCGAGCACGCGGTGAACGCCGCGAAAGCCCCGCGGCTCGGGCATGGCGGGGTCGTGCGGATGGCAGGCCAGCCGCACCTTGTGCTCCTCCGCCACGGGCACGACGCGCTGCACGAAATAGCCGATGCGCTCCCAGGACTGCTCCGCGCTCACCGGCCCCGCTTCGGTGGGCGTGTCGCGGTTGGCCGCCTGCTCGTAATCGAACGTGCTGTAAGTGGCGCCGCCGCGGCCCGTGGTGGATTCCGTCCGCACTACCCCGAGAATCGACATGTTGTATTTCAGCAGCCGGATGCCCGCCTGGGATGCGTTGCGGATCATCTGGCAGATGTCGTCGATCTCGCGGTCGCGCTCCGGGCTTTTGCCCAGCATGATGTCGGGATTCTCGGACCGGGTAATATACGCGGAGCTGAGCGGCAGCGGCACGGCCTCCAGCTTGAGGCCGAACGATTCCACGCGCTCGCGGCGGCGCGTGAGCGATTCCACCGACCAGTTCTGGTCCAACTGGGCCGAGGGAAGCTGGCCGCAGATGTAATTCACTCCCAACGCCGCCATCACTTTCAGGATGTCGTCGCTGTCGCCGTGCTGCGTGCCGAGTTTGAGGTTGGCCTGGCGGCTGGGCGCCGGCTTCGAAGTTCGATCCTGGGCGCCGGCCGCCGCCAGCGCTCCGGCAGTGGTGTAAAAGAATCCTCTGCGATGCATGGAAACAGTCTAGCGGATTGCGGCAACCCAAGAATCGCCCGCAAGCGGGCGAGGCAGGCGGCACCGCCTGCCCCACCTCTGAAAATGCAGGATTTGTTGTGGTGGCGCAGGCGGTGCCGCCTGCGGCTCGGAATGAGGCTCCGAGCGTTCTCTGAATGGCGAAACGGTCCGAATTCATGCGATAGTAAGAAGGAGCGCAGCGCCAGGCTCCCTGTGAGGATCATTGAAGAGACTTCTGCTGGTTGGCACTATTCTTGTGTTCGTTTATCAGGCGCGCACTTCCGGGTCGGCGGCGGTTCTTTTGAATGCCGCGAGTCGGGCCGCGGGACAGTTGCCCTCGGATTGGCAAGTCAAGGTGAACCACGACCGTCCGGAGATCTCCGTATGCAGAGACGGCGAGGGCGGGGAACCCTGCCTCCACCTCAACAGCGTGAAAGCCTCGTTCGCCCTGGAGCGCGGGGTGGACGTGAGTCCCGGCGACACGCCGTATCTCACCTGGAGTTGGAAGGTCACCCGACTGCCGAACGGCGGCGATTTCCGCCGAGCTTCCACCGACGACCAAGCCGCTCAGGTGCTGGTCGCCTTCGTGGACCGGCGCGTCATCACCTACCTCTGGGACAGCACGGCCCCCAAGGGCGCCATGCAAAACTCCAGTGCGATTCCCCTGTTGCGCATTTACGCCGTGGCGTGCCAGTCCGGCACGGCCCAAGCGAACCGGTGGATCGCGGAAAACCATAACGTGGCCGCCGATTATCACCGGGCCTACGGTAAGACCGCGCCGCATGTGAAGGGATTGCGTCTCCAGATCAACTCCCAGCACACCGGCACCGTGGCGGAAAGCTACTTCGGCGAAGTCGCCTTCCGCAGCGCGCCGCGGTAATGATTCTGGTGACTGGCGGGACCGGCTTCATTGGAAGCCATCTACTGGAAAGACTGTCTGCCCTGGGCGAGCCCGCGCGCTGCCTGTTGCGCCGCAAGGTTGTCCCGCGCCGCCTGCCCGCGGGGATCGAAGCCGCCTACGGAGATCTGACCAGCGGCGAGGGCGTCGCGGAAGCCGTCAGCGGCGCGCATACCGTGATTCACCTCGCGGGCGTAACCAAGGCGCTGGCGGCCCGCGACTACTACGCGGGCAACGTGCGCGCCACGGAAACGCTGGCGCACGCTCTGGCGGGGCGCGCCGTCCGCCTGGTCCACGTGAGCACGCTGGCGGCCATCGGCCCCAGCCGCGACGGCACGCCCGTGGATGAGGACGCCCAGCCACGCCCGCTGACGCACTACGGCAAATCCAAACTGGAAGCCGAGCGGACGGTGCGCGCGCTGGCGCCGGATGCCGTAATCGTCCGGCCCCCGGTGGTCTACGGCCCGCGCGATACCGATGTTTTCCAGGTCCTGAGATCCATTTCGAAGGGATGGATGCTCGAAATCGCCGGTGGCGAGCGGTGGTTCAGCGCCATCTATGTGGGGGACCTCGTGGAGGGCCTGCTGGCGGCCACGCGCGGGGCGCCCGGCCGCGCCTACTTCCTGGCGCATCCCCAGCCGGTTTCCTGGAGCGAACTGGGCGCCGCCGCCGCGCGCATCATGGCTCGCCGGCCGCGTGTCGTGCGCGTGCCGCCCGGCGTGGCGTACGCCGTGGGCCTCGGCGCGGAGGTGTGGTCGCACGTCACGCGCCAGCCCGGCATTCTCTCGCGTGAGAAGGTGGCCGAGGCGCGTTGCCGGTGGTGGACCTGCGATACCCGGCGCGCCGCCGCCGAGCTGGGCTTCGAGGCGCGCACGCCGCTGGCCGCTGGCCTGGCCGAGACGCTCGCCTGGTACAAGGAGGCCGCTTGGCTGAAATATTGAGGGAAGACGACCGCTTCTGGGCCGTCGACAAGCTGTTTCTGGCCTACGTCGTCTTTTCCTCCGTCCTGGTCGTAGGCTGGTGGAACCAGGTACCCGACGCCGCCGGTCTTTTCACCGTGCACCTGGCCGGCGCCGCGCTGCTGGTCTTCGAGGTGAAGTGCCCCAACCGCACAAGCTGGCTCTTCCGCAACTTTTATCCGCTACCCTACGTCGCTTTCTGTTACAAGGAAATGGCGGTGCTGATACCCGCGGTGCGGCATACCGATGCCGACCAGTGGCTGGCGAACTTGGACTTTCGCATCTGGCATGCCAACCCCACCGTCTGGCTGGAGCGAATCCAGACCCCGCTGCTCACGGAATTCGTGCAGACCGCGTACACGCTTTTCATCCCGGCGGTGCTGCTGGTGGCGTTGCTGATCTGGATCAAGCGCCCTAGCAGGGAGTTCCAATATTATGCTTTTTTAATCACGCTAGGGTTCCTGGTCTCCTACTTAGGCTACCTGATCGTGCCGGCGCGGGGGCCGCGATTCCTGCTAAAACATTTACAGCACATACCTTTACAGGGATTGTGGCTGTTCAAGGGCATGCAGGGGACGCTGGACCGCCTGGAATCGGCCCACTACGACTGCTTTCCGAGCGGGCATACCCTGCTTACCATCCTGGCTTGGTGGGGCAGCCGATTTCTTGGAAAAAAGGTGTTTTGGGCCTATTTGGCCTACACTCCGTTCCTCATTTTTGCTACAGTTTATTGTCGATACCACTATACGGTCGATGTGCTGGCGGGTGCCGGGTTGGGGTTCGTCCTGATTCTGGCAACGCCGGCGATTTATAGAAAGCTATCACAAGGGGCTTGAAGATTGGGAGGACTTGAAGTCGTTGCGGTTGACAACCAGAAGACGCTGAAACAATTCGTGGAACTGCCGTATACACTGTACCGCAACGACCCCTACTGGGTGCCTCCGTTGCGGATCGCGGTTAAGGAACTGCTCGACCGCCGCAAGCATCCGTTCTACGCCAATGCCGAGGCCGAGTTTATCCTGGCGTTGCGGGACGGCCGCGTGGTAGGACGCGTGGCGGCCATTCTCGACCGGAACTACAACCGCTTCCACGGTGAGAACGCCGGGTTCTTCGGGTTTTTCGAAAGCGTGAACGATGTGGATGTGGCCGGCGCCCTGCTGGCGCGCGCGCGCCAGTGGGTATTCGACCGCGGTGCCACGGTGATGCGTGGGCCGGTGAATCCGTCCACCAACTACGAGTGTGGCATGTTACTCGAAGGCTTTGATTCGAGCCCCATGATCATGATGCCCTACAACCCGAGCTACTATCCGGTCTTGATGGACCAGGTTGGGCTGCGGAAGGCCAAAGACTTGTACGCCTACGTCAGCAATATCGGCATCGCCGAGATGAAGAAGATCGAGCGGGTGGCGGACCGGGCGCTCGCGACTAACGGGGTTCGCGTGCGTCCCATCAACATGAAAGACTTCGACGCGGATGTGGAGCGCGTCTGGAAAGTGTACAATTCGGCATGGAGCCGCAACTGGGGTTTCGTCCCCATGTCGCGTGAAGAGTTTCTGCAGATGGGCAAAGAGATGAAGCAGATTCTCAAGCCGGAGCTGGTGCTGATCGGGGAGGTGGGTGACAGCATGGTGGGTTTTGCGCTGGCCTTGCCCGATATCAACCAAGCGCTCAAACCGGCAGGGGGGAGGCTGTTCCCAACGGGGCTGCTCAAAATCCTGTATTATCAACATTTGATCAAGAGTGTACGGGTCCTTACACTGGGGGTGGTGGAAGAGTACCGTGCTTCCGGCCTGGCGGCGGGCTTTTATGCCACGCTCTTCCGCAATGCTCGGAAGCTGGGCTACGATGGCGACTGCGAAATGTCCTGGATACTGGAAGACAATATCTTAATGAATCGCTCCCTCGAGGTCATGGGGGCGAAGCGGTACAAAACGTACCGAATTTATGAATGGAACTGAGGACCATGCGCATATCAACTGGCGACATCACCGGCAAGAAGAAGAGCAGCGCATCGAACGACATTTTCGAGAAATGCCGGAACTTCACTCGTCCGAGTGATCTGAAATCTACCGGGCTCTACATGTACTTCGAGGTCTTTGGCGACCGCGAGGGCTGCGGGCCGGGCGAAGTCCGCATGGGGCGGCGTAAAGTGCTGATGTTCGGGTCGAACGATTATCTCGGCCTGATCACCCACCCCAAGGTAATCGAGGCCGCCGCGCAGGCCGTCCGCAAGTACGGAACCGGCTGCAGCGGTTCGCGCCTGCTCAATGGCACGCTGGACCTGCATGTCAAGCTGGAAGCCGAGCTGGCCGCCCTGGTTCATAAAGAAGCCGCCATCATGTTCAGCACGGGATTCCAGGGCAACTACGGCACGCTCTCGGCCCTCACCGAGAAGGGCGATGTCATGATCTGCGACCACAACCTGCACGCCAGCCTGGTGGAAGGCGCGCTGCGGTCGGCCGCCCGCACCGTGCGCTTCCGTCATAACGACATGGACCACTTCGAGCGGTGCCTGGAGAACTGCCCGCCGGATGAGAAGATCTTCATCATTTCCGAAGGCGTTTTCAGCATGGAAGGCGACATCGCCGACCTGCGCGGCACCCTGAAGCTTGCCAAGCCTTACGGTGCGCGCGTCTACGTGGACGAGGCCCACGGCATCGGTGTGCTCGGCGCCACGGGCGCCGGCGCGGCCGAGCACCTCGGCGTGCTCGACGAAGTCGACATCGTCATGGGCACCTTCAGCAAGTCCCTGGCGTCGGTGGGTGGCTTCATCGCCGCCGAACGCTCGGTGGTCGAATACCTGAAGCACACCTCCCGGCCGTTCGTCTTTTCGGCCAGCCTGCCGGCGGCTTCGGTGGCGGCGGTGGGCGCGGCTCTCCAGATCATGAAGAAGGAGCCGGAGCGCCGCCTGCACCTGTTGCGCATCGCCCAAATGCTGCGCGACGAGCTGCGCGCGCGCGGCTTTGCCGTGCTGCCCGGCGAGACCGCCATTGTTCCCGTGGTCGTTCAGGACGAGCTGGATCTCTGCCGCCTCTGCAAAGCGCTGCTTGAGGAAGGCATCTACATCAATCCCGTGCTGCGCCCGGCCGCCGCGCAGAACCTGCTGCGCATCTCCTGCACCGCCGCGCACACGGAAAAGCACTTGGACCGGCTGCTCACCACCCTCGAGAAGGTGTCGAACGCGCTGGGAATCGAGCGGTAGGCAACCGGCCCCGCAACTGCCGTGAAGCGCTCGAAGCGGCCAGCCCCGAATCTCTCCTCTCCCGCCAAATCCACCGTGCTCCCACTCCTGGAGCGACATTCGCTCCCTCTGGCTCTCTGCCTCATCGTTATCGGGGTCATCCGGATCGCGGCGGCCTGGCCCGAAATGAGCATCACCTTCGACGAACCGGCGCACCTCGCCTGCGGCTTGCAGTATTTGGCCCAGCATGTCTACGTGTACGAGCCGCAGCATCCGCCCCTGGCGCGCGCCATGGCCGCATTAGGACCGTATCTGGATGGAGCCCGGCTCCTGGATGCCCCCAACATGATTCTGGAAGGCGTGGCCGTGCTTTACGACGGCGGCCACACCGGGCGCACCCTGACCCTGGCGCGGCTCGGCATACTCCCGTTCTTCATCCTGGCGTGCCTGGTGGTCTATTTCTGGGCCAGGCGCTATTTCGGCAATATGGTCGCGGTGGTGGCCACTGGCCTGTTCACCCTGCTGCCCTCGGTGCTGGCCCACGCCGGCCTGGCCACCACCGACATGGCGCTCACCGCCTGTCTCGGCGCGGCCTTCCTCGCGCTCCTGGTGTGGGCGGAGCAGCCATCGTTTCGGCATAGCCTGCTGTTGGGAGCCGCCACTGCCCTGGCGGTCCTCTCGAAATTCACCGCGCTGGGGTTTTTGCCGGTTGCGGCCGTGTTCGCGCTGGTCGTATACCTGGTCGCCGAACGGCCGGGCATGAAGAGACTGGCGGCTCTTGCCAAGGAGCGGGCGGCGCCGTTGGCCGTCGCGGTGCTTGTGGGCGCGCTGGCCGTCTGGGCCGGCTACCTCTTCTCATTCGGGAGGGTCCCGGGGTGGAGCGTGCGGCTGCCCGCCCCCGAGCTGTTCGATGGCATCCGCCGGGCCATGCGCCACAACGCCAGCGAAGGCGGCGGCTATCTGTTCGGCCAACTCAGCCCGACTGGCTGGTGGTACTTCTTTCCCGTGGCGCTGGCGGTCAAGACGCCCCTCGCATTCCTGTTGCTTGTGGGCCTCGGCGCATGGCTTTGCTGGAAGAAGCGCCGGTTTGCCGCTCACTGGCTGCCCTGGGCGTTCGCTCTGGGAATCCTGGCGCCGGCCATGACCAGCCCCGTGAACTACGGCATCCGCCACGTGCTTCCCGTCTACATGGGCTTCTCGATTGTGGCCGCTCTGGCGGTGGTCCGGCTGGCGCGGACCGGGAAGTGGGCCGGCGTCGCCGCGGGCGCGCTGGTGCTTTGGATGGCGGTCTCGGGAGCCGTTCGCCACCCCGACTACCTGGCCTACTTCAACGAGCTGGCCGGCAGCGAACCGGAAAAGGTGCTGGTGGATTCGGACCTCGACTGGGGGCAGGACACCATACTCCTGGCCCGGCGTCTGCGAGAGTTGGGTGTGAAAGAGGTCTCCTACATCCAGATGAATCTGGACAGCGCTCACCTTCAGGTATGGCCCGGCATGCCGCCCACCAAACCCATCAACCCCGTGGTCCCGGCGAAGGGCTGGACGGCCGTGGGTCCGACCTTTTCGAAGGTCGGCCAATACGGTCTCGATCACCGCTACCCCAATCTCAAGCCCTGGTTCGAATACCGGAAGCCGGTCGAGAGAGTGGAGTCGCAGCTTCTGTATTACGTCCCGCCGGGATCTTTGCGAGCGCCGTAAGTGGGGCAGGCTTTTCAGCCTGCGGGCCCGCTTTCCAGCGGGTCCAGCCGGCCGGACGGCCGGCTTGCGGGCAGGATTGCCCGCCCCACAATCTATGCAGAATGTCGATCCGCCGCCGTTCGGGGGCAGGCGTGCATCCCTTCACCCGCGCGCGGCGATCAACACGCCCGCCGGCCCCGCCAGCGGCACCCGCCGGACCTCGCCGAACCCGGCCTCGCGCAGCCACGCGGTGTACTCGTCCTCGCTGTAGCTGGCGCCGCCCTGCGTGTTCACGAGCATGTTGAGCGAGAACAGCGCGGCGGCCCGCGGCCCGGTCTTGTCCGCCCGCAGCAGGAAATCCTGAATCGCCACGCGGCCGCCCGGCGCCAGCGCCCGGAACACGCGCGCCAGCAGGTTTCGATTCTCTTCCGCCCCCAGCATGTGGCAGATGGCGGAGATCAGCACCAGGTCATAGCCGCCGCCGAACTCGTCCGTGCGCAAATCGCCGGCGCGCGTCGCGATGCGCTCCTGGAGGCCCGCTTCCCGGATATGCCGCTCGGCGATGGCCAGCACCGCCGGCTGGTCGAACACTTCCGCGCGCAACCGCGGGTTGGCCTGGGCGAACGCGATGGCGTAAGCCCCCGAGCCGCCGCCCACATCCAGCATGCGGCTTGCCCCCGCCGCTGCAGCCTGGGCCAACTGCGCCGCCCGCTGCCGCGCGTTGTTGTGCATGGCGGCGATGAACGCTTCGGTGTCCTCCGCGCCGCGTTCGTCCGGGACAGTCGTGCCCGTCCGCACGCACTCGGTCAGGCCGGACCACCGGTGCCACAACCGCGCCGTATGCAGCATCGCCATCCGCGCGCTGTCCGGCGAGCCCGCCGCCAGAAACCGGGCGGCCACCGGCGAGTTGTGAAACACCGCTCCCTCCTTCCGCACCAGGTCCAGCGAAGCCAGCGCGTGGAGCAGCATTTCGGTGGCGCGCGCCTCGGTCCCGGCGGCGGCTGCCGCCTGCGCGGCGGTGGCGCCGCTTTGAATGGCGGTGAACAGGTCCAGCTCCAGGGCCGTGAGGATCACGCGGCTCTCCTGAAACCCGCGGATGCTCTGCGCCAGCTCGTCCGGCATGACGCCCGCGGCCTCCCTGGCCCGCAGAGAGGCCAGGTAGCGGTCCCGGTTGGCGCAAACCTCGGTTGCCAGCGCCGCCCGGTCGGTCGTCACCAGCCGGCTCACGGGGCGGCCTTGCCGGAAGTGCGAGTCCACGATCTCAGGTACGTCCTCGGCCCGCACGCCGGAGTACCACACGCCTTCCGGGTACACCACCATGTTCGGCCCTCGCTCGCACAGCCCCAGCGAACCGCAGGTGGTGATCTGGACGTCGTTCGCCAGTCCCTGCGCGACGATCTGCCGGCGCAGCTCCTCGATCATGCCGCGCGATCCGCGCGCCGGACAGGACGGGACGCCCTCCGCCTTCTGCTGGTCGCAGACGTAAACGTGGTATCGGAATGGCTCCATAGCGACAATTGTACCGAGGGCAAAAAGTCTTTGCTGTCGCTTGGCGCGCGAGGGCGATCGGCTTCAGGACAGCCGCTTACTGGACGTCGCTCACCTTCCCGTCGGTGAAGGTGATTTTCATGTCCTTGTACATATAGATCTTCTTCGCCCCGAGATCGATGATCTTGTCGGGTTTCCCATTGACCGCTTCCACCTCGGCGATGGTCTGTCCCAGGGAGATTGTGACAGGCCCCGGCGGAGTTGGGGCAGTATCCGTGGTGACGGGCCCCGGCGGACTTGGGGTAGTGTCCGTCGTGGCAGGGACCGGGGGCGGGGCTACGGAATTGGTTGGGACCGCAGGCGCAGCAACAGGGGGAGGCGGAGCCTGGACTATTCCCACATCATAATCGGTGTTGGTGTAGACCGTCACCTCGTGGCCCTTGGGGATTACCATGTCTTTGCCGTGCATGAAAAGAAAAAACGGGGCGGCCGGAAAGAACACAATGGAAGTGGCAACGATGGCGCCAGTCATGGCGCCGGTGTGCCCGCCGCCTTTGCCTTGCTGCACGCCTCTCAGGGCCAGTCTTCCCCCGGAGGGCAAGCGCACATAGTCGATATTCATGCCGAGCCTGCCGCCTCGCGCCATACGCCGCTTGGGCACGGCCTCTGTAATTGTCGCCATCGCCATTGAGCCTTTCGGGATGACGACCATATCGCCCAGGTTTACATCGTCGAGCGTCTCAAAGTCGACGTTGTCCCCAACTTGAGCGTCCGCGGACGACACGGTCCGATTGATGCGCATACGTATGGGTGTGCCTTCGGGCAAGACGGACTGCTGTGGCGGTGCTTGAGAAAACGAGACCCACGGCAGTGCCAACACCGCGAGCATCGAAACGACAACCAGCTTCTTCATCGCTTACCTTCCAGGAAAACGGGGTTTTGGGCTGCTATATCGAAGAAGAATGATACTCCAGCGAAACTCGCGGGGTCAAGGCCGGCGGGTGCGGCAAGCGCTAGCCGTGGAGCGATTTTCGGGCATCTTCATCCTTGAATCGCACCGCGCGCCCGGTTCGAGCCTCGAGCATGGCGAGTGTGGTTTTCACCGAACGCTTATCCACGCGCAGCACGATGGCCTGCTGGCGGCCCGTGTCGTCGGTGTATCCCAGCGTAATGTAGTGGGCGCGCGCCTTAGACAGCAGGAATATCGGAGAAATCAGAACTGCTAGAACGACACGGCGGCCGACGTCCTGTCCGTATTCGATCAGGTTGATCTTCTGAAACGGAATGCGAGCGGTGGCGGTGGCTGCCACCAGGACCAGGGCGCTCCGATCCGTAGTTTGAATCGTACCTTTCGTGCCGGCCGGAAAGGCGGGGAGCGTTCCGCCCGCACATTGGACACGGCCGCCGGATTGGGCGGCAGCCGCAGTAACGGCCGCCAGGAGGATGGTCGGCAGAAGGCGTTTTGTCATAAAGAAGCTCGTAGCAAATAGTATCGGGAAGCGTCCGGTTCTCTCAGCACTTTTCACGCCCACCACACTCCAGATGGCCCCCACCACCCGGTGGCTAACAGACCATCAACCGCTCGCCAGCATTTCAAGCCAGAGTCGCAGCGTTAGATCGTGCCGCTCCCTATTCGCAAGATACGGTCGAAGCTCCGAAGAATATCGGCCTTCCCGAACCGCAAGATCGAGCGGAGCTGCGCGGGCGAGGTATTTCACATCTTCTCGATCGCGAGCCGAGTTGCGTTCCAATTTCGATAGCGCGAGGTCGTGCGCTTCGATCCCCAGGAGCAGCAGTCTGCGATATGCGGGGCCGATCCCTCTCCCGCGAGCAACTGGAGGGGCGCGGTCTCCTCAACGGGGATCGCTATAGGGCAAGAATTGGGCGTTCAGATCCGTCAGCAAATTCCAATGGCTGGCTTCGACAGGGCGCGTCCGCCGAAGCCAGCGACGCTCCGCCTCCGAGAGGGACGCCTGGCACAGAGAGTCCTCTCGGACCAGGCGAGCGCGGTCCAGGACCTCCTCAATTTCGCGAAGCCGGCTCGCAGCCGGACCATCGCCCCGTTTCTCTGCCACCTGCCGCGCCAGCGTGACAATGAATCCGAGCCGGTTCTGGACATCTCGCAACTTGGCTTCGCGTATCAGCCAGCCCCAATCGAGATCGCTGTATTCGACCACGAGCCAAGGCAAAGCTCCGATCACGCGGACTTCCACTTCGCTTGCGACGATAGCGGCAAGAAGGACAACAGCGGGATTCTTCCTGTGTGCGCCGCGCAACTGTCGGAAGCCGGGATATCCCAGGCTGGCGAGTGCCGCCGCCAGGGACGAGGAATGCCACGAATCGATACCGTCGGACTCGAGCGGCAGAGCAGTAGGAACGAGGCGGTATAGCTTCACGATCTTCATTCCGAGTGGAGCGGTGACCGGCCGCCGGCCGCGCTCCAGGAGGGCGAGATATGGCTGCGACACTCCCAACCGGTCCGCTGCCTGCTGTTGTGTCAGGCCGGCTGTCTGGCGTGCCGATCGCAAGTGTTCCGGGCGCAAGCCGCAATTCCTTCAGGTTCTATTATAACAACTATTGTAATAAACGGATAGCCCCGCCGCCTGCCCGTCGCCGAGGCTGCCAGCCTCGATCTCGTCATTGGGTTCCGAGCGAGCCAGTCTTGATGCATACTGTAATCTGAGGCGGCGATGAAGCGAACGATCCAAGTGCGCATAACCAAAGGCGAACGGCAGTTTGTGGCCGAGTGCCTCGACCTTCCCGTGGTCACGCAGGCTGCCACTTTGGATGAACTGGCTCTCAATATCCGCGAGGCCATCGGCCTGCATATCGAGGGCGAAGACCTTTCTGAACTCGGTTTCTCCAGCCATCCGACGATCCTGGCGACCATGGAACTCGAAGCAGTAGCGTGATGTCAAGACTCCGAGTTCTATTCGGCGGTGAGGTCCTGAAGATTCTGGGCGAATTTGGCTTTCAGGATTTCGCGCAACGAGGCACGCTCCACGCCATCTACCGGCAGGCATCGCGGTACATCCCGGAGCCCGAGCTTCCCAGCAAGTTTTTCACGGACTGAGGAAAAGTCTGCTGGAACTCCGACCGTGGCTTTCGATCCCCGGCGCCGATATCGCCTCAGAACAAGAACGGCACGAATCGCCGCGTGCGTTTCATGTAAGCCGCGTAGACCGCGCCGAAGCTCGCGAGATTCTCCCTTTCCTCGGCCACTGAGGTGGCGACCAGAAAACCGCTCGCGATCGGCGCCAGCAGAATGCCGCCGATCGCGAATGGGTTCTTCAGATATGCGCACCACACCAAAGCCAACAACGACGCGTACATAGGGTGCCGGATCAAGCCATACACGCCTACCGTGACCAGCGTGGTGGTGTTCTCAAAAGCCAGATTGGCGCTCCGGGCGGCTGTGGGCGCCGGCTTGCCAATCGCGCGAAGCAGCCGGAATCCTTCGATCGCCAGTCCTATTGCGACCGCCCCGAGGAACCAGGAAACCAGTTGGCGAGCCGAAAGCGGGTCGCGAAACCACATGGGGACGTTCAGCAGGATCAGCGCCGACAGAAGTTCAAACGCGAAAAAGCGATAGAAGCCGTGCGAGCGCAAATCCCTCAAAGGCCGCCACGACAACCGAATGATGGCGGCTGATGCAGCGAAGAAGATAGCGACACGCACCAATGTGTTCGACAGGATACCAAATCCCATGGAAGCGCTGCACCAGGAGTGCCTTGCATTCCCCGCCAAAAGGTCCGAATATAATATCGGATGGCAGGCATCTGCCACCACCGCCAAGAGGTGCTCAAGCGCCATCGGCGGGTGAACAGGAGTGTGCCAATGAACATCGGGGTCATTCGAGAGCGCGGCGCTTTCGACCGCCGGGTCGCGCTGACGCCTCCCGTGGTGCGGCGGCTGACCGGCGCGGGCCACACCGTTTGGGTCGAGACCGGCGCCGGCGACGGCGCCATGTTCCGCGACACCGAGTACCTCCGCGCGGGGGCGCAGATCGCCTATTCGCCGGCGGAGGTCCTGCAGCGCGTCGAGCTGCTGGCCAAAATCGGCCGGCCCACGGCGGAAGAACTCGGCCTCTGCGCGCCGGACATGGTGCTGATGGCCTTCTACCACCTGGCCGTGGCGGACCGCAGCCTGGTGGAAACGCTGGCTGGGCGCAGCCTCACCGCCATCGGCTGTGAGATCATCCAGCAGGACGACGGCCGGCTGCCGGTGCTCGCCGCCATCAGTGAAATCGCCGGACAGATGACCGCCGCCATCGCCGCGCACCTGTTGCGCTCCAGCTCCGGCGGACGCGGCATCCTGCTGGGCGGCACGCCGGGAGTGCCGCCGGCCCGCGTGGTGATCCTGGGCGTGGGCTCCGTGGGGTTTGCGGCCGCGCGCGCCGCCGCCGCCACCGGCGCGCGCGTGGCCGCCTTCGATCGCGACCCGCGCAAGCTGCGCCACCTCATCGAGCACGTCCCCGACGCCGAAACCTACCTGGCCGATGAAGATGCCGTCGCCGACGCCGTGGCCGGCGCCGACGTGGTCATCGGCGCGGTCCTGGAGGCCGGCACCCGCACGCCGCACGTGGTGACCCGCGCCATGGTCGAAGGCATGAAACCGGGTTCGGCCATCATCGATGTCTCCATCGACCAGGGCGGCTCGGTCGAAACCAGCCGGCCCACCACCCTCGCGGCCCCCACTTTCGTCCACAAGGGCGTGACTCACTTCTGCGTTCCCAACTTCACCGCCGATATCGGCCGCTCCGCCAGCGTGGCCATCGCCCAGGCTATGCTGCCCTACGTGCTCACCATCGCCCGCCAGGGCGTGGATGGGGCCCTGGAAAAGTGTCCCGAGCTGGCGCGCGGCGTATACACGCTGCGAGGGAGGCGCCCATGACACGCGACTACCGCTCCCGCATTGTGACTGCCGATGAAGCGCTCGCCGTGGTCCAGTCCGGGCAGCGCGTCTACATCCACAACGGCTGCGCCGAACCCGTGGACCTGGTGGGTGCGCTCACCCGCCGCGGCCCCGAGCTGCGCGACGTCGAGGTGATCCACATGGCCACCATGGGGATCGCCGATTACAGCCTGCCCGAGTACGAGGGCCACTTCCGCGCCAACGCCCTGTTCATCGCCGCCAACGTGCGCCAGGCCGTGCAGGAGGGCCGCGCCGATTATACGCCCATTTTCCTGGGCGAAATCGAAGGCCTCTTCCGGTCCGGCGCCGTGCCTATCGATGTGGCCCTGCTGCAGTGCACGCCGCCCGACCATTACGGCTATATGAGCTTCGGTCCCAGCGTCGATATCACCGTTACCGTGGCGCAGTGCGCCCGCCACCTGATCGTGGAAATCAACGACCAGATGCCGCGCGCGCTGGGCGACGCCTTTGTGCACGTCAGCCGCGTGAATGCGTTCATCGAAACCTCCCACCCGCTGGTGGAATACCCGAGCCATGAGGTCACGGACCTGCACCGCGCCATCGCCCGCAACATAGCGGCGCTGATCCCCGACGGCGCCACCATTCAGACCGGCATCGGCGGCATCCCCGAAGCCACCCTCGCCCTGCTGGGGAACCACAAGGACCTCGGCGTCCACTCCGAAATGGTTCCCGACGGCGTCATCGAGCTGATTCAGGCCGGCGTCATCAACGGCGAGCGGAAGACGCTGCATCCGCATAAAGTGATTTCGGCTTTTGCGCTCGGGTCCAAAGCGCTGTTCGATTTCATCGACAATAACCCCATCTTCGAGTTCCACCCCACCGCGTACTGCAACGACCCGTTCGTGATCGCCCAGAACGACCGGATGATGGCTATCAACTCGGCCATCGAAGTGGACCTCACCGGGCAGGTCTGCTCGGACTCCGTGGGCCGCGCTCCCTACAGCGGCATCGGAGGGCAGGTGGATTTTCTGCGCGGCGCCGCCCGCTCCAAGGGCGGGCTGCCGATTATCGCCCTGCCCTCGACCGCCA
>Ga0187849_1001352_pt1 | contig 26889 bp, 22 predicted proteins | sample June2016WEW_4_10_2_FD_132412 | JGI IMG/M metagenome (GOLD analysis project Ga0187849, IMG submission 132412) | Peatland microbial communities from SPRUCE experiment site at the Marcell Experimental Forest, Minnesota, USA - June2016WEW_4_100 | ecosystem: Environmental > Terrestrial > Soil >...
AAACATCTTGCTTTTCCACCTTCAGCACGGCCACCCCGAGAGCGCGGTAACCGTCGGAACTCAGCTTCTGGAAGGTCTCCGCCGCTTGAGCCCGCCGGCTGTCGTCGAACGGCTGGGGAGAGCCATCGATGGTCACCGTCTTGCAGATTGCAAAAACACTTTCTGCCTCGCCCTTGGTAATGAGGAGGCACTCGTCTCCCTGCCGCACGACCACCGAGAGGCGCTTGCGGTTGAAGTCAAAGGGAATCTCGTCCACCTTGACATACTCCGCAATATTAGGGCGCTTATACTTCAGGATGGCATCATCCAGCGGGCTCTTGATGCCCGCTTCAAAGTAGCTGTTCAGGTAGATGAGCCGCAGGACGTTCTCGTCATCCTTACCCTGGACGTCCACGTGCCGGTCAAGCACTATCTCTCCTTCGGTAAGCGTGCCCGTCTTATCGCTGCAGAGGATCTCCACGCTGCCAAAGTCCTCGATGGCCGAAAGTTGCTTGACGAGAACCTTCTTCTTGGTCATTCGCCTCGCGCCTTGGGCCAGGGTCACGGTGATGATCATGGGCATCAGCTCCGGTGTCATCCCCACCGCAAGCGCGACGGAGAAGAGGAAAGACTCCAATACCGGACGGTGCAAAATGAGGTTGACCAGCAGGACGAAAAGCACGAGCGCCATCGTCACGTAGGTGATCATTATCCCGAAGTGGCGGATGCCACGGCCGAACTCGGTCTCGGGCGGCCGCATAGCGAGCCGCTGGGCAATCTCGCCGAGGGATGTGTCTCTCCCGGTCGAGACAATGACCGCGGTGCCGATTCCCGTCTGCACGGCAGTGCCCAGGAAAACACTGTTGCTCGCGTCGGCGACGCCGTGTTTCCCCGCGGGAAGGTCAGCCGCCGCTTTCTCGACTGGCAGAGATTCCCCCGTGAGCGCTGACTCGCGCACCTGCAGGTCCTTGACATCCAGTAGACGGGCGTCCGCCGGCACAAGGTCTCCAGCATTGAGCCGGACGATGTCTCCCGGGACCAGCTCTGCTACCGGCAGTTCCTGTTCTCGTCCGTCACGCAGAACGGCAGCCGTAGTGGCAACCTGCTTCTGAATCTCCTCCACCGCATGTCGAGCCTGGAATTCCATGAAGAAGTTCAGCAGTACGCTGAGCAGAACGATGGCGATGATGATCGACCCGCCCACCCGGTCACCCAGTCCGAGAGATATGCCGCTGGCAACAAGAAGGATGATGACGAGGGGATTGGAGAAGAGACGGAAAATACTGAACAGCGTGGCGAAACGCGACTTCTGCACCAGGCTGTTGGGGCCATATTGGCGCAATCGCCGCTTCGCCTCGTCGGTCGTCAGCCCCGCCGGAGTTGCCTGCAATTGCTGAAGCAGGTCGCTTAGCGGCCTCTCCCAGAAACCCTCTAAAGGCGATTTTGCTTTTGCCATGCAGTCGCTCCCTTAGGCTGTCAGGAAATTGCTCGCGCTATCATGAATGCTACGGCTGCAGCTAGCCCACCCACGACCGTTGTTTGGATTGCACTGCGGAGCGGGGGCGCGCCAGTAAAGTGGCCTTTGACGTAGCCAAAAGCAGCCAGCGTGATGAGAGTGATGATTACTGACACTTTAAGCGCCGCGCTGGCCGTCGAGAGAGCAATGTACGGACCGAGCGGGATGAATCCGCCTGCGATGTAAGCTCCTGCAATCGTCGCTGCACTGATAGCCGGTCGCTTGGGATCGGGTTTCGTAAGACCCAGCTCAAATCGCATCATGAAATCAATCCAGGCTTGTGGGCGCTTTCTAAATGCATCCACAACGGGCTTGCACTCTTCCGACGTCAGACCGTAGGATTGGAATACTTCGGTGACTTCGTTCGCTTCAACGTCGGGCTTCTCAGCGACTTCCGATTCTTCTATTACCCTCTCGCTGAAGTAGTGTTCCGCGTCACTCTTAGCGGCCAGATAACCGCCCAGTCCCATGGCGATCGAACCTGCAGTGATTTCTGCCAGGCCCGCGGTCACAATGATACTCGTTGTGTTGATGGCGCCCGACAGACCTGCTGCTAGAGCGAAGGGAACTGTCAATCCATCTGACATTCCAATCACAACGTCTCGAACTGTTTCGGATCCGGTGAAATGACGCTCGATGTGTGGTGTTTGTGGCATCAGAGTTTGTCCAGTAATGTGGATTCGAGATTCGACGCTTTCTCAGCCTTGATTCGAGAAGGTCTTTCCCCGCGAACCCATGCCTCGCAGTCCGGTTGGGGAAGGCACAGTTGTCACTGGTGCAAGGGCTATCATTATTCGTGGGTGGCGCCTCGCGCGCAGATTGTACACCTTCTCGACGCATACATAGCAAACTTCTCGATGGATGCATCACCCGCGGTGACAGCTTGCTTCTCCGGCAACGACATGGAAATGCTGCAGGACCAGAGCCATCTGGGAGCTAACCCTTGTTCCTCCGGCGTTAATGGCAAGCCAGCAGCAGGCTGTGCGCCCGATAACTGTCGTGAACAGCCCTTCCCACCAGGAACGAGCTCCGCGGTCCAGAAACGGGGTTGTGGTAAATAGCTCCCGCCTTGTCGCCCTATCGGAAACTGACCCACTGCCCTCCTCCCGCCACTTCCCACTCTCCCCGCCTCTTGTGGTACGCTTCTATTGATGTCCTACCGCCGGCAAGTCGCATTTTCGTTCGGGCCGCCGCTTACGCGGATGGTGAAGTGGCTGATTATTGTCACGGCCGCCGTGTTCGCGGTAACCAACATCCTCGGCGCACTCCCGTTTGAGACCACTAAGCTGTATTTACAGGTTTACCCCAAGGCCTTATTGGGCCTGGTCCCATGGCTTGTCATCAATCGTCTGTTCGTCTGGCAGATGGTCACGTACCTCTTCCTCCACGGAGGCTGGCTCCACATCATATTCAACCTTTTTGCACTGTGGATGTTTGGGTCCGACTTGGAGAGCCTCTGGGGAGGGAAGAAGTTTCTCTTCTACTTTTTCCTGACGGGCATCGGGGCTGGGCTGTTTTGCGTGTTGCTTCAACCTTCCAACCAGATTCCAACAATTGGGTGCTCCGGGGCGATCTTTGGCCTGCTTCTGGCCTACGGAATGATCTTCCCCGACCGCCCCATCTACCTTTACATGATCATCCCCATCAAAGCGAAATGGTTCGTGGTGATTATGGGCGTGATGGAATTCGTCGCCTCCTATAGCGACGCGGGGTCGGACGTGAGCCACATCGCGCATCTGGGCGGGATGCTCTTTGGGTTCCTCTATTTGCGCGGCGCTTCGCTTCCCTATCGTTGGCGGCTCCGCTACCACGAATGGCGGCGGGCCCACCTGCGCAGGAAGTTCGAAGTGTACATGCGCGACGAGAAGAAGAAAGACGATCACGGGCGCTGGGTGAATTAAGGGGCATTGACAGCGCTCCCCCGCTGGTGCTAGGTTCATTTGCGTTGTTGGTTCTTTGACAACTTTGGTTCCTGCGGTGCTCCGTTTGGACAACGGGGAAAAGGAAAGGCCGTGCGAATCGGCCGTGGTCCCGCCACTGTGATCGGCGAGCCAAGTCCTCCCAGGCGATGTCGCCAGCCACTGTTCTGCCTTGCGCAGAAGGGGAAGGCTGAGGATGAGGTGATGACCCGGAAACCAGGAAACCTGCCCAGGAACTTTCACTCAGCCTAACTCTTCGACGGAAAGAGTCCTGGGGAAGACTGTGAAGCCTTCCCATTCCGTTTTGAGGGATGGGGAGGCTTTGGCGTTTTCACCCTCTTCTTCTTCGGACTCCTTCCGTCCCCGCCGTGAGAGCGGGGAGAAGGAGTCATCAGTGATCCGGTGCAATCTTGACAGCCAGGACCGTCACGTCCTGGTTGGGGCTATCCCCACAATCGAGCTAGCCTCTACGGTCCGCGTTCGCAGCGAGGCACGTCATCCCGATATCCAGCATCGGGACCAACCCTTGCGGACGCGGGAATCCATTTTGAAACCGATTGCCTGGTCGTCGATCCTGCGCAGCTTGTTTCTGGGGCTCCTCTGTGCCGCAAGCGGGTACGCCGGCACGCTCGCGGGAACGGTCCTCGATCCCAGCGGAAGCGCGGTTCCACAAGCGCGTGTAACTCTGCTCCGGTCCCTGCTGGTCGTCGACGAAAAACAAACCGATGCGCGGGGAGCGTTCCTGTTCGCAGGTCTTGCGGACGGGAAGTATGAGTTGGAAGCGAACGCGCCGGGGCTGGCTTCGCCTCCGGCGGAGGTGGAGGTTCGCGGCTCGGAAACCCGCAGGCTTGATCTGCACCTGCAATTGAGTGCTGTGCAGCAGCAGGTCGTGGTGTCGGCCTCGCTCGGGGGGGCGCTGGCCTCGGAGGTGGGTTCCTCGGTTTCTGTGGTCACCGCACAGGAGATCAGCGACCGCGCTGCCCAGAACACGCTCGAGGTCCTGAGCGGCGTCCCGGGCGTCGAGGTGAGCCAATCCGGGCGGCGCGGAGGCGCAACGGGGGTCTTCATGCGCGGCGGGGATTCCAATTACAACCTGGTGATGGTGGACGGCATTCAGTTGAATCAATTCGGAGGCGACTTTGATGTGGCCTCGCTGCCGGCCGATGGCGTGGAGCGCGTGGAGGTCACGCGCGGTCCGCAAAGCGCCTTGTATGGGTCGAACGCCGTTACGGGGGTCATCAATGTGGTGACCCGGCAGGGCGAGGGGCCGCCGCATTTCACCGCGCAGGCGGAAGGTGGAAGCTTCACGACATGGCGTTTCGTGACAGGCGGCAGCGGCCTCACTGGCGGCTTGAGCTGGGGCTACGATCTCTCCCGGCTGGACTCGGGAGGCACCGTGCCGAACGATCGCTACCGCAACCAGACGGCCTTCCTGAGCCTTGGCTATCACCGCAGCCCACGCCGGCGCGGGGATTTTCATTTCTTCGGCAACGCCAACGACGCCGGCGCGCCCGGGCCGTATGGATCTGACCCGGACGGCTTGTTTGGCGGGATCGATCGAATCTCCCGTGACAAGCAAAACTTGTTCGGATATGAGGGAAGTTATGCCGAGCAAATCACCCCTCGCTTCCGGCAGGTCCTAACCGGCAGCGTGGTCACGGATGATTACTATTTTCGCTCGCCCTATGGAGATTCCTATTCCCGCAATCTGCGCGGTGTGGTGAATACTCGCAGCGAAGTGACGGTTTCCCAGCAGGACTTTCTGGTGGCCGGGTTTGAGTACAACCGCGAACAGATCAAGAACACTTACATTGCGGATTCGAGCGGCCAGCCCTTTCTGCTTCCCCGCACCAGCCTGGCTTACTTTGTGGAGAATCGTTGGAGTCCGACGCACCGCCTGTACTTGACCGCCGGGGTCCGGGTGGATAATCAGAGAACCCACGCGCTGCCGCCCGACAGTTATGCGGCCCGCCCGCTTCTGCCCCCGGGCTCTCTTACCAAAGTGGACCCGCGCGCGTCGGCGGCCTATATGCTGCGGGAGTCCCGCGGCGGCCGCTTGGATGGGACCCGCTTGCACGGGAGTTTCGGCACGGGCATTCGGGCCCCCAGTGGTTTCGAGTTGGCCTTCACCAACAATCCTCACCTGAAGCCTGAAAAAAGCCTCAGCTTCGATGCTGGTCTTGAGCAGCGGTTCTTCGCCGGCCAAGCGGTATTGGACGTTACCTACTTCAACAACCACTTTGCGGACCAGATCGTGACGCTGGGAGGTTCGCTGACCAACCTCAGCACGTTCGTCTCGGATAACCTCGGCAACTCGCGCGCTCAGGGGATGGAAGTCTCCTTCCAAATACACCCCACGAGGTCGCTGCAGATGTCGGCAGAATACACCCTGGACGACACGGCGATTCTGGCGCTCACCGGGGCTGCCTTGGTGCAGACGCCGTTTCACGTCGGGCAGGAGTTGTTTCGCCGGCCGCGGAATGCGGGAGCGTACGCTCTTACCTGGCGTCGGGGACGCCTGACGCTCAACACCAATGCGCACATTCGCGGCCCGGTACTGGACCTCGAGCCAAACTTGGGGAGCTACGCGTGCGTTCTGGGCATGCCTTGTTTGTTTACAAACAAGAGTTATATTCGCGCCGACGGCGGGTTCTCTTATCGCCTGCCCCACGGGATGGAGATCTACGGCCGGCTCGACAATTTCCTGGATCGGAAGTTCGAAGAAGTCCTTGGGTACCCGGCGTTGCCGCTGAATTTCCTTGCCGGGGTGAAGTTCAGTTTCCCGGCGCGGTGAAAGGTGTCCCACGTCGCCTCCTGCCAGGCTGCCCCAGGGGGCAGGAGCGAGCACTAACGGCGCGAGTTGCCTCGGGGCTGTGTGGAAGGTCTGGGGAGGTGCTAACGCGTTGCGGGGCAGTTTTCCCCCCGGGGAGCGGCAGGAGGCGGGTTCAGATCAGCCCGCCGTCCTTATGGTGAGTTCGCCAGCAATAGAGCTGTTCGGCCGCGACCGAGAGCACGCAGATCCCACCCGCAATCGAGATACTCACCTCAAGTAAGTATTGCAGCATATCCTCGTGACTGGGCGCACGAAACAGGACCGCTAAGGCAATTCCATGACCGACCGCCCAAAGGCCAACGATAGCGCACAGCACCAGGGTTATCACGCGCAGGGCGGTTTTGACCATACCCACCCCCCTTTCTGCCCGAGGGGCATGCGGATTAGCTGCTACGATTCATACACCCGTATGAGGGTGGGGTCAACCCCGAGTGCTCCGCAGGGGACGCCGACCATCGGGATCGGACAGGCGTAGATGCACACACCCAGCGCAGGGATTCCTTACAGGAAGGGAAGAGCTAGAGGTTCAGAAGATAATCGGAAGCGGTCAGGTTTCCGAAGCGAACCGTATTCACGCGCTCGCCCACGACATTCGCAAAGTACTCGAGGATGGCCGTCAACTTCAAGGCGGCCGGCGTTTCGCGCAACCTCAGCCAATGACGCGTGACAAGGGAAACGAAAACCAACTTGAAGTAGACGATCAAGAGACGCTCTTCGTAGGTGTAGCGTTGGTTGACATTGGCAGCGTTCTTGAGGAGATAAGTGAGAGCCAGGAAGTCGCATTTGAGGGTCATCATGAGCCGCGGGTATTCCACCGGAACGCCGAACTCCCCGAGAGCCTTACGAACCGAGGGGAATTCCAAGCTGTTGGCGTTGACGATCGCCTGGGAAAATTGCTGCGCAAACCGCCGCCTCAAGACCTTCTGGCAGACAGCCTGGAGATAGAAGAAAAAGAGACCCGTCGACAACATCAGAATCAGGGCGGCCATGAACATGTTGCACCTCACTGCAGCTTACGAATCAGCAATGGCCTCAGCCAAGCTCGCACCCCGCCCGGGCTGCAGACGAACCGGTACCTCTTGCGGCGTCTTGGATATGGCATACGCCCAGGTCAGCAGCATGCCCAGCGTACAGATGGGTGGCAAGAAAGTGCTGAGGGCATCCGTGAATGGACTCTTTGCCGGTAGCAGGTTGCAGAGCGCCAAGAGGGCGGCTTCGCCTGCGAACTGGATACCTATCCCACCCACCAGTAACGCGAGTTCGTCGTCCTCGATCGCGAACTGCTGGATCATGACGTAGAGCAGGGTGTTCAGGACCAGGCCCGTAAAGAACAGGTTTTGACCGATTTCAGCCGTGAAGCCACCTGCCTCGTTATGGTTAGGATTGCGGAGAATGTAAACAGCCGAGATAACCAGGACGAGGATGAAGACGAAGAGCAGCAGCAGGCGGACGAAGCGCCACAACTTTTCTTCCTGGGCGCAAGCACGCCGGAAGAAGCTGCAAATCAGCAGGAACGCACCCAGGGCCAACACGACGTCTGTTAGCCAATAGAAAGACTTGAATGTGGGGGAATCCAGACCAAAGTAATTGAGGACCGCAGGACGCGCCACACCGTCTAAGAGGAAGAGAACCGCCACGTACAGGCAGAGACCTTTGAGGCGGCGCCATGTTGCGCGCCGAACAAGCAAGAGGCCGACACACACCTCAGCCGCATAGGTCAGATACTGCAAACCGTGCGCGAGTACGAAGTCACCCATGAGCGACACCGGAAATCCCCTTGCTCTTCGGTTACTTCCGTCTCGCTCACCTCAACCTGTCGGAAGCAACCTACTGCTTCGGCGGCGGCGGCATCGGAGTTCCACCGATACCAAGTGCCACCACCTTATTCGGGGGCCTCGGCATCGGGGTTCCACCAATGCCCGCCACACTTGCCCGAATCGAAACACTACTCAATACCACCAACAACGCCAGCAAGAACGCCAGAAGGAAGTTTTTCATGGACTCTCCCCCAATTAAGCTTCATATAACAAAGGCTAACTGGGCGAGAGCCTAAACCATCAATTATTGGAAGTCAATATATTTCTTTACACTTCCCCTACGCTATGATTTTGGCCAAGCTGGCCAGAATGTCAAGCGAAATCTGCAAGCTCCGGATGCCAAGCAAAATCAGCAAGTTCCGGACACAGCTCGGGATTTCCAGCCCACTATACGAGCCTTCTGGTACTCTGGCAATAGTACGGACGTACTAGTCGCATTTCACAGAAACTCGTTGCTCAGGGCAGCCCGCGTTGCTGACGGAGGAGGATTGCCGGCGGTCCCCCGGGGCGGTATCGTGACCCCACACTTCCCCTGCGTGGTGAGAGATTCCGGCCAGCCAGAACTTACTCTCCAAGACCCGCGGACGAAGGCAGTTTTTTTGCTCACCCTGTCCAGGGCGGTGAGGGCCAGAGGGGGCAGCCACCGGATTCTTTTGTTGCCTTGGGTTGACCCAACCGGGCACGAGTGGCATCATACTAATTTGAAGTTCGGGGCAACGCGGAGTGTGCTGCATGAAAAACCAGAGAGTGAACCTGCTGCTTATGTTTATCCTTGCACTGGGGACCGTCACGGTGCTGGCTTTGGCGAGTTTCCCCACGGAGGGGTTTGCCCAGTCCCAGTCGCAGTCGCAGACCGGGCAACAACCCACCACGGGACCCCAGCCGGACGTGGGGGAAACGGTTCTGGTTCCCAAGAAGACCCAGCCGGCTACGGTACAACCCGAAAAAAAACCGGAGAGGATCAATCCCAACGAGATCTACACACTCTCGACGTCCACGAACCTGGTCAACGTGGATGTGATGGTGGTGGACAACAATGGGAACCCCATCCAGAACCTGGGGAAGAAGAACTTCCAGCTTGCTGACGACGGCGTGCCCCAGGCCGTCACGAACTTCGGGACGGGCGAAGCCCCCATGACCATCTGCATGCTGATTCAGTTCAACAACGGGACTTGGCAGTACCTGTATCTGGCGCTCCAGTACTCCTACCAGTTTCTGCAAGTGATTCAGCCCAAGGATTGGGTCGCGGTCGTCGCCTTCGACATGAAGCCTCAGATCCTCACAGACTTCACCCAGGACCGCGGGGAAGTGAAAGGGGCCCTGGACAGCTTACGCATCCCGGGCTTCAGTGAATACAACCTGTACGATGCCCTGGCTTTCACCTTGGACCGCATGAAAGAGGTACACGGCCGGAAGGCAATTCTGGCGGTCGTCACCGGCATGGATAGCTTCAGTAAACTGACTTACGACCAGTGTCTGAAGATTGTGAAGGCCTCTGACACGGCCATCTACCCCCTCAGCATCGTGGAGTTCATGTCGATACGCAATCCCCGCTTTGAAAACATCAACACTTTGCAGGCCCGGAACGCGCTGGACACGATTGCCAAATACTCCGGCGGTCAGGCTTATTTCCCACGCTTCGAAGCCGAGCTGCCGGGCATGTACCAGCAAATCGCCGGGCAGCTCCGCACGCAATACAGCCTGGGATTTGTTCCTACCAACACCTCCAGAGACGGCAAGTTCCACAAGCTTAAGATTGAGGTGGTGGACGACCAGGGGAATCCCCTGAGAATCGTCAATGAGAAGGGCAAAGTGGTGAAGTACCACCTTGTGACCCGCGACGGCTACTACGCGCCGAAGAGCTAGGAGCCAGAAGAGCGCTCCATCCACTCTCGGCTTGTTTCGTCTCAAACGCTGCGGAAAATACCATTGGCCTTCTACCCCAGCCTTTACCCAGGGCGGAGCCTGGAGTTCATTCTAACTCCTGGCTCCTGACTTCTTCTTCAATGTGAGAAGTGCCGCACTCCGGTCAGGACCATGGCCAGGTGATGCGAGTTCGCCGCGGCGATGACTTCGTTATCGCGCACCGAGCCCCCGGGCTGGACGATCGCTGTGATGCCCACGCGCGCTGCCTCCTCGACTCCATCCGGAAAAGGAAAGAAGGCGTCCGAGGCGAGCACGGTGCCCTCCAGGGGGTGCTTCAGCTCCTGTGCCTTGGCGGCTCCCAGCTTGACGGAGTCCACGCGGCTCATCTGCCCCGCCCCCACGCCCACCAGGACTCCGGCGCGCGCATACACGATGGCATTTGATTTGACGTGTTTGACGACTCGCCAGGCAAAGACCAGGGCCTGACTTTCTTCCGCGGTCGGTTGGCGCTCCGTGACGCATTTCCACAGAGAAGGTTGTGCCGGCAAGGCATCGGGCGTTTGGACCAGTAGCCCGCCTCCCACCACCTTGAGCTGCAACCCGTAGTCGTCCCCGGCCGTCGCCGACATGTCGAGGAGGCGAAGATTCTTCTTGCTGGCCAGCACTTCGAGCGCGGTCGCCTCAAAACCGGGAGCCACGACGGCTTCCACAAACAGCTTGGACAATTCCTCTGCGGTCCCTCCGTCCAAGGCGCGGTTAAAGGCAATCACCGACCCAAAGGCTGAAACCGGGTCCACCTCCATGGCGCGCCGGTAGCTTTCCGCGAGGGTCGTGCCCGTGGCCACGCCGCAAGGGTTCGTGTGCTTGACGATGACGGTGGTCGGCTCCTCAAATTCCTGCACCAGCCGCCAGGCGGCCTCCAGGTCAACCAGATTGTTGAAGGAAAGTTCCTTGCCCTGGAGCTGTGGCGCGGCCGCCAAGCCCCGCCCGGCCGCGGCGGGATGGCGATAGAGGGCCGCCTTCTGGTGAGGGTTTTCGCCGTACCGCAGGTCCGCCAGCTTGCGGTAGTTCAAGTGGAGCGCCTCGGGCAACTCTCCCTCCTCAGATTTTTGAAGGGTTGTGGAGATGGCGCCGTCATAGGCGGCCGTGGTTGCGAAGGCCTTCCGCGCCAGGCGGGCACGCGTCTCCCGCGAAACATTTCCGCCACTCTTCCGCAGTTCTTCCAGGACGGCCGGGTAGTCGGCAGCGTCGACGAGAACTGTGACGTCCTCGCAGTTTTTCGCCGCCGAACGGATCATCGAGGGACCGCCCATGTCGATGTTCTCGATCAACTCTTCCCGCGACACGCCGGGCTTCGCCGCCGTTTTTTCGAAGGGATAAAGATTCACCACGACCAGGTCGATGTACTCGATGCCGTGCTCACGCACTTGCGCCTGGTGCTGAGCATTCGAGCGGATGGCCAGGAGGCCTCCGTGGACTTTGGGATGGAGAGTCTTAACGCGGCCATCGAGCATTTCCGGAAACCCCGTCAAATCCGCCACGTCGCGCACTTTCAGGCCCTTCTCGCGGAGCAGTTTGGCCGTACCGCCGGTGGAGAGCAGTTCGACGCCCAGCGCGGCAAGCCCGGCAGCCAGTTCGGCCACACCGGTCTTGTCGCTGACGCTAATCAGCGCCCGAGAAATCTTACGCATGCAGGCTCCTTTGGTAAGAACTAGGAGTCAGGAGCTAGGAGTCAGGAGCCAGGAGGCAGAATTCCAATCCCCGCCCAAACAAAGCCAAGGTGGAAAACTGCGATATCGGATTACGAGTGGTAGAGCATCCGTGACATCTGCTGTGAGCCTAGGGTAGAAAGAAAGCGCCAGCCTTCTGACTCCTGACTTCTAACTCCTGTCTGCTGACTCCTGAATTCTGGCTCCTGACTCCTGATTTACTCAATCCGCCTTCGTGGCCTTGAACTTGACCTTGCCTCCCTCGACCGAGACCGAGAACTGCACCTTGTCGCAGCCCAGCTTATCTTTGACCTGTTTGGTCTTGTCCTGGATGAATTTCTGGAAAGCTGCGGCATCGAGGCCGGCGGTACGATCTCCGGCTCGCCGCTTGGCATCCTGCATGGCGCGCAGCAGTTGCTCGACTTTCCCGGTTTCCTTCGCCGGATCGGAGCAGACCACCCGCACCACGCCATCGCCCGGCGGCGCTTCCCCATGGCGCTTCGGCGTGCCGGTCAGGCTGCGGCCTTCTTCCTTTTCCTGAAGCTTCCGCCGCCAAAGCTGGCTGTTTATCGCGTACTTCTGCACGAGCGTGGCAAACCGGTAGCGCTGGCTGAAATTCAGCTTGGACTGATCGGCGGAATTACGCTTGATGAGATTCTCCACCCGGTACAGGGTATCGTGCGGAGGGCGAGGAGAGCTGCCGTTGAAATAGATCTCGTATTCAACCTTGAGGCGGCGGATATCGTCTTCTAACTTGTTGAGTTCCTCGTCAACTGTCACCGGAGAACCTCACCTTCAGGTCAATCCAGGGAATTATACTCCTATCGAAACAAGGCGCGCCAATTGGAAAGTTGACGCCCCCAGCCGGCTGTGTTGAAATGTCGGCGGTCGTGCCCTGCTCCCCTTTCTCCACCCGAAATCATATTCCCTTTCGTGTGGATTCAGGGGAGCAGGGCAGTCAGAGATCTCATATCTACATGTAATAACCAAGATCATCAATGCGCAGTTCCTTATGGCGCGGCCTAGGGTTCCCAAAAGGAGGCTGTATGAAACGATTTCTTGCAGGCTTCATGATTTCACTCATGATTTCCGCGGCTGGCGCCCTCGCCGGCCAGCGACCCTACGAAGTAGGCACCGTTTATATTTTTCTTCCTTCGACGAGCAACGAACAGATCGTCCGCGACCTGGAAACCATCGCTGCGACCGGCATCAACACGATCGAAATCTGCCCGTCCTTTCTGCTGACGCCTGGAAACCCCCAGCCGGACTTCTCCAAGACCGATCTCATTCTGAAGACCTCCGAGCGCCTGGGCCTCCGCGTCATGCCCACGGTTTTCTGGAGCGGGCTGCTTCCAGACTACGCTGAGGCAAAATGGCCGGATCGGTTCTCGCCTATCATTGACGGCGAGGGTCGCGAGGCGAGGCTCTCCTATGCCAACCCGGAAGTCATGCGTCTGATCGACGACTACTCCATCATCACCGTCCAACACTTTAAGGATTCCCCCTCCGTGATTGCCTATAACATCTGGGACGAACCACACATGGAGGGCTTCTCCTTATCCGCAGGTGAACGGCGAGGGGGAGGTGGCGATCCGCACTTCGACCGTTGGTTCGAGGAATGGGGACTGAAAAAGTATGGAAGCCCCTCCGCCTGGTACCTTCAGTGGAACGACCCGTTGCTGAACCAGGAGTACGCAGGATTTGATCGCCCGCTGTTCTACTGGTACGCCACCGGCCACATCCTGCAACATCTGAACGAACTGGTGAAATCCATCGACCCGGTGCATCCCACCCGGACCCATGACGTGGGCAGTACCGTGGTCAGCGGGGGGGTGAACATTTATCGACAGGATGACTGGACGATGTCGAAATTCGTCGACGAATATGGACTGTCCTATTATCCCGATATTCCTGCGCGTGGCGCCGAAGACAATCCGGAACAGCTCGCTAAAGAGAAGGCTCTGTGGGACACGCCCTGGACGACCAGCCTGGAGCTGACCTCGGCCCACGACGCGACGGCGGCGAGCGGCAAGCCCTTTGTGATACCGGAAGTGCAGACGGGTCCTCAGACCGGGTTCACCCGCTATGGCGACGAGCCGGGGGCCATCTTCGACTACAACCGGATTCATTTGCTGGCCTGGCAAATGGCGGCGCATGACGCCAAGGCGATGTACTTCTGGCAGTGGCGTCCCCACATGGACGAGTGGCAGGCCTTCGGACGCGGACTCGCAGCCTCCGACGGCAGCATCACACCCCGCGCCGTGGCCGCCGGGGACGCCGCCCGGGCGCTGAATTCGGACTCGGACCTTTTCCTGGATAGTAAACCGCTGGCTCCGCAGGTGGCCGTGGTCTACGATGTGGTGGGCGACCTGAAGGCCGTGGCACAGAGAGGCGATTGGGGATCCTATACAACCCGCAATATGATCGGGATCTACCGCGCGTTGTGGAAAGACCAGGTGCGCCTCAACATCCTCGACGGGCGGCAAGTGACGGCCGACAGCCTGAAGCCGTACAAGTTGGTCATTTTCCCCTTCTACCTGTGTCTCCGCAAGAATGTGGCTGAAGCCATCGAAACTTACGTGGCGGGTGGCGGCACGGTGCTTGCGGACGCCCGCTTCGGTATCATCAACGAACTCGACCGGGGTTATAAGGTGAATCCCGGGCTGGGCATGGAAAAGGTGTTCGGAGCGCGGCGTCACGACTTGGTTGCCAGCCACAATGCGTATGAAGTTCGCATCACGGACCCGGCTGGACTGCTGAACGGTGTTACGCTGCCCAACCACCTGGTGGGCCGCGTGTTTCGAGAAGAATTGCAGCTCGAAAAAGGTAGCGAAGGCGAAGTTGTAGCGGTCTTCGAAAAAACCGGTACGCCCGCCGTGGTGGTGCGGCGCACGGGCAAAGGGCAGACCATCCTTCTGGCGTTCTCGCTGGGCATCCCGCTGCTGGAAAACCAGGATCCCGGCGCCGCGGCATTGCTGCAGGCAATCTGCAAATCTGCCGGGGTAAAACCTCCCATCCGGCTTACGACTGCGCCCAACGCAGGGCCGGTGGAAGCCGTGGTGCATTCCCGGGGCCGCGAGGATGAACGGCTCGTCTACGTGCTGAATTGGGGGCACGCCCAAGCGAACGTCACGGCGGAACTGCCCTGGCCCGGACAGGCGCGCCTGCAGGGGGAAGACATGGTATCGGGCCGCGCGGTCGAGGTCGAGCACAGGGAGAACCGGGCTGTCTTCACCTTAAGCCTTCCCGCGGACCATGCCGCGGCCGTGCATCTCCAGCCTTGAGGATGCTGTCCGCTTTCCGGTGAAAAGAATCGAGGGGGTACAGAAAAGTGAAACGACGTGCGTTTATCGAATTGCTCGGAGCATCTGCCGTTCAGTTCGGGGCTGCGGGCCCTGCCCAGGCTCGCCGTGCCGCCGAACCCCAGAGGGGCGCGACGGCGCCTGCGGAAGTGCGGTTGGCAGGCATGAGCCTTGCGGAATTGCGGCAAGAGTTGTACGACCGGCTTTTCCAGGTGCTGCTTCCTTTCTGGGACAAACACGGAATCGACCACGAGAACGGCGGCATCATTTGCAGTCTGGACTTCGACGGCACGCGGGTGAATACCGAAAAGATGCTCTGGTTCCAGGGGCGTGCCATCTGGGTTTACAGTTTTCTCTATAACCATTTCGGCAAGAATCCCCAGTACCTGGAGGTGGCGAGAAAAACCAAGGAGTTCGTGTTCAAGTACGCCCTGCAGAAAGACGGCTGGTGGGCGGAAGAGTTATCGCAGGAAGGGAAAGTGCTGCGGCCCTTCAGCGGCGACACGGAAGGGATGTACTTCATCGCCGAAGGCCTCCAGGAATACGCCGTTGCCAGCGGCGATGACCCATCCCGCGAAATCGCCTTCGCCCTCTTCAAGAAACTCTTCCGGTATTTCAACAGTCCGGATTTCCGCTACCGGGGAGCGGATTTTCAGTATCTGTGGAACAGCCAGCGCGCCGTGCGGCCGCAGGGGCTGTGGTTTCTGAATCTCTGCCTCGCGACCCAAATGCTGGCGCGCTGGAACGACGCGGAAATCGCCGAGATCGCCGATCAGAGCGTGGACGCGATCATGAACAAACACTACCGTCCCGACATCGGCCTGAATACCGAGATGTTGTATTCCGACTTCAGCCGGCCGGACGAGGAGGCCGTAAAGTCGCGTCTGGGCCACAGCATCGAGGCCTTGTGGATGGTCATGGACGAGGCGACCCGGCGCCAGGATGACGTTCTCTGGAAGACCTGTGTGGAGCGCATTCATCACCATCTCGACGTGGGTTGGGACCACATCTATGGCGGACTCGTGCAATGGATCAACGTGGATCACCCCTGTTACGAGTGGCCGGTGGAGACTCCTCCGGGCACCCATCTCGAATTGCATTTCAAGGGTGAGTATGAATACATGAAGTCTCTGTGGGCGCTGAATGAAGTGCTGGTCGCGACTCTCGAAGTCTTCCGGCGTACGGGCGCGGCGTGGGCGGCAAGCTACTTCGATCTGGCATACCAGACGATTAACGAGAAATTCTCGCAGAAGGGGCGCGGTTACCCAGCCGGCTACATCCTTTTCGCTGATCGCCGGATCACGCCCCAGCCTCATGTGGGCCGCCAGGACAACTATCACCCCCTGCGCCAACTGATGTTGAACATATTGACTCTGGACGAAATGATCCGGAGCGGCGGGGGGTCCGCACCGGCAGGCAAATGATAGAATAGCGCCATGAATCGGAGAACATTTCCAGGCGCCGGGGCGAGCCTGGCGGTCAGCCGCATAGTGGCGTGCCTGTTGCCTCGGGAATCAAGGATCGGAAGCGGCTATGGATGGAAATAATTCCGGGCAGGAGATCAGCAGCTTGCTCCGCCAGATCCCGGCGGTGGATGAGCTGTTGAATCGCGAAAGCTTGCGCGGACTCGCAGGGCGCGTCGGCCACCGCTTGGTAGTGGAGGCCACGCGCAAAGTCCTCCAAAACCTGCGTGAAAGTATCGCGAGCGGTAACCCGCCCGCCGTCTCGGTCGAAGGGCTGGAGAAGGAAATCCGGGCGGAGGCCGAAACGGCCGCCGGGTTCTCTCTCCAGCCGGTCATCAACGCCACGGGGGTGATTCTCCACACCAACCTGGGACGCGCGCCGCTGGCGCGGCAAGTGCTTGACCACCTGGCCGAGACCGCCGCGGGCTATTCCAACCTGGAGTATGACTTGGAGCGCGGCGAGCGCGGCAAACGCGATACGCACACCGACCGGCTCCTGACCCAACTGCTGGGGGCGGAGCGGACGCTGGTGGTCAACAACAACGCCGCGGCGGTTTTCCTGGCGCTGAACACGCTGGCGGAGGGTTGGGAGGTCATCGTCTCGCGCGGCGAGCTGATCGAAATCGGCGGATCGTTCCGCATTCCGGAGGTGTGCGCCAAAAGCGGGGCCGTGTTACGCGAGGTCGGCACCACCAACCGCACCCGCGCCGGCGACTACGCGGCGGCCATCACCGAGCGCACGCGGGTGCTGTTGCGCGTCCACCTCAGCAACTTTCGTATCCTGGGTTTCACGGAACGGCCCAGCTTGGATGAGCTCGTGGAGTTGGCCCGGAAGCACCGCCTGCTGCTTATGGAAGACCTGGGCAGCGGCTGCCTGGTGGACCTGGCTTCCTGGGGAGTGCAAGACGAGCCGCTGGCAAGGATGAGTCTGAAAGCCGGAGTCGATGTGGCCACTTTCAGTGGCGACAAGCTGCTGGGGGGCCCGCAGGCAGGAATTCTGGCGGGGAAACGCGAGCCCCTCGAGCGCATCCGGAAGAATCCCCTCTTCCGCGCGCTGCGCGTGGATAAACTGACGATCGCCGCGCTGGAGGCTACCGCCTCCCTTTATTTGCGGGGTCAGCTCGATTCCATCCCGGCGCTGCGGATGCTGCAACTTTCCCCAAAGGAAATCGCCGCGCGCGCCACGCGGCTGGCGGAGAAGATTTCCGCACGGCCGGGATTCTCTGCCGCCGTCCGGGAAGGAGAATCCGTGCTGGGGGGCGGCTCGACGCCGGGACAGGCGCTGGCCACGTCGCTCCTGGCAGTCACCCACGTGCGGCACCGCGCCCAGATGTTGGAGGATATGCTCCGCCACCACAAGCCTGCCATTATTGCCCGCGTGGAACAGGACGAATTGGTTCTCGACCTCCGGACCGTGTTCGAAGCCCAGGAAGATGAAATCGCCCGGGCGTTTGAGCGGATCACCTGAGTGCCAGGCACACCATGAAGGCTCTCCATTTTGATGGAAAACTCACCCTGCGCGATGTTGCCAAGCCCCAGCGCGCGCCGGGCGAGGCGCTGATCCAGGTACTGCTCGCGGGCATCTGCGGCACCGACCGGGAAATCGTCAAGGGCTACTCGGGTTTTCGGGGTATCCTCGGACACGAGTTCGTAGGCCGGGTGGTGGAATGCGACGACCCAACCTGGATCGGCCAGCGGGTGGTCGGAGAGATCAACCTTGCCTGCGGCCGGTGCGAATGGTGCACGCAGGGCCTGGGCCGGCATTGCCCGCACCGCACGGTCCTGGGAATTGTGAAGCGCGACGGCGTGTTTGCCGAGTTTGTGACTCTGCCGGTAGCCAACCTGCACAGAGTTCCCGACGAGGTTTCCGACCAGGCGGCAACCTTCGTGGAGCCCCTGGCCGCGGCCGCGGAAATTCTGGAGCAGATGCCGCTCGCACCGGGGACGCGTGTGGCCATCGTGGGCGACGGAAGGCTGGGCCTGCTGACGGCACAGGTGCTGAGGCACGCCGGGGCGGAAGTCACCGTGATCGGCCGGCATGGATGGAAACTCGACCTGGCGCGCGCCTGGGGTGTCGGGGTTGTGAGCGAAGGCGATGAGCAACTCGCGCCCAGCAGCTTTCCGGTCGCCGTCGAGGCGACAGGTTCTCCGCGCGGCCTCGACCGGGCCCTGCGGCTGGTCGAGCCCCGCGGCACGGTGGTGATGAAATCCACCTTTCACGGCGCAGCGCAATTCGATGCCACCAAACTGGTGGTGGACGAGGTTACCCTGCTCGGCTCCCGGTGCGGGGTGTTCGGGCCGGCTCTAGAAATGCTCCGGCTGGGACATGTGACTGTTCATCATCTGGTTAATAAGGTATTTCCGCTGGAACTGGGCCTGGAAGCCTTCGCATACCTGGACCAGACCTCAGCGCTGAAAGTCCTACTCGCAGTCTGAAGCGGCTGGTTGAAAATTGCGGAGAAGGCCCGGAAAGCGCGGTCTGGGCGTCTGCTTCTAAAATTCGTTCTGGCGCGAGGCGAAACGGCATGCGTAGCTTGTCGGTTAACAAACTCAGAATTCTCCATCTTCTATTGCTGTCGCTCGTAGCGGGAGTGCTCGCTGCGGGTGTGGCGGAGGCGAAAAAGAAACGGGCCCTGCCGCCGCCCCCCGCCCTGCCCGGGCAGATCAACTCCCTGGCGAAGCGGCTTCCCGGCGTGATGCTTGAAGATGCAGCGCCCATCACCGGTGAGATCCAGAAGCTGGTCGTGGACCACTTGGTGGAATGGATGGCGGATCGCTCGCCCACCGACGTGCAAGTGCGCCGCGAACTGGAGAGTGCTTTCTCCCTGGTCCACTACCCCCTTTTCGGCCAGCCGGCGGTTTTCGCGTCGCTCTGGAAGGGCAGCACGGTGATCGGGGCGGGCTACACACTGGGCTGGAATGACTACGACCGCCAGAACGTACTGATGATTTTCGCAAGCCGCGACGGCAAAAGCCGGATGGCGGCCCTCGCGAATTTTGTCCCGAGGACGGATCTTCACTATGAGATCCTTCCCGCTCAGGGTTGGGACGACTTCCGGTTTCTCACCTACGGTTTCCGGCTGGGCAAAAGCCAGCCTCGGCTCACGGCGATCCTCTATTCGTTTGATGGACAGAATCTGAAGTCGCTGTGGGAGTCTCACGACGTCTACGACGGCAAGATGGACGTGCAGAAAGACAAGGTCGTGATCCGCTACCTCAAGGAGGACGAGTACATTCGAGAAGTCACGGCCAAACGCAAACCGCCGCGGCACGAGGCCGTCTACTTGATCACGCCCACCGGCCTCGAATTACAGGTCGACCACGAGATTCCGTTCTGAGAGTCTGCGCGTTTTCGTTTCGAAGAACCGGGGACCCTAAAACCGGGTGCTGGTGTCATTTGCGAGACACGGGCGCTCCCAGGTGCAGTCATTCCCGCGAAAGCGGGAATCTACTCCGCCAGCCATGGGAAATGCGCCGCCCACGAACTGGATTCCCGCTTTCGCGGGAATGACCATTGTTTCGAATTGAATCCCCAATCCAAATGACACCAGCACCCCAAAACGGGGGTCCGCGCTACACGCTACCCGGCTCCGGCTTGTGCGCCTGAATTAGTTGGCGCGTTCAATATATGTCCCTTGCGCAGTATCGACGCGGATCTTCTCACCTTCGCCGATGAAGGGCGGCACCTGGACAACTAAACCCGTTTCCATCTTGGCAGGCTTGGTGACGTTGGTCGCAGAACCGCCTTTGATGCCCGGCTCGGTTTCAACCACCTTCAGGTCCACGGTGGCAGGCAACTGGATATCCACCGGCCGGCCCTCGAAGAAATCCACCTTGAGCATGACTTCCGGAACAAGGTAAGACGCCCTATCCCCGACGGTCTCCCGGTGAAGGGAGATCTGTTCGTAGTTCGCGGTGTTCATGAAGCAATAGGAATCACCATCGGCATAAAGGTACTGCATCTCGACTTCGTCGATGGCGGCGCGCTCGACGGTGTCTTCCGAGCGGAAGCGATGGTCGATCAGCGAGCCCGTGCGCAGGTTGCGCATGCGGGCCTGGACGAAGGCGCGCAAGTTGCCGGGCGTGCGGTGCTCGGCCTTGTGGATGGTAAAGAGGTCATTGTTGTGCCTGATGATCATTCCGGGTCGGAGATCATTCGCGTTCATAACCGTTCCTTCATTCTGCTGGGGGTGGGGCTTAGAACAGGATGGAGAACTTCTGGAGTCCTTTCCCGCAAGAGCCCGGAACCTTAATTTTACTGGCTTTTCCGCGCTCCGTCAACGGCGGGGACGGGGGGATCTGACGGGAGCCCCGCACGCTGGCTCGCGGGGTTCGAACCAGGCCTTCGGTTTGGAACACGGCCGGCAAGCCGGCCTGGCAAGAGCGGGAGAAAGCTCCCGCTCTCCATAGGCCGCCCGCCTGTAGCCGCGTCGTCCATCGCGAAGCCAGTTTCAACCCTTATGAATGAAATATGCGCCGGCGAAGCCTCCGGCCACAAGGAGGACCCAAAGCAGAACCAACAGGGCCCTGTAAAGAACACCCGGCTCTTTTTCAACGACAAAGGTCCCGGCCAGATGATCTCCGAGGCGCTGGCGCAGTTTGGAAAAAATGGCAATGAAATATCCCACCAGATACCCAAACTGCCCGTCAATGATTCTCAGGATGTTCCGGATCAGCGAAGGCCCGAGCCCGCAGGGCACGCCATTGGCGTTGATGATCTTGACCCCGGCGAGGGCTTTGCCCAGCGTGACCCCGAGCAATCCCTCGCATAGCCAGTAGTAGATGAAACCTAAAATTGCCACCGAGGCGATGGTGACCCAAGCGCCCGTCCCGCTTAATTCGATTCCCGTGGGGGTAATTCCGCCCCAACGGCCTCCTGCCCACACCCCCACTACAGCAAACAACGCCAGCAGCAAGAGGGTGTCCAGAATCAGCGCGATGAGCCTGTCGCCCAGCGCGGCGATTCGATACCCCGCTACGATGCGGTCAGGTCCGGTCATGGACGTGGCCGGAGCGGCTGCAGGCGGAGCAGTCTCGGGAGCTGGGGCAGCAGGGGCGGCCGGCGCTGCCAAGGGCTCCGCGGCGGGAGCTGCTGCATCCATAGGTACTGAGGCTGCCATGGGCGCACCGCACCCGCCGCAGTGCCTGGCATCGTCAGGATTCTGTGAACCACACGAGGTGCAATACATGTTTTCCTCCTGGTTGAAAGTGCGCCCAGTATACATCCCCCTGAGAAAACGAGGTAGGGTCCTGGCCGTCGAGTGGCGATTACGCCCATCCGTAAGGATGGCTCGGGGAAGTTCCCAACCTTCTGTTGGTCTCGCGCCCCGCGGTCGCCGCGGCGACCGGCCGGGCGCGCATCCCGAATCGCGTGATTCTCCTCCTCAACCGGAGAGGGGAGTAGGGTTATGGATTTGCTAGCCGGCGTCGCTTGTCCGGCCGAATTCCGATGGCGGCCATCTGGCGTCCCGTGCGCCCGCCTTCCTTACGATGTGAGAAGAAGAGATCGGTGCGGCAGGCGGTGCAGTAGTCCGCGACGGATATCCGGGAGGGTGCAACTCCCGCGCTAGTGAGCTGATGCTGCGCGACGGCGACCAGATCCAGGTGCGCGGCGGGAACCTGCTCGGGAGCGTGCCCGGGCGGGTGAGCACTCAGGAAGAGAATCGCATGGCGATCCGTTGCCGCCTCGGGGCGATGGGGCAGAGTTCGAAAGAACGGGGCGGGGGGGGCGAACCGTCCGTCGAAGGCTTCGACAACCTCCTCTCCCACTTCGTAGCAGCAGGCGTGGATCGAGGGCCCCAGCACCGCAAGCAATTGCTGGGGATCGGAGCCGAATGCGAGCCGCATATCTCCCACCGCTTTCTCGATTACGCGCTCGAGCGCGCCGCGCCAGCCCGCATGGACTGCCGCCACTGCGCGCTGCTTAGGATCCACCAACAGCACGGGCAGGCAGTCGGCGATGCGGACCGTCAGCAGGAGGCCCGCCTCCGCCGTCATGAGCGCGTCACCGGCAGGCGGGCCCGTAGCGGCTCGCTCCGCGCTCGGCACGCCGCACAGCCGATACTCGGGCTGGCCGGTCCCGCCAGCAGCCACTACGAACGCGTGGGAGGAATGGACCTGCCGCACCGAGGCGAGCGAAAAATCCTGGGCGCCAATCTGCCGGAGAAAGTGCCGGCGATTCTGCTCAACCCGCTCGCGCCGGTCCGGAAACCCCAAGTTGAGGCCGGGGGAGGGGAAGCCGCTGGCGCCGCCTCGGCGCGTGCTGAAGGCATGCACGAGCCACGGCAGCTTGGCGAGGCGCGCCGACTCGAGCCACGCCAAGCCGTCGCGGGAAACCATTTTGAACGCTCGCCGCCCCATGCTGCGAATATAACATAGCGCCCGCCTGGATTCGCCCGATGCGACGTTGCATTCCGTCCGACAATTTGCTATGGTTAGAAAAATTCAATAAGGGCTGATACTCGCAGGATGGACGGACAGCCATGCTAGCTGCTGGTTTAGTGTCCAAGACGGAAGGCTGGCCCGAGCAATTGACGCGGGGGTTAATCGTTAACCTCGAGCGGAACGCACGGGCTTCTGCGCTTCACTGGCTTTCCCCCGCGGGAATGCGCTGCCGGGGGTGTGCGACGTCTACGGCATCCCTTCGCAAGCCGCGGGCTGAGGCTCGACACAGTCGAATTTCGGGACCCTGAGGGAATTTCCCGATAGTTATACGACCTGATCATGATCGTCGGAACCGGAGTGGATATAGCAGAAACTTCCCGCCTGGAGGAGGGTCTCGAGCGGCATGGGGAGCGTTTTACGAAGCGGCTCTTTACCCCGGCGGAAGTTGCTTACTGCGAGAGGTTCAAGAATCGAGGCGAGCGCTATGCCGCGCGCTTCGCGGCCAAGGAAGCGGCTTTCAAAGCTCTGGGAACGGGCTGGGGATCGGGGGTTCGCTGGCTCGATGTGGAAATCACCCACCAGCCGAGCGGCAAACCTGAGCTGGTCTTGACCGGCCGGGCGCAAGAAGTGGCACGCGGACTGGGAATCACCCGCATGGCGGTTTCGATTTCGCACTCCGACCGCTACGTGGTGGCCCAGGTAATCTTCGAAGGCGATGACTAAGTTCGGGTGGCATCGACACGGCCTTTTCCTCTCGGTTCTCGCCTTAGGGTGTGCACCGGAGATCGCCCTCCCGCAGGCCCAACCCCCCCTGCCTGTCCAAAATCCAGTTAGCCTCAACAGCAAGCAGGCCACGAGCTTGGTTCTGGATCAAGCCAAGCCGGAGTATCCGCCCCTGGCTAAGGTCAACTACATTCAAGGGCACGTGCGGGTGCAAGTCGAAATCGCGCGCGATGGCAAGGTGGCGCAGGCCCACGTCGTACGCGGACATCCCATTCTGGCGGCGTCAGCCCTGAAGGCGGCGCGCGGTTGGATCTATCGCCCCTTGCAGACGCCCTCCGGACCCTCGGGGTTCCTCACAACAGTGGAAGTGAAATTCTCTTTGCGCCCTCACAAAATGGATACGGTGCCATCCCAGGCGGAACGCGACCTTAGCCGCCAGGTCAAACCACCTGAAGTCATCGGGCGGCCGGCGGACCCGTCTCCGACCGCGGTAGTGCATATGCGGTTGCTGCTGAATGACCAGGGTCAGGTGATTGACGCTGAGCCGTTGCCCGGCGCCGTGACCAATCTCGAAGCCGCCGAGAAGAGCCTCGAGGGCTGGACCTTCCGCCCCGCGCATTGGGGCAGCCTCCCCATCCCCTGGTATCTCGACGTCGACGTTCCCGTGGGCACCGCAGCTATTTCCCGAGCCGGCGCCGACCCGGGCGGGCGGTGAACGCCGGCGGCCCGTGCAACTCAGTTCCCAGGCGGTGTGAGATAATCGCCCGACAGCCGGCCGGGCGTGCCCCGCGCATCAGAAATTCAGGACTTCATAGAATTCCACCCACGCGTCCTGGAAGTAGGCGACCTGCTTCTGGAAGAGCTGGGTGTGATCCTCACTCGCCTCTAAAGCCTTGAGGGCTTTCTCGGCAGCAGCCAAGCTCTCAAACCGTCGCTCCCAGATCAAGGTATTCCCCGGCTCACGACCGGCGAGGGGAACCATGCGCTCGCCGGGGGGAAGAATTCCCCGTTGTTCCAAAATCGCAAACTGCTTTTCCAAGTCCATGAACTCCTGCCGCTTCGACGCCTCAAAGCGCTGAACAAACCGCATGACAATCGCCATATGTGTTTCTCCTTGTGGAGCGCGAGAATCTGCCCGAACCGGGGTCCCTGCTTTTGCCTTGCAAGGACAGAAACCCACCGCCTGCATCGGTGCGCAGCGCCGGTGGGCGGTCGTCACTCAAGGCAGTAAGAGAAGCAAAGCCGCGCACAGCACTCCGAGCCTTACTCCTCCTTCCCCAACAGTGTGGGAAATTCAATTCTGTGTTGAGATGCAAACTTCCGGATTTCCGCCAGGGTGCCAAAGCCGGGGACGCTCTCCCGCACGGTCACAGCACGTGCAGCGGTCAGGCAACCGAAGCGCGCGGCCTGCGCAAGTGGTGCTCCCGCGCTGAGCCCCAAGGCAAGGCCCGCCGTGAAGGCGTCGCCGGCGCCGGGTGTGTCCACCACGTCCACCTGAAAGGCCGGAACCCTTGCCTGCTCCTTGCCATCCGCCACCAAGGCGCCCTGCTTGCCCAGCGTAATCACCACACGCTGCAGGTGGAAATATTGTTGCAGCCGCCGCGCGAGCTCGGCAGGATCGCTCGTGTCGTCGGACTTGCCTCCCGTCAGGATGTTGGCCTCCGTCTCGTTCGGCACCAGCAAGTCGAGCCCGGCCAGTGCCTCCGGGGGCAGCGGTTCCGCGGGTCCGGGAGTCAGGATGGTGAACGCACCCCACTCCTTGGCGCGCCGCACGGCGTGGAGCGCGGTCTCGACGGGTATTTCGAAAGTCACCAGCCCCAGCTTGGCCCGCCGCAGAGCGGGCTCGGCGCGGTCAACATCTTCCGGAGAAAACTCTTCGTTCGCGCCCATCGCCGTGGTGATGGCGGGCACCCCCTGCGGGTTGATCATCACAAACCCGCAACCGGTCGCGGTGGCTTCGCTGCGGCAGAGGTAGGTCAGGTCCACGCCTGCCTCGGACATCCACCTGGCGCCCGTATCTCCCAGGCGATCTCTGCCGATACGGCCGACGAAATAAGTGGGCAATCCCAGGCGGGCGCAGGCGATCGCCTGGTGCGACCCCTTGCCGCCGTCCAGCGCCTCCTTGTAGTCCCAACCCAAGACCGTTTCGTCCGCCGTCGGAAAATGGTCCACGCGCATGAAGAGCCCTTGCACGTGGCTGCCAGCCACGACCACACCGGTTCGATCCATGGTTTCTCCTCTGCTCGTCAAATCCCCAGCGGCGGGCAGGCGGCGGTGGCTGCATCCACCGTCACCACACAGTCGGGATGTTCCTGGGCATAGGTGGCCGGAATTTCCGGGCTGACGTTTCCGAAAAGCAGGATGCGAATCACCGTCTGCTTCCACGCTCCCGTATCGCTGTAGAGCCGCAGGCGTTTGGCGGATAGCAACTCGCGCATGCCCAGCGTCACCACGTAGGGTGGCACGATGTCCGAGCACCCTCCCGCCGCGCGCTGGCTCAGCGCCACCAGCGTATCTTCGTTCAGGTGCAGAACGCGCGTGGTGCAATTGCGAAACTGCTCCTTGCTGATACGATACCAGGGCGAGCGCGGGGGCTCGTTGAAGGCGATATGGCCACGGTAACCGATGCCGCCGTACGTGCTGTCCACCCCGCCGACCGCCTGAATTTTCTCCGCCATTTCATCCAGGGCAGAGGCACGTGGAAAATGCCGCTGCTGCAGGGGGACGTTTAACTGTTTGTCAATAGGATCGTAGAAATTACGTGTCATCCAACCCTGATAGCAAAAGGGATGATCCAGCGGCAAGTGGCGTCCCTGCCAGTCCAGGTGGTCGTCCATGTGAAAAATGTGAACGTTTTTCAAGCTGATCCGCTCGCGGTTCACGCGCTCAATGAATATCGGGTACTGCCCGCGCGGCCCGCAGGGGAGGATCCAGCGGGTGGGCCGCCCCGCGGCATTATTGGTTTTGACTTCCTCCAGCAAGGCTGCAGCGAATTCTTCGTACATCGCCTGGGGCGTGGGTACGATGCGGAGTTTGACCTTGGCTTGCGGATGGTTAGGAAGCTCCGCCGGCGGAATCTTGCACCATTTGAACAGCTCTTCCGAGCTTTCGTATGCGAACATGCGTTCCTCTCCAGCCAATCAGAAATAGGCAGCGCCCTTACAGGCTGCGGAAAAACTTGCAAGCGGTGTCATTCTGAGGAGCCGCAGGCGACGAAGAATCTCGCATTGCGTTGAAAATACACAGAGCGAGATCCTTCGCGCAGTTTATCCTGAGCGTAGCGAACGGACTCTGCAGAAACTCGGCGCGTAAGTCAATTCGATTCACCATCGCTGACACTGTCATCCTGAGTCCCGGTTCTTTCGGGACGAAGGATCT
>Ga0187849_1001363_pt1 | contig 26727 bp, 24 predicted proteins | sample June2016WEW_4_10_2_FD_132412 | JGI IMG/M metagenome (GOLD analysis project Ga0187849, IMG submission 132412) | Peatland microbial communities from SPRUCE experiment site at the Marcell Experimental Forest, Minnesota, USA - June2016WEW_4_100 | ecosystem: Environmental > Terrestrial > Soil >...
CGATCTGTCTGCTGATAGGAGATTGATTTTAAAGATTGAGCTATACACATAAACTTTAAAAGAACAGAAGCTTCATTCGCCTATGAAAAATAAGAGACTTGCTTTTTTACATAGGAGGATTACTAGTTGAAAGAAAATAACGCTCTGTATTAACCCGCTGGTAATTGTCATGGACGCGTTGCCGCTCTTACACAGCAATATTCACTTAAAAACTACTTGAATATTACAATTTGAAAAGTGAGAATAAGTGAGTCTTTATTTATTAATCTGGGAGAAGTGCCATGAGCAATATAGAAATTCAATTCCTTGGCAGTGGTGATGCCTTTGGCAGTGGCGGTAGACTGCAGAGTTGCGTTTTGGTTAAATACAGCCAAGGTCAATTCTTGATCGACTGCGGGGCATCATGTCTGATTGGGATGAATCGGTATGGCGTCGATCCGAATGATATAAAGATGATTTTTGTTTCCCATATGCATGGCGACCATTGCGGGGGAATCCCATTTCTAATACTTGCATCACAGCTCACATATAAACGTAAAGAGCCTCTTGTAATCATCGGCCCTCCAGGAATGAAAGACTGGATCTTTCAGGCGATGGAAGTATCATTTTCCGGCTCTTCCCGGGTGCAAAGGAAATTCGCAGTGGAAATCATTGAATTCAAGGATCGCTGCCCTGAGATTTTTAGGGATGTTGCAGCCATTCCTTATTTAAACTTTCATCAAGGTGATTCGTCATTCTCCCTCCGAATAGAATGTGATGGAAGGCTTATTGCATATTCGAGCGACACGGAATGGATAGATGTTCTTTGTGAAGCGGCCGTGAATGCGGACCTGTTTATTGCCGAAGCCTATTATTATGAAAAGAAAATCAAAGGCCACATGGATTATATGACGCTGATGAGCAATTATTCCAAAACCAGAGCGAAGCGTTTGATGTTGATCCATATGAATACGGATATGCTGGCTATGTTAGATAAAATAGAATGCGAATATGCTGAAGATGGAAAGATCGTGAAGATCTAAAGCTGTTCCTTCTCCCACAAGAAGTGGCAGGTTAAGGACCCTCAAGAGAGCATACGTCCTATCTGTCAAGAAGCTGAACTGTGGTTATTTCGATTTGAAAGGGAATAATTTTACCACGCTCCACTGATTGTTTAGTACAGTCAATATTGAATACCGATTGAAAGGAAGTGTGCCCGCCAAAATTGCCGGATGCCTTAGAAGAGGAAGGAATTAAGGAAACCTATTATTGATTTCTCAAGATCAACAACTGGCGGAATCGCTGCCTGCACCTGTAACTCTTCAGCACTATTTCAAGCTGCCGAGTGAAGATCCAAGGCCGCTTTGATCTCTTCCCGGACGGCCCCTTCACTACCTACAAGAAAACGCTCCAAGGCCTCTCTCGCCCCACTTCCCCCGATCTTGCCTATCGCCCAAGCAATCATGCCCCTGGTTCGCGCGTCTTCATTCTCATCCCAGGCACGAATCAGCTCGGGCAGGTAAGAGTCGTCATGGCTGTTTCCCATGGCGCGTGCGACGTTCATCTTCCATTTCCAAAGGTTGTTGGGTGACATGTAGAACATATGTGGCCAGATCCTGTTTTTAAAGTAGTCGGCGTCCATGTGCAAAAGGGTCCGGAGGTCGAAGTCCTTCTCCTTCGCCTCCACGCGAGCATTCACCGACCGTGGACGGGAGGACCAGGGGATATTGCGCGGGCAAACATTCTGGCAGCGGTCGCATCCGTAGACGTAAAGGCCCATGGGCTCCCGCAAGTCCCTCGGCGTGATCTCTTTTCCGTAATAGGTCATGAAGGAAACGCACAGGCGGGGATCAATTGCCCCGTTTCCCTTGATGGCCCTCGTAGGACAGGCGGCAACGCAGACGTTTCTGCACCAGTCCGGGCAGCCTATGCCTCCTGCGGGAGCATCGGGCGCGAATTCGCGATCCACCACAACGGTAATCGGAAACACCCAGGAGCTCATGCAATTTGCCCGGCCCGAATACAATAAGGCATTCTTGCCCATGGTCCCCATGCCCGCGCGGGCCGCAGCCGACCGGTGGGGAAGATCGAAGGGCACCTTGGAGTCCATCCCGTCATTGCGCAGAAAGCTTCGGAATGCCTTGATGCGCAGCGCCAGGCCATTCCTTGTCACCCGGTCATCGTCGAGGTAACAGCGCCCGAAATGGCTTTCCAGCGCCAACGGGAATGACTCCCGGAAGTAGCCCTCCAGGAGTACGATGATGGATTTTGCCGTGGGCATTACGACCTTTGGGTCCGTCCCCTTTACCAAGTCAAGCCCCACTTTCTCCGTCCAGCCATATTCGTCCTGGTGATTCTGAAGGTATTCCCTCTGAGCGACGAAGGGCTCCGCCGTCGTAAACCCAACATCCTCAAAGCCAAGCTTTATCGCTTCCTCGATGATACTGTTTTTTGTCAGCATGGAGCATCCTCTGGCCCGATCGCGACCTTTGGAATTCCAGGGACCTCATCGCGACTGGGCGCAACGATCGGGTGGTTTTGATAACACATTGCTACTGTGGGGAGGAATTATAAGAAGAACGGTCTTGTGTGTCAATGCAAGATTGCCCAATCATTACCAATTGAAATATTGCATCAAGAATGGAAATTCCAAAAACAACATTACAAGGAAAGAATAAATAAAAAGGGCGTAATGGACGGTCTCTAAATATCGGGCGGCGCCATTTCGAATTCCCTCATTAGTTTTTATTGCAAATAATGTTCACGTTATTCATCGTCCCACCAAACCGATTAACATACGTATGAATGGCATGATTGCTCAATACTTTGCTTTTTTCAAAGATCTCGCCGAATTCTGGATTTGACGTTGACCTTCCTGAAAATATCAAGTCATCCCCATTAATCTCTGCTCTGTAGACAGCTGCAAATTTGGTGGTGGGGCTGTTCACTTCAACCTGATTTCCTTTTACGGTGTAATGCACTTGATATTGAGAGGATACGCCCACGAAATTACAAGTCCAATCACCTTCCAAAAATGAAACCGCGCTTGTCTGCGCCAAGGCGGTAACGGGAATGACGATCATAATAAAGGCGATACAAAAGTACTTCATAATCTCCCCTCCTTTCAGAGCACTGTTCTCTTCTTAAGCAATGTGTTCTAGTGGCCTCAAATAGATAAAAGATTGACACGTACAAGAAAAGATTTAATGGACGTGATCCAGCTTAACAAATCGGTTCCATTTTATATATCAGCCGCTATCAAAAAACAAGGCATGTTAATGATTACTAATTGAAAGGTTGTATAGATGGATAACTTTAAGAAATCAACAGTACAAGGAAGAAAGTCATTTTCCCCTTGTAATTATAGTTACCATGTTCCGAGAGTCTCATTTCTAAGGTTACGTTTATAGACTCTGTTCGGTATTTTGCCGGTCCACTTAAGTTAGGTGAGGCGAACCCAGACTGCATGGCATCCAAGCAGTCACGAGTTCGATTATTGTCAGCTCCACCATATAAATTTAATAGAGGGTTAGCTTGAACCGGTTAGCCCTTTTTTAATATTACGACTATTTGCAACATCTTTACGCATTGAAAATCCCTCCGAACCTCCCTTTTACAAAGGAGGTTCCATTGTATGTTTGATATGAAACCTGACAGGTGGATGTCATGGGTGGCCTTAGGCACCTCTGCCATGGCTGTCTTCGCCGCAGTTACAATGCTGTACGTAGGCAAGTATTACTCCCGGGCAATTCTCAATCAAGGCCAGGAAACAAGCCAGTGTGCCTATTATCAGGCAAGCGAAGAGCATCAAGTCATATGTTTACGAAATACAGAAGCAGAAACTGGAATTAGAGACGATGGCAAAGGCTAAAAGGCCGAAAGCCCTCACGGATAAATACTCGCAGTTCATCAATAACTATGATATGAAGATCAAGCGATACTATGCGGAGATCAAGGCGACTGCCGATGCCCTGGCAAAATCAAAGGAAAACACCCCGGCACGGGCGGGAAATTTCGGGTACGGCCTTATCTTCCTGCAGATATCCATCATGCTTGCCTCTATCTCAGCTCTGACGAAGAAGCCCCTCTTCTATACTCGGCATTGCAACGGTATGCGGGTGGATATTTTTCTTTCTTGACGCTATTTTCTTATTTTACTGAATATCTTCTACTGAACATCAGGAACTCGGCGATGAGGGAATTTGATTCGGAAACTCTGGCACAATTCAACGGACAGGACGGAAGACCTATCTATATCGCATACCAAGGAAAGGTCTTCGATGTAAGCGGAAGCAAATTGTGGATAGGCGGCCTGCACATGAAACGCCACCACGCGGCCCGTGAACTCAGCGCAGATATTGAGGCGGCTCCTCATGGTGAGGAGGTCTTTGAAAGATACCCGCAGGTAGGGATTATAAGGGACAAGACGGAGCCCCTGAGAACTATGCCGGCGATCCTATCGTCCCTTCTCAGTCGGTTTCCTTTTCTCGAAAGACACCCTCATCCCATGACAGTCCACTTTCCAATCGTTTTCTTTTTGTCCGTTGTCCTTTTTAACATCCTGTATCTGCTTTATGGCGCAGATTCTTTTAAGAGTACAGCTTTGCACTGTTTGATAGGCGGGCTGTTATCTATGCCGGTGGCCATTCTAACGGGATTGTTCACCTGGTGGTTAAACTATCTGGCGCGACCGATGAGGGCTGTAACGCTAAAGATTATAATGTCCGCAATTCTTCTCATTGCCGCAACCGGCGCCCTTATCTGGAAGATATCATATCCCGGCATACTGGAGACCCAGGGAATTGCACGGTTTCTTTACTTGATACTAATCCTGTCCTTCGTGCCGCTTGTATCCTATATAGGATGGCTCGGAGCGACTTTGACCTTTCCCATTGAAAGAAAATAAGGCCGACCCCTGCTTACTCATTCGCGGATACAGTGAATTGAACTCCGCCATGATTTCTCGCCTTTAACAGACAGAAATTCTTACAAAATATTTTTGTTTGACTTGTAGACTAAATTCTTTTAAGAAACAGCAGATTCAAACCCGCTATAGCGCCGTTCATCTTGTGCTATATTCCGTCTCAAAAAAGGAGGAGAAAATGAAACGTTTGTCTTTATTCGTCACGATAATCTTTATCGTCGGTCTTTTTTCGGTAAGTGCGTATGCCCAGGAGGTGCTTAAATTGGGTATCCCCCTGCCCCTCACGGGCACTAACGCGAAATTCGGGGAAATAGAAAAGAAGTCCTATGAGATCGCTATGCAGGAGATAAACGCCAAGGGAGGCGTAAAAGGGAAAAAGATAGTCTTGGAATTTGAGGACTCCCAGGGCAAACCGGAAGTGGCACGGTCTATAGTCGAGAGGCTCATCGATGTGAAAAAACAGCAGGTAGTTTTCGGTGAGTACAGTTCTTCCTGTTCTAAAGCGATTTCAGCGGTTGCCGAGGAAAGAAAGGTCCCTTATATGGTCGTCACCGGTGCAACGGATGATATTACCCAGCAGAAATACAAATACGTGTTCCGCCTGAACCCCACGAATGCATATTATGCGAAGGGATTTATGTCGTTTTTGGATACGGTAGTGAAACCAAAGACGATCGCAATTCTTTACGAGAGTTCGGACTTCGGAACCTCCGGCGCCGAGGATATGGTGCATCAGGCGAAGAAAGCCGGCATGCAGGTCCTCGTAAAGGAACAGTATGAAAAAGGCGCGGTTGATTTCAGACCGATTTTGTCGAAAGTAAAAGCGGCTAAGCCTGATGTTATCTACATGGTGTCGTATGTTATGGATGCGGCGCTCCTCATGAGACAGATAAAGGAGTTGCGGATTGACGCAAAGCTCTACGCAGGCGGCGCGGCCGGATTTGCCATCCCGGAATTTATACAGAATGCAAAAGAGGCTTCAGAACTTGTTATGACAGCCACCCTCTGGAGTCCCCAGATAGCGTATCCCGGGGCAAGGGAGTTTGCAGAAAAGTATAAGAAACTCTACAAGGATTACCCCTCTTATCATGGTGCAGAGGCCTATTCAGCCCTTTATGTCATAAAGGATGTGCTGAGCCGGTCAAAATCCTGGAGGTCGGAAGACATCCGTACGGCTTTCAAATCGACAAAGATGATGACGGCCTTCGGTCCCGTAAAATTTGAGGATAAAGAAGGATACACGAACCAGAACTTCATGGACACGCTCGTGATGCAGGTCATCAAAGGAAAACACGAAACCATCTGGCCGCAGAAATATGCAAGTGCGAAATATGTATACCCTATCCCGAAATGGAGAGAGCGAAGGTAGCAGAAGGGGGATGAATGGAGCAGCTTGAACTCTTTTTACAGACCCTGATAGCGGGGTTCATGTTAGGGGGGCTTTATGCGCTCATTGGTCTCGGTATGGCGCTTATCATGGGTGTCATGCGGGTCATCAACCTTGCCCACGGCGATTTCATGATGATAGCCATGTATATCGCCTACTGGCTTTTTACCCTTTTTGACATAGACCCCTATCTCTCCGTGTTTGTCGCCGCGCCCGCGCTCTTTTTGTTCGGGCTTCTAATTCAAAAGTACCTGTTAACCCCTGTCATGAAGGTGGAGTCCATACTGCCCCATAACCTAGTGATACTCACCGTGGGCCTGGCGATGGTATTCTCCAACCTTGCAACGGTATTCTTCACGGGAGACTACCGGTCCACGCCGGTAAGCTATGCCTCAAATGCGTGGTACCTGACAGACTACTGGCCGGAATCTCCTATAGAACTTTCCCTCTCCATGCCGTGGACATTATCGTTTGTCCTCGCCGTTGTTATCACTATAGGTTTGTGGATATTTCTCACCAAGACGGACACGGGGAAATCCATCAGGGCAACGTCACAGGATGTCGATGCGGCGCTCCTCATGGGCGTCAATGTGAATCGGGTCAGGATGGTAACCTTCGGTGTTGGAATGATCCTTGTTGCAGCTGCCGGCTGTCTTTTCATTCCGATCTATTATCTCTACCCGGCCCTAGGGAGACAATTTACCAACGTCGGGTTTGTTATTACGGTCATCGGCGGCATGGGATCAACAAACGGTGCTGTAATTGGGGGGTTGATCCTCGGTATTTTTGAGTCCATGACGGCCACCTATATCGGGATGGGATGGGCGCCCGCGGGAAGATTCGTAATCTTCGTCGCAGCCCTTGTATTTCTGCCTGGAGGGATTGCATCGCTCATCAGGAAGAGGAGGTTAGGAAAATGAAAAAATACCTCCCTCTCATGATCTTTGCCGGCCTTTGCTGCGTCCCGTTCATGGATCTCAGTTCATATTCCATGCACATACTCATTCTCGTCCTCATGTGGTCCGTAATCGGTATGGCATGGAATATCCTTGGCGGATATACAGGCCAGGTATCCTTTGGACATGCTGCCTTCTTCGGCTTTGGCGCTTACACAGCGGGACTTCTCTATTACCATTTAGAAATATCTGCATGGTGGGGCATACCGGCATGTGTTGTCATACTCACGGCGCTTTCCCTAGTCATCGGATATATCTGTCTGCGGCTCAGGGGCGCCTACTTTGCTCTCGCCACGCTCGCCTTAGGAGAGATATGCAGGGTTGCCGCAGAAAACCTCGTCGATTTCGCCCAGGGGAACATGGGAATAATGATAAGGGAGAGGACATGGGTCGAAAAGACGTGGTACTTCTACATCATACTTTTCATTGCCGCGGGAACATTTATTCTCATTAAGACAGTCATGGAATCCAAACTCGGATATTATTTCGTGGCAATCAGGGAGGACCAGGATGCTGCGGAGTCCCTCGGAATAGACACAACCCTTTATAAAACAATCTCTCTCTGCCTAAGCGGCGTCCTGACCGGTATAGCAGGCGCCTTTTTCATGAACTACATGGGATATATTGATCCCGGTGTCGTATTCCCCCTCTATGACATTTCCATAACAACAGTGATGGTTGTTATGGTTGGCGGAGCTGCTACCTACTGGGGCCCCGTTGTAGGTGCCGTCATCATGGTTTTCCTTGCGGAAGAAATACGCTCTCTCCCGTATATCGGGGCCGCGCACATGACTATCTTTGGCGTCATTCTTATACTGATTATCCTATTTGTGCCAAATGGCATTGTCGGCGATTTTCGAAAATTAATAAAACCCTTCAAAAGCAAAAAGGGAGCGTCATCATGAGTCTCATTGAGGTGAAGAATGTCTCAAAACAATTCGGCGGGCTTGCTGCCCTTACAGACGTTTCCTTCGTGCTTAACAAAGATGAAATACTCGGCCTTATCGGTCCAAACGGGGCGGGAAAGACAACTATGTTCAATGTCATCAACGGATTCTACCACCCCACAAAAGGTGATGTATTCTTGAATGGGAAGAGGGTTACAAACCTGAGACCTCACGTACTTTGCAAGCTGGGTGTGGCAAGAACATTTCAGGTAGTAAGGCCGCTGCAGAGGATGTCCACCCTCGATAATGTTGTAGCTTCAGCTTTCATAAGGACCAAGAGCAAGGCAGAGGCAGAGAAGGTGTCCCTCGAATTACTGCAATTTACCGGCCTTTACGAGGACATCAATGTTCTTTCCAAAGGCCTGCCTCTCGGCAAAAGAAAAAGGCTCGAGATCGCCCGCGCCCTTGCCACAAAGCCTGAGATTATTCTGCTCGACGAGGCCTTCGCAGGACTCAATCCGACAGAGATTAACGAGCAGATCGAGATTGTGAAAAAGATAAGGACGGAAAGGGGAATAACCATCCTCATTATCGAACATCATATGAAGGTGATCATGGCTGTCTCCGATAGAATTGTCGTACTTAACTACGGTGAAAAAATTGCGGAAGGCACGCCTTCAGAAATTGGCCACAATCCCGTTGTCATTGAAGCCTACTTAGGAGAGGAACACGGTGCTTGAAATTAAGAACATTGATGTTTTTTATGGCGATGTCCAGGTAATCTGGGACATCTCCTTTAATGTAAAACAAGGAGAGATAGTAGCCCTCATCGGCGCAAATGGGGCGGGAAAGTCAACAACCCTAAAAACCATATCAGGTATCCTGAGACCCAAGGCTGGCGAGATTCATTTCAATGATATACCGATTCATAAGGTGGAACCTTACAAGCTGATCGAAATAGGGCTGGTCCATGTGCCCGAGGCAAGAAGACTCTTTGTGGAAATGTCCGTCGAGGAAAATCTCGATATGGGTTCTTTAAAAGGGGAAGCGAAAAAGGAGCGTGAACTAACCAAAGAATTGGTGTTCGACCTCTTTCCAAGACTTCTCGAAAGAAGGAGACAGCTTGCAGGAACCTTAAGCGGAGGTGAGCAGCAGATGCTTGCCATCGGAAGGGGACTCATGTCAAAGCCAAAACTGCAGATGTTCGACGAACCGTCCCTCGGCCTTTCTCCGATCCTTGTGAAGGACATATTCAACGTCATAAAGAAAATAAAAGAAGAAGGAACAACGGTACTGATCGTAGAGCAGAACGTAAAACAGACGCTCGCCATTGCCGACAGGGCCTATGTTCTGGAAAACGGAAAGATAGCCCTTCAGGGGACGGGTGAATCATTGCTCAGCAATGAACATGTCCGTACAGCCTACCTCGGTGTTTAGAAGAGTCGGGCATGGCCTTTTGCAAGGCATTGCCGCAGAAGAAGGTCGCAGTCGCATTGACCCTCCATTGATTTGATCAATCCAATTGAGTCGAGAACTCTCTTCATTGCGCCATTCAACAAAAGTGAATGCTTCCAGAACCCATCAAATCTTCAACAAGAATTGACATGCAGGATTTCAAGCGGTAATAATTTGTCGGCACTTTCTCAACAATTATGATATGCACGCAGCGAAGAAATGGTCGAAATTGATCGTGCTAATGGTTACAGAACCGGCGGCGAGAGAATTTAGGGAGAACATATGGCAAAAAAAGATAGGAAAAAACAGGCATCAGTTCCGTATGAGTTTATTCAAGAAGTAAATAAATTGAGCAAAGACGAGGTAGTCAAACGCTTCATCCAGGAAGAGAATGATCTTAAAGCTATGAAAAAGGTCAAGAGGGAGGACGAGCAAATATCTGAGCTCGCTTCACAGATCAAATATAAAGAGGAGAACATAAGAGATAAGATAGACGCCCTTAAAGAGAAAATGAAAGCGATCAGGGAAGAAGACGACGAGTTCGTGGAGCTCAAGGAAAACAAGAAAGCCCTTGAAGGCGGCTACCGCGATGAGATGAAGCGGCGGAAGGCCTATCGTGATTACCTATACGAGACGATGCAAAAGATCTATCAGGGATGATATTTTTTGCCAAAAACTGCATCCTTCTGAGATATACATGTTATGAACCTGTCAGATATCCGGTTTCCCCGACAGTTAGAAGCCGATGACAATGCCGAGTCCATCCGTCAGGCGTTGATGGCCCGCACTGTAAAGCTCTGGCCCGGCGGTCACCTCGATGTTTCAATGATCACGATGAGTGACCCGCTGAAAAAAGCATTGCAGAAGGCCAAGCTCAGGGGGCAGATTCGATGCGGATTCGAAGCGATCTTTGATAAGCTGGAAAGCGAAAGAAAAGGTATTGCGAATGTCCGAAAGCGCCAAGGCTCCCCCTATGGAGATCGTGTTTCAAGGCTGCTTTTATTTTCCAACGATGGGGCCGAGCGTCTTTACCGGCATATTGAACACCTCCTGCAGGCGCACGCCCCCAGACTGCTGGGGTGTCTACTAAATATCGACGGCATTGCCCTCGGTAATTTGATCATCGGTAAAGATAGGAAGATCAAACTCGTCATGGCGGAACACAAGGCGGTCGTTTCCGAGATATTACGCGGGATTATTGCCGGTCATGATGTGCTCTTTCCTTAGTGTCCCTGTGAATAATGATCGTTAACACATGCTTCCTTGTAGTCCACATATCGTCAATCTCGATGAAGATTCATGACTTCAAACCGTTATCATTGATGTCAAAGTTTTTCTTAGAAAAAGCTTGACATTACCACCCTTTCGCAGGTATACGGCAACACAAATCGGTTCACGCATACCGGAACACGGTGTGAATCCGTGGCGGACCCGCCGCTGTAATCGGCGAGGTTCTTCACAACGGCTTATGGCCGGTCACTGCCGGGATAATCCCCGGCGGGAAGGCTGTGAAGAGCTTACGACCCGAGAGCCAGAAGACCTGCGAGAACTAAAACAATTCTGATGAATCTGATGGTAAAGGGTTCTGACTGACGATAGTCGTCTGTTGGAGCCCTTTTTTTATTGCAGGGCAACTACAAGAAAGGAGAGTAAAAATGAAAAAAAAGAAAGTTAAAAAAGATGTGATCGCTTATCGGAAGGGCTGCAAGGCCAAAGGGACCGGACTATCTCACTATATTCTGATGGATCGGAAAGTGAAATAATGGCCGGCACGAAGAACGACGTCATTAATGGTATGGCGGCCCCCTCGCGGGGCCGTTTCATAAACACGGGGAATGGTCCTATGTTTCAAGCAATCAACATTGGTCATCAGGAATATGTGGCCATGATCGATCCCGACACAGCCTTCTGGTCCCTGATTCAGCGTGAAAATCTCGCAGATGTCCTGTCGGAAGGTGCTTTAATAAAAGCTTATGCGAAAAAATCCAAACAATTCGCCAAAGAGATGGATTCCTTGCGGTTTGGACTAAAACCTTCAGCGGTTTATTTTAACCCTACCGAACGGTGTAATATGAACTGCACCTACTGTTATATTCCCGAGAAGATGCGTCGCAGCGGCGAGCATATGACGGGAAAGAACTTGTTGAAAGCTCTCGATATCCTCAAACAATACTTTCGTAAGACACTGCCGAATGATTCGACACCTCAAATTATTTTCCACGGGGCCGAACCTCTGCTTAACCGGGATGCGGTCTTCGCGGGTATTGAGGAATATGAAGATGATTTCCTCTTCGGTATCCAGACCAATGCAACCTTACTGGACGATGCAGCCATCAAGTTCCTGACGAGCCATCGTGTGAGTATCGGGATTTCACTGGACGCTCCTGCCGCCCGGATTGCTGATCGCACCAGAAAAAACTGGGATGGCCAGGGAATCTTCAAACAAGTTATAAAAGCCATGGAGCGGCTTAATGGTTACAAAGGTTGGAGTGTTATCTGCACAGTCACCGGTGCAAACCTGCGGCACCTGACCAAATTGGTGGATTTCTTCCATGACAAGGAGGTACCGACATGCCTGATGAACATCCTCCGTTGCACCCTTGCTCCCTCACGTAGTCTGAGGCCCGGTGATGCAGAGGCAGCCAAATACTTCCTGGCAGCTTTAGATCGCACATACGAATTGTATGAGCAGACTGGACGCAGATTACCTGTGGGCAATTTTGCCAATATTCTGCTCGCAATCATCGCACCGGCGGCCCGTCGACTGATGTGCGATATATCCCCCTGTGGCGGAGGGAGATGCTTCTTTGCGTTGGCCCCCAGTGGTGATATGTTCCCTTGTAGTGAATTCATCGGACTTGATCATTTTCGGTCCGGAAACCTTTTCAAAGACGATGTTTCCACTATACTCCAAACTGAGCCATTCCGCTTGGTCACCGGTCGCAAGGTAGAAAATATCGAGCCATGCCGACGTTGCGCAATTCGACATTTCTGCGGATCACCGTGCCCTGCCGAGGCCTATGAAATAAATGGTGATATGAATAAGACCGGTGCGTTCTGTGAATTCTATGAGGAGCAAGTGCGATATGCTTTTCGTATCATCGCCGACAGAAAAGTCGACGCATACCTTTGGGACGACTGGGATAAAGGCATGAAAACCACATTCAACATCGATAGATGTTAAAGATCATCTATAATAAAATCCGCTCTCTCTTTGTTAGCTAAAATTCAGAACCGCACTAATTTAAAATGCACTGGACAGTGAGAGTTCTTTGTGGTTGAGATATTTTTTTTCAGGTAAGTTTTTTTCTGACTACCTCGGCAATTCTCTCGCAGTGTTTTACTGTTTCTTCTTTGGTAGGGCCTTCAACCATAACGCGGCACATATTCTGCGTCCCAGAATAGCGAACCAGAACCCGGCCCCTGTTTCCCATAGCGTCCTCTGCGCCTTTAATCGCTTTTGCAATCTCCGGCACTGTTGACAAGCCAGGCCTTGCCTTGACGTCTATGTTGATCAGCACCTGGGGAAATACGGTCATGACCGTTGCGAGATCGGAAAGGAGTTTCCCTTCTCTCTTCATCGCGGTCAGCACCTGCAATGCTGTTATAATACCGTCTCCCGTTGTATGGTGTTCAAGAAAGATCAAATGACCCGAGTCTTCGCCGCCTATTGCCGCCCCTTTCGTACGCATTTCTTCCAGAACGTTCCTGTCCCCCACATTGGTCATTACGGAATTAACGCCCATTTCTTCGAGGGCGACACCCAGGCCGATGTTGCTCATCACCGTGCGCACGACCAAATTATTGGTAAGTGTCCCTTCTTTCTTCATCATCCTCGCACAGATGGCAAGGATCTGATCACCTGTCAGTACCGTACCTTTTTCATCAACGGCGATGAGACGGTCGCCGTCGCCGTCGAATGCAAATCCGACACCTGCCTTTCTTTTCACGACTTCTTGGGCGAGTTTCTCCGGGTGCTGTGATCCGCAGTTGACGTTTATGTTGACCCCGTCAGGATGATCAAACAGGGTTGTCACTTGAGCCCCCAGTTCGAAAAAAGTGTCCGGTGCTATTCTGTAGGTCGCCCCATTCGCACAATCGAGGACTATTCTCGTTCCCTCCAAGGTATATTCCTTGGGAAAAGTATGTTTTAAAAAAACTGTGTATCTTCCCCTCGCGTCATCCAGTCGATACACCTTGCCCAGGTCTCCCGGTGCAGGGCGCTCTTTATCTTTGTCGCTTGCGAAAATAAAGTCCTCTATGGCAAGCTCTTTTTCGTCGGGAAGTTTGAATCCTTCGGAAGAGAATATTTTGATGCCGTTATCTTGAAGGGGATTGTGAGACGCGGATATGACGATACCGGCGTCAGCCCTCATACTGCTTGTGAGAAAGGCAATGCCCGGCGTTGGCATGACACCGACCATAATGGCATTCACTCCCATGGAGCAGATTCCCGATACGAGGGCGCTCTCAAACATATACCCGGAGATACGCGTATCTTTTCCGACAATGACCTTCGCTACATGACCTTTCTTCTTGAACAGATGGGCTGTGGCGCGCCCGATGTTCAAGGCCATCTCCGCCGTCATGGGATATTCATTGGCGATGCCCCGTATGCCGTCGGTACCAAAAAGTTTTCCCAAAGAAGTCCTCCTTCAGTTCACTTGTCACCATGAACAGCGCCCGGCACTGGGGCTCTCATGACGGTATTTTTCTACAACACTCAGAATTTTTTTGCAACAAGGATACCTCCGTGGTGTTATATGCGCTGATTGGTGCCGAAGCGCGTCAGGAGAACCCCTCCCAGGCCAAGGACAATGGCGCATACCTTGACCATCCAGCCAACGTAGGGTATCCATCCGATTATCCACAGGATGATAAGACCCCAGACAGTCTCACGCATCATGCTTTGATCATTCCTCTTGAGAACGGCGAACAATTTTCGACCAACAAGCTGTGACACTGAAATGAAACCGATCAGGACCGCGCAGAGAACGATGGTCATTTCCAGGGGAATAAGAACGATACCGACAACCGAAATTGCCAGAAGCACGGCCAATGGGACAATCAACACCAGTCCGCCGAGTCCCCACACAATAACTTTGAAAGGCTTCTCCTTAATGGCTGCCGAAACCAGACGTACCGGCTTCGGAATCAGAAGCACGGTTACGATTGTAATGATCAGGAGGCCGAGGAAAATGGACATGGAGATAACGGCGAAAATCCATGACCATCCTTCCCATTCTTCGCTCAGGGCATTTGTCACGGCTTGGGAGATGTCATTGGAATTGATCTCCGTAACGCTGCCACGGACTTCTGCGCCCCTCCCTCTGACTATGATACCTCCGAGGCAAAAGACGTTCCCGCCGACGACGGCCGTGTTTGCAAGGACTACAGACCCTCCGATGGCTGTCACGTAATTTTCAACGGTGCCCTCCACGGTAATCTGTCCGCCCACGACCAGGACATTATGAACCTTCGTGCCTTCCTCAACTGTGAGATCGCTGCCGATTTTCACGAGGCTTGGACTTTCTGCCCGGGCTGTTGCCCCCGAACAGAAGATGATAACGAGAATCAGAAAGAGCACCGTCTTCTTTTTCATGTCTTTTCCTTATATGTATGCTAGTGCCGTTCTTCTATGCCATTCCTATTGCGATAATCGGCTGCGGCTGCGAAAGTATTCAATGACCATAGGGAGCATGGATACTACGATAATAGCAAAGATAACAAGAGTGAAATTACGCCGGACAGCAGGAAGATTGCCGAAATAATAGCCGCCGAGGATGAACAATGCAACCCAGGCAACGCTTCCGGCAATATTGTAAGTAATGAAACGCAGGTATGACATTTTCCCGATGCCAGCAACGAAAGGTGCAAATGTACGGATAATCGGTATGAATCTCGCGATGACTATCGTTTTCCCTCCGTGCCTTTCATAAAAATCGTGGGCGCGGTCAAGATATTCCTTGTTCAGAAAACGAACGTTGTCTTTGTGAAAAACTTTCGGACCAACGAATTTACCTACGGCATAGTTGACCGTATTTCCTGCTACAGCGGCGATTGCGAGGAGGACCAACAGCCATTCGATATGAAGCAATCCCAGGGCGGCAAAGGTGCCGAGCCCAAACAGAAGAGAATCTCCGGGCAGAAAGGGTGTAACGACAAGGCCGGTTTCACAGAATATGACGAGGAAGAAAATGAAATAAGTCCAACCGCCAAAGAACTGAATGATGGAAGCGAGATGCCGGTCAAGGTGAATAAAAAAATCTGCAAAATTGATAATAAGTTCCATTTTCTTTATGCAAAAAAGATGATCGCTGTGCGCAAGATACCTATTTGGTTAGTATAAGAAAGGGGTTGCTGTGTCAACAACAAATAAGATTCATGTATCAGCGGCGCTTACATCTTTTTGTGCGGCCACTTTTTTGGTTGATATTTGCTCCGTTCATGTAATAGACTTTTTCAAAGGTGGAGGACTGCTATTCTCGGATAGAGGCCCAGGAAATGCACGAACTATCAGTAACAGAGAGTATCCTTAACATCGTCCTGAAACACGCACAGACGAATGGAGCCGAGAAGGTTCTCACCATCGGACTTAAGATAGGTGAGCTCAGTGAACTTGTCGGTGAGTGCATTCAGCACTATTTTGATTATTTGAGCAAAGGCACCATCGCGGAAGGGGCGGTTCTCGAGATTGAAAGAGCGCCCATAATATTTGCGTGCACTGAATGCAAGAATACCTTCCAGGTTTCTTTGAGTGACACGAGAGATTTCACATGCTCTGCATGTCATGGAGCAAAGGTCACGCTGGTCTCCGGCCGTGAATTTTTTATTAAGGATATAACAATCTCGTAAGAAGGAGTCATATAATGGCAGACATACGCCTGATCGAAATCAAGGAAGACATCCTATCCGATAACAAAGACCTTGCCGATGAGATCCGAGATACTCTCAAAAGGCATAAAGTTTTTATGCTGAATCTGATGGCATCACCAGGAGGCGGAAAGACGAGCCTTATTTTGAACACGATCCGCAGGATGAAAGGAGCTTTCAGAATCGCCGTGATCGAGGGCGACATAGATTCCATGGTCGATGCGGAGAAGGTCGTCAAAGAGGGAATCCCGGCAGTTCAGCTGAAGACGGGGGGGTTCTGTCATCTGGACGCCTCCATGATCAAGTTGGCCATCAACGAAATAGACCTCGCCGCTCTTGATCTTATCATCATTGAGAATATCGGAAATCTCGTCTGCCCTGCTGAATTTGATACGGGCGCCCATAAGCAAGCGATGATCCTCAGTGTTCCTGAGGGCGATGACAAGCCTCTCAAGTACCCCATGATGTTCAGCATATGCGATGTCCTGGTAATCAATAAAATAGATTATCTCAGTATTGCCGATTTTGACATGGATGCCGCAAAGGAGCGGGTCGTCAAACTGAATCCTGGAATTAGAATCATCGAGGTCTCGTGCAAAACGGGACAGGGCATTGAAGAGTGGACCCGCTGGTTGGAAAAAGAATTGAAAACTTATCAGAGCTCCGCTGTCCCTTGATGACAATGCTGCTACATGTACACATGTCTTTGAAGCAACTAAATCAAATAACCGTTTCTTTCCTAGGGCAACCCTTGAAAAATGCCAGGTCTCATTGAATAAAGAAATTGCCGATGGATGTTCACGAGAGGCTGCGCGAGATTCTTGATGCCCACCCTTCCGGTCCTCCCAAATCAAAGGCGCTTGATGAAATCTTCGCATTCTATTCACACACGCGGAAGCGGAGCTTGCCATACACATGAGCTTTTCACCAAAACCCGTTCAGATGAAGGTGCTGAAAGAAAAAGATAAGCTCGAACGCTTCTTAGAAATCACAAAGAGGTAATGCCACGGTGAACTTCACGATAATGAAGTCATCAAACGCACACGTGGCCTGCTTCTGATACGGCGAAGAAGGCCTGCACCAAGCCTTCTTCGCAAATTGTTCCGTCTACCGCTTCCAGAGCCTCTTGATGCTCCTTGCGTAAAATTTATTTTACCGTCTATCATAACACTCCCCATTTTTTGTCTTCCGAATTTCGTGTCCGCAAAAAAAATTGCAAATTTATAAAAAAATCCTTGAAAAATTCCGCAAAATTTCTTATGAAGAAGCTAACGTACAACATAGAAACGAGGCGAAGATAAAAAAACAGCCCTACAGATAATATTGCAGGACTCCGTACCACAGACCTTCTCACGTCCGTGGAGCTGTTAGGGCATGGAACAATTGCACTGCCGATTTCCGGGAGCACAGGCCGTATCCCGTTTTAAGCGGGCACTGGGTCAGACTTCTAAATATACGAAGCATCATTAACTGCTCCACGTGAACCTGTAAAAAGGAGGTAGTGCAATATGCCTTTAGCGAGGAGTCGCACCGATCTACCGGTCCTGTTGCTTCACAATATCGACCAAGCATGGGACCCCGCCGATATAGATCTCACACTCCAGGAAGTTGCAAACCTTGAGTCAGCCTTGGAAGAGCAGGGGCATCCCGTCACCAATGTGCCCGTCTTCAATCCTGATCTCATTTCATGCCTCAGCTCCTACGACCCCGACCGGCATATCGTATTCAACTGGTGCGAAGATATTCCCGGTGTGCCGCACAGTGAAGCGCTTGCTGCGGAGACGCTCGATCAGTTGGATTTCACATACACAGGCTCGACGCCCGAAGTGCTGCGTTCCTGTTGGCATAAAGAAAAGGTTAAGCGACTCTTGGAAAGAGCCGGTGTACCGACGCCGCGCTGGCGTATTTATGATGACCTCGATATCGACGATTGGAACTATTTTCCGGCGATTGTAAAGCCATCCAGGGAACACTGCAGTTATGGGGTTACTACGGATGCCGTCGTCACTTCACCTCATGAACTGCGCGATCGGGTTGCCTATATTCTTGACGCATTCCGTCAACCTGCTCTCGTTGAGGACTTCATTGACGGGCGGGAATTTCATGTTACCATCTGGGGCAATGGCAATATTCGGATGCTGCCTCCTGCCGAAATGGACTTTGCCCTTTTCGACGATGTGCGTGACCGTCTCTGCACCTACGATTCCAAATTCATGCCCGGCTCATCCCACTATGTGAAGATCGGCCTACAATTGCCTGCGCCCCTCAATGACACCGAGTATGGGCGGCTGAGGAAGACCAGTATTCTGACGTACAAGACCATCGGCTGCCGTGACTATGCCCGGCTTGATATCAGGCTTCGGGACGGCATTTTTTACATACTCGATGTCAATCCCAATTCCGATGTCAGCGCCGAAGCAAGTATGGCGTGCGCCGCTGAATGTGCGGGCTACTCGCACGGGGAGATGATCAGCCATATCATCAACCTTGCCGCCAAGCGCCATCCCATCTTCAGAAAACGTACTGCACGGGTGGTAGTATCATCACAATCTTTACAATATGCGTAGCTATCCCTTCCCGCTTTCATTAGCAGTCCCCATATAACACGCGTCTTGTTCATCCCCGATCTGATCTGTCGCAAGAGGGCGCTCAGTTTGCAAGCCAATTTCAGGCTGCCTTCGCTTATTCCGCTTCTTTCTGGCGCAGATATTGGTCAGTCCCGTCTTACACAGGGCGGGCTTCTTTCTTGACATGCAAAAGACTTGTTCCTATGCTTGATTCGCCAACAAAGCCGTCCTCGCCGTAAGGCTCATCCATATTTTCGCACCGTCCGGCGTTTACTCCCATCCTTCCCGACATGAGAGCATATTTTGCTATTCCCGGAACATCCTTGCGAAAACAATCTTTAAAGATCACATCCAGTCAATTACCGCATTGCCTGCGCGCCTGCACAGACGGCCTGCCCGAGAGATATGCAGCCGTCATTGGCGGGTATTGCACTATGAAAGAATACGTCAAAACCCGCTTTCTCAAGTTCCGCAATTGTTCCCTCAGTGAGGATGCGGTTCTGGAAGCACCCGCCGCTGAGGACAACGCGATTCAGCCCTGTCTTATCGCATATTGTCCGCGCCATTTTGCAGAAGGCGGCCTGCAATGTTAGGTGAAAGGAAAAGGCGAGATCTTCAATGCTCCTTCCCGCCCGGAGTTCTGCAACGATCCCTCGGATCATGGGCGAAAAATCGAGATGAATAACGTCATCGGCCTCTTCGATATTGTATTGCAGAATGCTGCCGGTCTTACCCTTTGCCAGGGCTTCGAGTTCCATCGCCGCCTGTCCCTCGAAGGTGACCTTTCTGCGAAGTCCCAGAATGGCGGCGACACCGTCGAAGAGCCTTCCCAGGCTTGACGTCAGGGGAGAATTAAATCTCTGTGTCATTATCCTGTCCATGGTTTCATAGAAGCTTCTCTCGGGGACTATATCCAAACTTTCCGCAATTTCCGGCCAATTATCACCATACGCCTGCTTGAGGAGACTCACGGCAATCCGCCAAGGCTCCCTGATGGCCTTCTCCCCGCCGGGAAGGAGGTAATTTGTTACATGGCCGATCCGCGTGAAGTTCGATTCGGATGCGATGAGGAATTCCCCGCCCCACACTGTGCCGTCCGTGCCGTATCCCGTTCCGTCCATGGCAATACCGATAACATCTCCTTCAATGCCATTTTCCGCCATGGAACTTACGATGTGGGCATGATGGTGCTGGACGCGGATGACACGGGACGCTGTTAGCCCCTCTGCAATTATCGTGGTGTAATAAGCGGGGTGGAGGTCGCAGGCAACGATACCGGGTTCACATTCCGCGATCTTTTGCATAAGACCAAGACTCTCCTGATAAAAATCTCTGGCCTCCGGGGTCTCCATGTCGCCTATGTGGGGGCTCAGGAAAGCAAGGTTTCCTTTCAAAATACAGAGGGTCGTCTTCATTTGGGGGCCCAGGGCAAGGATGGGAGGATAAGACTTCGCAAGAGTAATTGGTATAGGGGCAAAACCTCTTGACCGGCGGATGATTCTTCTCTCCCCGCAAGATACCGTGGCGATGGAATCATCGCACCGCACGAGGATATCCCTGTTATGAATGAGGAAGTAATCGGCAATGCCGTCCAGACGCTTTATCGCCTCCCTATTTTCGATACAGATGGGCTCATCTACCTGGTTTGCGCTGGTCATAACGAGGGCGTGAAAATGTTGTTCCAAGAGCATGTGATGAAGCGGCGTATAAGGAAGCATGATTCCGAAATCAGATACGCCCGGGGCGACGGCATCGGAGATCGCATCCCCCACTCTCTTCTTGGCAAGTACTATAGGCCGCTGAGAAGAGAGGAGAATGTTCTCTTCCTCCTTGCTTATCATGGAAATCCGCGCGGCTGTTTCCACATCCCGCACCATGACGGCCAGTGGTTTTTCCTCCCTGAACTTCCGTGACCTCAACCTTCTTATGGCTTCATCATTGGTCGCATCAACGGCAAGATGAAAACCTCCGAGACCTTTTATGGCAACTACATATCCGGAAAGAAGAAATTCGATGGCTTTCCGAAGGGGGTCTCTGTCAGAGAGCTGGTTCCCTTGTCCATCAAGAAGTTTAAGCGATGGCCCGCAGGCAGGACAGGCATTTGGTTCGGCGTGAAAACGGCGGTCTGCAGGGTTTTCGTATTCCCGCTGGCACAGAGGACACATCGGGAAACAGGACATGGACGTATTTATCCGGTCATACGGGATATCCTTGATAATCGTCAGCCTGGGGCCGCAGTTTGTGCAGTTGATGAACGGATAACGGAATCTTCGATCGGCGGGGTCAAAAAGTTCCTTCAAACAATCGTCGCATGTGGCAATGTCGGGCGCAATATAAACTTTCCCCGGCCCCCGGGCTTCGCTTTCAATAATCCGGAATGTCTTGTCGTTCTTTATTTCCACCTCTTCGGAGGAGATTCCCGAGACGTCGGCAAGAGGAGGGAGTTCTTCGTTTACGCTGACCAAGAAGGAATGGATGGCGTCCACAGCGCCTTCCACCTCAACTGCGACCCCTTCCGGACGATTCTGAACGAAGCCGGAGAGCGAATGCCTTGTTGCCATGCGAAAGATAAAGGGGCGGAATCCCACCCCCTGAACGACGCCGGAAAACAGGTAGCGTACTCTCTTCATCACTGAATTGTTTTTGCTCCCGCACTCGTCATGTGAAGACTCAGATTATTTTCTTCTTTCAAAAAGAAAAAATCGCCTCTTAAGAATCGAGATGATACTTGTAATAGGCTGCACAGGTGCCCTCTGATGACACCATGCAGGGGCCTATGGGATTGGATGGGGTGCACGTCTTTCTGAATAACGAACACTGATCGGGAAGTCTGATGCCTTTCAGGATTTCCCCGCAACTGCAGCCTTTGATCTCTATTGAGTGAATGGGAGGAATATTAAATTTTTCAAGTGCGTCAAAGGCTTTAAACTCATCCCTCAGGAAAAGGCCGCTTGCCGGTATTCTGCCAAGCCCCCGCCATTCTGCATCTCCCGTCCTGAAGACCCTGTTCATGATATCCCGTGCACGGGGGTTCCCCTCTGGTTTGACGCCCCTTGCGTACTGTATGGCAACCTCTCTTTTCCCTTCCGCAATCTGACCTAAGATCATCAGTATTCCTTCCAGAACATCAACGGGTTCAAAACCCGTAATAACGGCGGCCCTTCCAGCTTCCGCGATTACATTATATGGACTCAAACCTATGATGGTACTTACATGCCCGGGACAGATGAAACCATCGACATTTAGGGAAGGGTCATCGATGAGGGCTTTGAGCACCGGAGGCACGACCTTGTGCACGGAGAAGACGGAAAAGTTTTTAATCTCCTTCTTCCGGCAGAGCTCCACGACAGAGGCTACCATGGGGGTCGTTGTTTCAAAACCGATACCCATCATAACCACTTCCTTTGCAGTATTCTTCTCGGCAATGTCAATGCAATCCGTCGTAGACGCAATCACTCGGACATCAGCTCCCGCCGCCCGTGATTTTTGCATGCTTGCGCGTCCTGTACCCGGGACCCTGAGCATATCGCCAAAGGTGGCAAAGATGGTGTTCTTCATTCCGGCAAGATAGAGGGCCTTGTCGACATCGTGGATGGACGTGACGCAGACAGGGCAACCTGGCCCCGAAACAAGCCTTATATTCTCCGGCAGGAGCTTCTTGATTCCGTAGCGGCCGATCACGTGAGTATGGGTCCCGCAGATCTCCATAAGAGTAATCTCTTTGCCTATCTTCCCTGCGCATTTTTCTATGGCGGCGATAAGGCCCTTCACAAGGGACCGGTCTCTGTACTCATCGATATATTTCATTTCATACTCTCGTTTAAATAAATTTCGAATCGAGCCTCAGGTCTTGTGCAGGAAGTTTTGCCTCGACGCCTGGAACCCAGGGAAGATCCGATCATGTGTCCTACTATAAAATACGCTAACGCCGAAGCAAAATTCTAGGAACGGTCGCTCAGGATGCACAGATCATTTCCTGTGGGCGTTTTCTGCATCGAGATATTTCAGCGTCGTCTTCCAGAAGGAAAGATCGTACTTGGTTTTTTCGTACAGCCTGGCATTTATGATGGCTAGGCCGGCGAGCTCTGCTGCGGCTGAGAGGAAGGCCACTTCCTCACCGCTATACTGCCTCATCTCTTTTGAATAGAGCCTCAGGATACCGATCACGCGCTTCCCGGCTATGATAGGCAGCGAGAGGATCGAAGCAATCCCTTCCCGGGAATTTTCATGAGGATACTCGATTCGCGGATCTGCTGTCGCATCAAGGATCAGCACAGGTACGCCCTTCAGGGTCTCACGGATGCTCTTTTCTATATGGATAGGGCCCTTTTTCAGGTAGTTTTCACTGAGTCCCTCAGATGCAACCAGTTCAAGCTCCCGCGTCGTTTCGTTGACCAGTCGCAGCGAGCACGCCTTCACTTTCATGATAGCGAGCACTTTTCCAATCAACAGGTCTATCACCTGCCGTGAGTCCAAGGTGGACAGGATGGCCCTGGCAATATCATGGAGCGCCCGGAAATACTCGAGGCTCTTGGAAGGCTCGACCGGTTCCATGGTAATCGAGCTTGATCGTTGCTTCGGCCTTTTATGCTCCTTCGGAAGGTCGATACCCACTTGTTTGAGAAGGGAAAAAAGGCTGACGCCCTCGTCCTCATAGATTTTCGCATTGGCGATGGCGATCCCCCCCATCTCTGCCAGCGCTGAGACGAATTCGATCTCTTCATCACTGAAGTCCCGGGGCTCCCCTGAATAAAGCCTGAGAACGCCGATGACCTTATTCTTCGCAACTACCGGAACTGACAAGATTGTGTTGATGCCCTCTTTTATCTTCTCTGCCCTATACTGAATTCTCGAATCGTTATGGGCATTCTTGACGAGGACGACTTTCCCTTCCATAACTTCCGGGATGCTTTGGTCGGAACTCAAGGCGCCTTTGTTAAGATACTTCTTGCTGAGGTTCTGCGAGGCGGCCAGCTCCAGACTTTTGGTCTGTTCGTTTACAAGCCTCAAGCTGCCGGCCTTGACCCCCAGGGCGCTGACAGTTTCCTTCACCAGAATTTTGAGTATTTCCTTAAGAGACAGAGAGGAAAAAATGGTTTGATTCACATCGAAAAAAGTTTTCAGGTATTCTGTCATCTTCAGTTCCACCATCATTCACCTTCGCCTCATGGAATATGAATTTCTTCTTTTTTTAATATATGGAAAAAGGATCTGCCTGTCAAGAGAGTGACGTCCCTCTTGCGATTATGATCTGGCGCCACACCACCAAAGCGAAATATCTAACGCCCACTTTTGATAACTATCTCGTCTCTTTCTTGAAGGCGAATTTAAATTTATTGCCGGACCATTCGCCATCATGTTTCGAACCGTCCGGAAGTGTTAGAACCCCTGCGCCGTAAAACTTATCTTCTTTCCATTTCCCTTCATACGTAGAACCGTCGGGGAATGTCAAGATCCCCTTCCCGTGGAACTTATCATTTTCCCACTCGCAATCGTACTTCTTACCGTCCGGGAGTGTTAGCACGCCCTTCCCGTTTCTACTGCCGTTTTTCCATTGTCCCGTATATTTGCTTCCATCAGGCTGGGTCAATGTCCCTATCCCGTTGATGCCCCCTTCCTTCCATGCGCCTTGATAACGGCTGCCATCAGCGAGTGTCAAGACTCCCTGTCCATTTGGAAGGCCCTTATCCCAATCGCCCTCATACTTGCTTCCATCGGGCCATTTAAAGATCCCCTTCCCTTGAAAAACGCTTTCCTTAAACAGGCCATCAAACCTGCTCCCGTCGGGAGAGCCGTAAATTCCCTTACCGTCATGGGCATCATCCTTTAATGCAAAGTCAACCTGTCCGCTCTCGAAGATTTCTTTGACCAGTTTTTTCAATGCCCCGCTCCTCTGTCACACATGCGCAATTTTCCTATCCGACAAATTTGCCGTTCTCAAACCGACCCTGATATTTCCTGCCGCCCGGAAACGTCATAGTCCCCTGACCGTGAGGCAGGCCATTCGCCAGTTCACCTTCATATTTTCTTCCGTCAGTAAGGAAGAGTACACCACGCCCATGATACTTGTTATTCTTGAACTCGCCCGAGTATCGGTCTCCGTTTGGATATGTCAAAACCCCTTTCCCATTTGATAACCCATTCTTAAATTCACCCACATATTTTGTACCATCGGCAAGGATCAAATTACCCTTCCCCTCATATTTTCCCATTCTGAATTGACCTTCATATCTTTTCCCATCCGGGTAGATATCAAGTCCTTCGCCGTGGAATTGATCACCCTTCCATCCGCCTGTATACTTTCGTCCACCCGCCAGAGTCAATACTCCTTCGCCTTCCCTCACATCCTTCTTCCAATGGCCCGTATAGACGGAACCATCCGCTAGTGTGAACAGGCCCTGCCCATTCCTTTCTCCCGCTTTCCACTCACCCATATACTTCTCGCCACCGGGAAAGATCATGGTTCCCTGCCCGTGTGGAAGATCATCCTTTAGTTCGCCCAAGTAACTTCGGCCATCGGGGTAGGTTATCGACCACTGTCCAGGGGAGATAGCCGCCTTCTTTCCGAAAGTTTCGCTCTCTTCTTCTTCTTTGCGTCTTGCCTTTGCCTCTTCTTCCTCGTCCGCTCTGGCTTTAGCTTCTGCCTCTGCCTTTTGCCTTGCCGTCTGCTCCGCCCTTCTTCTGGCCTCCGATTCCGCCTTGGCTCTCCTTTCAGCATCTTCTCTCGTCTTTGTCTCTTCAGCCAACCGGCCATCTATTTCAGCTCGCGCCTTTGCTTCTGCCTCCGCCTTAACTCTCGCTTCTGTTTCTGCCTTCAGCCTGGCCTCTGCCTCTGCCCTGGCTTTTGCCTCTTCTGCCAGGCGTGCCTCTATTTCAGCTCGCGCCTTTGCCTCCGCTTCTGCCCTTATCTTCGCTTCTGTTTCTGCTTTCAGCCTGGCCTCTGCCTCCGCCCTGGCCTTCGCCTCTTCTGCCAAGCGGGTCTCTACTTCAGCCTTCGCCTTTGCCTCCGCTTCTGCCCTTACTTTCGCTTCTGTTTCTGCCTTCTTCCTCGCCTCTGCCTCTTCTCTGAATTTAGCTTCCGCTTCTTCTCTCGCCTTCCCCACTTCTACTAATCGAGCTTCCACAAGCACTCGGGCCCTTGCCTCTTCATCCGCCTTCGTTTTCGCTTCCTCTTCTGCCTTCCTCCCGGCCCCGGCTTCCTCCCTGGCTCTTCTTTCAGTCTCCTCTCTCGCCCTCATCTCGGCCGCCAAACGGTCTTCCACTTCAGCCCGAGCCTTCGCCTCTGCTTGCGCCTTCGCTTTTGCTTCCTCCTCGGCCTTTTTCGCGGCCTCCGCTTCTTCTCTGAACCGTGCTTCCGCTGCTTCCCTCGCCCGGAGCTCGGCCGCCAGCTGCGCTTCCACATGCGCCCTGGCTTTTGCCTCCGCTTCCGCCCTGGCCTTCGCTTCCTCCGCTGCCCTCTTCCCGGCCTCCGCTTCCTCCCTTGCTACCTTCTCGGCTTCTTCTCTTGCCCTTACCTCCGCCGCCAGCCGGGCCTCCACGTGGGCTCGCGATTTTGCCTCCGCCTCCGCCCTTGCCCTCGCTTCGACCGCCGCCTTCTTCCCTGTGCCGGCTATCTCTCTATAGCGCGCTTCCGCTTCTTCTCTGGCCTTCAATTCGGAAGCCAACCGGTTTTCCAGTTCGGCTCTAGCCTTCGCTTCCG
>Ga0187849_1001377_pt1 | contig 26550 bp, 22 predicted proteins | sample June2016WEW_4_10_2_FD_132412 | JGI IMG/M metagenome (GOLD analysis project Ga0187849, IMG submission 132412) | Peatland microbial communities from SPRUCE experiment site at the Marcell Experimental Forest, Minnesota, USA - June2016WEW_4_100 | ecosystem: Environmental > Terrestrial > Soil >...
AATCAAAGTCTGTTCCACTGTTGCGCTTCCTTTCTGGGACGAGTCGTAACGGCAAACCTGACCCCGGCGTATGGCAGGGACCGCAGAATTCCTAATTTCACCCTTACTTCCATAACGGATGCACGCCAGGGAAGTCAAACGAAAACAAGAATGATTATACACTCAGAGTGAAACAGCAAATGACACCAGATGCGCGGCTAAAATAGGCAAGGCGCCCCGCGAAGGCCCAACGCGATTGACTTCCGCCTGAAGACGGTAAATCGATCTTCCGCCTAAAGGCGGTAAAAGGAATGACCAGATTAAGACCAGATTAAGACCGGATTATCGCTGAGGGGTGCCAGCAATCGATATGGCATTTTCTTGCCCAGTGTTGTTCATAAGTCTGTCTTACGAGGCCTCCCGCTCCCACCCCGTCTCGCGGGTGGGTGGGCGGGCTGTCGAGAATGAGCGGTCGGCCTCCGCGCTAGCTATCAGGACTGAACTACGCTTCGCTCCCTGAGGACTGAGGACTGAGAGTGAAACCTTTACACCTTTGTCACTTAACTTTCTTCATGTGCTTAACATTTGGCTTGCCTTCAAACGCACCACACTTTCTCTCTGCACTGTCTGCATGGCTGCGAGCACGGTCGTCGCTCTTACTCAGCCCTCAGCCCTCAGTCCTCAGTCCTGCTTTTCTGCATGGCTGCGAGCACGGTCGCCGCTCTTACTCAGCCCTCAGCCCTCAGTCCTCAGTCCTGCTTTTCTGCATGGCTGAGCGCACGATCGTCGCTCTTACTCAGCCCTCAGTCCTCAGTCCTCAGTCCTGCTTTTCTGCATGGCTGAGCGGAAAGAGCGGGTTTTTTTCGAGCAGGGTATTATATAAGCCTATCATACGAGGAAATGGTGAGAGCAAACCTCCGAGACCTAAGCCTTACTAGAGGCCGCTCTCACGAACCAGCAAAGAGCTTTACTTCTTCTTGTTGTTTCTTTTGGAAGCCTTGAGAGGATTGATTTTCTGCCGATCTTGCTGCTCTACCTTGGTATGAGTTGCAAAATTACAGGCGCTGGCTCTCCATTTAATGGAAGGATTCGGATAGCTGCTGCAGAACTTCCCGGCCGCAAATTCCACAGTGCGCTGACATCCTTCGCACTGCTCCACGATCTGATGGCAGGTACCGCCATTGTAGCCACATCCCGTTTTCGACATGAAGGCGCATTCGGCTCCCGCCTTCATTGTTGAGCAAACCATGATAACCACCCCCTATCCCGGTATGATTTCGTTCTCCAACTGGAGAAAGCGGAGCGAATAATAACCGGGAATTAATCGCTGTCAAGGGTTTTTATATTTTTTTGTTCAATTTTAGTTGAATATTTAACCACATGCGCCCGACCAGGCCTCGGATTGAGCATAGTCTGGTGCAGCGTCAACTAAGTTCCGATAGGCAGCGACCTACAGCCCGTCATTCCTGCGAAAGAGACTGTGTCGCAAACGTAATATTTTTGTAAATAGGGGCAGGGAGGATTTGAAGCTCCCCCCTTTTGTAAAGGGGGGCCGGGGGGGATTTTAGCGCGGAGGCGTACATCATCCGGTCATAATCTGGTCATTCCTTTTACCGCCTTTAGGCGGAAGATCCTTTTACCGCCTTTAAGCGGAAGAATTTGTTCATTCCTCTTACCGCCTTTAGGCGGAAAAATCTTATCTCCACGCTCTCCTTGGCCTGTCTATGACCAGAGGCGGGTCCCGGTTCCCAAGCCCCCGGTCGGGGATCGGAACAATCTTTTCACTTTTTTTCCCACCGAGCCGGTCTTTTTCACTTGCCAAATGAATCGCCGATGATTAAAAGCACTCATCATAGGTGAGTGCTAACACCAGGGCGGGTGCCTTGAAGTCGCTCCTTGCCCTAAATCCATTCAATCAAAGCGAAAGGAGTTGTTATGAACCTCAGACCGCTTAACGATCGCGTCGTGGTCAAACGCATGGAAGAGGAACAAAAGACCGCAGGCGGGATCATCATTCCCGATACGGCAAAAGAAAAGCCCATCCAGGGAGAAGTCCTCGCGGCCGGAAACGGCAGGGTCATGGAAGACGGTTCCAGAAGAGCGCTCGACGTCAAAAAGGGTGACCGCGTTCTCTTTGGCAAATACGCCGGCACCGATATCACCATCGAGGGCCAGGAAGTGCTGATCATGCGCGAGGACGATATTCTTGCGATTATCCAATAAGTCTTCGCTTCATTTGAAAAAACACCAGGAGGAACAGTCACATGGCAAAACAGTTGATCTATGATACTAAAGCGCGCGAGTTGCTGCTCAATGGCGTCAACACGCTCGCAGACGCAGTAAAGGTTACTCTTGGCCCCAAAGGGCGAAATGTTGTAATCGAGAAGGGTTTCGGCGGCCCTACTGTGACCAAGGATGGCGTTACGGTAGCCAAGGAGATCGAACTCGAGGACAAGTTCGAAAACATGGGCGCGCAAATGGTAAAGGAAGTCGCAAGCAAGACCAGCGACGTCGCCGGAGACGGGACGACCACGGCAACCATTCTGGCACAATCCATCTACTATGAAGGCTCCAAGCTGGTAACCGCCGGTCATAACCCCATGGCGATCAAGCGGGGCATCGAAAAGGCCGTCCAACTCGTGGTCGCCGAACTAAAGAAAATCAGCAAACCCATTAAAGACCAGAAAGAGATCGCCCAGGTGGGTACCATTTCCGCCAATAACGACGCGACCATCGGCAACATCATTGCCGAAGCGATGAACAAGGTGGGCAAAGAAGGCGTAATCACGGTCGAAGAAGCCAAGTCCATGGAGACCACCCTTGAGGTGGTCGAGGGGATGCAGTTTGACCGCGGATATATTTCCCCCTATTTCGTCACCGACCCTGAGAAGATGGAAGTCCTGCTCAACGAGCCCATGATTCTCGTAAACGAGAAAAAGATCAGCAGTATGAAGGACCTGCTGCCCGTTCTCGAGCAGATCGCCAAGATGGGCAAGCCGCTTCTGATTATCGCCGAAGACATTGAAGGCGAAGCGCTTGCTACCCTGGTAGTCAACAAGCTCCGAGGCACCCTCCAGGTCTGTGCGGTAAAGGCCCCGGGCTTTGGTGACAGGCGCAAGGCGATGCTCGAAGACATAGCCGTCCTGACAGGCGCACAGGTAATCAGCGAGGAGAAGGGCATCCGGCTCGAAAATGTTGCCTTGAACGACCTTGGCAGAGCCAAGACTATTCGTATCGACAAGGACAACACTACAATAGTCGACGGCGCCGGCGAGCGTAAGACCCTTGAGGGTCGAGTCCGCCAAATCCGCACTCAGATCGAGGAGACTACCAGCGATTACGACCGTGAAAAGCTCCAGGAACGGCTTGCCAAGCTGGTGGGCGGTGTTGCAGTGATAAGCGTTGGCGCTGCCACCGAAACTGAAATGAAGGAGAAAAAGGCCAGGGTGGAAGATGCTCTGAACGCCACCCGTGCCGCAGTGGAAGAAGGCATCGTTACCGGCGGCGGGGTTGCCTACCTGCGCTGCCTGCCTGCACTGGAGAAGATTGACTTTGGCGGCGACGAGCAGCTTGGCCTCAAGATAATCAGGCGCGCTCTCGAGGAGCCTGCCCGCCAGATTGCTGACAACGCCGGCGAGGAAGGGTCCGTAGTCGTTCAAAAACTCAAGGAAAAATCGGGCGCCTTCGGCTTCAATGCAGAAACGGCTAAATATGAAGACCTGAACGAAGCGGGGGTAATCGATCCTACCAAAGTAACCCGCACGGCCCTGCTTAACGCTGCCAGCGTCTCGGCCCTCATGCTCACAACCGAGTGCATGGTCGCCGACCTGCCGAAGGATGAAAAAGCAGGCGCAGGCATGGGAGGCATGCCGCCCGGAGGAGGCATGTACTAGTAAAACCGATATCTGAGTTCCCTTCGAGACGATTTTACAATATCGCCTCGATTAAATAAGGTATCGCAATCTGCTTGATTCGGAATTTGATTTTAGGGTTAAGCCCCCGATCCCATCTGTGGGACGGGGGTTTTTTTGTATATATCCGGAACCATGACGGCGAAAATAGAATTGAATTCTAAGATACTTATGATACTTCTATAATAGGTCGATGCAGGTTCACCAGCAATTGTGTGAATTTCATCTATAGGATGCCGGTTCTTAGAGTCTTGACAAAAAGAAGATTTGTATCATTGCTGCAGCGGCCGGTCGACAATGGTTTTCCTGAACGAGGGGAGAAGTTGTGGCGAGAACTGCATTGGAAAAGGAACTGGAACGACTTCAGGATGAACTGATCGATCTCGGGGTGATGGTCGAGCGCACCATAGTCGAGTCCGTCAATATCCTCAAGACACGGCAAACCGAAGCGGCCCGCCGTCTGATTGCGGCCGATTCCGAGATCAACCGGAGGCGCTACTCAATCGAATCGGACGCTCTTGGTCTTATAGCCAGACAGCAGCCGATGGCTAAGGACCTGCGGACCCTTGCGGCCATTTTGGAAATTGCCTCCGAGTTGGAGAGGATCGCCGATTATTCGAAGGGGATCGCAAAGATTTCAGTTCAGCTCGGCTCAAAACCTTTGATAAAGCCGCTCGTGGATCTCCCGCGAATGGCGGCACTGGCTTCAGATATGCTCCACAGAGCGCTCCTCTCCTTCGTTGACAGGGACGTTGCGACGGCGCGTTCGATCCCTGCCGAAGACCGGCAGATTGACGATCTTTACGACCAGATATACCGCGAGCTAATGACTTACGTGCTGTCGGACCCCAGAAACATCGAAGGCGTAAGCCACCTTATATGGGTAGCTCACAATCTGGAACGCACCGCCGACCGCGTCGTAAATATTTGCGAGCGTGTAATCTTTACGGTGACAGGAGAGCTGATCGAATTTGACGATTTGGACCATGACCAGCCCGAGGGTGGAGATATCCATTAGTTCGAGACGCGGTGAGCCGGAGATACGGCAAGGAGCGACACGGGCACAGCCGGACGCTGATGCCCGAGAGAAGGCAACATGAATATGGATAAATCCCCAAAGCTCGTGCCGGACGATCAGTACAATCAGGTACTGCTTTCAAACGTTTCCCCACCCGGCTGGAAAAACCCTCAGCCGTCAGGCCGCTATAACCTGGTGGTCATCGGGGCGGGCACGGCGGGGCTCGTTACTGCTGCCGGGGCCGCTGGTCTTGGGGCAAAGGTGGCGCTGATCGAAAAGCATCTGCTTGGAGGCGACTGTCTCAATTACGGTTGCGTCCCATCCAAGTCTATCATCCGCTCGTCGCGCTCGGCTCAGGATGTGCGGCTTGCCGGCAATTTCGGCGTGCGGGTCCCTCAAGGAATGGAGGTGGATTTTCCAGCGGTCATGGAGCGGATGCGCAGACTGAGATCACAGATCAGCTTCCATGATTCCGCCATGCGCTTTAAAGAACTGGGGGTAGACTTATTCCTGGGGCATGCCCACTTTGCGGGAAAGGATTCCGTCGAGGTCGAAGGCCAAACGCTTTTGTTCAGCAAGGCCGTGATAACAACTGGTGCTCGAGCTACGGAGCCTCCTATAGACGGGATCGCAGAGGCCGGATATCTTACCAATGAAAACGTTTTTTCACTTACGGAGCGCCCGGAGCGTCTTGCCGTCATCGGAGGCGGCCCGATTGGCTGCGAGCTCGCCCAGACCTTCCAGAGGCTCGGATCCAGGGTGACTATCATCCACAGGGGGAACCATCTCCTGGAACGTGAAGACAGTGATGCGGCCCAGATTCTCCATGATGCTTTCCTCAGGGAAGGCATTCAGTTGCTATTGAAGGCCAAACCCGGGACGATCTCTCTCACTGACCGTGGCGCCGTGATCTTATATGAAAAGGACGGCAAAGAGCAGCGGCTCACAGTTGACAAAATCCTCGCAGGAGTTGGAAGGGCCCCCAATGTGGAAGGTTTGAACCTCGAAGCCGCCGGGGTCCAATATGATAAAAATAACGGCGTCATCGTCAACGACCGGCTTCAGACCACAAATCCCCGCATCTTTGCCGCTGGGGACATCTGCCTTAAGTACAAGTTCACACATACGGCCGACGCCACTGCACGCATCGTGATTCAAAACGCCCTTTTCCTCGGACATAAGAAACTAAGCGCTCTGACTATTCCCTGGACTACCTTTACTGACCCGGAGATTGCTCATGTGGGAATAAATGAAAGAGACGCCAAGGAGAGTGGCATTCAGATGGACACCTTCGTCCGCCGCTTGGGAGATGTGGACAGGGCCGTTGTCGACGGGGAAGAGGACGGGTTTGTAAAAGTGCTCGTGAAACGGGGAACCGACAGGATTCTGGGCGCAACCATCGTGGCCAGGCACGCCGGAGAGATGATAAGCGAAATAAGTCTTGCCATGGTCAACGGTCTGGGCCTCAAAGCCATAGCAAACGTCATCCACCCCTACCCCACTCAGGCCGAAGCCATTAGACAGGTTGCCGACATGTACAACCGCACTCGCCTCACTCCATTCGCAAAAAAGGTTTTCTCTTTCTGGCTGCGTCTTGGCCGACTCAAAAGGCGCCCCGAAACAGCCCACCGTAAATGATCCCTTCCCGTTCGAGAGGATAACCGCTCATAAGTGAACGGTGAACTGAAATAATCTGCTCCAACGCTGTCCCTGCGCACTGTTGCTACGCCTTTCCCGCTCCCTGCTTCCCGCTCCCCGCTCCCTGCTTCTAAGTCTTTGCGGTTCCCGTCCGCTTTTCCGTCTCAACCGCCCAGTACGGATGCATGAGGTCCTCGAACACCGAAAGGGCACACTCGGTTCCCTGTCCCGTTGCAGTCACTATCTGCTTGTAGCCCCCTTCGACATCTCCGGCGGAATATATTCCAGGAATATTGGTCCGGTGATGGGAATCATGTTTAATGAAACCGTCGGGCGTCAATTCGATGTCCAGAATTTTTGCAAGATGGACTGAAGGTTCATATCCGATCGCAACGAAAACTCCATCCACCGGAAATGGATAGACCAAACCGGTCCTGTTGTTTCGCAGAATGACTTCGCTCACCTTTTCCTTACCCTTTATTTCTACGACTTCGGTGTCCCACAGAACTTCCATGTTGTTCGAGAAAATATTTTTGGCCAGGTGCTCCTGGGCCCTCAGAGTGTTTCGTCTATGCACCAGTGTTGTCCCCACCTCTATGTTATTGAGATACAGGGCCTCGGTCACGGCGCTGTTGCCTCCCCCGACAACAATTACTCTCTTGCCTTTGAACAACGGACCGTCACAGGTTGCGCAGTAACTCACGCCCCGGCCCATGAAGAGCATCTCACCTGGGACGCCAAGCTTCTTGTAGTTGGCCCCTGTTGCGAGGATGACCGCTCTGGCCAGAAACTTTCTCCTACTGGTCTGAACTACTATCTGGGCTCCCGGTTGAATGCCAACCACCTCCTCCCCCTGAAATATCTGCACATATTCCAGAGCGTGGCTGACCAGAATATCGACCAGCGTTTTTCCTGGCACCCGTGTAAAACCGGGATAATTCTCCACTATGGGCGTGGCAGCCACCTGCCCTCCCAGGGGCCCCCGTTCGATCACTGAGGTCTTAAGTCCGCTGCGTACCGCGTAAATGCCTGCGGCAAGGCCGGCCGGTCCCCCACCTACGATAACCACGTCAGTTTCGATTAGCTCGGCGTCTATTTCCGGGATGAAGACAGTCTGCTGTTCAAGCTTTTGAAGCGAGAGCACAAACAGCTCCTCTGCCTGCGCTCCATAGGCAATGAGTATATCGTTTGCAAAGGTCTGCGGGACGCTGAAAGCAGAGTAGCGATTCGCGGTTTCCTGATTGGACTGGATATCTATTATCTCAAGCGAGACGATCTCCGGTCTTTCGATCGCCGCCTTCACCGCATTGATCGCCTGGTCAGGACAATAAGGGCAGGTCGGACTGACGAAAACCTTGATCTCTCTCTTTGAATTAATCCTTTCCATGACCTTCTGGGACTGCTCACTCAGATTGCCGGTCTGGAAGCCGAGCAACAGGATCATTCCAACCAGGGTCCTGGCTTCTTCTCCAAAAGGGACCCCAAGATAGCGAATTGAATATCGATCCGGGTCGAAAATAAGTGTGGGTGAACTATTCACACCGTACTTCTTTGCTTCCGTCCCCGACAGGTCGAACTCACTGAGCTCTATTTTATTTGAGATTTTATTGAAGCTCTTAAGCAGGTCTAGCGCCGCCTGATTGAGAACATCGTTCTGGCCCTTTTCGGTAAAGAGCATCACGGCAACCTTGTTGGGGAGCGCATCGAATGCAACCCTGAGATTCTCCTCGACCTGGCTTCCCAAAAATCCATCTTGCTGATTATCTGGTCTGTTTTCCGGCATTTTTCCCTCTCTTCGAATTTTGATCCTTTGAAGTTGCCCCCAATAATCCGCTAAATACTTAAAATATAAGTAAACTAGCCCCACAGTGCCACGGGCGGGTCCAATTTTCCTCGGTATCTGATTTCACCGGCATTTCGACATGCTCCCGGTTGTGAAAAACCAAATTCCAGCAGGGTGATGAAAAAGGGTTCTCTGGTGGGAGAAACGTCGGAAAATTGCTCATGATTTCGTCATTCCGGCGAAGGAGACTGTGTCGCAATTCCGTAATGCCCGGGCAAAATCCCACCGGACCAGGTTTTGCTTCCCCCTTTTTTAAAGGGGGAATGATGGGGATTTCAAGTGCCTGTGTAGTATCGGAGAATCACAATCCCCCCTGCCCCCCTTTAGAAAATGGGGGAATACGAAAAATATTACGTTTGCGACACAGTCTCTTTCGCCGGGGTGACGTGTATAGGGTTTTTCGCCCTGATGTGGGAATTTCAACCCTTTTTCATCACCCTGTTAAGCATCCCTGTCGGGTCCGGTGCAGGCGCCTCCAGCAGACCCCAGTGTTTCTTCAAGCTTATTCAGATACCTTACAGGGACGAAAGATCCTGACTCACCGCAGGAAACTTCATTCATCCGGATACTGATCCAGGCCGTGGCAATCAATCACAACGGATTTATGCAGTTTGGCGTGTGTGACCCTTGCTTCAAAACAGTTTTTATCAGCACTGATGATATCAATTTCCACAAACGGTGTTTTATGTGTTAATTGCAGATCAATTAAATCGGAAGTGTATTTATTGTTTTGAAGGAAGTATAGTTCTTCTGCAGTTATAAACTTTTGCAATTCCGATTTAAAACCAGCCTGGTAGGCACGATCTCTGTACTTAATAAATTGAGGAATCGAAATAGCAGCTAATAGGCCCAGGAGATAAATCATGCCCACTCCGGCAGCCACACAAGCAATTATTAGCGCCGAACCACTTGATTGATATTTTTCATTGAGTCTTTCACTGCTTGTGAACGCATAAATAATGAATTCAATCAAACTAATCAGAGCAGGAATTCCGGTCCAGCAAAAGAGAATGCATAAGGTGCCCTGCAAATTTCTGCCGGTATAAAACTTGTGTACGCCAAGCCCTCCCAGGAAAAAGGTAACTAAGAGCAATGCAGCCTTGTTTATCATGCCTTTTTGTCTGACTCCACATCCGGGGCATACTTCAGCACTGCTCTTGATGATTGCACCACATGATTGACAATATTTCTCATCCAACTTCCTATTTTGTTTAGGGTCGCCTTGATTGTATCGATTCGAATCCTGGTGATTCATTCCTGCGGCCTCCTTTGCCCGGCCCTCACCCCTGGCGGCGGCAGGTTTTTGCGCCGCAGGTGAGGGCAAACGTAGAGATGAACTGAACGGTTCCGAGGCCATTGCGCAGAGTGATAGGAACTCAAGAGAGCGCCCCGGCGCATGGACGGAATTGACAAATCCTGCACACTTATCATATTCTAATTCTGCCATTACACAACCTTCGGATAGTCTTCCGATCAAGGAATCTTGAGGTTCGATGGAACTTTATCGGATCGGCCCTGTCTAAAATATTAAGAGGAAACGGCGGTTTCCTTCGGTACAGACCATGGCGAAAGAAGAAGACAGAACGGATATTGCCGCTTTTCTATCGGGAGATCGCGGGGGTCTGGACAGGCTCGTATTGCGGCACAAGGATCGCATATTCAACCTGTGCTATAGGCTGCTCGGCGAGTACAGCGACGCCGAAGAGTGCGCGCAGGAGACTTTCATAAAGGTGTTCCGATCGATCAAAGGCTTCAGGTTCGAATCGAGTTTTTCGACCTGGGTCTACACCATTGCTGTGAACATCTGCAAGAACAGGCGCGACTCCGCCGAGCATCGCTTTTGGAAAAGGGTCCTGAGGTTCGCGCATAATTCGCGGGAAGAAGAAGGACCCGGGGACTTTGAATTCGAGGACCCGGCGCCTTCACCCCTGGTCCGGATGACGGAGAGGGAGAAGGAGATCATGCTTCAAGCCGCCATCAATTCCCTCTCTCACGACCATAGAACCGTCATTGTCCTGCGGCACGTCGAGGGACTCTCCTATGAAGAAATATCCGCAATTACGGGATATAATCTCGGGACCCTGAAATCCAAACTGGCTCGCGCGAGACTGCTCCTCCAGAATAAGCTTCGGGGGGAAGTCGAAAAGAGGTAGTTCCCATGGAATGCTCTCAGATTAGAGCTATTCTTTTTGAAAATACGGACACGGAAATCCCGGTGGAATTCCGGGAGGACGTGGAGGCTCATCTGGCCGTGTGCCGGCCTTGCACAATGCAGTTTGAAGCCCTCAGAGAGCAATCGTACGCCCTTGGAACCCTGCCGAAGGTGGAAGCTCCCAGGGACTTTCTCGAACAAGTCCGAAGCCGTGTGGAAAAACCTTCCATTCTATCAAGGCTTAAGCAGGGGTTGCCGGTTTTGTTCGCCGGGAAGCATTTCCTTCAACTGGCGGGGGCTGCGGCCGCTGCAGTAGTGGTAATTGCTGCTTCACAGGTGATTCTCCGAGAGGGCGGCCACAAGATGTTGCTGTCTCCGGCGCCTCCTTCAGTCAATGCTCCTCAATCGGTTGAGGTGCCTCCTTCAGTCAAAGCGACTCCAGCCTCACCCTTGAAAAATGAAAAAGACTCCAACAGGGCTGCATTGCCCCTAGCCGTGCCTCACCGTCCCCCCGGCGTTGAAACGCAATCGGTGGTCCTTACTGTAAAGCCGCATTGGGCTGCCGCCAGGGGTAAAACTCGCGGCGGCTCATTTAAGGTCGAAGGCTTCTCACCATCAAGCGCAGGTACAACGGGGACTCACGCGCTGGACGAAAGAAGTCCCAAGCTCGATGCGTCAAAAGGAGTTTCAGGGTCCGCAAAAGTGTCTGAGGGCAGTCCGGCGCCTGAAGCGCAAGAAATTTCCTCCGATGTGATACAACTGATCAAGCGGGCAAATGGGAAGGTTTTGAGCGCCGGGCCCGCTCGGGATGCGAACCAACCCGAAACTCTGCTGGCCGAGATGCCTGCCACGGGCTATCCCTCATTTCTCGACCAATTGCGTCAACTAGGTGAAGTGGAAGTCAACGGAGATAAAGAATTCAGCCCCGCCCCCGATTCGAAAGTCCGGGTGTCAGTCACCTTCGGCACTCGTGACTAAAAAAACAGGGAACCTTTTTGCATCCTTTTTTGTCAAAGAGGGTTGAAAGAATCGATTATCAACCCAAAGACGAACAAGGAGCAAAAATGAAGCGTTCAATTTTTCTATTCGGCGAAAAAATACTCCTCACACTGCTTGTGACCATGCTTTTGCCTGTAGTGAACCACCCTGGAACAGGGAGGGCCGGCTCAGGCGCCGGACAGGCCTTCGCTCAGGGGGAGGAGACAGACGACAAGACCCTTTCGCCTTACTTTTTCGTAAAATCCGAAGATTCAGCCGTCGATCAGCTACCATTGAAATCCACTTCGGTCACTGTAAACATTTCGGGAACTATCGCCGACGTTGTCGTCTCCCAGGTGTACAGCAATGCAGGCCGCAAACCCATAGAGGCGATATACGTTTTCCCCGCATCGACCCGCGCTTCGGTCTATGGCATGAAGATGACAATTGGGGAGCGCACGATTACAGCGGAGGTGCACAAGAGGGAAGAAGCCCGCCAAGCCTATGAACAGGCGAAACAGGAAGGCAAAAGCGCATCCCTTCTTGAACAGGATAGACCCAATGTCTTCCAGATGAACGTGGCCAATATCCTGCCGGGAGACGAAATCAAAACCGAACTGCGCTACACCGAAACAGTCGTGCCCACTGAGAGCGTCTATGAATTCGTCTACCCGACTGTTGTCGGACCCCGGTATTCAAATCAACCGGCCGCCACGGCGCCGGCCTGGGAGAAGTGGTCCCAGAACCCCTATCTGCACCAGGGCGAATCCGCGCCTTATTCTTTCGACATCAAGGCCAAGGTGTCCGGAGGCGTCCCCATCCAGGAGATGAGCTGCCCGTCCCACAAGGCAACCATCGCCTTCCAGGACAAAAGCGTTGCGAACATCGAGTTGGACCCCAACGAGCATTCCGGTGGCAATCGGGATTTCATACTCAGGTACCGGCTTGCCGGCGAGCAGATCGAATCGGGACTGCTGCTCTACGAAGGAAAGGAAGAAAACTTCTTCCTTCTCACGGCCCAGCCGCCCAAACGCGTGACGCCAGACTCCATGCCCCCGAAGGAGTATATCTTCATTGTCGATGTTTCCGGATCGATGTCCGGCTTTCCTCTCCAGATTTCGAAAATTCTTGTCAAGGAACTGCTCACCGGTCTTCGTCCGACGGATATGTTTAACGTAATGACGTTTTCGGGCGCCTCGGACCTTTTCTCCGAGCGTTCCGTGCCCGCAAGCCCGGAGAATATTCGACGCGCAGTCGACCTGATCCAGCAGCAACAGGGGGCCGGAGGCACCGAACTTTTGCCTGCCATGCAGCGCGCGCTTACGCTGCCGAGGACCGAAAGCTTTGCGCGCACAATCGTTATCGCGACTGACGGATACGTTACCGTCGAGCCCGAAGTCTTCGATCTCATCCGCAAACACATTGGTGATGCCAACGTCTTCGCCTTCGGCATAGGCACGAGCGTAAACCACTACGTTATCGAAGGCATGGCCCGCGTTGGCGCCGGAGAGCCCTTTGTCATTACGCGGGCCGAGGAAGCGCCGGGCATGGCCGAAAAGTTCCGCAAATACGTGCAATCCCCTGTGCTCACGCAGATCAAGCTCAGTTTCGGCAATTTCGAAGCCTATGATGTCGAGCCTTCGGGAGTGCCGGATATCTTTGCCGAGCGCCCGGCTGTGGTTTTCGGCAAGTGGAAGGGCAAGCCGCAGGGGACGATCACCTTATCCGGCTTGAGCGGCCGGCAAAAATGGGAAAAACGGATCGATGTCGCCGGGATCAGGCCCCTGGACGGCAATTCAGCTCTTCGCTATCTTTGGGCACGCTCGCGCGTGACGCAACTTTCGGACTATAACAAGCTGGAAGCCTCAGATGAGAGAGTTGGGGAGATTACGGGACTGGGCATCAAATACAACCTGCTCACCGCCTATACTTCCTTTGTCGCGATCGACGCGCAGCCACGCCGCCAGGGTGCGGAAGCGGTCACCGTAAAGCAGCCTTTGCCTCTGCCGCAGGGAGTTTCGGACAGCGCGCTGCCCGGGAACACTCAGGCGATGTTGAGCCATTACCCTGCCCCCCCCAATTTCTGCGGTTCGGGCGCTTCGCTCAAGGCCAAAGCAGGTCCCCATGGCGTGGTTGCGGACATGAGAATTGGTTCCGGGGCATCGTTAGCCCGGCAGGAAAGTCCGAGCAGCGCGGCCGAGCCTCAGCGGGCAGCGGACGCGGAGACCAGCCCCACGGGGGAGAAGCAGCATGGAAAATTTGTCATAGAAAGCCTGAAGGTCCAAGGGGCGCTTTCCAAAGAAACGGTAAGGCATGTGGTCGAACAAAATCTTCCAATGATAGAGTTTAAGTGCTTCAGTGGACCCGTCGCGTCCTCAAGACTTACCCTGGAATGGACTATCGATAAGAATGGCTCGGTTGTAAATGTTCACGCGGTCGCGGGTTTAAGCGGCTCCGATAAAGCGGTTGCGAACTGCGTCGGCGCTCAGGTGGAGAAGTGGAGCTTCCCCGCCCCCAAAAACGGCAGGAAAGTTGATGTCAAGATGACGGTCATAGTGAAGGGCGAAAAGTGAAAATAATCTGGTCCTTTCTCTACGATTTCCTTGGCCTGTCTATGACCAGAGGCGTTTAGCCGGAAGTTCTCCCTTCTAACTGCACCATTCACACTTTACGTTAATGCCCCGCCTCCCCTTTGAATGGGGAGGCGGGTCGTCTCGTACTTACCGGCAGCATCAAATGTGAGCCTGATATATACTCAGGACATCAGGCGGCCATAGCCTGCCGGGCCCGTCTTGTAAGTTCTTCCGAATCAACTTCCTCCACGTGCGTGGCGATCATCCAATTGTTTCCGGCAAAGTCTTTGATGGAAGCCACCCGGTCACCCCAGAACCGGTCGGTCGGTCCTTCCAGCGATTCGCCACCGGCGTCCAGGGCCGCCCGGTACGTCGCGTCGGCATCCTGTACATAGACATAGAACGTTGCAGGCATGGGAGAAGACCCCTCCATCGGCTCGCCCAACATCATAACTGAACTGCCGATCTTCAGCTCGGCATGCATAACGCTGCCGTCGGGCGCCGGAATTCTATAAACCTCCGTGGCCCCGAACGCCTTCTTCATAAAGTCGATCAATCGCGCCGCCCCCCTTGACGGACAGAAGGGGCGTAACGGTGTGGTAACCTTCCGGTATCGGTTTAACAGGCATGGAATATCTCCTTTTTTCAGGACTATTTGTTTGTGCACCTGTTATTCAATCTAATTCGTGCCCGAAAAAAAGCTAAGACCGGCGTGATTTCTTCTATTTCACGCGACGCGAAGGTGGAAGAATAAGGTCAAGAACGAGCAGATCGCCAGCAAGAGTTTGTCCCGGCCTCGATCCGGGGTGGTTGAAAGCGAATGCAGGGCGCCGGATTGTCAGACTTAGCGCTTTTTCGAGGACAGAAAACGCGTCTTCCCGTGCACAAGGCCCGTGACTCACGAAGGTTTATCGGCCATTTTTTCGCAGACGCCCTGTCTTCTGGCGAGACCGCCGACAGAGGCAAGCCGATTGCGTATCTCATGTGCGGCAGCTTGAAGGACAGCCCGTCGAAAATTTCCACAGGCTTTCAATGGGATTCGAAATTTTCGACGGATATTATCCCTGTTGTGTCGATATTTTCTACACCTGCTTTATTAAAGCCGCAAAACAGCTCGCCGTCCGACTGGATGGTCCGTTTTAACCAGTTGATATATCAGTATATTTTGGCCATCATCTCTTTGTTTCCAATGATGGCATGGGGCTTGCTTTAAGGTGAAGAGACCTTTGATCAACAACCAAAATTATGAGGAGCAAAGATATGAACATCTTAGCGCATATCGCAGCGGCAAAGCAGGCTGAGTACATTATCGCGCTGCTCGGTCTAGTCGGCTTCATCGCATTTTGGCGTGTTCTGAACGGTCCGGAAGTCGAACTGGAAGCAGTCAGGGATGTGGTCAGGACTTTTACTGAGCGCTTCGCCGGCTTCCTTGCCCCTACAGATGTCATGTTTCATCCCGGTCATGCCTGGGCGAGGCTGGAGGGCGTGGACACCGTAACGGTAGGCATGGATGATTTCGCCGCAAAACTTCTCGGTTCGGCGGATTCGATTTCATTGCCCAAATTGGGGTCCCGAGTGAAGCAGGGCTCTTTAGGCTGGGGGTTCAAGGCCGATTCCCGGGTGATTCACATGCTGTCTCCGGTGGAAGGCGAAGTTGTGGCGGTCAACCACGCGGTGGCCAACTCCCCCGGCGCGGCTTTTGAAGACCCTTACGGGAACGGTTGGCTGTTCAAGGTCAAGAGCAACAACCTGACTTGCAATTTTAAGAACATGATTCCACGCGGCATGATAGGGGAATGGTTTGAAAACGTTCGCCAAAGCCTCGCAGGCCGGGGGTTGGCTCCAGGCTTAGCCCCGCTGTGCGCAGACGGTGGTGAACCCATCCGCGGCATCGCCAAAGCGGTCGAGCCCGAAGGATGGGACGACCTTGCAAGAGAGTTTTTTCTTACGAAATAGACGGGGCGAGAAAAGAGTGAAGAGTGAAAATAATCTGGTCAATCCGCTTACCGGCTTTAGCCGGAAGTTCACCCTTCTAACTTCACCTTTCAGACTTCAGGGTACGCCCCGGCGAGAAAGATGAGGTAATGAGATATGGAAAAGACAGTAAGCATTCCTGACAGGTTGGCAGGCATGATAATCGCCCTGGCCCTGTTTGTGGTTGGAGTTGGCTTCATGGTCCTCGGGGTTACTTTTCTGCCTGTGATCGGCATTTTCGTGGGCATCCCCTTACTGGGGCTCGCATGGCATTTCCTGACTCCGAAGGCGTTTGTTATCGAGCGCATCGCCGGCTTTTTGGTTCCCAACAACGTCATGTTTCATCGCGGTCATGCCTGGGCAAGGTTGGGAGAAAACAACATCATTACAGTCGGTATGGACGATTTTGCCGTGAAACTGCTCGGTTCGGTCGATTCGATTTCACTGCCGGAAAAAGGCGCCAAAGTAAAGCAAGGCTCTCCCGGCTGGCTGATGGAGGCTGATGCCCGAGCGATTCAAATGCTGTCCCCGGTCGAAGGCGAGGTAGTGGCGATCAACAGCGAGGTGGTCAATTCTCCGGCCCTGGCTTTTGGAGATCCCTATGGAAAGGGCTGGTTGTTCAAAGTCATGAACAGCAATCCGACCGCCAATCTGGAAAACATGGTTCCGACGGCCATGATCGGCAAGTGGCTCGAAGAAATTCGCGAAACCCTTTCCTGCCTGCTGCGGGGCCAGGCAGCAGCCGGACTCCATCAGGATGGCGGTGAGCCGGTCTTAGGGCTGGCCAAAGCGGTTGATCCCCAAAGATGGGATGGCTTGGCCAGGGAGTTCTTACTCACTAAATAGTTTCCATCCGGCAAGGGTCCTTTTCACCCTGGCGGTACAAAGAAAAGTGAAGAGTGAAAATAATCTGGTCCTTTCTCTACGCTTTCCTTGGCCTGTCTGTGACCAGAGGCGTTTAGCCGGAAGTTCACCCTTCTAACTTCACCCTTCACACCTCGGAGTACGCGCGCGGTGCCTCGATCTCATTGTCGGAGCCTGCCCCGGACCCTGGATCAAGTCCGGGCAAGCTCTGATCCGGGGACGAAAAATTCCTTTTCCCTGGGGTAAGAAATCCGGATCGCAAACCGCCAGTATCTCATCGGGTGTTGGACACAACTATACGGCAAAAAGCCGCTCAACGGGCTGCAAACACTATGGGGGAAGACAAAATGAACAAAAAGGCGACTTTGTCAAAAAACCGAGGCGATAGTGCCCGGAACTGCAGCAGGCGCAGCTTTCTTAAACTTGTCGGAACGGGAGGCGCGATGGCCCTGCTGGCCGCAAATCCGGCACAGGCGGCTGAGGCCGTCGGGCGGTTGCGTAAAGAAGAGGCGATGGGCGTCCTTGTGGACACCACTTTATGTGTTGGATGCCGCTCCTGCGAAGCCGCATGCAATAAGGTAAACGCGTTGCCCAAGCCCGACCGGTCTTTCGACGACGATTCCGTCCTCGACCAACTCCGGGATACTTCCCCCACCGCATTCACTGTAGTCAACAAGTACACGGTAAGCAAAGGCGTGGAGATTACTAGAAAGAAGCAATGCATGCACTGCGTGGAGCCGGCTTGCTCTTCGGCGTGCATCATAAAAGCGATGGAAAAGCGATCAAACGGAGCAGTTACATATCGAAAAGATCTCTGCCTGGGTTGCCGCTACTGCATGGTGGCCTGCCCGTTCAGCGTTCCCAAGTTCGAGTATTCAAAGGCATCGCCGTTCATCAGGAAGTGCCAGTTTTGCTTTGAGCGCCAGGAGCAGGGTGAGCTGCCAGGTTGCGTCGAGGCGTGCCCGGTGGAGGCCTTGAAATACGGACGGCGCCCGGAGCTTATCGAAGAGGCCGGGAAGCGCATTCACGACACTCCCGACGCGTACGTGCACCATATTTACGGTGAACACGAGGTCGGCGGCACAAGTTGGCTCTACCTCGCGGGCGCGCCCTTTGAAAAGCTTGGTCTGCCCCAGCTTAGCGACAAGGACTACCCCGAGCTTACCTCCGGGGCCATGGGGACCGTGCCGGCTATATTGCTGATGTGGCCCGCGCTGCTCGCAGGCTTCCATTATCTTTCTCACCTCAAGGACCAGGCTCATGAAGAGCGCTCGCGCCATCATGTTTCACGTTAAGGAAATCGACAATGAAAAAACTGATTTATCTGCTGATAGGGGACCCGAAGAAGTTATTCACTCCATTCAATCTGATAAGCGGGCTGATCATCGTCTTAGGGCTTGGGCTGATCGGGCTGCGGATGTTCAAAGGACTCGGCGCCGTCACGAACCTGAGCCAGACGACTCCCTGGGGCCTATGGATCGGTTTTGATGTTATGTGCGGGGTGGCCCTGGCAGCGGGCGGCTACACCATCGCAGGCACGGTGCACCTGTTCGGGCTCAAAGACTACGAGCCTCTCGTAAGGCCCGCTATCCTGACCGGGCTTCTAGGTTACGTATTTGTCGTCGTGGGGCTCGTTCTGGATCTTGGCCGGCCCTGGCGCATGCCGTTCATCATGCTATTCCCTCGGGGCGTCACTTCGGTACTTTTCGAAGTCGGTATGTGCGTGGCAGCCTATCTTACCGTTCAGGTCCTTGAATTTGTACCCGCTTTCTGGGAGTGGCTCGGATGGAGCAGGGTCAGGCGGTTCTGGAGCCAACTGACGATATGGTTGGCGATCCTGGGAGTAGTGCTTAGCACTTTGCATCAATCGAGCCTCGGTTCGCTGTTCCTGATAGCGCCCACAAAACTGCACCCGCTTTGGTATTCGATGTACCTGCCGCTCTATTTCTTCATCTCGAGCATTATCGCCGGACTTTCGATGGTGATCGTGGAAAGCGCGCTGTCTCATAAACTGTTCACTTACAGACTTTCGTCTTCTGTGCATTTCGATCTTGACGATCTGACGCTCGGGCTTGGAAAAACCGCCGCCGCCGTCCTCTATGTCTACTTCTTTTTGAAACTGATCGGTCTGGCCGACGGCAATCACTGGGATTTGCTCGATACACCGTACGGTCATCTATACCTGATCGAGATTGTCGGCTTTGTTGCGTTGCCGTGCGCTCTGTATGTGTTCGGAGTGAGGACCCGCAATGTAAGAGTGGTAAGGATAACCGGAGTTTGGACCGTGATCGGGATACTCTTCAACCGGTTCAACGTGTCGATCATTGCGATGAACTGGCAAATCAGCCCACATTACAGGCCCAGTTGGATGGAAGTGACGGTTTCGCTGGCCCTGGTAATGATGGCAATCTGGCTGTTCAGGTGGCTGGTCAACCGGTTGCCGGTGCTGTCGACAGATAAGCCCGCTGTTGGAACAAATACCCTCAGGGAGCTGTGGTCGGCGGAAGCTGAGAAAGCCTGAACACGGAAGGTTTGTCCTCAAACGTGCGGATATCATTCGGCCAAATGCGTGCCGTTGCGCTCATTTCACGTAACCGTTCGCATGGGCATTGAGGGAATCGCCCGTAAGCCACTAGCATTTCACTAATTTATCCCAACACTTATCACAAAACCGGCTGCTTTTGAAATCGATTTCCTCCACGTAGGTCGACGATTTCATGACACATTCCGGATTATGACAGTGGAAAAGACCATACGTGTGGCCCAACTCATGGATGGCCTCTTTGAGGAGGCGCTCCTGCAGAAGCGCCGGATCATCGGGCAGACCGTAAAACTTGTTATCCAGGCGGTAAGAACTGACAACGGCACATTGGCCGTTTAAGCGCGCCTCACCGAAAACGAAGGTCAGAACGGGAATATACAAGTCCAATCCGGTAACGGCGAGCACCTTGGAGACCGCCGTCGGGAGATAGTGTTCCAACCGTTCGATAATCGCAGAGGAATTGTACTGGTTCCTGTGAAGATCCAGGAAGGCGCGGCAATCGAAGTCAGAGCGCGAAACGTTCACTTCTGTATGAAATCGGGCTTCGAGTTGATCGCGCAGGCGCTCTATTTCGCGCTCACCCGTGAATTCAATAGTAACCAGCAGCATAATTATGAATATTCTGAATTTGTGAATTCAACTGCAGATGGAACTCACCCAACTGTAAGATGACCAAGCCGAACCTCAAGGTCCTAATAGCCCAGGCCGTATTTCTTGATTTTGTTGTATACCGTTGCCCTGTCAACTTCGAGCAACTGGGCGGCCAACGACACGTTTCCCCCTGTCTTGTTTAAGACGAGTTGGATGTGGCGCTTTTCGATTTCCGCAAGGGGCAGCACCTCACCTGTATCTGAAGGCCCCCGCCAGTCGACAGGGCAGGGAAGGTCATCCACGGTGATCAAGGGAGGCTTTCCCACCACAACGGCCCTTTCGATCGCATTCTGGAGTTCCCTGACATTTCCAGGCCAGGATTGTTGTTTCAGCCATTCCATGGTCTGAGGGTCAACGCCTGTGAAGGGCTTGTTCATAGCTGTGGCGAACTTATGCATAAAATGGTTCACCAGCAGCGGGATGTCGGAAGCTCTTTCTTTGAGATGGGGCAACTGTATGTTGAAAACGTTCAATCGGTAGTACAGGTCTTCTCTGAACGTCCCGTCCTTGACCGCATCTTCCAGGTTCCTGTTTGTCGCAGAGATGATCCGGAAATCCACTTCGACAACCTGATTGCCGCCAACCCGTGTGAATCGCTTTGTTTCGATGACGCGCAGCAAATCCATCTGGGTCTTTGAGCCGATGTTGCCTATTTCGTCGAAGAAAATGGCGCCTTTGTGTGCCAGTTCGAGCCTACCCTTGCGTCGATACTGAGCGCCGGTGAACGCCCCTCTCTCGTGGCCGAAAAGCTCGCTCTCCACCAGCGTGTCGGTCAAGGCGCCGCAGTTGATGGTGATAAGAGGGAAATACTTGCGCTTGCTGTTGAAGTGAATGGCCCTTGCGACGAGCTCCTTGCCCGTGCCTGAAGCGCCCTGGATCATCACCGTAACATCCGTCTGGGCGACAGTCTGAATCAGCTTCAGGATCTCCTGCATCTGCCGGCTTTCGCCGACGATTTGATCGACGGAGATCAAGGAGCGGATTTCTTCTTTGAGGCTGAGGTTTTCGCTGACGAGTCGGCGCTGTGCGGCCGCGTTGCGAATGAGTCTGCTCAGGTCGTCCGGATCGACCGGTTTGGTTATGTAGTCGTAGGCGCCCTGCTTCAGGGCCTGTACTGCGGTGTCAACCGTGGCGTAGGCCGTCATTATTATGATCGCCAGTTGGCTGTCTATTTCCTTTAGGCGCTGTTGAAGCTCGATCCCGTCCATTCCGGGCATCTTTATGTCGAGCAGCACGATGTCGAAGCTTGAATCGCGCAGTTTGTCCAGCGCTTCCATCGCCTCGGCAGCGGTCTCCACACGGTAGCCCTCCGGGAGGAACCAGTGCTTGAGAGATTCGCGGACCGACAGCTCATCGTCCACAATGAGCATTGACACCTGATCTGTCATTTTTTCTCAATCTCCGGCATATTCCAAAGTGTTTTGCAAACTGACCGCCCGAAAACCTGCAATCACAAATCCGAAACTACAGGCCCCTCGAAAATCGGTTCCTTTTCTTTGTCCGAATTTGTCTGTCTCGGGAATGTGAGGATAAATGTCGTTCCCCGCCCCGGCTCCGATTCGACTTCGATTTTCCCCTTGTGACTCAGCATGATGCCGTAAACCACCGATAGACCCAGACCGGTGCTATGTCCGCCCTCCTTGGTCGTGAAGAACGGCTCGAATATGCTCGACCGGATTTCCTCAGGAATACCCCTGCCGTTATCCGCGACGCTGACGCGGAGGGCGTCCGGGTCGAACACATCCTGGGTGGCGACAGTAAGAACGCCGCCACGGGACATAGCTTCCACAGCGTTCATGAACAGTGCGATCAGCACCTGCGCTATCTGGTTCGCATTGGCGATAAAGTTCGGGTCCTTCGCCTCCAGTTTGGTTACCGTACTGATCTCATTGATTTGGAAATGATGGTTGGTTATTGAAAGACTCTTCTCAATAACATTGTCGATGTCAACCTTTTCCATGACAGATTCGGAACTCCTGGAAAAATAAAGCAGGTTTTTGACAATGTTTCCACAGCGCTTGATCTCGCTAATGGCTGCTTCAAGATACCCCAGGGTTGCTTTCCTTTCTTCTTCCGTCATGGGCCCCGCGTTGATTTTGCGGGAGATCAGCTTGGCGTAGGTTAGAATCCCGCCAAGGGGGTTATTGATTTCATGAGCCACGGTGGCCGCGAGCTTACCCATGGAAGCCATCTTGGCGACGTGGACCATTTTGTGGGACAGTTCCTTGTTTTCAGCTTCCGCCCGTTTCAGGCTTGCTACCATGCTGTTAAACGAACGCGCCAGATCGGCTATTTCGTCGTTGCCTTCTACCTGGATGCTGAAATCCAGATTGCCCTTTTTGACCTCGCGCGGTCCCTCCGCAAGCTTGACCACCCGCTTATGCACCATGCGCATTATGAATAGCCCTGCGAAAAACTCGATGACCAGGATAGCGCCGATGGAGTAGAGAATCATCAGGTTGCGGCTGGTAAGGATATTCTGATCCACTTGCGCGAGGCTGAACTGAGAGTCGAGCACGCCCAGTATTTTTTGTTTGGAAGGCGACGCATGGCAGCTTGGCTCGGCGCAGGCGGGCTCATTGCGAACTGACTTTAAAACCCCAAGTACCCGATAGCCATCCGGGGAAGAGGAAATTCGAGACCGAACGGCTTCAGGAATAAATTCAAGCGGCTCTTCGCTCCTGTGGCATACGCTGCACTGTGGGGCCTTGATGTTCACCTTTTGCCCTATTTCCTGGGTGCTTGTGCTGAAAACGACACTTCCTGTTTTGTCGTAAATTCTTATGCCCTCAACTCCGGGTTCGCTACCCATGGTATTGATCGTCTGCGCAACGTCTTCCAGGCGGTTGAGCAACATGCTCTGGCGCATTGATCGTAGGAACAGCTCGTTGGTGCGTTTGGCCGAGAGGGTTATTTCCTGCATAACATGCTGCGTATTGGCCCGGATAATGAGAACAGTCAGGGAAATGAACACAATTGCGCTGACAAGCAGAAGCAGGCAAAAGAGCCTGAAGGCGAGTGAATTGGCAATATTGCGCAAAGCTTTTCCTCAAGATTTGACAGCCCTTAATTTGACCAATCCCGATGAACAAAGTAAATTGTAAACCAACTCGATCACTAATGGAAAAGTTTTTGATCTCGACCTCGACGAGTCGATTTGTTCTGCGATGCCGGCATCTTGATCGCGGCTGGGGCTATGAGCCATGGATTAGATGCGGTCACAAACAACGGACTCGCATTTTCGTCCTATTCGGGACCTGCAAGTTGAGAATTGGCTTGCACAGCTCTTAGCGTCACTTTTTCCTGCATTTTGCAGGCTGCAATCAACAGTGATAATGACTAATGAATACTCAGAGCAATCTGAGGGTGGAAGGCAGGAAAGCTCAATGAGGCCTCACGCTCCCGCCCCGTCTCGCGGGTGGGTGGGCGGGCTGTCGAGAATGAGCGGTCGGCCTCCGCGCTACGCGCTCACACATCGAGCAGGGTATTGTATAAGTCTATCATACGAGCTGGTTTCGTTGAGCATGCGTTCTGCCGGTATGGATTAATTGTACACGGGTATGGCAACTGTGGCAGAATCAAGCGGCTCGATGTGCCTGAAAACACTATGTGGAAGGGAAACTCAAAGGGCTCAATGGAAAACAATTCCGATCTTAGTTGTTGTTCTGCTCATGGTCTGCTGCGGTTACATCTTTGCGCAGACACAAACACCCCCCCACCCCGGGGAGGGGGAGCAACGGAGCTGGATTCCCGGATGGAGCACGCAATCGATATGATGTTCCGGGCGATGGACACAGATCATGACGGCAAGATAAGCAAAAAAGAATGGATGGCCTTTCAGGAAAAAGAATTCGGGCGAATTAACAAAAGCGGGGATGGGTTTATCACCAGAGATGAGATGAGAGCCCACATGAAGGAGCCGATGAGACAAGAGCAGGAGCAAATGCGAAGGAGAACTCCTCCTCAATAGTTCCCTGTGGCTTTAAACAGGACAAGGGTACGGCCTAGATGACCGTACCCCCTAAATCTCAAGCGCCCGGATGAGTGCGCAGAAATTCACTCACAGGCGCTGGTGAAGCTAAAGAAATGCCAAACCCCTTGACGTGACCCAGTTCGTTGGATTGGCGGGAACCGGTCCGGTCGTCTGGCACACTCAAGCCCTGCGGTACGCGGCCTATTTTGTATAATCGACAATTCCTGGCTGTTCCCATTGGCTGTGTTCCGGTGGACGCTGAGAGCTGGCCCATAGCGCCCCGAATCAGTTCAATTGAGCACACCTCGGAATTATTTCCGCCCCTGCATTCTCGACCGCGATCCAGTTCCCTTCTATCGCAGGTTTGCGGCCACAACTTGGGGCTTGTCCGTAAATAAGCCTCTTAGGGATTGCGCCGGATTTTGAGGCTGATTTGGTCGCGAAGATTGAGCAAAACCGCAGGCGTAGCTGTGCTACGTCGAGGATTTTGCGATTGAGGAGCGGCCAAAGCCGGCCAAAAGCCGGATGCGAGCGCAAAGGTTTTATTTACGGACAAGCCCTTAGCCTGTTTCGAGAATGGACTTCTCCTTCAAAAACCCGATACCGATCGCTCCGATCACTGCCAGTAACGACCAGAACAGGAAAACATTGCCGAAGTCATACGAGTTGTCGGGGAGTGTTACGACCAGATAACCGGCAACAACCGGGGATACAAAGGCCCCGAACTGTCCGATACCGTTTGACACCCCTACCGCACGGCCTACCAGTTCCTTGGGATAACGCCATGAGGGGAAGGCATACATCATGCCCCATGCCAGGTTGACAAAAAAACCGCCGATCGCCAGGCAGAGCAGCAGCATTGAGGTATTCCCCTTGGCAACATGCCCGAGCATGTTTAGGGCCGGAATGCATCCCAGGAAGGCAATTATCGTTACGATCTTGGGTTTTCCCCCGAACCACTTGTCGGCCATCGTTCCTCCAAGATACATCGAGAAGAAGGCCACGACGTAAGGGAGTGATGCATAAAAACCCATGGTCTTCAGATTCAATCCATGCTGCTTTACCAGAAACGTGCTGATCCAGGTGGTCATTCCCCAGTAAATCATCAGCATGATAAAAAGTCCCAGGACATAGAGCCAGAACTGGACGTCGGTCAAAAAGAGCTTGGCGCTGTAGGTCTTCCCGTGCTCGCTGGCCTCGACGTCTACGGAGGCCGTGATCATGTCGTACTCTTCCTTTTTCACTTTCCCTTTTTCGTACATCGCTCTGGGGGAGTCATTCGTGAACTTCCACAAAAGAAAGACGCCAATAAAACCCGGAACGGCCAGTATAAAGAACACCGGGCGCCATGCTCCGCCAAAGAAAGCGGCGGCAAGCTGAGTGACCAGAATAGGTACGATCGCGGGAGCCACCGCCCATGTGGTGGAAAAGAAGCCGCTCGCCCGGCCTTTTTCCTCTCTCGGGAACCAGTTCGCAATCATTCTCATGGCAGGCGCAAAGTGCTGTCCTTCGCCGACCGCCAGACCCAGGCGAAGAATAATGAACTGCGTGTAGCTTCGAACGAAGCCGGTGATACCGGTTATCAGGGTGAAGATCCAGATTGCGATGTTCATCGTGTTCTTAGGCCCGATCCTGTCGGCAAGGTATCCGGCCAAAAATTGGGCAAGCGAGTAGCCGAAAAAGAATATAGATCCCAGCCACCCGATTTGAACAGCGGTTAATTGGAGGTCTTTTTGAATGTAGGGAAGGAATGTCAGTACGCTAATCCGGTCAAAATAGTTAATCAGGTAAAGCAGCCATATAATACCGAGTATTATGTGCCGGTATCCCCACACTGTTTTAATGCGCTCAGCCATCTTCGTGCTCCCCTATGGATCTGATGTTTTGTGGCAAGGCCCCTTCAGATGATCATCACGTGAACCGGCTATCCGGATTTTTCGCCTCCTTTGAATAGATAACGAAAAAGCTAGTCTTTTATTTGGGCGATCTTTTTCGCCATCTTCATCTTCTCGCCAAGTTTCCCGAGCCTCTGGTACATGACCCTCTGGCTCTGCGGCGAACCTGCCCCATGCATGCTTTCGACAAGCGCGGTCCCGCCGGTCATGTTTTCCAGCAATCTCAGGATCTTCATCCTGGTTTCGGTGGAGACTCCTTCGACACCCTGCATATATTTCTCGACATATTTTCCGATTTCTGGACTTCGCAGGTCTGCATCAAAAGGCAAGGTCGCAATGATGCCCCCGCCGATGTCATGTGCGAGCCTCGATATTTCGTAGATGACCCGCGTGATGTTATGCTTCGTGCAGTTGGCGAGAAGCGGGTCAGGATAGTAAGCTCCGCTCCTGGTTTTCGATCCCAGGGCCGAGCAGGCGACCGAACCCGCATAGACGGTCTCCGCAAGGTGCAGCATCTCGACGAGCTTGTCTTTAATATGGGATGCGCCCAAAGTGCCCT
>Ga0187849_1001387_pt1 | contig 26356 bp, 20 predicted proteins | sample June2016WEW_4_10_2_FD_132412 | JGI IMG/M metagenome (GOLD analysis project Ga0187849, IMG submission 132412) | Peatland microbial communities from SPRUCE experiment site at the Marcell Experimental Forest, Minnesota, USA - June2016WEW_4_100 | ecosystem: Environmental > Terrestrial > Soil >...
GCACGGGCCATCTGGTGCTGGGCACGCTCCACACCCCCAGCGCCGCCAAGACCGTGGACCGCGTCATCGATGTCTTCCCTGCAGACCAACAGAACAAGGTGCGCGCCACCCTCTCCGAGGCCCTCAAAGGCGTGGTGGCACAGAATCTCTTCAAGCGGATTGACAACCAGGGCCGCGTGGCGGCCCTGGAGATCCTCATCTTCACGACCGCCATCGCCAACCTCGTCCGGGAGTGCAAGACGCATCAAATCCCGGGCATGATCCAGGTCGGCAAGAGGTTCGGAAACCAGCCGCTGGATGACGCCATTATGGAACATCTGCGGATGAAACGCATCTCGCCGGAGGATGCCTACGACAAGGCCCTGGACCGGAAGAAATTCCGTCCTTTCCTGGCCCATCCTCCGGAGGATGACGAGGGTTGAACTTAGGATTAGGATTAGGATCAGGATTGGCTTTTATCCATCATAACCCATGCGCCGTCCCGAACTGGACTCTCTGCTGGCTGCGATGCTCGAGGCGCAACCTGAGGTTTCGGACTTGCTGTTCACCGTCGACCGGCCTTTGCAGGTCGAATCGTTCGGGGAACTCAAACCCGTGGCGTGCGATCCGCCGATCGAAAGGCTGACCCCGTTCCAGACCGAAACCATCGCCCTGAACCTGATCGGGGACAACCCGTGGCATATCGCCCACCTGCTTCGGCGCGGCTCCTGCGATGCGGCCTACACGCTCGCCGGCAAGGCCCGCTTCCGCATCAACATCTTCTCCCAACGCGAAAACTACTCGGTCGTTTTGCGCCAGCTCAACACCACGATCCCCACCCTGGACAAGCTCAAGTTTCCCGCCATCATCAAGGAGATTCCTGGGGAAAAAACGGGGCTGGTCCTGATCACGGGCGCGACCGGTTCGGGCAAGTCGACCACCCTGGCGGCGGTCCTCGATGAGATCAATCAGGCCAAGCCCGTTCACATAGTAACGCTGGAAGACCCGGTTGAGTTCATCCACACCCAACGGCAGGCCACCTTCAACCAGCGCGAGCTGGGAACCGATTTCGACACGTTTGCCAGCGGGCTGCGGGCCGCCTTGCGGCAGGCGCCCAAGGTGATCCTGGTGGGCGAGATGCGCGACCGCGAGACCGTGAAGATTGCCCTGAGCGCGGCCGAGACCGGCCACCTGGTCCTGAGCACGCTCCACACCATCGATGCCGGCCAGACTATCAATCGCATCCTGGGCATGTTCGAGATCGAAGAGCAGGAACAGCTTCGGGCCCGCCTGGCGGACTCCTTGCGCTGGGTCGTCAGCCAGCGGCTCGTGCCCAGGGTCGGCGGCGGCCGCTATGCGCTGCTGGAAATCATGGGTTCCAGCCTCCGCGTCCAAGAGACCATTCGGCTGGGTGAATCCGAAGGCAAAAGCTTCCACGAAATCATCGAAGCCAGCCAGCCCTTCGGCTGGCGCACCTTCGATTTCTCGAGCCTGGAGGCTTATGAGCAGGGACAAATCACCGAGGAGAGCGCCCTGCTCTACTGCACCAAACGCGGCCCGGTGGCGCGGGGCATCGACACCATCAAGAAGGCTCGCGGGGAATGCACCACCACGATGCAAACCTTGCGCATGAAACGCGGCCAGAACTCAGCCCAGCCTGAGGGCCCGCCCATCGCGATCCTCAAGTTCAAATGAACCGCTAGACCGCCATGAGTGAGAAATTTGAATTCATCAGCGCAACCGACAAGCCGGCCCTGGTGGCTTTCTCGACGCCGCCGTGGCTGGACGCCGCCAGAAAGGCGCTCAACGAACTGGGTTATAAGGTCCACACCGCCGCCACTCACACCGATTTCCTGGTCCGGTTCAGCCAGGTGCGCTACCAGGTGGCCATAGTGGAGGAGCGCTTTGCCGCCAACGACCTCAGCGAGAACCTGACCCTGCAGGCCCTCCAGAACATGCCCATGGGCCAGCGCCGTCATGCGACGATCATTCTGCTGGGCGACTCGTTCCTGACCTTTACGCCCATGCAAGCCTTCCGGCAAAGCGTTCACGCGGTGATCAACAGCTCGGAGCTGTTCCTGTTGCCGCAGTTGATCGAGAAGGCGGTGACCGAAAAAACGCTCTTCCTGCACAGTTTCAACCAGGCCCAGGCGCGCGCCAACGCGACCGCCTCGTCGTAGGGGCGAGGGGCGAGGGAAACGGACTGCCGCCCCTCGACACGGGCACGCCTCAGACTTTTCCAATGTCCATGAGCTGTAAGCATGGAGGGTGGATCATGTTGTCCGCATTCGGCCGGTCGCCAACCCCAAAGCAGAGGACACTGTCCGAGCCCGGAGTTGCACCCAGACCGCGCGCAGAAGCGCCTTGTCCCGAAGGGACATCCGACAATAACCCGACGCTTCAGCGTTGGGCTCTTCTCACAAGTCCCTTCGGGACAGAATCGAACCGGCGGGCGAGTTGTATGCGGCCCGGTCATGCCCCCAATTTTAGTTGACATAGGGACGCTGGCAAGGCATCCTTGGGTCATGCTTACAAGTTCGTGCTCGTTGGGGAATAAGCCCCATCCAGTGGGAAATGATTCCCAGTTCAGTGGATTGCCCCTCGGGCAGCGAGTCAGGAGCAGTTCGGCCCGGTGCGGGCTAGTGTAGAAAAAGGAGGGGTAGCAGCAGAAGCAACATATTGGGCCGGTGGATGTTACGCGGCCAGGTCTGGAGGCTTGGAAAGCCCTGGGCCAACCGGGAAGCGCCAATGGCGCGCTCGGCACGATTCATGCGCAAATATTTGCCTTAAACGGAGAACGGCCAGTGAAACTGGGCCAATGCGACTTCGTGCTCCTGGTGCGGCACACGTCGTGCTGTGCTCAAGACGCGAAAATGCCAATTATGAAGTTCACCGGCCTACTGGTGGCCCTGCTCTGCGCGACGACTGCCGTCTTCGGAGACACGCTGACTTTTATTGGCCAACCGGCCTACAACGGGGTGATTGACACTAACTGGTCCTCGTCCGGCAACTGGTTCACGCCCAACACCCAAGGGAAGTTGGTCCCCGCCGGGCATTTGCCGCTCGAGGGCGACACCGCGATCATCACCGGAACTGTGAACGTGGATAGCCTGGTTCGTATCCTGGGCCTGGTCCTGAGCACCAACGCCGCGGTCCAGAACGGCACCTTTGGCCTTCACACTGTCCTGATGGGTGCGGGAAGCAGTTTTAACGCTTCCACCCTGTTTATGTCCTCGGTGATGACGGTGGGCGGCCCCGGCTGCGGACTTACAAACGTGTCGCTGACGGTCCTGCCGGAGGCCACCGTGGCCATCGGGCCCGTGGCACCCGAGGCCACAGCCGAGCTTATCCTGGCCGAGGGCACGGTGGTCGAGAATAGTGGGGAAATTGCGCTTAGCGATGGGGCAGAGTTGAGCAGCGGGGGCGGGGAAACGAACGTGTTGGAACTGCAACCGGGAACACTCCTGACCGCCAGTGGCGCGGCCGTGGTGAGCGGCTCGACCGCCGCCCCACTCGCCATCGACAACAACGGCACCATCTGCGCCGAAAGCGGCACTCTGGCCTTTGAGGGCGGCATTGTTTGGCAGTGCACCAGCGCCTTCGAACAGTTCACCGCTGCGACCAACGATGCCCTCATTGTCTTTGACAGTGTCTTCGTAGTGGACGCCGGGGTGACCTGCCTCTTCACTGGCCCGGGCACCAGCCGGCTTGCCGCCGGGGGCAGCTTCGACGGCACGGTGCTGGTGGGAACCACCGACACCACCAACCAGTTGTTCACGACGGGCAACCTGGAGATCGGAGACTCTGTGGACGGTGGCGGCAGCTTGCGCGCCCTGGGCGGCTCGGACCAGGGTGCGGTTCTGACCTGGAGCGGCGGCACGTTGGGCCTGACAAACGTGACCATCGACGAGGACGCAAGCCTGTTGATCGACGGCGGGCGGGGGCTTTCCGCAGGCGCCCTCAACAACTCCGGCCTCTGCACCCTGCTCGGTCCGGGCTTTGCCATCGGACCGGGGGCCACAGTCACTAATCTGCCGGGGGGAATATTCGAGGTGCAAACGAACGCCGTTTTCAGCGGTGTTCCCGGCCTGAGCGTGTTTGCCAACGCCGGCACCTTCCAGGTAACCACCAGGGGCGTGGCCCAATTCGGAACAAACAGCCCGCCCGCCGGCCCGGACTTTTACAACGAGGGACTGGTTGATGTGCAGGCGGGCCAACTCAACCTGCTCGGCGGTGCGGGCAACGGAGAGTTCCGGACGGCCGCCGGCGCTATCCTCCGGTTTTGGGGCGGCACCTACACGCTCAACCCGGGCGTCAGCTTCACTGGCAACGGCTCGGTGCGGTTGCTCCAGCCCGCCTCGGCCGCCCAGTGGGTCGTCCATGGGGACCTCACGGTGTCCGAACTGGAGGTGGGCTCGAATGGGACCCTTGACATTGCCTCAGGGGCCACAGCCACGATTCAGGTCCAAAGCCTGCTCACAAGTGACAACGCCGTTTTCAACTTGGGCAACTTCGTCCTGCAAACTGCCCAGTTGGGAGACAGCACCCGTTTCAGTGGTTCAGCCATCAGCGTCTCGAGCAACTTAACGGTGGGGGGGTCAAACTGCTCGTTCTCGGGCGTAAGCCTGGCCATGCAGGCCGGTTCGGTGCTGACTTTGAGTCCGGACGCACCTGGGACCGCGGCCAATCTCATGGCAGTTCGCGGCTCGCAAATTACCCTGGGCGACGGCTCCCAAATCAGCGGCGAAGGTGCGCCGCCGAGCAAACTGGCGTTGTACCCGGGCTCGCTGCTGGCTTCCAGCGGCGCGGTGTTGGTCCACGGCTCGCCGTCCGGCCATCTGATCATCGACAACAGCGGAACGATCCGCGCCACCGGCGGCGCCTTGCAGTTTGACCAAACCATTGACTGGCAGTGCAGCGGCGGGTCCGCCACCTTTAACGCCGCCGCGCCGGCCGCACTCATTCTCTTTGCCGGCCCCTACAGCGTGGCGGCCAATGCCGTCAGCCTGTTCATGGGCCCGGGCACCAATCGCTTCCTTGCCGGTGGCACAATCGCCGGCGCCGTGCAGGTCGGTGCGGTCGATCCGGCCACGCAGTCCTTTACCCCCGGCAATTTGGACCTCGCCGATTCGTTGGCGGGTGGCGGGACACTGCGCGCAAACGACTATCAGCAGGCTGCCACCGGAACCCTGGTCGTCGAACTCGGCGGCAAGAACGCGGGGACCCAATATAGCCAACTGGCCATCGCCGGGGCCGCGTCCCTGGCTGGCGGCCTGGAACTGCGCCCGATCAACGGTTTCATTCCGCAACCGGGCGACACCTTCCAGTTGCTGACCTGCGCGGCTCGCGCGGGCACTTTCTCGGGCATCAGCGGGCCGCAGCCGGCGGGTACGGTTTGGATGCCTCGGTACACCGGGACCAATGTGACGCTCGTCTTGGCCAGCCAAGTCCCCCTGGCGGGACCCAGCCTCGCGGGGGGCATACTGCGGCTGCCTTTCAATACCACGGCCGGGGTCGCATACGTGGTCCAGAAAACGGACATCCTCCGTCCCGCCGAGTGGCAGACCTTCGCGACCGTTCAGGGCAGCGGCACCCTTGAGGCGGTCGAGGATTCGGCCGCTCAATCCCAGGCCTTTTACCGGGTCTTGATGCAGTGAGCGAACAATTTATGGATAATCCAATGCACACTCAAGGCCGTCCAGGCGGCCCGCGCGGCTCGCACGCCCTCCGGTGCGCGGCTGGCGGGCGAGGCTTCACCCTGATCGAGCTGCTGGTGGTCATCGCCATCATTGCCATCCTGGCAGCCCTGTTGTTGCCCGCCTTGAGCCGGGCCAAAGAAAAGGCGCGCGCTACGCAGTGCATCGACAATTTCCGCCAGATTGGCATCGCGGCGCGGATGTACGCCGACGACAATCGCGACACCTACTCCTGCCTCCAGGGCGGATACGTCCCCCACGGCGGAGAATGGACCTTGAGTCCGAGCTCCACCGTCCTGCACCAACCCGGTGACGGCGATGCCTATTGGGCGCTGGGCTATTCCCAATATTTCAGCAGCAACCAAAAAGTCTTCGGTTGTCCGGACGGGAAGATTGTGGACGAGTGGCGCGACCTCGGCCTCAATTACCCGCACGATTTCTGGGCGAACTCGACTTACGGCCAGTGCGAGCTCCTCTTGATGCCGTGGATCGGGGCCGGGACCGAATATGGCTCCAGCGCCACAGGTCCGCTGAAAACCACCAGCTATTACAGCCCCACCACCACGATCTTCTGTCAGGACTCGACTAAGCAGTTGATGGAGGGCCAGGATGATTCGCTGGGTTTGTTTCCGGGCAGCTCGGGGATCCTGCAGTGGACTCAGGGCATGGCGCAGTATTATCCCGGCGTCGATCTGACTATGGGCTGGTGGCGCCACGACAAGCGGTGCCTGACCTTGTGGGTGCCGGGCAATGTCAGCCGAATCCCCTACAGCCCAAAGGGCGTTGATTATCACTGGTACACGGGCGAGCGGCCCGCCGTGACGCCACACTTCTAACCCTGCGCGATCAGTACATCAAATACCTGGCCCTGATCCTGGCAAAGTCATCGAGGTCCTTCTGCCAGGCGGCCCGGAGTTCCTCGAGCGGTTTGTTGGCCTTGATGGCCTCCAGAGTCGGTTGATCCAGGAGCAATCGCTTCATCTTGTCCGGGTCAAAAGCCTTGGGGTAGAGGCGGCAGAGCGTCCGGGCGATTTCGAGCCCTAGGTCAACCACACGGCACCGGTCGCGATCGGTAAGCAGGATCTGCACGCCGCGACAGGGCTGATCTTTATGAACGCTGGAGGCGGGAGTGAAGCGGATTGGCACAAAGCGCACGCCGGGCAGGGCCGCGTGGTTCAACTCCCCGGCCAGCCGCACATCGTCAATGTAAGGCGCCCCGACGACTTCGAAGGGCGTATCGGTGCCGCGCCCGACCGAAACCGCGCTCTCGAGCAGGCCCACGCCCGGATAAAGGATGGCCTCGGTTAAATTGCGCAGGTTCGGCGACGGGTTGATCCAGGGCAGGCCGGTCTGGTCGAGCCACAGCTCGCGCCGCCAGTTTTCCAGCGGGATTACGGTCAGGTCAGCGTTGCAATTCCGCTCGGCCTTGAACATCCTGGCCAGCTCCCCGATGGTCATGGCGTAGCGCAACGGCACTCGGTGGTAGCCGACAAAGCTGGGTGCTTCCTTGAGCACGGGGCCCTCGATCGTGACCCCGTTGATCGGGTCTGCCCGATCGAGCACAAAGAACTTTTTTCCGTTTGCTGCCGCCGCCTCCATGACCTTTGCCATGGTGGTCGTATAAGTGTAAAAGCGGCAGCCGACATCCTGAATATCGAAGACCAGCGCATCGAGTCCCCGGAGTTGCTCGGGCTTGGGGGCCAACCGCTCGCCGTAGAGGCTATAGACCGGCAGGCCGGTCGGCCCATCCACGCTGTCACCCACGCGCTCATCCAGGACACCCCGAATCCCGTGCTCCGGGCTGAACAAGGCCTTGAGTTCCACGCCCGGCGCGCCCTTGAGCAGGTCGATCGTTCGATTGCGCTGCCGATCCTGGCCGGTGTGATTGGTGACCAACCCCAGGCGCAGCCCTTGAAGCGGGCGGAAGTCCTGCTTCACCAGCACGTCAATCCCGTTGAGCACTTTGGCCTGCGTCCCTTGCGGTTCGCCGCCTGCCGGCCGGGCCGGGCCGCGCTGCTCTTCCGGGCGCGCAGCCGGTGAGCCGGGCCCATTCGCAAAGTTGAAATCGCCGATCGCCTCCGCCGCCAGCGTCCCCAGCCTCGCCCGCAGGGCATTGACACTCCCGCTCTCGTCGGGATGGTTGCGGTTGGAGAGAAAGATAACAAAGCTCCGGGACAAAGGATCCAGCCAGAGCGAGGCGCCGGTCCAGCCCGTGTGGCCGTAAGACCCAACCGGGAAGTGCCTGCCGCGGGGCCCGCTGTAGGCCGAATCAATGTCCCAGCCCAGCCCGCGGCGGACCGGCAGGGATTCGGGCGTCTGCACGCTGGTCATCAACCGGACAGTCTCCGCCTTGAAAATGCGCGTCCCCTCGAGCGCGCCCTCGTTGAGCAGCATCCGCGCATACCGGGCCAGGTCTGACGCCGTCGTAAACAAACCCGCATGCCCGGCCACCCCGCCCATCTGCCGCGCCGTCGGGTCGTGCACCACCCCGCGCCAGGGCCGGCCGTTGACTACTTCGGTGGGCGCGATGCGCCCGCGCTTGGAGGCCGCCGGCAAATACCCGGTGTCAGCCATTTTCAGGGGCCGGTAAATCTCGCGCGCCACAAACTCGTCCAGCGGAGTCCCGCTGACCCGCCCCACGATCTCGCCGAGCACCAGGAAATTGATGTCGCTGTAACGAAAAGCCGCGCCGGGCGGGCTCAAGAGCTTTTCGGCGCAGACCCTCTGGATGGCGGCTCGCCGCCCTTGCCAGCCGGTCCGCGTCTCGATGTCTCCGCGCAGGCCCGAGGTGTGCGTCAGCAGTTGGCGCACCGTAATGGCCTCCTTGCCGTCGCCCTTGAATTCCGGCAGATACGTCTGGACCCGCTCCTCGAGTTTTACCCGGCCCCGCTCGACCAGCAGCATCACCGCCGGCGCGCAGGCCACCACCTTGGTCATCGACGCCGCGTCGAAAATGGTGTCCTCCGTCATCGGCTCCGGCGCCGGCACCAACGCGCGCTTGCCGTAGGCCCGGTGGTAGGCCGCCCCGCGATGCTCGAACCATAAGACCCCTCCCGGGCATCTCTTCCCGGCAATCGCCTCCGCAATCGCCGCGTCCATCTCCGCCAGCTTGTCGGCACGAAACGCCGGCTGCGCCACCGGTGCCGGCGGCGGCGGCGGGCGCGGCGGCAGCGGGCGCGGCGGTGCGGTCTTGCAAGAGCAAAGACATAAAACCATCACGGCCAGGCTGACTGCGCCAAGGGCCATGACCGACGCGTGCAAGTCTTTCATGCGAGTGTCGAGTGTCGAGTGTCGAGGGCCGAGTGTCGAGGGCCGAGTGTCGGGCGCCGAGGGCGCGAGGGCGCCAAGGGCCACGACCGGCGCGCGCCAGTGTTTCATGCGTCTCGATTAAACCTCTCCCAGGCCAGGGCGGGCAACCTTAGAGCCGGCCTCCTCTCAAACCGCTACGCCCGGATCGGCACAGACGCCCCAAAGTGGAAGCTGCACCTGGCTATTGCCACCGCAGCCCGACTCCAGGTGACCGAGCGCCTGAAAATCCGCCGACCGTACACCAACCCATCAACTGCGGCGCCGGAGCACCTCAGTCAACCAGCCGCCTTCGCACTTCGGACTTCGGACTTCCTTCGGATTTCGGATTTCGGGCCTCGGACTTCAGGGCTGCGCGCTTTTGCCCCCCCGCAACCCGAGTTTGGAGCAGCCCTGTTCCCAGGCTCGTTCTACAAGGCTTGCCTTCAAATCCCGGCTCGATTACCAAAGACTGTGCGAAACCCGCGGCGACCACGCCGTGCCCAACAAATCGAGTTGCCTTTCGGCCCCGGGCCTGCCGGCGCGCCGGCCCAAGATTGGCTGGTGGCCGGCGCCCGGCGCGTGCCGCTGCGCCTGGTGCGCAATCGTCGCGCCCGCCGCTATATCCTGCGCCTCAGCCCGGACGGCTCCGCCCGCGTGACCCTGCCGCGCGGCGGTTCAGTCGCTCAGGCCATGGAGTTCGCTCACCGGAACGCGGCCTGGCTCGAAAAGGAATTGCTGCGCCTGGCCGCGCGGCCTCCGAGGCCCAGGGCCTGGCTGCTGGGAATGGAAATCCTCTTTCGCGGCCAACTTGTCCGCCTCGAGGGAGGCGCCAACGGCCAAGGCGGCCTCGTCCGCCTCGGCCAGGAGAGCCTGCAGGTGCCGGATGCCACCGGCGACCTGCGACCGGCCCTCGAGCGGCGCTTCCGCGCCTTAGCGGCGCAGGAATTGCCCGCCCGCGCGCTCGAACTGGCCGCCGGGCACCTCCTGCCCGTGAGGCGGGTGACCGTGCGCAACCAGCGCTCACGGTGGGGTTCCTGCTCGCGCCGAGGCACCGTCTCCTTGAACTGGCGCCTGGTGCAGGCGCCGCCCTTGGTGCGCGATTACCTCATCCTGCACGAGTTGGCCCACCTGCGCGAGATGAACCACTCGAGCCGGTTCTGGCAAGAGGTGGCCCGGCTCTGCCCGGAATTCGCCGACGCCAGGCGCTGGCTCAAAGAACATTCGGAGCTTTTGCGGTAGTTTTGCGGTTGCACAATGCGGTGAAGCTGCCAACGATAAGGAAGCGCGTGAAGACGTTGCACACATACTTGACCCGCCAGGTCCTGGCCTCGCTGCTGATGACCGTGGCGGTCTTCACCTTCGTGCTGTTGCTGGGCAACGTCCTGAAAGAGATACTGGCGTTGCTGGTCAATCGCCAGGCCAGCCTTGCGCTGGTGGCCCAGGCCATGGGGCTGCTCATCCCTTTCGTGTGGGTCTTTGCCCTGCCGATGGGCATGTTGACCGCCACCCTCCTGGTCTTCGGCCGCTTCAGCGCCGATCAGGAACTGACGGCCGTGCGCGCCAGCGGCGTGAGCCTGGTCTCGCTGATCAGTCCGATCCTGCTGCTGAGCCTGGCGCTCTGCGCGCTGAGCGCCCTGGTCAACATGGAAATCGCCCCCCGCTGCCGCGTCGCCTACAAGAGACTCCTGGCCAATGTCGATATCGGCTTCGCCAACATCCTCATCCCCGAGGGCCGCTTTCTCAAGAATTTCGACGGCTACATCCTCTATGTCGGCAAACACCGCGGCGACACTCTGCAGGACATCATGATTGTCAGCCTGAAAGACCAAACCAATATAGATCAAATCATCCGCGCCCCCAGCGGCACCGTGGAACAGGACCGCGAAACCCGCGAGGTCGTCCTGACGCTCCACGACAGCAAAATCATAGCGATGTCCACCAACGGCATCGCTTCCCCAAAAGCGGTCGACTTTACCATTCGGGCCCCGTTGAACCAGGCCAGAAGGGGTGCCTCCGAACCGAGGACCAGCGACATGACCTTCAGCCAGCTCTGGGAGCGCCGGCGCGAAATGGAACAGAGCGTCAATCGCTCGGCCCGCCTCGAGGGTCTGACGCGCGAGCAACTGCTCGAGCGGAAAAAGGAGTTGCGCAAAACCGGCGAAGCCGCCACTACGCCTTATCGCGTCCAAATCCACGAGCAAGTCTCCTTCTCGTTCGCCTGCTTCGGCTTCACCCTGGTGGGCATCCCTCTGGGCATCCGCGTCCACCGGCGTGAGACCAATATCGGCATCGCCATGGCCTTGCTGCTGGTGGCCGTCTATTACAGCTTCGTCATGGTCGGCCAGGCCCTGGACACCCGGCCTGAATACGCGCCCCACCTCATCGTCTGGCTCCCCAATTTCCTCTTCCAAGCCGTCGGCGCCGTCCTGCTCTGGCGAGCCAACAAGGGGTTCTGAGAACGTGTGCAGAAGCAAATTCCGGGTGCTGAATGCTTGGGGTGAGCGTGGAGCGTGAGAGCGTGAGAGCGTGGAGCGGGACAGGTGCTACGGCCCGCTCACGCTCCGACGCTCCACGCTCCGGACGCCGGGCGATGTCGGTTTCTTGGAATTACGCCCGAAGGATCAAACTTTGCGCCGGTACACCTTGTACACCGCCGCCTGGTCAACCGGTTTGACGATTACTTCATCGATATTCACGTGGGGCGGACGGCTGGCCACCCAGACCAGAATCTCGGCAATGTCTTGGGCGGTCAGCGGATTGGTCCCTTCATATACCTTTTTGGCGCGGGCCGCATCGCCTTTGAATCGGACCAGTGAGAACTCGGTCTCTGCCAGGCCCGGATCGACCGTGCCGACCCGGATGCCGGTCCCGTTCAATTCCAGCCGCAACGCGCCGGTGATCTGGCGCTCGCCGGCCTTGGCGGCGCAATAGGCCGCGCCCCCTTCGTAAGCCGTGTGGCCGGCCACCGAACCGATATTAAGGATGGTGCTCCCCGGGTTGCCGAGCATCAGGGGCAATGCCGCGCGCGTCACCCGCAGCACCCCCAGCACGTTCGACTGGACCATCGCCTCCCAGTCCTCATCCTTGCCCTCGGCCACCGTCTCCAGCCCTTGGGCGCCGCCCGCATTGTTGATGAGCACATCGAGCCGCCCGGTCTTGGCCCTGACCCATTTGAAAAACGTCTCCACGCTCGGCGTTTGGCCCACGTCCAGCGGATGTGCCTGGGCTTCGGCGGCCCCGGCCTTCCGGGCCTCCGCCGCCACCTCCTGGAGCCGGGCCACTCGCCGCGCCCCCAGCAACAGCCGCGCCCCCTCCGCCCCAAAGGCCCGCGCCCCCGCAGCGCCAAAACCGCTCGAGGCCCCCGTAATCAACACCCACTTGTCCTTGAGTTCCGATTTCATAACCCGGCAATAATGGTTAAGCTGCCAAACCGAGTCAACGCCCGGATAGAGCCCGTCGTAAGGCCTCAGTGAAGGCCGGAGCCAGACTGCGGGCAGGCCCCTCACCCCGGCCCTCTCCCCATCGGATGGGGAGAGGGTTGGGGTGAGGGGTCCGCCGGTGATTCCGTCTCCGCCTTCACTGACCGATTACGTTCGCCGGGCTTTTGCCATTGTGGGCCGGTGCGGTTTATGCTAGTTTCAAAGGGTGAACCGCTTGACCAAACAGGAACAGATGGTTTTGTGTGTCGTTCTGGGCCTGCTGTTGACCGGGTGGGCTGTCAAAGCGTATCGCACCGCGCACCCCCCGGCACAAACGGCCCAACCAGCAATGCCTTGATATGCACGAAGTCAGTTTCGATGAAACGCTCGAAGTCATCCGGGCCAAAGACCCGCGCTATGCCCGCGACGCCTACCAGTTCGTTCGCGAAGCGCTGGACTACACCCAGAAAACCATTGGCCGGGAAAACCGCGGCCGTATCCGCCATGTCAGCGGGCAGGAACTGCTCGGGGGCATCCGCGGCTTCGCCCTCGCCCAATTCGGCCCCATGGCCATGACGGTCTTCGAGGAATGGGGCATTCATAAGTGCCACGACTTCGGCGAAATCGTCTTCAACATGGTCGAGAATGGCCTGCTGGCGAAAACCGACAAGGACAGCCGCGCTGATTTCGATGGCGGCTACGACTTTTATGAGGCCTTCCGCCGGCCTTTCCTGCCATCCAGCCAGCAAACCAAACCCCTTGCCGCCCCTGCCTCCTCAACCGGAAACTGATCCCCGGAGGGCCTGCCGAGGGTAAGTTTGCCGGGTTCCTTAAGTTTCCAACCATTGCGCCTCATGCCCCGCCGCTCCGCATCTGCCGCCAATCTGACGCCGCACATCCCGCCCATGCCCCCCGGCGTGAAACTCACCCTCCTGGAAAACGGCCTGGCCATTATCGTTCGCGAGGATCGGAGCGCGCCCGTGGTCTCGGCGCAGGCCTGGTGCATGGCCGGCAGCGTGCACGAGGGCAAGTGGCTCGGCGCCGGCCTCTCGCACATCCTGGAGCACATGCTCTTCAAAGGCACCACCACCCGCCCCGGCAGCCGCATCGACCAGGAAGTCCAGGAGGCCGGCGGCTATATGAACGCGTTTACGTCCTTCGACCGCACCGTCTATCACGTCGATGTGCCTAATACCGGCGCCAAGGTCGCCTTGGACATTCTTTGCGACATCATGCAGAACGCGACTCTCCCGGCGGAGGAAATGGAAAAGGAAAAACAAGTCATCCTGCGCGAGATGGACATGAATGTGGACGACCCGGGCCGGCGGGCCAGCCGGCGTCTGTTCGAGATTGCCTACACCCGCAGCCCCTATCGTTTTACCATCATCGGCTACCCGGACATCTTCAACGAATTGAAATCCGAAGACATCCTGGCCTACTACCGCGAGAAATACGCCCCGAACAACGTCTTCTACGTCATTGCCGGCGACGTCCGGAACGACGAAGTCGTAGCCCAGATGCGCGCGGCTTACGCGGGGGCCAAGGCGCGGGCGCTGCCGGCGGTCGTGCTCCCCGATGAGCCGAAACAGACCGCCCCGCGCGAGGTGATCGAGGAGGCCCCGGTCGAACTGGGCTACTTCCATTTCGCCTGGCATATCCCCGAGCTGCGCCATCCGGATGTGCCGGTCCTGGACGTGCTCGGCGCTCTGTTGGGCAACGGGCGCAGCTCGCGCCTCTACCAGGAGGTCCGCGAAAAAAAGGGCCTGGTCACCTCCGTGGATGCCTGGACCTACAGCCCCGGCAACCCGGGTCTCTTCGGTCTGAGCGCCACCGCCGAAGCCCCTCGCTTCCAACCCGCCTGCGAGGCGATGCTCCAGGAAATCGAGAAGATGAAAGCCGCCCCGGTGGCCCCGCATGAACTGAGCAAGGCCGTCAAACAGTTCACCGCCGCCACACTGGCCACCCGCAAGACCATGCAAGGCCAGGCCCAGGACTTGGGCTCGAACTGGCTGGCCGCCAATGACCTCAACTACTCCGAGCGCTACCTCGCCGCCGTCAAGGCCGTCACCGCCGCCGGCCTTCAGCGCGTCGCCCGCGCCTGGCTCACCCCTGAAAACCGCACCCTTTACGCCCTCCTGCCGACCGGCGCCGCCCCGAAATCCGTCCTCACCGCCGAGGTCTCGGAAGAGCGCCCGATGCGGAAAATCGAACTCCCCAACGGCCTGCGCCTGCTCCTCAAAGAGGACCATCGCCTGCCCTTCATCGAGTTTCGCGCCGCTTTCAGGGGCGGACTGCTGGCCGAAACCGCGGACAACAACGGCCTGACCCAACTCACCGGCAAGATGCTCCTCAAGGGCACCCGCACCCGCTCCGCCGAGCAGATCGCCTTGGACATCGAATCGGTCGGCGGCAGCCTCGACAGCTACGGCGGCAACAACAGCTTTGGCCTCAACGCCGAAGTCCTCTCCGGCGACTTCGCCATCGGCCTCGAGTTGGTCGCCGATGTCCTGCTCAACCCGTCCTTCCCGGCAGAGGCCCTCCAGCGCGAACGCGAAGTCCAATTGGCCGGCATCCGCGCCCTCAGAGACCATCTCCTCCAAAGCGCCTCCAAGGCCATGCGCCGCGCCCTCTTCGGAGACACCGGCTACGGCCTGGACATCATGGGCTCCGAAACCAGCGTCCAAAAAATCCAGGCCTCCGACCTCAAGGCGTTTCATCACCAGTTCGCCAGGCCCAACAAAGGGGTTCTGGCCATTTGCGGAGACATCCACCCGGAAGGCGTTCACGCCGCCATCCAGAAGGCCTTCGGCAATTGGGAACCGGCTCCCGAGGCGGCCTGGCCGACGCTCCGGAGCGGCTCGCCGCCCGCAGAGGGCGCCCGGCGGGTGACTGAAATCCGCGACAAAAAACAAGCCGTCCTGGTCATCGGCTTCCGCGGCGCCAGCCTCCACGACCCGGAGCGCTATCCCCTGGAACTGCTCCAGGAAGCCTGCAGCGACCTCGGTTCCCGCCTCTTCCTGCGCATCCGCGAAAAACTGAACCTCGCCTACTACGTTGGCGCCCAAAACTTTATCGGGCTTGCTCCAGGCTATTTCGCCTTCTACGCCGGCACCATGCCCGAAAAGGCCGCCCTGGTCGAAAAAGAGATGCTGGCCGAGGCCGGCTTGCTCCGAGTCGAGGGCCTCACGAAGGAAGAACTCGAGCGCGCCAAAGCCAAACTCATCGGCCAGCGTAAAATCGCCCGCCAGGACCTCGGCAGCCTCGCCATGACCGCCGCCCTGGACGAACTCTACGGCCTGGGCTACGCCCACTCCGACACCGAAGACGCCCTCTTCCAGGCCGTCACCCTGGATCAGGTCAAAGCCGTCGCGCAAAAATACCTCACCCCCGAAAGCTCGGTCATCGCGGTGATCAAACCCGAGTGAGTCCCCACTTTAATCCCCCAGCAATTCGGCGGCGGCGGCATTGGCGGCGACTTGGGCGGGGTCTTTGCAGCCGGGGATGGCGGCTGAGACGGCCGGGTTTTTCAGGCACCAGGCCAATGCCCATTGCGCCATGGGCGCCCCGGCGGGCACTTCGGTCCGGCTCAGGCGCTGGGCCTCGGCCAGGTCATTGCGCAGTTTGGCCGCATCGAAAACCGCCCGCGCGTCGTTCGGCTGGAAGGTGGTCCCCGGACCGTATTTCCCAGTGAGCAACCCGCTGGCCAGCGGCACCCGCGCAAGGATGCCCAGATGCTCAGCCTGCGCGAGCGGGAAGTACATTTGCTCAGGCCGGCGGTCCAGGCGGTTATAGATAACTTGCAGAACTTCCGCTCCCACGCGCCGGGCCTCGCGCGCCTGCCGTTGGCTGCCCTTGCCCAAAATCGAAATGCCCAGGTGACGCACCTTGCCGGCGCCCTTCTGGTTGGCCAGCATGGCCCAGAGTTCTTCGTTTTCAAAAACGGCGTCCGGCCCCGAATGAAACTGGTAGAGATCGATGCTCTCGATCCGCAGCGACCGCAAGGAGGCCTCGAGTTGGCTGCGCACTCCGGCCTCGGAAAAATCATCCGCGCGGTCCATAAACTTGCGAAAGTGATGCCCAAATTTCGTCGCCACGACCCAGCGCGATCGGTCGTGCCGCGCCAGGTAATCACCGATCAGCCGCTCGGACAAATGGTCACCGTAACACTCGGCAGTATCTATGAGGTTGAGGCCCAGTGCTGCAGCCTTGTCCAGAATCGCATCAACCTCCCCTTGCGAGTAAGACCGCCCCCACTCGCCGCCAAACTGCCAGGTCCCGATGCCAATTACCGACACCTTGAGCCCCGTGCTCCCAAGTACTCGATAGCGCATAAAATCAGCGTGTACAGCCTGACCTCGGACCTATCGCGGGTATCGCGGTGAATCCGCGTTTGTCTGTGTCCACCGGTGGTTCTTTTCAAACGGGCTGAACCAGACACAGAAGCGGCGGCCGCGGCCGGTCAGCAGCCAGGCTGAGGAAGCCATAAGCAAACCATTCTCGACCAGCTTGTTGCAGGCAAACACCGGGCCACTGCCGCAGCCGCAATCGAACTTCACCAGACAGAGCGGCAGCGCCTTGGCCGCCGCGAGCGCCAGGGCCCGCTGGAGGACCAGCGGCGTAAAGGCCATCAGCATCAGCAGCAGCATCAAGGCAGCCCCGCGCACGGCCACGCCGGCCAGCAACAGCAGGCCGCAAAAGACCTCGAACCAGGGCAGGCCGGCGGCAATGACGTTGAGAAAATAGGGATTGTTCGTCAGGTCGTACTGCCGCACCAACTTCAGGAACAAATCCGGATGCAGGGCCTTATTCAAGCCCATATAGACGAACATCAACCCCAACACCCACCGAACCGCCACGGCCCCAGCCTCCGCTGCCTTGGACCTCCAGGAGGCTGGCCCGATGTGCCCCTGGTTCTGTGCCTCGGGCTCCCCGCTTTGAACTGTCAACTTTGGACTTTGCATGGTGGGGACTTCGGACTTCGGACCTTAGCGCCCGTGCAAAAACAACTTCAGTGCTTTCGGCGTAATCTCAACAAACTGGCTTTGCCTGGCATCTGGAGCGTGGAGCGTCGGAGCGTAGAGCGTGAGGGCATCATAGCACTTGCCACGCTCCACGCTCGCACGCTTCACGCTCCACCCCAAGCGTTCAGATCTCGGGATTTGTTTTTCCACAAGCCCTCATTTTCGCATCTGCCCGCTCTTGCGCTCGCCCATTTCGACGGGCAGACCGTTGGCGCACCATTCCGTGAAGCCGCCGCCATAGACGAGCAGGTTCTCTTTTGGGACATGCAACACATCCCGCAGCGTCAGGGCTGCCTGTATGCTGTCATCGCATTGATCGCCGCCGTGGCAATAGACCACAACCTGCTGGGCGATCTGGCAGACCGGTCCCACGGTGTCCAGGAATTTGTCTCTGTAGGGATCGTAAAACTCGAAGGCGCTCGGGATATGGCCTTGCTGGTAGTCCTTCTCATCGCGGGCGTCGATAAACACGATCAGGTCCCCTTCGCGGCGCGGGTCGTTAAAGAGCTGGGAGACGAGGTTGCTCTCCGCCGGTTGCAGACCGAAGGCCTTGATTTTCGCGGCCAGGAGTTCGGCCGCCGAATTGGTATTGCTGCCCGGCGCCGTGAGGCTGGGATTGGTCCGGCTGGATTGAGCCTGGAGGCGGGGAGGAAAGTAATCCCGGTCCAGCTTGAGGCCGCGGGGCGACACGGCGTTGGCAACGAACGCCACCGCAGCGCCGATGGCCGCTACTACCAGGCCTTCGAGCAGGATCTTTCTCACGGAAAGTTTGGCATTGGGGGCGGGGGCGGCCGGTTTGTAGAGGATGCGCTCCCTGTGTCAGCGGGCAGAGATACCGGGGAGGGCGCAAGCGGTGCGCTGGGCCGAGGCGGCTGTGGAACCACGGCTGCCGGGCGGGCAAATGGCGGCGCCGGCCGCTTTAAGACGACCGGTACCGGGGCCGAACGCGCGGCCGAACGCGCAGCCTGATAGATCGGCACCTTGACCAATGGCACCCGCGGATGGGTGGTTTTGATGGTGAACGTTCCGGGCCGGCCCGCAGGCAGCTCGAAGCCGGTCGGGAACTTGAGCAGAATGGTAAAATAGCGCCCTGGTTGGGTCTGGGTGACGGTCACGTCCACCGCCGCCGCATCCACCGAAGGCTCCGACACAGTGATCGGGTTTGTGCCGTTGTTGATGATCGTCACATAAGCCAGTTGGTTGGTGGCCAGGGGGGCCTGCCGGAGATCAATGCGCATCGGCACCACGCTGAGCGGCGGTTGCGAGTTTGCCCACGCAGTGATGTCGATGACCGGGATGTTCGTCACGGACGTCTTGAGGCTGATGTGGCCCTGCAGGTTGCCGGGTGGCAGGGCTGCCGTATTCGAGATAATAACCTGGTACTCCCGGCCAAACGTGTTGGTCCTCAACTCAGCGCCAAAGAGGGGGTTGCTGCTCTCAGGGGCAGAGAGCACCAGAAGCTGCTCCAGGCTGTTGGTAATGCGGACCGTGGCTGAAGCATACGGAGCATCCGACCGGAGAAGCAGCGAGGCGGCTGCGGGGATGACATTAATCGGCTTCCAGACGACGCCCTTGAGTTGGAGCGGAAAAGCGCCCCCGGACTGGCTCCGGTCGTTGCAGATGACCTGGATCACCTTGGTGACCGGGTAACTGTAATTGGAGGTGTTGAAGGCAACGGGGATGTGACCCGAGTCCCCCGGCTTAACCTGGCGCGCCCAGTCACCGACCACGGTGCAACCGCAGGCGGCCTGCACGTTGTTGAGGATCAGGTCCTGGCAGCCGGTATTGGTGAAATAAAAGGTGTGTTTCACCTGTTCGCCTGACATCACCTTGCCGAAGTCATACACGGTGGCGTCAAACTGAATCTTCGGGCCCGAAATGTTCGTTGGCGAGGTGCCCGCAACGGGGTTGGCCGTCGTGCCTGGCAAAACCATCCCTGGCGGAAGCGGGCGCGTCCCCACCGGTGCGCCCCCCGCCGCGGGCGCCGGCCCCGGCACGGGCAGCGGAGGCTCCAATGCGAAAGCAGCAGTTCCAACGACCAACATCGAAATGGTCGAAACCAAATATCCAAGTCTGGTCGCTATGCTCATATCCAGATTTAATCTCATCGAGTATTCCACAGCCTATTTCTCATGAAAAGCCAATTTCTTGACTCTCGTCGAACCGTCTGACCTACACATCCAAGGCCAGTTGGTTGGCCAGGTAAGCCAGGTCCTCACCGGACCCAGGCAGGCACGGCAAGAGCCTGGCAAGGCGCCGCCGCACCCAGTCGCCGGTGTTGCTCCTGGGTTTGAGCCCGCCCGAAAGACCCATCAGCCGCCCCCATTCCGCCTGCCACTCCCGGTCGTAATCCTGGAGCAAGGTCAAGGGGGCGGCTCCGCGCAGGATTCTTTGGACTCGTCCGGCCAGCGATTCGGCCTCGCACATCCCCGCGTTCATGCTTTGGGCTCCCACCGGCCCGGTCTGATGCGCGGCGTCGCCCGCCAGCCAGCATCGGTTCTGGCCAAACTGCTTGACCAACCGCTGCTCGAACGCCACGTCCGTGCACCAGGTCACTGCTTGCACCGCGGCGGAAAACCAGGGCGCCCGCTGGCGGCCCACCTTCTGCACATACTGCCGCAAACGCTCGTCCACCGCCTTTTGCTCCACACGCACCGCCCGCCGCTCTTTCTCGGGAAACTCTGCGGCCTCCGATTTAACCAACTGGAACGTCCATCGGCTCTCATTGTCCGCCAACGGCCACAGCACATTGGTGGTGGCTTCGTCCAGGACCACTCGAACTTCGTTTGCCGCCGGCACATCGGCCCTGAATTGGTAAGCGGCAAAGAAGACCGGGCCGGCCAGGGGCCTGTATTCGAGCCCCAGGCGCTCGCGCACCTGGGAGTTATGACCATCGGCGCCGACCAGGAACCGCGCCCGGATGGCCAACCGCTTGAGGACGACCATCTCCCAATGCGGCACGATATAACCGGTGGAGGTGCCCCCCAACTCCTCGACTGTGGCCACGACCGCCCCGTTCTCGGTCTGGCAGGAGTCGAATCGATGGTTCCAGTTGACCGAAATGCCGGCGTTCTGGCGCAGTCGCCGCTCGAGGGCCTCTTCCAAGGCGTTTTGCGGCAGGATCAGCAGGAAAGGGCAGGGGCTGCCGGGTTGGGCAAGACTGATTTCAGCCCGGCGCTCCGGGCCGTCGTAAAATGCGACTTTCTCGACCCGCCGGCCACGCTCCAGGAGGTCGGCCGCCAGCCCGAGCCGAGCCAGGAGTTTGAGCACACGCGGGTGCAGGGCGCAGGCGTAACTGCGGGTCGTCGTCCGTTCTTCCTTGTCGATAATCCGCACCTTGATGCCGGCCTCCGCCAGCAACACCGCAGCCAGCAATCCAACCGGCCCGGCGCCCACCACCAATACTTCGGTCTGTTCTTCGCGCATCTGAGGGCTTCCCTTCTGCTTATGACATAGCCGGTATAATAATCCAGGGCTGCCAAAAAGTCATGGTGGAATTTTTTTTGAGATTTTATGTAATCAGTTGTTGACAAAACTGCCAACTTTTCATACAAGTAGGGATGGTTCGGGTAGCGGATCGTTTTCCTTCAGCGGGATTCCCCATCCCCACCTCCTTGGCGAACCGTTGCCCGGACCGCCTTTTTTCCCAGCCCCGTGCCGCCGCTAGCCAGCAGTCCGCGCCAAGCGCACGGGGTTTTTCGTCAAATTCCCCGGGAAATCAGGGTTTTTGAGTCGCGGACCGGTTTTCCGCAACCCCTCAGCAGCCGAATCCGTTGCCACGACGCGCCTTTCCTTTGGCGCTTTCGCGAATTCACGGGCCTGAGCCTCATTTTGGGGGATCGCCGATGTCTGCAATTGGAGACATCGGTCCCTTATGTGGCGGGGCGTGAGCGTCAGCCTGGTGGGCTTCAGGAGAAACTCGCGAACGAGCCGGGTCGCTTTCCGCCCCGAAAGGAGGCTCCCCCGGTCGGCCCACGGTTGGTTGATCGCGCCTGAGGGGAAGCCGGACTTTAAAACGGGTTTCGCCGGGGCGAGATTCGAATTCAATCTCACCGCCATGGCGGCTGCGCCGCCGGGGCAAGGGGTGTCAAGGGCTTCAGCGCACGACCAATCGGCTCCAAGGGGTAGTTAAGCTCTCGCCAGGCGTCGATGCCGCCGAGCAGGGGGCGGACGCGGGTGATGCCCTTGCGCTGGAGTAACAATGCCACCCGCGCGCTGGACACCTCATTTGGGCAGGAACAATAGACGATGACCTCCCGGTCACGTGGGATTTCCTGATGCCGATTCTCGACTTCGTCGACCCGCAAATGGATGGCGCCCGGAATGAGCGAAGGGTCGAGGGTCAGTTCCTCACTGGGCCGCAGGTCGATAATGACCAACTTTTCCCCGGCATCCTGTTTTTGACGGAGTTCAGCCGCCGTGATCCTCGCCGTGCGCAAATCCCGCAGAATCCGTTGCCGCTGGTAGTATTTGAGGCCGATATAGATCGTCCCCAGCCCAAGCACCAGGCCCACAGCACTCCCGCCAATGCTGGCCAGGGCCGCGGCGACCCGTTGTATTTGGTTGCTGAACAAATAGCCCAGGAGAATGAAGCAGCCTCCGTAAAGCACCGAACCGGCCCCGTCAGCAAGGAGAAATCGCCCGGCCTTGACGCCAGACATCCCCGCCAAGGGCGGAGCCACGGTGCTCAAACCGGGCACGAATTTTGCCACCACCACCCCTCGGAGGCCGTAACGCGCATAGACATTCTGCGTGCGACGCACGCAGGAGTCCGGTTCCAGAGAAATGCGGCAAAGCAAGCCCAACACGCGATGGCCGCGGTATCGCCCCAGGTAAAACCATAACGTGTCCGCGAGCAAGCAGGCGAGCACAGTGATCCCGAGCCCCAAAAAGGGACTAAACTTCCCGGTCGCGGAAAGCGCGCCGGCAGCCAACAACCAGGGTATGGCGGGCAGCGGCAGCCCGATCTGGTCCAAAAACACCGCCGCGAATACCAGGGGCAGCCCATGGCTCACGAGGAACTGAGTGGTGTCATTCATAAATAACGAAATCGGGATAATCATCGTCCGGCGTCAGTTCGTGAGCCCCGACATCAATTGCGTCATGGCCCGCGTTGCGCAGTTGGGCTGCCAACTTCTCCTTCAGCTCAAACCCACCGTGATCGGCAGCGATTCCTATGCGCATAAGCAGAGTGGTTGTGGATCATAGCTTTTTATCCGCCGTTTTCTCCAGGTGTCCGCCGAAACCGAACCGCATGGCGGAAAGCAGCTTGTCCTGGTAATCCGCCTCGCCGCGCGACGCGAACCGTTCGTACAACGCGGTGGTCAGTACCGGCACTGGCACCCCTTCATCAATGGCCGCCTTGATCGTCCAACGGCCTTCACCGGAATCGGAGACCCGGCCGGCGAATTTCGCAAGCTTCGGGTCCGCAGCCAGCGCGGTTGCTGTCAGGTCCAGCAGCCACGAGGCGATGACGCTGCCGCGCCGCCAGACCTCGGCCACGTCGGCCAGGTTGAGGTCGTATTGATAACGTCCCGGGTCGCGCAAGGGCGTCGTTTCGGCGTCGGCTTCGCATTGCTGTTTGCCGATATTGGCGGATTTCAAAACGCCCAAGCCCTCGGCATACGCGGCCATGATGCCGTACTCGATGCCGTTGTGGACCATTTTGACAAAATGACCGGCGCCATTCGGACCGCAATGCAAGTAGCCTTGCTCGGCGGTGCCGCCGAGTGTCTCGCGCCCCGGCGTGCGCGCAAGGTCGCCGATGCCAGGCGCCAGCGTGGCGAAGATGGGATTCAGACGCCGCACCACGTCCGATTCACCGCCGATCATCATGCAATAACCACGCTCCAAACCCCAGACGCCGCCGCTGGTGCCGACATCCACATAATGAATTCCTTTCGAGGCCAGTTCCCTCGCGCGGCGGATGTCATCCACGTAGTAGGAATTGCCTCCGTCAATGAGGATGTCCCCAGCCTCCAGCAGAGGCGACAGAGCGGCGATCGACTCGTCCACAACTGCAGCCGGGACCATCAGCCAGAGTGCGCGCGGCTGGTTGAGTTTCTTCACCAAATCGGGCAGCGAGGTGGCGCCGGCGGCGTGGTCTTCGACCAGGTCCTTCACCGCCTCGGGTGAACGGTCGAAGACGACGCACTGATGTCCGTCCTTGATGAGCCGGCGCACCATGTTGGCGCCCATCCGGCCCAGCCCAATCATTCCGAGTTGCATGCTTGTCTTCTCTTTCATGGTATTCCTTTCACTTTGCGATAGCGACGGATCAGGTTGTTCGTCGAACTGTCGTGGCCCGGCTCGGGTCCGGTCGGGCTTTCGAGTTCTGGAATGATGCGTTGGGCGAGGGCCTTGCCGAGTTCTACACCCCACTGGTCGAACGAGTTGATGTTCCAGATGACGCCCTGTGTGAAGACGCTGTGCTCGTATAGGGCCACGAGTTTCCCGAGCACCTCCGGCGTGAGTCGTTCCGCGAGGAGGATGTTCGACGGGCGGTTCCCCTCGAAAACCCGGTGGGGCGCGAGCCAGTCCGGCGTGCCTTCAGCGTTCACCTCGGCGGGCGTCTTCCCAAAGGCCAGCGCCGCGGCTTGGGCGAACACATTCGCCAGCAGCATGTCGTGGTGCCGCCCCAATGGCGTCAACGCCTGGCCGAACGCGATGAAATCACATGGGATCAGCCGGGTGCCCTGATGCATCAACTGGTAGAAGGAATGCTGGCCGTTGGTCCCGGGCTCGCCCCAGAAGATCGGACCGGTGTCGTAGGTGACGTGTTTCCCTTCGAGGGTCACGTGTTTGCCGTTGCTTTCCATGGTCAACTGTTGCAGGTAGGCGGGGAACCGCTTCAAGTATTGTTCGTAAGGCAGCACGGCGATGGTCTGAGCATCGAAAAAGTCGGTGTACCAGACCACCAGCAGGCCCATAAGCACCGGCAGGTTCTTCTCAAAAGGCGCGGTCCGGAAGTGCTCGTCCATCTGGTGGAAACCATCGAGCATCGCGTGAAAGTTCTCCGGCCCGATGGCCAGCATCGTCGAAAGCCCGATGGCCGAATCCATCGAGTAACGCCCGCCTACCCAGTCCCAGAAACCGAACATATTGGCTGTGTCAATTCCGAAGGCGGATACCTTCGTGGCATTGGTCGAAACGGCGACGAAATGTTTGGCCACTGACGCCCGGTCGCCGCCCAGTCCCTGGAGCAGCCAGTCGCGCGCGGTTTCGGCGTTGGTCATGGTTTCCAGGGTGGTGAAAGTCTTGGAGGAAACGATGAACACGGTCTCCGCCGGGTCGAGGTCGCGGGTCGCCTCCACAAAATCGATACCGTCCACATTCGAGACAAAGCGGAACGTCAGGGTGCGTTCGCTGTAATGCTTGAGCGCCTCGTATGCCATCACCGGCCCGAGATCAGAACCGCCGATGCCAATATTCACAACGTTCTTGATGCGTTCGCCAGTGTGGCCCTTCCATTCGCCGTTGCGGATGCGGTTCGAGAAATGCGCCATCTGGTCGAGCACCGCATGGACCTCGGGCACCACATTCTTGCCGTCCACGATGATGGTGGCATCCTTCGGCGCGCGCAGGGCCACGTGCAGGACCGCGCGGTTCTCCGTGACGTTGATTTTCTGGCCGCCGAACATCGCGTCCATCTTCGCGCGCAAATTGGATTCATCGGCCAATTGGAAAAGCAGCTTCAAGGTTGTTTCCGTGATGCGATTCTTGGAGTAGTCCAGAAACAGTCCGGCGGCCTCGGCGGTGAAGCGTTCGCCGCGTCGGGCGTCTTCCGCGAAAAGCTCCCGCAGATGCAGCGTATGGATCTGTCTGCTGTGCGCGCCCAGTGATTCCCAAGCCGCACGCTGGGTGAGGGGTTTAATGGCTGCTTTCATGTTCGTGATTCCTCATGCTTAAGCGGCCTGCTGGAGCGCGGCGCTTTTGGAGGCGATTACCGCCAGCAGATCGTTCCAGGATTTCACAAAAGACCTTGCGCCCTCGTCCTGGAGCTGAACAGCCAGGGCGTCCGCATTGACACCCGCTTGAGCGAACTTCGCCAAGACCTTTTCGCAGTCCCCGCCGTCGGCTGCCATGATTGGGCCAACCTCGCCGTGATCGGCGAAGGCCATCAACGTCGCCTCGGGCATCGTGTTCACCGTGAGCGGCGCCGCCAGGGTTGTGATGTAAAGCGTATCGGCTGCATTTGGGTCCTTGGTTCCGGTGCTGGCCCACAGCAGGCGCTGCGGAACGGCCCCTTCGTTGCACGCCCGTTGCCAGCGTGGCGAACTGAGCAGGTCCAGATAAGCCTTGTACGTGCGGCGGGCGACAGTGATGCCGAGTTGATTGTGCAGCGCAGCCGGCACCTTGCCCGCCACCGCAGCGTCCCAGCGGCTGATAAACAGTGACGCCACGGAACCGACGCGCGGATTGAGCCCGGCGGCGATGCGCCGCTCGATGCCGCGCAGGTGCGCCTCGGCGGCGGCCACATACTGTTCCCGCGAAAACAGGAGGGTCACGTTGATCGGCACGCCGGCGAAGATCGCCTCCTCGATCGCTGGCAGGCCTTCCCTGGTGCCTGGAATCTTGATAAACAGGTTGGGACGCCCGGCGCGCGCGAAGAGTTCCTTGGCCTCATCCAGAGTACTGGCGGTGTCATGCGCCAGGAGCGGCGAGACTTCCAGCGAGACCCAGCCGTCGACGCCGTTTGTGCGGTCGCAAATCGGCCGGAACAGGTCGGCGGCCCGGGCGATGTCCTGGAGCGCCAGCTCGAAAAAGAGGTTCTCGCCGGATTGGCCTGCGGCCAGGCCGTCGAGAATGGCGCCGTCGTAGGCGCTGCTGTTCTTGATGGCATGATCAAAGATGGTGGGATTCGAGGTCAGCCCGGTCACCGAGAGGTCATCAATGTAGCGTTTGAGCGTGCCGCTGTTCAGCAGGTCGCGGGTGATGTTGTCGAGCCAGAGGC
>Ga0187849_1001388_pt1 | contig 26352 bp, 18 predicted proteins | sample June2016WEW_4_10_2_FD_132412 | JGI IMG/M metagenome (GOLD analysis project Ga0187849, IMG submission 132412) | Peatland microbial communities from SPRUCE experiment site at the Marcell Experimental Forest, Minnesota, USA - June2016WEW_4_100 | ecosystem: Environmental > Terrestrial > Soil >...
ATCACTGGTGACGTGGGAACGTTCCCCACCCCGGCTGAGACCGGCTTCGGCTCGATCACGCTCAACGGCGCGAACGACGCAGGAAACTCCGTCACGCAGGGCGCGAAGAACGATCTCGTGACTGCCTACAACGACGCAGCGGGACGAACGCCGGTTAGCACGATCCCAACTGAGCTCGGCGGGTCGCTGCTAAGTGGCGGGGTCTATGACTCCGCAGCAGGAACATTCGGGCTCACCGGAACGCTCACACTCAACGGGCAGGGCGACGCGTCCACTGTCTTCATCTTCGATGCCGCATCGACGGTCATCACCGCGTCGTCGAGCAGTATCGTGCTCGAAAATGGCGCCCAAGCCTGCAACGTCTTCTGGGTCGTTGGGAGCTCGGAAACGCTCGGGACGAACACAAGCTTCGTCGGCACCACCCTTGCGTTGACGTCGATCACACTCGACACTGGCGCGACAGTCGTCGGACGTGAACTCGCGCGAAACGGGGCGGTCACCATGGACGCCAACACAATCACCGTTCCGACATGTCGCGCGTCCGCGACCACGACAACCGCGGCGCCCACCACGACAACCGTCAAGTCGACCACGACGACGACGGCGCGAACCACGACAACCGTCAAGTCGACCACGACGACGGCGGCGCGAACCACGACGACCGGCAAGTCGACCACGACGACACTTCCGACGACAACGACAACCGTCAAGTCGACCACCTCGACACTTCCGACGACAACGGCAACCACCGAAGTCGTCCCATCGGGGTTCCCCGCGACGGGAGGCGGAGGCACCTCAGGTACGAAAGATGCGAATCTCCTGTGGTTCGGCGCGATTGCGCTCCTCGGCGGAGCCGGCGCGGCGATCATCGGGTTACGCCGTCGGCACCTCATGCGCACTTCACTCACGGAGGCTTCAAGAAGCTCGGAGCGATTCTGACAGGGGCCAGTTGTCCCGAAACGATGCGTTGTGATGTGGCGAATCGCCCGCTGCTCGAAACTGAAACGACCCGGGACCGAAACGAGGGTGTCCACCGCAGGGTGATCCAACGCATCGCCGATATCGACTCACCAACCTAGAGAACGGTCGAAACAACGTGCGCCGGTGGTTTGCCCTTTCGTTATTGCTCTTCACGGGCGGATCGATCTCGCTCGGCTTCGGTCTAGCGGCCCAGGAGCATGCGCCTTCGCCAACCCACGATCTCGGGTCGATCCGGCAGTCGACCGCGGCATCGCCGTCGCGGGCGAGGGGGCCGGTGGCAAACAAGAGGAGCGTCCTCGAAGTTGGTTTGGCGCGGTCGGTGCCGATCGTGCTCGACATCCCGGCGATCGGCGTTTTGGCCCCGCTCACGTCGCTCGGGCTGAATCCCGACGGCACGGTGCAGGTTCCGAGCGAATGGCAGGAGCCCGGTTGGTATCACCTCGGTCCGACGCCCGGACAGCTTGGTGCGGCGGTGATCCTCGGCCACGTGGACTCGGTCACTGGGCCAGCGGTGTTCTTCCACCTCGGAGCACTTCGGCCGGGAGAGATGGTCAACGTCACGTTGGCCGACGGCGTCGTCGCGCATTTCGTTGTTGACGCCGTTGACGTCTATCCGAAGAGCAGCTTTCCCGCGCGAAGCGTCTACGAAGCGTCACCAGGTCGAGCCACCTTGCAGCTTGTGACCTGCACCGGCGAGTTCGACGCTTCGACTCATCACTACCTGTCGAATCTCGTCGTGTACACCTCCCTCTCCTCGGTGACGCTGCCTCGGAACTAACGCGCTCCTCGAGAACGGGTCAACTCCAGGGTGGTGAGGTGCCCTGTAGGCGCTCATCGAAAATCGGAGCACCTGACCATCCCTGGTCTTGCTCACCCCAGCGCGACGGCCGCCTGTTCGCACTCTGGCGCCTCGCGGCGACGACCAGCCTACGGCGCGGCGAGCTGGCGGGCCTTCGCTGGCGCGACGTCGACCTTGACACTGGCGAGATCCACGTCCGCGAGACGGCCGTCGTAGTCGGGTACACGGTCATCCAGTCGACTCCCAAGACGGACAAGTCTCGCCATACGGTCGGCCGCGACGAGGGCACCGTCGCGACGCTCCGGTCGCTCCGGGCGCGACGGTCAGAGGAGATGCTCTCTCACGGCCGACGTCGCGGCGACGCGACGCACCTGTTCACCCGCGAGGACGGCGAGCCGCTGCACCCGCAACGGTTGACGACGATGCTCGCCTCGCGAGCGGCGAAGGCCGGTCTCCCGGTCGTGAGGCTTCACGCGTTGCGCCACGGTCACGCGACCGCTGCGCTCGAAGCCGGCGTGCCGATGAAGGTCGTCTCCGACCGGCTCGGGCACTCGTCGATCGCAATCACCGCCGACGTCTACTTTCACGTCGCGGCAGCCACCGACCGCGCCGCCGCCGCGCAGATCGCGGCCACGATCGACGGAGGTATCGCGTGACTGACAACGAAAGCAAGCTCGCTGGCGAGATCGCCGGGCGCGTGCTGCGGATGCTCGGTGGATGGCGGGTCGACGATCCTCGCCTCTCACTTGAGGAGGGCGGCGCGGCCGTCAAAGTCGACGACACGCTCGTGTTCCCGACTCTCACCGGCTTGGCGCTACGAAAGGCGCGGGCAAGGTTCTACGCGGAGCTGGACCGCCTCCTCGTTGACGAGCACGAGCCCAAGCGGGTGAAGCCTGGCCTGTACCGATACGAGTAGTGACCCGGGCTGCAAAAAGGCTGCAATTCCGGACCCTCGACCTTCTCCCGGCGAAGGCCGCGAGCCTCTGACCTGCCCCTATTCGGTGGAGGCGACGGGATTCGAACCCGCGAACCTCTTGACTGCCAGTCCAGAACGCTGCTCCAACAGGTACGAACCGTCCCCAGTACACCCCATATGACCTGCTGATTCCCACGTAACTCCGAGGTCCGGCAGGTCGCGTCTCGACGTGGTGAAGGGATTCTTGAAGGGATTTCGGTCACGCCTGTCAAGAGGTTGAAGGGTCTCGACAACGAGAGGCATCTCGACACCATTTAGCCAAGAGTCAAGTAGTCGTGGCCATGACACTCCCCCGCCCTCCTCTCGATCCGGCGCCAGTCGCGCTCAGGCGTGGTTGCTGTGTTTCGATCACTGGGTCGCGCTGAATCCTCGTAGTGTCGGGCGCGTGATCGACGACGCTCACCACGCGAACATGAAAGACACGCTCCGCGCGCTGCACGCACGGCTCGTCGAACTCGACGACCGCGTCCCCGACGGGGGCCTGGCGTGCTTACATCCGGCTGGCCCGGACCTTAGACCAGAGGCAGATCGTCCCGACCGACGACGACATGCGAGGTTGAGCCAACCACGCTCATCAATTGACTCAATTGAGTCACCCAGAGGGGCTATTTGACCCTTCAATTGAGCCACCCAAAGCGCCGACACTAAGGCGCGTGAGGGGGAACCGTCACCGAACGGCTGCGACGACGGACCGGAATTCCGCATGGTCCTCGGATGAGGCAGCCGCCCGAAAGGTGGTCACCCGTACGCCGTCCTGGTATTGGGCGCAGCGAACCCGTCCGGACAAGTGGTGTCCCCCTCTTCATATGCTTAGCCCAGGGAATGATTAGCCCAGGGCAGACGTAAGGGAGGGGAAATGAAGGACCTGCTCGCGATCATCTTCATTGGGTCGATAGTTACGTTCTTCATGTTGCGGCGCGGCGAAACGCTCCGCTTTGAAACTCTGTCGACACCGAGTCAGGTCATCATGGCGGCAGTTAGCAATTTGGGGACACACCGCCGGTGGTCCACGGTGACCCAGGGCGACCACAACGTCGCATTCGGATACCGCAAGCGGCCGAGCATCCTGCTGACGATCATCCTGCTGTGTTTCTTCATCCTTCCGGGGATCGTCTACTTGGTGCTCGGAGGGAAGCACGAAAGTGTCAACCTCATGATCTCCGATGGTCCCGGACCCCACTCGACCGTCCAGGTCACCTCCAACGGATTTCGGGGCAAGTTCGCGGGTCGGTCGCTACGCGACGTGCTAGCTATCCCGGCCACCGAGCCTGCCGCTGTTGGCATCTAGGTACTGAGGACCACTCCGGCAATACCACGCCGCCATAGCCTGACCGGCCAGCTCTACCGAGCCGCACGGCTCTCGAACGACGTGGGCGACACGCTTCGCGTGGCCCGAGCGCGTACGCGAAGCGTGTCGCCCACGTCGTCGGCCCACCGAAGCCATCAATCGGAGTACCGAGTCTCCCGCCACCGACGGATGGGTATTCTGGCGAGCGGAAGACCGCAAGACGGGACAGATGGCAACGCTCAGGCAGATTCGGAGGAGCGCAGCCGCGCCGTCCCCCTAGGTGGCGCTCAGTCCGGCCAGGGCGTGAGGAGGAAGTCGGGCAGGTGTTACCGGCGGCGGTTCCGCCTGTCCTGGAGCCGACTGCTCACCGGCGAGCGAGAGGTAGCGCTCAAGCGCGGCTTTCGGCACGAGGATCCGTCGTCCGATACGCATCGACGGTACCTCGCCACGGTGTACCGCCTTGTATGCGAGCGAACGACTGATTCCGAGGAGCTTGGCGGCCTCTTCCACGCTGTAGACAAGCCTGTCCTCCATCGGGGTGGCTATCCCCGACCCGTCTGCGACTCGCCGCTGGTCCTGCCATCTGATGTGCTGGCAGCGACGATCGGTGCGTCTCGAAGCTCGGCAGGATGCGAAGCCCACTGGCTCGGATCAGTCAAATGCATGAGGTCATCGGGTCCACGAGCCGAACCGCTCCGGTCTCGGATCGTCGGGGCAGTCGAATTCGCCAGGATCTGAACCAACGGTAGTCACACCGTGATGAGAAATTCCTGGCAAATCGTACGTGTCACCCCGTGAGGTGGTCTTCCACTCGGTGAGCGAAATCCCCTCTGACATCGAGCTATACAGATGGTGGCGGGGGCAGGATTTGAACCTGCGACCTTCGGGTTATGAGCCCGACGAGCTACCAGACTGCTCCACCCCGCGTCGCTCTAACTCGATAATTCTACCATCGCTGTTTGCGGGAGTAACCAGGCGTAGCGGTCGTAATTGTCGCGACGGCGCGACAACGATCATCTGGGGCGCGTACGACACACGGGGGTCGCAGCCGTCATGGACCCAGTCAATGGATCGTCACTCTCAGCGGCACCAGATGACCGTCGGGCCGGTGGGGCGGTCCATCGTCCCCACTGACGGACTCAGCGCCTCCGAAAGAGGCGTGCAACCCCTCCGCAAGTTCCGGTAACGGAACTTGCAAGTGTGTCTATCTCGAACTCGGTGGCGACCGGCCCTCGTGAGCCATTCACTGACGAGCATCACCTTAGGGAAGGTGGGGACGAGAGGGACGACAACCCAACACACGACACAAGGGCAAGGTACGCCAGAAGTTGAAACAAACAACGGCGAGGATGGGCTGCATACCTGATTTGTGCAAGGGTGCCGAGGGGGTCGCGCGGACAATCTCTGGGACGCCGAGAATGGAGCTCGCGGATAATTCGAGGACTTGGAGATTCGCCGATGGGCGCTCGCGATGCGTTCGCTAGGCGCTTCGAGCGGACTGAGTCGCGAGGAAAGCATCCACCTCATCTAGGCGCTCCAGCTGGCCCAGCGCCGGATCGTCGAATCGGAGCGCGACCTACATGCCGCGGGCCCTACGCCATCTGTCGTCCATTTACAGGCCGCGGACGTACAATCGCGTCGTGACCTCGCAGCCGATCCCGGAGTCCGCGTTGACGGACGAACAGCGATTGGAACTTGAAAGCGTTAATCAGCGACTTCGCCTCGCGGTTGACACCTACGAGAAGTACCTCGGTGGTCCTTTGGCACCTGGCCAGGAGTTCCCGGTCTTGAATGCGACAGAAGTAGCTGAGGCACAGCGCCGCGTCGAGGAAGCCGAGCAGGAGCTTTGGCGGCTCCGCGAGCGGTACCTCGGCTGGACGCGGTCTTCTCGGGCAACGAGCGCCGCATTCGAGGCTGATTGGTTCTCATCTGAGGACGCGATCTACGACGAGGTGAATGTGACTCCAATTCCTTAACTGAGGGTAACGAATGGTGCTCCGCGATACGTGGTCGAGGCGAAAGCGGCTCCAAGAGCAGCAAGGGGCTGGCGATGTCTTTACCTACGACGACCTGCCAGAATCTCTGCGGGTGCAGATTTTCAATCTGCTGCGACACGCCATTGGGGGCTTTGATCAGGGCGACTCTTGGGGAAACGTCTACCGCTACAACATGCCGCCTTCGAACAACTGCTGGAGCCAGCTCGAACACATGCTTGCCGACGACTTCGGCATCTTCGGCCTCGGGCCGCACCGCAACCCCTTGCAGAACTTCACCGAGTTCTTCATGCAATGCCAAGACATCGACCTGTTACTCGATTGCGTCGAACTTCCATTTCGGGCAATCGACCGAGTTGTCCGGGAGTGGTCGGCGGATGACCGCCGGCGCTCTGGGGCGGACACCTACCCTGACGATGCCATCGACCGACTCAACGCTCGTTTTCTCGAACATCGAGTCGGTTACCAGTACGAGAGCGGGCGCATCATCAAGGTTGACAACCAGATGCTGCACGCCGAAGTTGTCACCCCAGCGCTGCAGTTGCTATCGGACCCGACGTTCGCCGGACCGAACCAGGAATTCTTGGCTGCTCTCGACCATCTGAGACACGGACGCACCAAAGAAGCCATCGTCGAGGCGGCCAAAAGCTTTGAGAGCACGATGAAGGCCATCTGTGACTTGAACAGTTGGGGATATCAGCCCACAGACACGGCCAGCCGATTGATCGACGTGCTGTTCAGCAAGGGCTTGATACCGCCGTACTTACAGAGCGAGTTCACGGCGCTCAAGTCAGTGTTGGAATCGGGCGCACCCACGATCCGCAACAAGACCCCGGCGCACGGGCAGGGAGCGGTCCCGGTAGCTGTTCCTGACTACCTCGCTCGCTATGTCATTAATAGTGTTGCTGCCAGCATCGTTCTGATGGTCGAGGCCCATCGGCGACAAGGCTCACCGTGAGCACTGCTTCCGCGGTGCCTGCCGCTGGCTACTGGCCTCGGTTGATCCGTGCCGAGGAGCATCTGGCTTCGTTACAGACCGAGATCAATTTCTTCTGACACGAAATGCGATGACCGAGGAACCCGCTTCGCGCGTTGGCGAGACCTCGCAGGAACGACATCAATACCTCCTTCCTGTTTTGCACTTGACAATCGATTGCCTTTGGCAGATTGGTCCCGTGCAGCTTCATCCGGCAGGCTCGACGTTCTCACTCGTCAACCGTGAACGCGAGAAGAGAGGGTGGCGCCACGATTGGTATGACGATCATCTCGACGAGCACGAGGTCGCAGAACTTGATAGCGGCACCGTCGCGCTTGTCGAAGCGGCTGATGGACGTGCCGCTTACGATCTCGTTTCCGACGCGATCGGGGTGCTACGCCTTTTCCAGCCGACGCGGAGCCCGATGGCTGATGTCGAAAGCCAGACCTTTGGTTTGGCCGGTGAGGTAGAGCAATGGCGTGCCTCGTACCTGAGGCTCGACTCCGGTCCCGCCGCTAGTTGGTTTCATGGCGGCGCGCACCCTGGATGGACCTTCACCGGCGAAGACTACGAGGCGTTCGTCTCAGATCACGGCTGGCAGTTCCTCGCGGGATCGATTGAGCCAGCGGGGAGAGACATCACGCCGATTGAGGCACGGCTCCGACTCGGCTCTCGGCTTCTCAATGCAGCGTTCCTCGACTACGACGCTGACCGAAAGCTCCTCTCGCTGATGACCGCGATCGAGGTGGTACTTGGCGAGAGCGCCTGGCGGACGAAGAAGTACGGGCTTGCTCGACGGGCAGCCTTCCTGTCTTGCAGTGTGCCGCAGAATTCGATGTGTGGTCGAGACAGAAATGCTTGCCCGTACCTTGCGCTACGGGTCAACTCCGACGGCGGCGCGCAACGAGCACTGGGTGAATTCGTTCGACGAGCCAGACGTGATTCGCGAGTGCAGTGCTCGCGCTACCTCGAGTTCCTTCGGTTTTACGAGGCGCGCAACGCAGCAATCCATGGTGGGACCTCGGGGCTCACATTCGACGACGTGAAGGGCTTGAGCTGGAGAGTGAACCAGTGGCTCGTTCCGCGTCTGCTGGTCTGGAGTGCCGAGCACCCCGCCGGCGATATCGGCGCTATTGAAGAGGACATCGCGACAGCTGTGGCGAATCGTCCTCCGGCTCCGATACCGCCTGACGAGTCGACGGGTTGAAGTGAGACATAGCGGAGGAGAGGTATTTCACTAGGCAGTTAATGCCCCGCACGCTCAGCTCGTCGACCGCGCCGCCGTGTTTGTCGGACGTACATGAGTGCGCAGAACCTCGGCAGTTTGAACGGACTGGAGGTATTCAAGATTCCGGGGAGAAGTTCAGCCAGCGATTCGATCTGGTCTCTGGAGCACCCCGCGGTCATCGCCGCCATCGTTGTGCGGACCTGTTGGATGACCTGCGTATGTCGCGCCGCATCTGCATTCGACTGCATCGGCTCGGAGGGGCCGACCGGAATCAGACCGGCATCTCGTGCGAGAGCTTCGACTGCTGCTCGAATCCCGAGGTATTGATTTGCAACACCGCACAAGACCACTAGCACTCCACCAGGCGTGAGTGCCCGCATGATTCCTCGCAGCTCTGTCCTAAATTCCTGAGGAGAGTCCGATCGCGTGAGAAAGTTCGGAATAAAGACGAGGTCGTAGCCCGAGGGGCGATCGGTTCCCTCTTCGTAGGCGAACTTCAATGCGGTTGAGCGCGAAACCCATTCGTCTGCACTGTCGAATTCCTCTTCGATCCTCCACGCGAGCGATGCAATCGACGCGTGATGGACTTCATGGACGTCGAATCCTTCGAACTCGCGAAATCTTCGTGCGAATGGCAATTGGCCACCCGAAGATGTGTTGCCTCTTTCTGTCATTAGCTCCTCGGAGAGGCGGTGAAGGAGGCCATCCCATCCCGATGCCTTGTCGAGGGCATCAGCATTTCGAACGGGCCCGATCGACCAGTCGGTCGATCGGCCAGGCCACTCCACGAGATCGTCGTAGAAGTCGTGGATCGCGTACAGAGCTGGAGCTGGGCCGGCACCGACTTCAAGGGTGGATACACCGGCGCGTCGAAGTGGTAACCGTCCAACCTCGAACAGGTGTTCCAGAACCTGGAGCACTCTGCCGTAACGGTCGACAAGGTGAAGGGCAGCGTAGGCACACACCTCGGCTGCGGTGTGGAAGCCGATGTCATCACAACTACTCAGGACCCGCGGCAGCAGCGCCGCGATCTCCACAGGCGAAGACTGCTGTGTTCCCCGAGTGACGGCACCGTGAACTGCACTGGCGAACGTCCTCATTCTGTCGACTGCGCTGCCGCTGTCACGGCGCCACGCGAAAAATTCCGCGGCAATCTCGCGCTCCCATTGCATGGCAGAGGAACGCGTGGATGCGGCCGAACCGTCACTCGGATCGCTTACGCGGTCTTGTCCGGGGTCCACGCCTGCACCTGCTCACGATCAACTGTGATGTTGGACACGGGATGAGTCTGTCGCCCGGGCCCGGCACGCGTGGCCCACTGCAGAGAACCCGACCACTAGGTCGGGAGTTCGCCGCGGCTCATGCGCTCAATGCGAACCTGGCGATCCTGAGCCGAGGGGACCCGACGGCCTAGCAACCGCCGAAGAGATGGTCCCGTAGTCTCAACGGGTTCTCGGGGCGGTTGAGACAGGCGATTCGTACGCTTGTGTTGTGAGCGAACCGCCTAACAAAGAGCCGTTCGTCGTCACCCCGGAGACGACCCCGGACGACGTACTCGAGTACATCTTCGAGGGGCAGGAGCACATCTTTGACTCGGGGATTACCCCTGAGCAGAGCGAGCGCGCCAAGCAGCTCATTCGGATGATCGTCACGCGCGGGCATGCCGAGAGCCTCGCGATGGCGATCCAGTTCCCCGACTGCTGGGGCGAGTTCCCGCGTAGCGAGTCCAAGCGAGTAACGCCCCTCGTGCCGGACGCGAACGTGTTGCGGAACGACGTCCTCTACGCCTGCAGAAAGGACCGCAGGACGATTCTCGTCAACGCGGCAAATGTCGGCTTCTTCCGTCTGTTCTGCGCCGAGCACGTGATCAACGAGATGTACGAGCACAGCAGCGATTGGACGGCTGGCACGGGGGTGTCGGAGAAAGAGTTTCGCCAGCACTGGTTCACGGACTACCTGCCGCTCATCCGCTGTATTCCCGACGGGAGTCTCCCCGGGGACCTCTGGTCTCCCGAGGAAGAGGCTCGGATCGCGATCCTTCAGAGCGCCGATCCCGACGATGTTCCATCGGCCCGTCTCGCCCTCGCAATCCGCGGCTTCTACCTCACCGAGGACCGGCGGGCGTGGGAGGCCGTGTACGGGCGGACAGTCTCAGCAGAGGAGCGCCGACGCTGGGTGAAGATTCTCTCAGCGGGGGGAGACGCGTCTGAGCTGGAGGAGGCTCTCGGCGCGATGGCCCTGCTCCCAGCGATGGTCGTCGGGGGTGTCACCGAGTTCTTCAAATGGATTCACGCCAAGCTCGGCGTACCTGGGGTACTCCTGGTGATCGGTAGTGCTGCCGTGCTCGCCCGGTGGAAGACCACGCCTGATGGTCGAAAGACGTTCTTCGAGATGGTGATGGAGATGCTTTCGACCTGCGCCGGCGCGTACGACGAGTATCAACGCCGCCTGGAGGAGTTCAGCGCCGCGGTCCCGGACGTGCCCTCGTGGGAGACGCTCGCGGAGACGAACACCAGAGACGCGGTGCGGACGCGAGCCTGCCTGCGAACGTTGGCCCGAGAGTCTTGGGGGCAGCTTTCCGCAGAGGAGCTCGTTCCGCTCCTCCCGGAACTGCCGGTGGGTCAGTCGGCGCAGCTCGTGCGAGCGGTCCTGAAGCGAGTTGATGCCTTCGATCAGGTCTCGCCAGGTCGATGGCAGGTCGGGATGGCGCATCCGACGATCTGCGAGTACGCGGAGCACATGGCTATCAGCCATCCGGAGGTTTGGACGACCCACCGACGATTCCAATTCGCCGCTCAGAACGACCCGTAGGCACGGCTGGCTAAGGCCAGGGATCGACCCGGCGCCCTGCGGATGGTAAAAGGACATTTCGAGGAGGTCTGACAGTGGGTCCGAGCGAGGTTCCTTCAGGAGAACGGGCGCGACTACTAATGTCAGGGGGCCCCACCTCTCCCTCGGCCAACGGAGATGGGGATGGACTCCGTTCGATGATCGATCGGCTCTTCGCGGCATCGCAGATCGCCTACGAAATCGACGCGATGGTGACGGGCACGTTGCGCTGCATCGAGATCGAGCGGCGCGACGGCGACTGGACTGAGCGAAATATCAATCTTGAAGCGGCACTCCTCCACGCCAGGGCACTGATCGAATTCCTGGTGCGACGCACTGGCCAGGGGGACTACATGGCGCCAGGGGACTTCGGGCCAGACTGGGACACGAGGGCCTACGCCGACCTTGCACGGCAGCTCCGGCCGTTGAACGTGCACCTCGCTCATCTCTCGTGGGGGCGCCTTGATCCCGACGCGCCGCGAGTGAGCTCGACCATCGTCTACGACGTCCTCGACGCATTCCGCTCTTTCGCCGACGATCTCGAGGCCAAGGGGCGCATCGGTACCCAGCCGATTCGCGACGCGTTGACCGCCGCCGATCGACGCGCGACGAGCTTCAGCACCACCGAAACGCGGGTGACCATCGTCGGCGGACGTCGGCCGCTCGACCTCGACCTCGAAATTGAGCTCGGGCCAAAGTCGTGATCGGCTGACCGCGTCTCGGTAGAAGTCCGCCGGCCCTGGCCCGACGAGTGACCGCAGGCGCGTCTCGATCTTCGGGCACCTCGGGTCGGGCAGCGGCCCGGAATCCGTCAGCGGCAGTTCGTCATCACCCATGGCGCCTCGCCCTTGCTACGCACCACGGACTGACCGGCGCCGGTGGAACTTCCGGAACTCAAGTGGTCCGGTTTCGTCTCCGCACTCCTTGTTGCTGACGAAGAGAGCGCAGCACGCCTTTCCAGTAATCGAGGAGGAATAGACAATGCCGTCGAGGCCTTCGAAGGACTGACGCAGATGGGCGGAGATGGCCTGGGTCGGCCGGTATCCACCAAGAGTCGGGACGTCCACGGGGAGGCTGACATCCGTAGCGAAAGCTTCGAGGAAAGTCAGCATGTCCCGTTGGTATTTGCGCTCGAGATCGTAAAAGGACGGAAGCGTGGGCAGTCGGGTGAGATCGAGGAGGTGGAGTGGTCGCCGTGGCCGCCACTCGCCGACGACGATCTCGCTCTCCTCTGCGACCGCGCGGATTTCCAACAGACTCGTCTGCTCATCCGCCGCCCCGTAGAAGATGCCCTCTCCCCTGCAACTCATCCTGCCGTCCATGGCGTGTTCGGGAGGTGCGGTCCCGAGCCGCGCAGCGTCGAGCGCGTCCGACTTCGGGACTCGCACCGCCCGAATCCATCGAGCGCGCGAAGACGGGTGAACGAGGTCGAACTCGTCAATGAGGCTGGCTAGGCGTTCGAGCATCTCCTCGACGGAGATGCCCTCGGCCGCCTCCGTCGCCCAATCATCGCGTTCGGGTGTGACGCCCGTGCGCATCGCCTCGGCGAACTGACGCCAGCTGTAGAGATAGAGCTCCTTGCCCTCGAGCCAGATCATCGACCGCTCGTACCAGATATCGGGCTCGAGGCGCTCTTGCATCAGCTGGAGGAGATCGTCGTCGAGGCCGCCCTCGAAGAGTGCGGGCACGATATCCCACGTGTGGCTGACCGCATAAGTGAAGGCGAAGCCGTATTCCTCTTCTGAGTCGTACGACAAATCGTCAAGTGCTCGGCCACGGTAGAGCCGGATCATCTCGACACCGAACGCGAGGACGTCGTCGAGGCCGGTTGCCTTTCGGAGCCGACCGCAGATGGCGCACGGCTCGGTCGCGCGAGCGCCTGGGAGGTATCTCCTCAGGAAGCGGTCCTCTATGTGGGCGAGGCAGATGGACGCGTCTGTCGGGGTAAACAGCCCTTCGAGCTGCTGCATTAGGAGGCCCTTGACATCCGACATTGGCTCCATTGTCCCACCGCGCCGAGTGTCTGCAGACCACAATCGACGGCACAAGATCTCGACGCGAAAGGGGGCTGAGGGTGGTGGTGATATCTACGCGGCGATGTTCTCGTACAACCACTCCGCAGCCTACGTCGCCGAGCTCCTCGAAGTGGCGCAGAGCGTCAACGCCGGACCTCGCTGATCGACCGCAACCTTTCGAGCTTCTCTATTGGTCGGGCGCGGAGAGCACAGCCAGCTCATCGATGCGGCGATGAATCGGCTCGATCGCTTGATCCAGACGATCCAGACCCGACTCAAAGTAGGACGCGCAGTGTCGGAGTGCCTCAAGGTAGGTGAGGACCGCCATACGAACGGTCTTCTGCAGATCGTTCGCTCGGTACTCGAACTGCGGTAGTCCGAGCGATCCGACTCCCCTGTTCTCACGGGCAAACACGACCGAGGGATGCGAGTAGCCGCAGAGGCCTGCGTACGCGCCTGCTGCCTGTTCCTTCGTCAGTCCGCACCGTGTCCCCGCGATCTCAGCGATGGCGGTATTGGTCGGATACTTCTGACCCTCTGCCTCCCAACGGGTCATGTCTTTGGTCGGACGGGACTTCGGATTGCACGGATCGTTCGGCGGCCGAATAGGAGCGAACCACTTCAGGATCGACTCGCGCAGCAGAACGTCGCGATCTTTGACGTCTTGTCTCGCTACCGAGTCAGCACCAAGGAGATGAAGTGCCTCCCGATAGTTCTGATACGAGACACCGAGCTCGAGGGCCGCTCTCGCTGCCCTCACCTTCGTGCCGACAAAGACACTGTTGTCGAGCACCCAAATAACACGGCCGCTTCGTTCTAAGGCTCCGCGAACAAGCAAATCGATGGACGCCGGGACCACATCGCTAAGCAATAGTGAGCCGATTGCGCGTACTTGACAGGCGGCCTCGCCGACGTAGGTGGCGACGATTTCTGTGATCCACTTCCCAGGTTCGTCGCTTGCCAGCGAGTCCTTCCAATAAGTGAGGTCGATGAGCCACGCAGCTTCTGGGTCGGATCCCACTGGATACTCGGATGCGTGGTCGAGAAAGATCGCCGACGACTCGAGGCACACCTCGCTGAGCGCTTCACAGAACTCAATGGCGTTTGTCGGGGTGGATTCGAACACGAGAAACAGTATGAACCTTCGCTGCTTCACTCTTGCGCTGCGGTCAGCCCTGAAGGGTCCAATAACCCGATCCTCAGCTTGACCAGCCACTCTCGGGACGGCGATCCTGCCACTCTGTAGCGCTCAGCTTCCTCTACCGTTTCGCCCGCGTCGATCCGACAATGGTCTGGCCGGTCGATGAGGACGACCTGACGGGGTGATCATCACGGCGCTGACACACCCCTCCCCCGGCGGTGCCACCCACGCTCTCCGTGCGTGGAGCAAAGCCAGAATCTCCTGACCAGGGGCGATGTGAAAACTGTAGGGGAAACACCCATGCGTCGCGACCCTATCTACTTCGTGTGAAGCGAATGACCCGCTGAACTCCGGTCGGAAGCGGGAGCACGCGAGTGATTCACCTGTTCGCTATTCCCGCCCGTCTGAGCATCAAGTCGAACAGCGGTTCCCCGTAGGTGAGCAGTCGCACGTTGGGGGAGAACGTAGCAAGAACGTTTCGATCAAAGGTGACCGCCACTTGCTCTCCTCTCTCATCGTGAACCAGCCACGCTTGGTCGATCTCTGGGTGCTCAACAAGCTGACTACGTGTCGCCGGTACGGCCAATAGAACGTCGCGGACGTCGTCAAGCGTTGCCGCCGGGCTGAGGTCGCGGACGCTCTCATCGGCGTCAACCGACTCGAATGTAGCGAGGGTGACTGGTTGATTTTGCGCTTCTTCGACCTCTCGTCGCAGGTCCTCGATGATCGACGCGACCGAAGTGTCCTGTGGACCGAATGGTTCACCTCCAAGCAGCGTGTCTGGATGGTTGAACACGCCGCCATCCCAAAGAGTGTCGCGACCGTCGGTTTCGCCGAACTCCTCTGGCCCTAACTCGACATCACGAATGCGCTGTTCGAGATTGGCGAGCACGGGCAGAGCAGGGCCAACAATCCAGGTGAAGCCGCCGTGGGACTCCGCTATCCCCCGATACACCTGCTCTTCGATCGTGTCCTTGTAGAAGAGGTTTGTCGCCTCCACCACTCGCTGCCCACCGATACGGTCCACCCGGCCGATCCGCTGTTCGACGCGCATGAAGTTCCAGGGCATGTCGAAATTGACCAGACGGCCACAGGTCTGGAGGTTCAGCCCCTCAGAAAGCGAGTCCGTACCGACGAGAATGCGGATGTCTTCGCCTTCGCGGAAGAGATTCTTGGTCTCTTTCTTGGAGACGCTCACCCATTCGCCTGTTGCGAGACGACGTTTGCCTCCAGCGCCCGAGTACGACATCACCGTCGAGCCATACTGCGTCGAGAGCTGTTCGACGATGTGATTCATCGTGTCCGTGTACTGGGTGAAGATCAGGACCGTTCGATGTCCGCTGCGGAACGCGCCCTCCAGCAACCCGTGAAGCTCTTTCATCTTCGATTCGTCGGGGGGAAGCGCCTTTAGGTCTGCAATGAAGCTGCGTAACTCGGCGATCTCGTACTCCAACTCCTCAATGGCAAGCCCTTCATTCAAGTCGAACAGACGCGGATCGGCCTCGCGGTCGTCCTCGTCGAGCAGCTCTGCCGCGAGACGCTTGTTCACGAGCACGTCGAGGCGTCGTTCGAGCGACAACTCGATTGCCTTGAACGACGAGGTGAGGCGCCGTCGGTAGACGGTCATAATGAACCCGAGGGCTTTCTGCTGCTGAGTTCCCTCCTGGAACCTGTTGTAGGAGCGTTTGATGTAGGTGCGTATTCGCGTGTACAGCTCGCGCTCTTGAACCGTCATCTTTACGAAGCGGTCGTCGACCCTACGGTCCGGGATCGTGTCGTGAAGCAGTCCTGCTTCGCGATAGCGACGAAGGGTGTCCCGGGTGTTGCGGAACACGCGGTCACGCATGGGATTGTTCTCGTGCAGCCAGAGGTCCGTTGCGGCGCGCAGCTCAGGGTCGAAGGTCCGGGCCTGTGATGCTGTGAGACCGTGCTTCGCGATGTCGCGGACGTAGAGCTGTTTGGCGTAGCCGAGTTCGCTCAGCTGCCGCTCGACCTTCGGACTCGACTTCGCCTTCTCATCGAGGAACGCGTCCTCTGCCATGTGAGACAGCAACGACCAGTCGCGTTCGTCAAAGGGCAGGTGCAACTGCTCGAAGTACTTGAGGAAATACCCGGCAGAGTCTGCCCAGCGGCCGTAGGTCCCAAGCTCGCGCACGAGATCCCAAGCCTCGTGCGGGTACATCTGCATCGGGGTCGCCGTTGCCAGCAGCAACGTCTTGAAAGAGTTGTTGCGGCGCATCGCGTCGATCAAGCGGAGCATCTCGTTCATCTCGCCGTTGGGCTTCTTGCCTCTGCGACGGGCATGGTGGGCTTCGTCAAGCAGCACGACATCCCAGGGGCCAGCGTTGATGACCTCCTCTCGGCGATCCTTTCGACGCGCTAGGTGCGATGTCGCGAGGACAATGGGGAAAGCCGACCATGGCGATCCCGGGAACGGAACCTCTCGACCGTCAGGGTCGTAGAAGACACCGTCGTCATAACGATTGACTCTAAGGGCGAGTTTCTCGTTCAGTTCCTCTTGCCACTGTCCCAGCACGGCGGCAGGAACAAGGAGGAGGAACGTCTCGGCTTTGCCGGATAGGAGCAGTTCCCGGATGACGAACCCAGCCTCGATCGTCTTGCCAAGGCCCACTTCGTCCGCGAGGAGGTAGCCCCTCGGCCAAGAGTCGACGACACGACGAACGAGGGAGATCTGGTGCGGGAGAGGCTCTACGCCTGCCGTGACCAGCCCGACGTATGTGCCTCCATCTCGCCAAGGCGCCTCAGCGAGATCGACAAGGCGCTGATCCACTGCACTCGACAGGCCGGGCTGAAGGAGCGGAGTTTCGCCTTCTACGTCCTCGGGATCGAGTCCTACCGGCGGCTCCTCGCCGTGAGCCCACGCGATCAACTCGTCGCGGACCGCCTCGTGGAGGTCGAGAACAGCCCAGCCGTCATCGGGTCGATGTCGCCAATGCGCCTCGAACAAGCTGACGAGGCCAGCACCGTTGTTCTCCCACACTTGGCCGAGCCAGCTCGGGAAAGCTGAGAATGTCTCGTGGTTGCCAACCCACCCTTGAAACGTCTCGTTGTCTGAGCCGATGAACGCAATCTGATTTGGCGGTTCTGCTTGATCAGTGAAGATCCCGTATTTGGAGTGGAAGTACTTTGAGGACTGTGCTGGGCGCAAGGGACTTCCGTTGCTGTCGAGCGGCACCCCGACCTTGATTTGCAAGTGGCCTTCTCGCACCATCCAGCCGAGCACACGACGGCGAAACTGAGCGCCGTCACTTGTCACATCCTCGAAGGCGCTAGACGAGAACAACCTTCGGACAACAGCCTCGTCAAGCGGCTCGCCGCGCTCAATGGCGTCCACGTCGTCTTCGTTGAGCTGAGCCCCGACGATCAGGCGCATCACCCCGCCAGAGGCAAGAAAGTGACCGAGTCCCGCTGCCGCAAGACCAAGAGCCGACGAGCTGAAGTATCCGGCCATCCTGTCGTAGCGGGCAGCCCGGGCCAGCAGCGGAACATAGAAGCGTGAAACCCGCGAATCCATCGCGGTCCAGGTTCCCTGCCAGCCGACTCGATCCCAGTACGCCCGGAAGGACTCGCTGCCAGTGCTCATCGTCGTCTACAGATCGAGAGGTGAGAAGAGTCGGTCGCTAGCCTCGTCCTCTGGCAGCTCGATGTCAGGAAAGTACGCTGTTACGAGATCATCGAGGACTTGTGTCTCGGCGCGGACGAAACGACCCTTCTCCTTCGTACGCGGGATCGCCCTCACAAGGCCCTGAATGCAATCTAGGAACCGTCGGTCGTTTGCTAAGCCCATACGGTCGATGAGCGCTTTTGCCGCCGGAAGGCCATCTTCTGCAGCGACGTAGAGCACCGTATGGACGGCGTCGACCGTCGGACCGGTCAGCGTTTCGGCGTCAGGATGAACGCCTGGCTTGTCATCGCCCCTTCGGCGCAGGCGTTCTTTCGGCGTGGTCAGGGTGACCGTGCCCGATTGTTTGGTGAGGATCTTGGCTGCAGCCAGCTCCTCGACGTCTTGACCGCCGACGGCAAGAGCTAGCCGTCGAGCCTCGTCGTAAGGAAACGATGCCGCCTTGAAGATTGACCAGGCCAGAAGCACGAAGTCTGTCAGCGGGTCGAAGTCAACGCCGTGGCCGATCAAGGCTTGGCGACGGAGCTTCACCACTTCCTCCCGTGCGGCATCAAGTGCCTCGTCTGGCCTCAACAGTCGTGAAGCCCCGTCGCTCCCTGCTTCAGACGAGTAGACAGGCCAGTGCTCGGAGATGACCGAGAGGGCCGGTCCGTAGGTGGCGAGCATCAGGTCCACGCCGTCAATCCCAGACGCCTGGAAACGGGCGGCCGCGTCACGAGCTGCCGATCGCACGTCACCTTCGAGATCCTCGAAGAATCGCCGCTCAGCAGACTGTTTTGCTCTCTTGCGGCAGACGAGCATGATGGTTGACGCGGCGGAGTTCAGCTTTGCCTGATGTAAGGACTGTTCTGACTCAGTATTCACTGGCCACGAGGTCTCGATAGTGAAGCCTGCCTCCATTAGTCCCATTCCGAGGGTGTCCCAAGCTTCTGCCTTTTTGTGGGTAAACATCACCGTCAACACGCCGTCATCAGCCAACACTCGATGGCACTCGGCGAAGATGGCCTGCATCTTCACCTCGTAGTCAGCGTTCGCTAGCTCCTTCCTCCTACGTCCCGCGTCGGCAAACCGAGCAACATTGGTAACTGCCTCGTTCTTGAGGTCAGCAAGGCCACCCGGCATGAGATCAGGCCAGATCCGACCGACGGTGTGCTGCTCCCAGACTCCGAAGAAGTCTGACAACTCGCCGTACATCACATTGTCGTAATACGGGGGATCCATGCAGACCAACGTCTGCGATCCTGTTGCGATCCCGGCAAGATTGGCAGCACTGCCCCTCAGCACAGTAACTGGCCCGGGCACGGGATAGGCCAGATTTACGGCTGACGCCCCTGCCACGCGCGCAGCAGGCGGTAACAGCTCAGCTATTCCTCGATACGAATCAAGAAGCTGGCTAAGACACCAGGGGAATAGCGCCCCACTGCCCTCAAACTCAGCGTATGCAAATTTCAGTGGAAACCCGTGAAGCGAGAAAGTCTGAGCAATCTTGTTGCGTCCAGTATAGTCCCAGATACATTGACGTGCGTTGTAATTTAGTGCTTTACCTTGCATAAGTCCGAGAAGACCAAGCACTGCGTCGGCTTGATCCGCCGGGAGCGCCTTACGCACCTCAGGCACCAGCTTCTGAAACTCCTCCACGAAGGTCCCGTGTACCAGAAGCTGTCTTGGCGAGAACATGCCGCGCCAATGGCTCATGCCGTAGTTCAGTGGCTCACGGGTCTTGTTGCCGTCAGGCACCTCTTCGATTGGCACAATCCCGGCGGAAAGCCAGCCGGGCAGCAAACGTTCGATTTCCTTCTCGGCTGTGATCAGCGCATCCCGGTCGGTCGCAGTTGGAGGCCGGAAGGTGCGCTCTGGCCGCTTCGCACCGGCGACGCGACGACGTATCGCTACGGCGTAGAGCAAGCTGCCCATACGCCCTGCCTGGGCCTCGGACTTGATGTAGTCACTATCGATGGCAAGACCGTCCCAAGGAGAAACGGCATTTCCACCAGCGACGGTTCCCTCATCGGGACGAGAAGCATCGGCCTCCTTGCCAAACAGGATCTCGAACGCCGGTTCATCGAGGTCGATCTCGCCATCGCGAATGCAGAGTCGAACAGCTGCCTGCTTACCCGTCTCGTTGCAAAGCCACCAATTCGGCGAGAGAGGCACGACCTTGCGTGTTCGCGGGCAACGGATTGTCCGGGCGAAAAGGTACCCAACGACCCGCTCTTGGTCTGTCTCAAGCAAAAAGTAGGGGGCGAGTCGCGTTTGTAATCGCTGGACCAGGATCGCTCCCCACTCCTCCAGGTCGCCGCAGAGAGCGCCACCAAGATGCGCCGACACCTCTACCCCCGCCCTCAATACACAGGTGGCGACGGAGTTGAGGTCGTTAGCTATCGTAGGGAGTCCGTACCTACTGGCCTCGAACGGGATCGAGCCTCCACCAGCAGTCGGATCGAGCATCGTCGGAATCTCACCCCAAGTTGCGAGCAGGACCCTGTGCAGGAGTTCGACGTCACTGAGGGATGGCGAATTGCGAAACGCCTGACGATAGCCGTAGCCACCGTTCGCGAGTTTGGTTTTCGTGGCGTTGGCCTTTGCAAGGCGCTGCTTGGCAGCGACGGGATCGCCTAGAACGCCGCACAATTTCAGGAACCACGCGTGGTACGTCGCTTCCGATGCCAATTCCTTGTCTTCCGCGAACTCTGCCGCTAGGTCTTGAGACCACGTTGGCATGACACTGCCAAGTACCACACCCGCCGAGGCCGCGAGTGGTCGCCGAGCCCACCAGATGTGCAAGAAGCTCAAGGGTGGTAAGGCACTAGCTGCTGCCCGTTCCCTGCGTGACTCAATGCCGAGTTCCTCGATCGGCAACCAATCCTCGATGAGGACCCTGGGCCGCGTCATCTACCTATGCTCCGATTCCTGATCGACCGTCGTCGGCAAGCATGATGCGCAAGGCTCGCCGAGCCCTGCTGCCGATAGGACCGGTTGTGCGGGCGAACCAGTAGTACGCCTCCTCGGTGCTCATGGCTGCCACGCCACCGAGGATCTCCTCTCGGCGCCGCCATTTGGAGATCGGTTCCACGGCTACCAGCGCGAGAGCGAGGCGGACCCCTGCGGCCTCATCGAGCACGATCGGCTTCTTTCGTGACGGCGAAAGGACTGTTCGCTGGTACCGAGTAGCCCGGAGCGCCTCGTGAAGGGGATTGATTACGGAGATGACTTCGCTTGGGCGAATCCTGGCGAGCACTTTCGTAGGCGACCCACTGCCGTTCGTTTGCTCTAGCCGGACTCCGAACTCGTCACTTCCTGTGGGCTCGATGACGAGCCGGAACTCCCTCACTGGCTCTCGTGACATCGCCCTCATGCGAGTTCCGCCCTGATCTCGATCTCGCCCGGATCGACGCTCGTGAGCGCCTTGTGCACGAGGCGCCAGTCGTCGTTGTCGGGAACCATTGGACTCGACGGTCTGACCTCCAGGGCCATCGAGCCCGCTACGTCCGATGCCTTCTTGGCCAGAGCCACCAAAGCATCCTCTACTTGTTGGTATGCAGACGAGCTACCCGAAAGCCTGATCGCGACGCCCTCATGGAGGCCCGAGAACTCAAGCCGAATATCAAGAGAGACGCTGATTTCGCATCGCTGCATCATCGGGATCGCCTGGCCAAGCGCTCGGACGTCCTTGACGCCCTCACCGGGATCCGCCGTCGTGGTGACCTTCAACATGACGATTCCGGGACTGTCAGGGCGATCGGAGACTTGACCAGCAACGCTGCTAAGAGCAACACCGGCAGTGCCCCGGGCGCTGACCGGGCGGCTCTTCGGTGGCCAAGTTCCTCTGTCGATCCCGATTTCATCGGCAACCGCGGGAGTCAGGACGACGAGGGAATCGAGTGGTGTCCTCTCCAACTGCGACTCGGTGGCAGGCTTCGCTCCGCCAGTTGGCTCGCCGACCACGACGACGACACGGGCCGAAGTGCCCCCACTCGCGGCACGAGCAAGGACCTGCGTCAGTTCCCTCTTCGTCGGCTCGTGGCCGAGGCTGCCTTCGAGAGCCTCCCGTAGCTCGACGCCCGTGAGCTTGGTACTCAGCACAGCTGTGATGTCATCAACCCGGAGCGTCTTCCGAAGCAAGCCAAGTGCCTCGGCCCGTCCAAGCGTGTAGAGCATTTGAGGCCCGTTCAGCACGACGTTCGGTTTCGGATCGCTCGATGTCCAAGCCTTCTCCCGCTCAGGGTCGTAGTAGACCCAAGCGCCATGAGTGGCTCCATCGGCGATCACATCGCTGAAAAGAGCGTCGCGTAGCACGATGGGCGCGCCATGGTCCCGCCAGCTCCATTCGATCGCTGCCGAGACAGCGACCTCTTCGGCGTTCTTCGGCCACGCCTTGGAGCGGAAGTAGTCAGTGCTGAAGGCAGTTTCGCGGATCTTGTTCTCGTCACGCAGTACCTCCGGCACCGTCTTCGTCAGGCGATCCGGTGTTGCGCCCTTCTCCTTTGCAGGCATCTCGCAGTGGTGGAGGTTGCCATTCTGCGAATCCGCGACCGGGTAGTAAAGGTGCGAGTAGCAACGGGCGATCGCGACCTTGCGGTCGAGAGCAGCCGTGTCTGCGAGGTTCTCGATCTTTTTTCTCACCTCGGGCGAGAACTGCGCCATCCTCTCACCAGACTTGGTGATCCGCTCGGTTGCCATTGCCGCTCGGACCTTGTCTCGCATGTTCGCGATCTGGTCAGCATCGGCGACAAGGAAAACGACGCCGTTGCGAAACCGCCGAATGCCCCCGGAGGCTCCGGCGCTGTCTCGGATCTGCAAGATTCGCTCCGGCGCAGGCATTGCTGTCTTGGTTCGCACCGCAACGTCATCGTGGTGCAGGACGACGAGCTGAAGCCGAGCCTCGTCCGGCACGTCGATCGGACCAGTCGCGTTCAGCCTCGTCTTTACCGGCCCGTTGTCCTGGAACGCTTGCTCGATGCGCTCTTTCAGCTCCTGATTGACCTGGCTGTTGGGGATGTTGCGGGCCTCTTCAGCAATGATGGCATTGGCGTTCGGCTCCGTCTTGAACCGATAGCGGGTACCCGTGTAATCAAGGTACCAAGCGCGCTCGGTTAGCTGAGCGAGTGCCTCGTCGATGAGGGTCGGTTCATTTCCGGCCTGCAAGGTGCCAAGTAGGTAGTCACCACGACCGGCACCCGCTGACGAGATCTGCTCCAGGGAGTGGATGAAGACCGTTGTCGCTGCCCGCGTCGCATATGGGGGCTTTCCCGCGAATCGCTCCTTGTCGAGAGTCGGAGCGTGTGCTGACGGCGTAGCGATGTCAGCAAGAGCGACAGCTTTGTAGTCGTCTCGCCCGAGTCCGTCGGTGAGATGGGTCAGCACTGCATCGAAGCTGAGCGCAACATCTGCCACATTCAGGATCTCGACGTCGTGCTCTGCCGCCCAAATCCCGCTGATCACTTCGGCCAAGAGCTTGAGGGCGCCACGGGCTCGCTGGAATGTCGGGATCGTGCTGAGGCGCTGATCGAGGACCCGGACCAGCTCCGGGTGGAACGGGTAGGACGACTCGACCAGCTCCCCGTAGGCGGTAGGTTGGTCGGCTCCTCCAGGAAGCTGGATGCCCTTCTCGGTGAGGTCCTCGTAGTAGGAGCGGTAGGCGGATCCAGCCTCGGCTGCCGCTCTGGGTTCGATGGACTGGAACAGTCGGCGCTTCAGGATCTGTGCGATCTCAGAGTCCTCGGCAGGGCGCACAATCGACTCGAAGCGTGCGAGCACTGACTTCGTGTCCGCCATCGCTTCTTGGAAGGATCCCTCGGCGTTGTTCAGCATCTCCTCGATGTCGGAGGTCTCTCGGCCATAGGCATCCGAGCGCGTCGCGAGGGTCAGGATGATGACGACGTTCGGCGTACTGGCGGCAAAATCGAATAGGGCCTTCAAGAAGGCGGGAACTGCCGTGGCCTGTCGCCGGACATCCTCGTTACCGGAGGAGACGAGTTGGCGGAGGTGTTGCGCGATCTCGTCGATGATTATGACGGTCGGCTTGTCGCCGACCACCTTGGCCCACGTGCCAGTTCCCGGAGCAGTGCGCTGCTCGTCGTTCGCCTGCATGTCGTCGTAGTCGCCGAGCTGTGCGGCAATCTCTCCCCACATCGTGAACGAGCGCACACCGTTACTCATTAGACCGCTAACTGGATCGAGCGCGTCTCCGACCACAGCCGCAACCTGACACTCTTTCGGAAGTAGCGCCGGGTCGACGCAGTCTTCGAGGTTCGAGGGTCTCTTACCCTTGGCCAAGTAGTAGGCAGCGATGAGTCCATGCGTCTTCCCACCACCGAAGGACGTCTGTGAGCGGATCACCCCGTGCTCAGCACCTGGGACGTTCGCTCCCGCCAGGCGACCAAAGGTGCGCGCCAGGAGTGTCCGCAGCCCTTTGGTGGGATGGGTGAGGGCGAAGAACTGCTCGGGGTCGCCGTAGACGGGATAAGCGGCGGGGTTGCGGACGATCTTGTCGAGGTTGGCCGCAAACATCGCATCGGACAGATGGCCGCCAAGCACGTCGGGTCGTGGTGTGCAGGTCGCCTGGATGCTTCTCAGCGTGGTCATATGATGCCCCCGGATCGCGCTCAGCTCTGAGCCTGATCGATATGCAAGCGAGCATAGGAGCTTGCAGTGATTCGACTCGGCGATGACTCGCCGCAGCGCTCGTTCCGTCACGGAGGTGCGACCGTAACCTGGCGGATCCTGACGGAGGACCACCGGCATCCGGGTGACATGTGCACTTCCGGGTGAGCTCGTCACCGGCGCTTGAAAGCCGAGGCAACCGCCGGATGAACATGACTATGCCCGCCGAGGGCGAATTGTTACGGCCCCGACCAGCGCCTTCTTTATGCCCTCTGAGCTCGACTGATACAGCACATGACTAAAGTCCATTTCATGACCACCAAGGCCGCGATCTGGGTCCGGGTCTCGACCGACCACCAGCATGAATCCAACCAGCTACCTGCGATTTTGCAGTTCTGTGAGCACCGGAGCTGGGAGATCACGAAGAAGTACGAACTGTCGGATGTGTCGGCCTACAACGGGGCGCACCGCGAGATGCCGAAACAGATGCTCGATGATGCCTACTGCGGCGAGTTCGAGGTCGTCGTCTGCTGGGCCGCTGACAGGGTAAGCCGAGGCGGGATCGCGGAGCTGCTCAAGCTCATCCGGGAGCTGCGAGAACGCAACTGCTCGCTCGTGAGCGTGCAGGAACCGTGGTTGAACGGGTCGGACGCCACGACCGAGCTGCTGGCCGCCGTCAGCGCCTGGGTCGCCCACCAGGAGAGCGCGCAGAGAAGCGCCCGGATCCGCGCGGGACTCGAACGCCGTCGCAGCGAGGGTAAGCCCGTCGGCGGTCGTCGTCCGGGAGCCAAGGACAAGAGGCCACGTAAGACCGAGGGCTACAAGCAGGCGTGGGCCAGGCGAAAGGGCCAAACCGTTAGCTGACCTGGCGGATCTGGGCGGTCCGGCGGCGTGCTGTCCGCGCGTGGCAACGACGCGGAACCGCGTGGGACGCATTCCACGGAGCCCGATGCCTTTGTTGACGCCGTTGAGCGACTGCCCCGAGCCGCGCTTGGAATCGTCCCGTCGGGATAAGCCCCGAGCGGGATGACAAGGATGGGGCTTGGAGACAGAGCCCTAAGCCGGCACTCGGGCACTGAGCACGCACTGCGCGCGGATGGCGCGCTCAGTTAGACAACGTGTCGACACAGTGGTCACAGCGAGAACCGCTGGCGTCCTCGCGGCGACAAAGACGGCCGGAGTCGAGTTGCCCCCGACGCGGCAACACCGTCTCTAGGTCGTTCCTGCCGCTTCGGCTAAGCACGGGCCCAAGGGGAATCCGGCTTTCCAACTAGCCGAGTCGCTGTCGCGACTATCGCCATGACGATCAAGGCGATCACTAGCGGATAGGCGATATGGACGTGAATGACCAACGCTGCGCCGATGAGGGCACCTACCAGCATTGTGGCCACCGTGATGAAGCGGCGTCCAGCTAGGGATCCCTTCCCGCCGGCGAGCGAGCTATCGGCAGCGGTGCCAGTGATCGTCAAGGTGAGCACCGTGGTGGTCATGTCGGGCACGGCGAGCTTGCGAGCGGTGGCGTTCTGGATCCCCATGGCGATCCCGAGCACGACGATCAAGGGGTAGCGGAACCCGGTCGTGGTCGTCATCGAGTCTCTGCTCAGGGCGGCGAGGACGACCGAAGCCGCGAGGAAGACGACTTGGATCGAGGCTGCAGTGCTGAGCAACCGACCTCGGTGCTCTCCGAGTCGCGAGCCGACTTTGCCACCGGCGAGGGCACCGCACCAGAACGACGCCAAGGCCACGACTGATGCCACAATCGAGAAACCGGGCACCCCAACCAGGGCAAACCCCAAGAACACGACGTTGCCGGTCATGTTGGCGACAAAGACATGGCCAAGCACCAGAAAGCTGAACGCATCGACCAGGCCGGTGAGAA
>Ga0187849_1001391_pt1 | contig 26309 bp, 24 predicted proteins | sample June2016WEW_4_10_2_FD_132412 | JGI IMG/M metagenome (GOLD analysis project Ga0187849, IMG submission 132412) | Peatland microbial communities from SPRUCE experiment site at the Marcell Experimental Forest, Minnesota, USA - June2016WEW_4_100 | ecosystem: Environmental > Terrestrial > Soil >...
CGGTCATTTCTACGGGGACCAAAAACCTGCAGGAGCAACTCTTCTACAAAGACGTTCCTTTTCTCAAAAAGTTGTTTCCGCAGATGCGCGTCACGCTGATGAAGGGGCGCCAGAACTATCTTTGCCGGGTAAAGCTTTACGACATGGAGAAGCAGCCCGTCCTCGACGGCATGGAGGAGGTGGAGCAGTACCCGAAACTGCGCCAGTGGGAGGAACGCACCGAAACCGGCGACCGCGCGGAATTGCGCTGGCTGCCGGATGCGAGCGAGCTATGGAAAAAGGTGGATGCGCGCAGCGAGGCCTGCACGGGGCAAAAGTGCCGCGAGTTCGAGCGTTGCTTCATCACCCGGATGCATCAGCGGGCGGCGGAATCCGACTTGCTCATCGTGAACCACCACTTGTTCTTCGCCGACCTCGCCCTGCGGCAACGGGAGCACGCCGCGCTGCTGCCGGACTATGCGGGGCTGGTGTTCGACGAAGCCCATGAGCTGGAAGACGTGGCCACGCAGTACTTCGGCGTGGAAGTGAGCAACTACCGCGTGGAGGAATTGGCGCGCGATACCGAAGCGACGTTGCGGATGAAGGGCATCAAAAGCCATGAAGTTCTGGCCGCCGTGGGGGAACTGCGGCGCCGCGCCGATTTGTTCTTCGAGCTTTTCCCGCGCACCGAAGGGCGCTCCAATTTTGACAATCGCGAGAGTTTCCTGGAAGTCAATCGCGGCGCCTACTCGGCCTTGGCCAACGCGTTCATGCTCCTTCAGACGGAACTCGGCCGAGTGCCGGACCGTCCAGAGGAAATCAATAATCTGATGAGACGCGCCCAGGAACTGCGCGCAACTTTTGAAGTGGTGCTGGAAAGTCACGAACGCAACATGGTGTATTGGTGGGAGCGGCGCGGACGCGGCGTCTTCATGCAGGCTACGCCCATCGACGTCTCCGCGCTGCTGCGCAAGCGGCTGTTTGAGCAGGTGGAGACCGTGATCCTGACCTCGGCGACGCTGGCGGTGGGCGGAACGTTCGATTTCCTCAAGCGCCGGCTGGGAGTCCAAAACGCCAAAGAACGTATTCTCGATTCCCACTTCGATTACGCTCACCAATCGTTGCTCTATACCCCCATCCATTTACCTGACCCGCGCCAGCCGGATTTTGCGCGCCTGGCGGCGGAAGAAATCGTGCAGTTGCTGAAGACCACCCGCGGACGCGCCTTTGTGCTTTTCACTTCCTACGCGCAAATGCGCGACGTTTATGAGCGCGTACGGCCGCGCTTGCGGTATCCCCTGCTGATTCAAGGTTCGATGCCGCGGACGGAATTGCTGGACCGCTTCCGCTCAACACCCCATGCTGTGCTCTTCGGCACCAGTTCGTTCTGGCAGGGCGTGGATGTGCAGGGCGAGCAATTGAGTGCAGTGCTGATCGACCGCCTACCCTTCGCCGTCCCCACCGACCCCGTTACTGCCGCCCGTATCCGGCAAATCAATGAAGAGGGCGGCAACGCTTTTACCGATTACCAGGTGCCGCAAGCGGTCATCACCCTGAAACAAGGTTTCGGTAGGCTCATCCGCAGTGAAAGCGACCGCGGCATCCTGGTGATGCTGGACCACCGCCTGATGCGCATGCCCTACGGGCGTGTCTTCCTGGAAAGCCTCCCCCCTTACCACAAGACGAATCGGCTGGAAGACGTGAAGGCCTTCATGCGAGAATGAGAAAGCTGGAAGTTAGGAGTTAGAAGCTAGAAGTTAGGAGCCAGAAGCTAGGAGTTAGAAGTTAGGAGTTAGAAGTCAGGGGTTAGAAGACAGGAATCGAGGTCACGCGTCAGTGGTTGCACGGCTCCTTCTAGCTTCTAACTTCTAGCTTCTGTCTCCTTCTCGAGGTTTACATGTTTGAAGTTTCCGTAGAGTACACGTTCTCGGCAGGGCATGCCCTGCGCGGATACAAAGGTAAGTGTGAAAACGTTCACGGGCACAATTACAAAATCCAATTGGTCGTGGGCGGCGAGCAGCTTGATTCAACGGGGTTGTTGATGGATTTCGTGGAGGTGCGGAAGGCCATCAAAGAACTGGTGGAGCGCTTGGATCACCGCTTCCTGAATGACCTTGCGCCTTTCGATAAGCTGAATCCCTCGGCGGAAAACATCGCCAAGTATTTTTGTGATGAGCTGGAACCGCAAGTCCGGAATCGGGGCCTGCAAGTTCAGGCCGTAACGATTTGGGAGACAGATACGACCTCAGCCACGTATCGTCCGACAGGAGGAGTTAGAATTTAGAAGCTAGAAGTTAGAATCTAGAATCTAGAAGTTAGAAGGCGCCGTCCAATCAGTGAAGCGTGACCCCGATTCCTGGCTCCTGTCTGCTGGCTCCTAGCTTCTCGCTTCTCGCTTCTAGCTTCTGCCTTCTTTTTACCACGTCCAGAAAGCCACCGCGGGATGCAACTCCGCCTGGTGCTGTTGGGCGCAGACGCCTTCCTTGCAGATGTAAGTGTCTTCGCACCAGCGGCAGCGGGCCAACTGGACCCTTTCGCGGATGGTCCCACAGATGGCGCAGGCTTCCAGCATGTCAGCAACCACGTGCCGGGAGTAACTTCGCCAAGTTTCCATGACTTCACGTTCTTCCCGAATCTTTTCGAGTTCGTCGTGGCTTAGCATAACCCGCTCCCTCGTCTCTACCTATTCGGATGCAACCTGGGGGCCATCATTTGGCTCCTCTGCTACTTAATATCGGCCGAAGAAGAAACTGCCTTAGATTCAGTTAATTAGGGTACCACATAAATTTGACGTACATCAAATCTGAACATCAGACAATGACTTTTTGCACATTTTTTTGCCTATTTAGGAACTTAAATTCCCCTTTTGCGACGCCGTTCCTTGCAGCCCCTTCTCTACGGGCCACGAGGAAATAGGGTAAAATGCTGGGAGGAGTTTGCGGAGGCTTGCAGGTCCCACAAACCAATGGTGATAACGGAAATCTTCAAGTCGATTCAAGGAGAGTCTACTTTCGCGGGATTGCCCTGCGTTTTCGTCCGCCTGACCGGCTGCAACTTGCGATGCCATTGGTGCGACACGGCTTACGCGTTTCATGGCGGGCAGAAGATGACGGTGGATGAAGTCATGGCGCGGGTTCACCAGTTGGGGGGCAAACTGGTAGAGCTGACCGGCGGTGAGCCGCTGCTTCAAGATGATGTCTACCCCTTAACGGAGCAACTGTTAGGTGAAGGATTTCGGGTGCTGGTGGAAACCAGCGGGGAGCGCCACATCGGCCGTCTGCCGCGGGCGGTCATTAAAGTGCTCGATGTCAAGTGTCCCGGCAGTGGCGAAGGCGGAACCTTCTGTGCTGATAACTTGGGCGCTCTGGAAAAGAAAGATCAGATCAAATTCGTGATTGTCGACGAGAATGACTATCGCTACGCCCGCGATTTCATGCTCCAGCACGATCTGCGCGGGCGGGTTGACGAGGTTATCCTCTCACCGGTCTTTGGGCAGTTGCACCCGCGCCAACTCGCCGAGTGGATTCTGCGCGACGGATTGGACGTCCGCCTGGGCCTACAGATTCACAAGTTCATTTGGGACCCGGATGCACGCGGAGTATAAAATACGGGATACGGGGTTCGGGAGTCGGGATTCGGGGCAGGGAAAGACCAATTCTGAATTCTGAATTATGAATGATGAACCTCGAATATCGAATCGGTATGGGGGGTGGTGCAGGTTACGATTTGGATGTCAGTGCGCAAGGCCATGGCCTCGCGCGAGTTTCGAGTGGCGGGTTTTGAGTTTCGATAACAGATGAGAGCTGATGGCTGAGAACTACAGACTGACGACTGACAACTGATGACTGAAAACTACCAACAAACCACGGACGACGGACCACGGACCACGGACGACGGACCACGGACCACGGACAAGCCCTTAGCCATCATCCTCGCCAGCGGCGGCATGGACAGTTGCGTGACGACCGCGATTGCCCATGTTGATTATCGTCTCGCCATGCTCCATGTGAGATACGGCCAGCGGACGGAGGCGCGCGAGCTCCGTGCTTTCCACGCTCTGGCGGATTTCTACCAAGCCGAGCATCGCCTGGTATGCCGGCTGGATCACCTGACACAAATCGGCGGGTCGAGCTTGACCGACGCCAAGATGGCGGTCGAGCGCGCCAATCTGGAGAGGCAGGACATCCCCTCCAGCTACGTTCCCTTTCGCAACGCGCATTTCATTTCCATCGCGGTTTCCTGGGGCGAGGTTTTAGGGGCGCGCAAGATTTTCGTGGGGGCCGTTGCGGAAGACAGCTCCGGTTATCCCGATTGCCGCCCGGAATACTATGCGGCGTTCAATCGCGTTATCGCCGCCGGAACCAAACCCGAGACGCAATTAGAGATCGTGACACCGGTGATTGATATGCGGAAGAGTGAGATTGTTCGACGCGGCCGCGAACTGGGCGCGCCCTTCGAGCTCACTTGGTCGTGCTACCAGGGGCAGGACGTGGCGTGCGGCGTGTGCGATAGTTGCGCCTTGCGCCTGCGGGCTTTCGAGGAGGCAGGCATGGACGATCCCCTTCCCTATTTCCAGCGCCCCCGCTACCCGCGGAAGCAGGAATACCGAGGTCCCTAAGAAAAGCTGCGAACCTGTTGAGTCCCTGGCTCCAAACAGATAGAATGTGGGTGACTCACATAAAGGGAGGAGACACTTATGTCTAGTTCTTGGACGCGGAGATTGATGGGGGTTGCAATCATCTTCGCCACGTTGTTGACTTGCATTCCGGCCTTTGCGCAGACCGGCGGCTTGACGGGAAAGTGTGTGGGGCAAGGAAAAGCACCGTTGGCGGGTTATACGCTCCTCATTGAGCGCACCGAAATGAAATGGAGTTCAAAGGTCAAGACCAACAAGAAGGGGGAGTACACTTATATTGGTTTGATGCCCGGGCAGTACAAAATCACGCTGCTCGGCCCTGACGGCAAGCCCATGTATTCCGAGCAACACCCTGTGGGGATCGGCGACCCCACGGAAGTCAACATTGACATTGGCAAGGCCATGGAGGAAGCCAAGAAAACCCAGGAGGCCAATCCCGAGTACCAGAAGCAGGTGGCAGAACAAAAGCAAAGCGCGAGTTTGAAGCAGATGTTCGACCAGGGACGCGCGCTCTACGCGCAGAAGCAGTATACTGACGCGGCCGCTATCTTCGAGAAGGCTCTGGCTCTCGCCAAAGATAGAAATATTCCGGTGGTCTTAGGCCAATTGGGTGAAACGTGGGCCGCGGCCGCCAGCATCGAAACCAATCCTGACACGCGGAAGCAGGACGAAGCCAAATCGTTGGATTATTACACTAAGGTCCTGCAAATCGCTCCCGACGATGCCACTCTGCACAACAACTTGGGCAATCTGTATGCCCAGATGGGTAGGGCTGCGGACGCCGCAGCCGAGTTCAAGAAGGCGGCGGACTTGGACCCCACTCATGCCTCAGGTTACTACTATAACTTGGGCGCCATCATGGTGAACAAGGGGCAGATGGATGAAGCCGCGGCCGCGTTCAAGAAGGCCGCCGATGTCGACCCTACGAATGCCAATGCCTGGTACCAGTACGGTATGGCTCTGATGGGCAAGGCGGAAGTCAAGCCCGATGGGACGCTGGTTCCGGCGCCCGGCACCATCGAAGCCTTCCAGACTTACCTGAAGCTCGCGCCCAACGGACCCAATGCTGCCGCGGCGCAAGCCAGCATTGACTCACTTCAGGGCAAGACTAGCTTGGAGTACAAATCAGCCCCGAAGAAGAAGAAATAGTTCTTTCTCAAGACCCCAGGCCCCGCAGCTCCGTCCGCAACCCCGCTGCGGGGCTTTTTCATTGATAAGGATTCCTGATGAGAGCATCCTGGCTGATCTGCTCCGGCTTAGCGCTTCTGGCACAGCCGCTCCTTGCCGACACCATCTATCAGACCACTTCGCAGGGCAAGGAAATTGTCTTGCAACGCGACGCCATGGTCGTCCAGCAAGATTCGTCTTTCGTCGTGTACAAGCACTTTGACCTCAAAGAGCGCCGCGTCACGGTGGTGCGGCTGAACCGGGGCAGCTTACCTTTTCGCGTCCAGGTCAGCAATGCCAGCGGGCGCGCGCAAATTCTGGAGGTCTGGAAACGCTTCGGGTACAAGGCGACCATTACCGATCAGGCCGGCAAGATCACTCACGTCTTTGAGCTCTACCTCGACTTTTATCCGCCGGGAGGCCGCGGGTCCCTGCTCGAGTCGGTTGCTCCCCGCACGAGCTTCCCCATGCAGATCGACAGTGGAGGGGCTGATGAACTCGAATTCGACAAGATCGATCGCGTGGAGATCCAAGGAGAGCGGCTCAGCGTCACCCGGCGCGAAGGGAAAACCGTCACGGGGAAATTCCTGATGCCCACCACTCAGCCCGCCGAGGTCCTCGTCCTGGGCATTACCGAAAAGTATGACCCGGCCAGTCAACAGGTCTTTGATTTCTCCGTCCCGCTTTCCCAATTGAAATTGATTTCGTTTGAATAGGCCTATCTCTCCAGCTTGAACCCGACCTTAATGGTCACCTGAAATTCCGCCACCTTGCCCTCGTCGATGCGCCCGCGCTGTTCGACCACTTCGAACCATGCCATGTTTCGCACCGTCTTGGCCGCCTCGTTGACTGCCGCGCGCACGGCCTCCGCAAAACTCGTCGGCGATGTCCCCACCAGCTCAATGATTTTGTAAATCCCTGCCATGGCGTGTCTCCTTTTTTTTGAATTATCGCTCGGATTTCGCCCGAAGCATTCTACTCCGGTTTTTGGTTGTCCGCAGCGGCAACGCGGCTGTAGGGGTGAGCGGCGCTCACCCCCTGACCGTTCGAGCGGTGTCCCAGCGGCTCATGCCCTCTTAAACTTTACAACGTGATCGCTGAACGATAGGAAGATGACGAATACCCAGATATACCAAGGAATTGCGTCGTGGTAGTGATAGTGCATGATTACACAAATGGCGAATGGCAAAGCACCAAGCATGAATCCTCCTTCCGAGTCAGTTTACACATCCGGTGTTCCAGCATTGACGGCGGGTTGCCGTGGCGAGCGCCCTTTCTCACCATGGGCCTTCGGGCTTTCCGTAGACCCGAGGTCAATTCCATTGACGAATCAATCCCGGCATTAATGACTTCCATGGCGGGCGATCAAGTGTCCACGACCGTCCGAACCGCAGAGCCATGGCGGCGGCCAACTTCACGGCAAGGCCTGCTTGATGCTCTCCAGCATCTTTTGGCCGTCGGTAACACTGAGGGAAGCGGGCGCGAAATTGTAGGTCTTTCCGGATTTCAGGATGACGTGGAATGTGCCGGTGTCGTAACCCAGCACCGTGTTTGCGTCAATCTCCGTGATCTCCCCGCGGCCGACGATGAAGACCGTCTTACCCGCCTCCTGGTATTTCAGCTTGCCCCCGGCAACGCTCAAGGTCCCTCTGGGTTTGTTGGCACTCTGTAAGATGTTCACGCCGTCGCCGAGGTTATAGACCTCAAAACGCGGCTCGGCACTGGCCGTTTTCTGGGCCGGCGTGGGAGTAGACGGCGGCTTCGGTTGGGCGGTGGGCGTGGGAGCAACCGGCCGTACCGGAGGCTTGGGCGTTACCTCCGGCGTAGAGACACTCGCCGGCGCGGGTGCGGTCTTGGCGTGCGTGGGAGCAACCGGCTTCTGTGGAGCCTTAGGCGTTATCTCCGGCGTGGAGACACTCGTCGGCACGGGCGCGGGCCCGTTTTCGGGCGTCACGTAGGTCACGGCCACCGAAACGAAACTGTCCTGGTTATAGACGGTAAAGTGCGTGAGGGGATCGACGCCCCGCGTCTGGGGACCCGTAAGGTGGTTCCAGTCCACGTGGTCCAGGGCAAGCTTCTGGCCGTCCGCAAATGTCAGCTCGTAGGTCAGCTTCTTGATGAAGCGGCCCACGTCGTGGGGACGGCTTGTGTCCTGCGTTATGGAATCTGCGATGTACATGTCCCCCTGCGTGGGCTGCACGGGCAGGTCCTGAATCTCCAACTCGAACTCCCTCCCGACACTACCCAGGCAAGGCTCCTTGCGCTTGAGCTTGAGCCATACGACCCGGTCCTTGGTGATCTCGCCGCTGATATCCAGGGTGTAGCCATTGAAATTCTCGGAGTGGGAGAAGGTGGGCCCCTCCGGGATGACGATGGCCTGGGGGGTACCCCAGTCATGCCATCCGGGGTTGCCCCAATTGACGCCGTTGGCGCGGACCATGTGATCATAAAAGGCCCAGCCGCTTGCATGGACATCGATTTCCTTCCTCACACCGCCTTTCTGCCCCCCTCTGCTCTGCGGCTGGGCACGAGCAACCGCGACAAAGACAAGCAAGCAAGCTGAGATGGTCCATAGCAAACGGCTCTTTATTGAACAGGATTGACGGTACCGCATGGTGCACCTCCTATGAACATCTATGAAATGTAAATAACGATTTGTGAACTGCCAGCATCGGTTCAAGGTCCAGGTCGCGCTCCGGCGGCTTCACGGCAGGGCGTGCTTGATGCTCTCCAGCATCTTTTGGCCGTCGGCAACACTGAGCGAAGCGGGCGCAAAATTGTAGGTCTTTCCGGATTTCAAGATGACGTGAAATGTGCCGGTGTCGTAACCCAGCACCGTGTTTGCGTCAATCTCTGTGATCTCCCCGCGGCCGACGGCAAAGACCGACTTACCCGCCTCCTGGTATCGCAGCTTGCCCCCGCCAACGTTCAAGGTCCCCCTGGGTTTGTCGGCACTCTGCAAGATGTTCATGCCCTCACCGAGGTTATAGACCTCAAAACGCTGCTCCGCGCTGCTGGATTTCTGCGGTGGCGTGGTTGCGACCGGGGGCTTGGGTTTAGCGATGGGCGTGGGCGGTGTGGGCCTTTCCGGAGGCTTGGGCGTTACCTCCGGCGTAGAGACACTGGCCGGCGTGGGGGCGGGCTCGGTGCGAGTGGGAGCAACCGGCCGTACGGGAGGCTGGGGAGTTACCTCCGGCGTAGAGACACTCGCCGGCGCGGGGGCGGTCTTGGGGCGCGTGGGAGTAACCGGTTTCTGGGGAGGCTTGGGCGGCTCCTGCGGCAGGGGAGGGGCCGAGGCCACGGTGACCTCAGGTCGGTACTCGTACTCATACTTTACAAGGAGATCGCCGTGGCCCGTCCCCAGGGCAGCATAAACATATAGTTCTCCCGCCCAAGTACCCGACAGCCCGAGCAGCTCATGGACTTTCTTCAGGTCTGGGAAGACTAGGGGCTTGTTGATCCAGGTCTTGATCCCGTTTGGATAGTGGGAGAGTCCCAGTAGATCACGGCCCGGTGGCACCCAATCCACGCCCGTGGAGAAGTGCGCAGATGTCAGGTCATATTCCGGGTAAGGCCCAATGATTTTGGCATAGCCTGACAACTTGGGTTCGGGGTGGTAGACGTAGCCCGGTGGGACTACCTCCGGTGGCGGTGTCCAGGAGACGCTTCCCTCCACCTCTTCGCTGAAATCAACGCGGGATTCTCCTGTGGTCTTATCTACGACTGTGTCAACTTCTTTGTAAGTGCCCCAGAAACTGGAATCCCCCGCCTTGTAGTCCGCACTCCGGCTCCCTGTTTGAGGATTTCCCTTTGAATCTTTACCCGTCGTGGTATCGTGCCAGGGAGCCTCTAGCGGACTGCGTTTTATGTTCACCAGGACGAAGCCGGGACCTTTGTATCCGGCGTTGGTCTTGGCCTGCCCAACCGTCTTCGAACTCTGGGGGCGCGCCGCGGCCGTTGGGGCGGACGGGAAACCGCCCGCCAGACAAAGCGCGGCGATCAACAGCAAGCCGAAGATCCCTTGCGTGTGAAAGGTATGATTCATCGTTGTTCACCTCGAAATATGCACCGCGGTAGAGGGTGGAGAACCAAGATGATCGTGCCGCAACCTGCGATTTAGACCACGTGCCGGCTTGCAGGCGTAGGGGAAACGCCTGCTCCCCCACCCACCGGCGAAACCCGGTACAAGCTCTCTGCGAAGACTTCAGTTAAGCGATTGTATACACCTGTGCGGGGGAAGAAGCAAGCGCCGGGGGCAGATTGTATTCAGCAACGACAAAACCTCACGAGAATTTAGGTCTACTTATGCAGAAGCTTTCAGTGGGAGTTCCTCCTGTTGAAATTGGCATGAGCATGCGGAATGCTTTCAGCCGCCACTTCGCTCGGAATGACAGCCGGGGAGCATTTTTCCGCAACCGGCTACCTTTGCGACATTTTCTCAACTTCGCGACGTAATGGTCATGTCACACGCTTCTCACACTCCGTTAATCACCCTCTTCCAGCATGAACGGGATTACGAATCCCGTTGGATTCGATCCTGCCCGAGGAGTGCTAAACTCTTCTCGGGCAGTCTTAAAGCAAAATATTAAGGAGCAAATGATGCACAAACGCAGGCTTGTTACCCCTCGAGTCGTGGGCATGGCGATGCTTCTGATGGTCGTGTCGGCATTGGGCATTCTTGCCAGCGACCGTACTTCGTCCAGAGGAGACGCCACCACCCCTCCCGCAGCGAGCGCGACGAAACCCAGCGCAAGCGCCAACGAGCAAATTGCCGCTCTAAAACAACAAATGGCACTTCAGCAGAAACAGATCGAGCAAATGCAGAAAGCTTTGGAGGAGCAGAAACGGCTTCTGGAACAACTCACCCAGCCAGCTTCGGCCACTGAGCAGACGGCGCAACCGGCCGCGGGCACGGGGCAAGCCGCCCAACCGCGAGCCTCCAGTCTCGGCGAGGTGGCTTCCACCAGCCCGATGATTCCCCAGTCCCCAAAGAAGGTGGAAAACGCCGCCGCGCCTTTGTCGGCGGAACCCATGGCGATTCGAGTCGGCACGCCGGCCGCCGGCAAAGCAACGGAGACCTCCCCGCTTCAGTTTCACATCGGCACAGCGTCCATTACTCCCGTTGGGTTTATGGATTTCACCAGCGTGTTTCGTACCCACGCTGCGGGCGGGAGCATCGGGACGAGCTTTGGGAGCATTCCCTACGGCACGATAACGAGCGGCTCGACCCCCTACCAGACTAATCTCACCGAGTTGCGCCTCAGCATGCAGAACTCCCGGATTGGCTTCCGCGCCGATGCCGACGTAATGGGCGCTCACGTGATCGGCTACATGGAAGCAGACTTCCTCGGGAACAACCCCTCCAACGTCGCGGTGAGCAGCAACAGCAACACCATGCGCTCGCGCGTGTATTGGCTCGACGTCCGGAAGGGTCAATGGGAAGTGTTGGGCGGCCAAACCTGGAGTTTGATCACTCCGGGCCGCGTGGGTATTTCGCCTATTCCCGGCGACCTCTTCTACTCGCAAGATATCGACGTGAACTACCAGGCGGGCTTGTTTTGGGGACGCATCCCGGAACTGCGGGTGGTTTATCACCCCTCCAAGCAAGTGGCTTTGGCACTGGCGCTCGACAGCCCTGACCAGTATGCGGGTGGCTCGTCGGGAGGTCCCCTCATCACCCTTCCCTCCGCTCTTAACACCAGCGCGACCTATCAAGGCGAATTGGACTACAACCAAAATGGTTTGAACGCTCCCAACGTTGCTCCCGATATCATTGCGAAACTGGCAGTGAATCCTAACAAACATGTTCACTTCGAAATCGGGGGAGTGGAGCGGAACTTCAAAGTCTATGATCCCAACAATACCAACAAATACTCGGCGGAGGGCGGGGGCGGGTTCCTGAATCTGCACGTTGAACCGGTCAAGGGATTCCGCTTGTTGACGAACAACTTCTGGAGTGACGGTGGCGGCCGGTACATCTTTGGCCAAGCCCCGGATCTGATCGCCCACGCCGACGGCAGCCTCTCCCTGATCCACACCGGCTCCACGGTCACCGGCTTCGAGTTCACCCAGAAGAAGACGATGATCTATGCTTACTACGGCGGCATTTACGTGGCCCGCAACACCGCGTTTGACACCAATGGAACCAGCCCCATCGGGTACGGCTATCACGGTGCAGCCAGTAGCCAGAATCGTGCCATCCAGGAGGCCACCTTTGGTTTCAACCAGACTATCTGGAAGGATGCCATGTGGGGCGCCGTCAACTTCATGGGCCAGTTTTCTTACCTCACGCGTAATCCCTGGTATGTGGCATCCGGCCAGCCCGCGAATGCAAGTCTGAATATGCTGTTCTTCAACCTGCGCTACACGCTGCCCGGCTCGGCTCCAACCCTCGGCAAGTAAGCTTCTCCGCAGTGGAGCATCATGGCGCGCGTATTCCTCTCGCTTCAGTGTGGGCTTCGGCCCACACTGAAGCGATAGCCAACTCCCCGATAAGTCCTCTGAACGGTTAACACGACGCCTTTTCATCAACATACCGCGATAAGCTCCGTTCCTTTCAATAGCATTCCGGCTTCGCTACGATTATCGCGCAACGCGTGTATTTTCGGTCAATTGGTAACCGCGTCTTCCCCTCGCGGCGCGCGGTGGTGGACTGCCTCTGCCAAGGCTTCGACCACTTGGACAGCCAGCCGGAAGTCGTTAAATCGCTCACTTGTTTCGATTGGATTAAAGCCCTACATTTGACATAGAAATCGTATTACTGTGCGGCGCCGGCGGCGAGGAATCAGGGCTTGGTCAGCAGGGCGGGATCGAACGCGGCGCGATCCAGATGCGGTTTCTCGGTGCCACGGTTGATGATCAAGAGAGACGAGCCGGGTTCGCCTGCCACCCTGCACTCGATCTGGCTGGCGGACCACACGCCTTTCACTTGGCGCAGGCCATAGTAGATGAACACCCTCACCTCGCCGGAAGTCTTCACGACCTTCTCCACCTTCACCGCATGATAGATCTCCCGGTCGAGCCACGAGGTGACCGATGCGTACTGGCTGTGATCGCCGGGCCCGGGCTCGCTCCGCAAGACCAGGCAGGAGCGCGCTCCGTATTGCGCCTCCGGGAGCAGCGTTTGGCGCCGCCAAAGCACGTAGTTCTCAAGCAGATCCTCGTAAGTGAAATCCGTGCCTAGCAGGCTATCGCCCCAGCGGTCCATGGGCAGTTCTTTGGGCGACCGGTCGCCGGGATGGCCAATGCGGATGGTGGCGGGTCCCAGGGAGGGAACGAACAAGAGCAAGCGAGCTCGCGCGGGCGGCGGAGCGGTGACGTCGCAGAAGATTCGCAGGCCGTCGGGGAAAGCGTGCGCGCGGAAGGCAATGGAAGTGTTATTACGCCCTCCTGACGCCGAGACGCGCACCAGGCGGGCGCTGGCCGTATAGTCGGTCGCGTTGCGCAGGGATCGCACCCGCGCCACGACTTCCTCCCGCGTTGCAGCGGGCAAGAGGGCCACGGACAATAGTAGAAACGCAACGAGTCTATGGGGCATGGGGACAGCTTAATGGGTCCAGATGCGGCCGTCGCGAATCTGCACCGTGCGCCGGGCCAGTTGCGCGATGGCGGCTTCGTGCGTGACGACTACCAGGGTCATGTGCCGCTGCGCCTGGATGCCCGTCAACAAGGCCATGATCTTGTCGGAGTTCTCGCTGTCGAGGTTGCCAGTGGGCTCGTCGGCGAGCAAGATCTCGGGGTCGTTCGCAAGGCTGCGGGCGATGGCCGCGCGCTGGCGCTCGCCCGCGGAGAGCTGATTCGGATACTGCCGGAGGCGGTGTTCAAGCCCCAGCTCGCACAGCAGCGCCGCGGCCTTCTCCTCACGCTCGCGCACGTTCAGCTTGGTTTCGAACATGGGTACTTGAACGTTTTCCAGCGCCCGCAGCGTGGGCAGCAAATAGAAAGCCTGGAAGATGAAGCCCACGCGCCGTGAGCGGTAAGCGTCCATGTCGAAGGAGTTGGCCAGCCTGTGGCCCCGGAACCTGATCTCCCCGCTGGTGGGCTGGTCCAGTCCGCCCAGCAGGTGGAGGAGGGTGGACTTGCCGCTGCCGCTGGGGCCGGTGATGGCCACAAACTCTCCGGCGTTGACCGCCAGATCCACGCCGCGCAAGGCCTGAATGCGGCCCTCGTCGTAATGCTTGGTGACGTTCCTCGCCTCGAGCAGGCCATCATTCATAGCGCAAAGCCTCCACGGGCGAAAGCCGCGCTCCACGCTGGGCGGGCAGGAAACCCGCCAGCAGGCCAACGACGACCGCGATGCACAGCGCTTCCACGCAGTGCAGAAGGGGAATCGAGCTGGTGACGAAGCTGGCCGTGAACGGCAGACCGGCCAGGATGCGCAGCGCCAGCCACCCGCCCGCCACGCCGAAACAGCCTCCCACCAAGCCCAGGATGGCGGCCTCGATGAGAATGAGCTTCATCACCCGCGAGCGCCTCCAACCCAAGGCGCGCAAGACGCCGATCTCCCTGGTGCGCTCGAAAACCGACATGGCCATGGTGTTGGCGATGCCCAGGGCTCCGATGAACAGCGCGATGAGTGACGTCCCCCAGGCCATAGAACGAGCCAGGACGACGAGCTGATTATTGCGCGCACGCACGCTGGCGGGGAGAGCTTTCAGGCCGGGGAGCGCTGCTTCAATCGCGGCGCGAGCCTCTTGCATGCGCTGCTGGTCGGACTCCCCGGCGGCGCCCTTGCGCAGGTGCACATGGAAAGCCGTGACTTTGCCCCCGAGGTCGGACAGCTTCTGCAACTGCCGCAGGGGCAAGACGGCCGCGCCGGCTTCCAAGGCCGAACCACCCCGGAACACCCCCACCACCAGAAAGGGGGCGCCTTGGATGTCCATCATCTCGCCGGGCTTCTTCCCCAGGTTTTCCGCCAGCACTTCGCCCAGCATGACCTCAGGCTGATCGTCTTGGAACGGGCGTCCCTGGAGGACCGTGAGCGTGTTCATCTCGAAGGAACTGGCAGGCCATCCGTAGACCAGGGCGTTGACCTCAGGGGTGAGGTCCATCAGGTTCACGATTATGGGATCAGCGGCCGCGACGAAGGGAAGGGAGCGGAGCTTTTCACCCACGCTCTCATCCACGAAAGTATTCAGGAAGGTCTTCTGCACGACCGCGATGTCCGTACCCGAGCCTTCATAGAGCTTCAGCCATTGCTCCTCAAAGGAACGGGAGAACCCCACCAGCGCCACGAACGCCGCAATGCCCACGGCGACTCCGCAGAGGGTGAGGGCGGTGCGCAGCCGGCGCCGAAGGAGGTTTTTGAGTGCGATTCGGAAAAAAGACATTTCTCGGACCCCATCCGCGAGAGTCGTCTGCTCGCGCGTCTACACCGGAGTCAATTCCGACAGCTTCGACCAGAAGGCTTCTTGCGACAGGCGGCAGCGCGCTGACGGCTGGGCATACAGCGGATCGGCGCTCATCGATTCCCAGATCGCCCGCAGCGGGCGCTGGCGGATATTGCCGAAGGAGTAAGGGGTAAAATCGCAAGGGCATACATCGCCATTGGCCCGCAGGTGCAACTGTACCATGGCGGCCGGACAACCCTCCGCCACGCAGGGATAGGCGATGCTGGAGAACATTGTCTGGTGGATGATGCGCGGGTAATCGGGCAGAGCCGTGTACTTCGCTCGAAAGGCAACGATGCGGCGCGCGTCCGCCTCGCTGAGCATGCACTCGTGCCGCGCCGAGAGCCGCCCGGTGGGGATGACATCGAAGAGAAAGACTTCCAGCACGCCGAGGTCGCGAGCCACGTCCATCATGGCATCCAGTTCGCCGTTATCGATTTTCTCCTTGGTCGCGTAAGTGGAGATGCCGGTAAGGATGCCAGCCTGCTGGCAGAGCCTTAGGCCGCGGTAGGCCTTTTCCGCCAGGCCGGGGCGTTGGCGGTTGGCGTCGTGCCGGGCGGAGTCGGCGTGATCCAGGCTGACGAACACTCCGAACACCCCCGCGTTGTTCAGCCGCTCGACCGTGTGCTCCCGGAGGAACTCGCCGTTGGTAAACATCGTGCAGACGCTGCGGGATCTGTCGACCGCGGCGACGAGCTCATAAATGTGCTCGTAGAGTAAAGGTTCACCGCCGGTGAGGACGACGCAGGTCGTGCCCAGAGCGAGGCACTCTTCGATCGCGCTCTTCAACTCGTCGAGGCGGAGGGCGCTTTCCTCGCGGCGCGTCCTTTCCTGATAATCCGCCGCCGAGCAGTGCAGGCAAGTGCACTGGCAGTTGTAAGTGACCGCGACCGTAATGACGTGCGGCGTGCGTCCCGCGGTAGCGAACTGCACCTGGGTGGGAGCCGCGGCGTTGGCCTGAAGCATGTTCGCCATGATCAACTTCACCCGGCGCCGCGCCGCCAGCGAGCCGAGCGGAGGCGTGAGGAGGGAAAAAGCTTTGGTGCCGTCCTCTAATTCCACCAGCGGCTTCCCACTGATGTAGTAATTCTCCTGCGCGCGGCGGTAGTTCGCCATCGTATTCCGGATGGCGCTGCGCTGCCAAGCCTTGAGACCCGTGTGTGGGGGTTCGACCATTCTCCCTCCTGGGGTAGTGAACTACGACTGCTCCTGGCGAGATTGTGCCGCAATCGCTCTGCCAGAGTTGGCTCTTATGCTGACGCTGGAGCCCGCGCAATACTAACGGAAAACAGGGCAGATATCTATGTTTTCCGGTATTCGTCAGTTATCTGGTAAGGCACACCCGAAAACCGAGGCCAGAGTGGCAGTTCGTGAATACCTAGAATGTGAAATTCAACACATGACCGGCGCGCGTATTTTCCCTGTGCTATGCCAAGGGAGGGGGAAATGTTGTGGAGACCGCAGCAAGCGTAGTGCGGACCGGTTGTTTAGGTCCGCGGCTTTCATCTGTCTACACGGGATTATAACCTCCGCAATGCGCAGAAAAGCCTCAAATGCTCAAATGCCCAAACCCTGTGCTAGCTACTAGAATCCGCATGTTCGCCCCGATGGAGAAATTCCCTGACTTTGCTTTCGATTACGTCTTTGCCGATATAGGAAGATAGTTCTCTCAATCCTTCTTTGGCGGCCGCAAGATCAAGCTCATAGAGAAGCTTGGGCGAAAATGAAGAGGCACCAGCCTTCTGTATTCCGAAGTCATAAACCTCCCATTTTTCCCCATTCGTGAGAACCCCGTAGAGGAAGACTCCGCCGTCGCCGTCATCGAGACGCCATTTTCGGTTGTACTCACCCTCCTCAGCTTCGACCAAGCTGCGCGCGTACATCGCAAGTTGCCGATGATCTTTCTCTCTGAGTTTCTTTAGACCGATCTGCCTGACTTCGATCATCACCGCTATTTTCGCGCCCTTCTCGGCGAGTAGCCATATATCCCCCAAGGAGTATCTACGCCGACTGTCTCTGCTCACTTCCTTCCACGTGAGAGTGTTCCAGCCGAGTCCCCTTAGAATGGGCTCAACGAATACGGCAATGGTGTCGGCCTCAGTTTGGGTCGTTCCCGCATTCTCGTCCGCCTTCTCCGCTAACCCGCGAGCCAGCTCTAGATCTTTGTCTGAATTGATCCAGCCCAACCTCAGGATAGGATCGATACACATTTGATGACCTCCTCTGGTGCGATATCCATTGTGACCACCCGACAGCGGCAAGTGTACACCGGGTTGCCACCCATCTTAAAGGGGAGCGGATGGCAACGCATTATGAAAGGGCGCCCCTTCGAGGGTGAACTTCGTTGGGTGGTTACGGCCACCGAACTTACCACAGGAAGGAGCCCCCTATGAATGCGAGCAAGTATATCGGAATGGATGTACACCTGGCGACGCTCAGCATTGCCGTGCTGGACGCCATGGGAAAACTGAGCATGGAAGTGACGATGGCGACCCAAGCTTCGATGCTTGTCGATTCTATTCGCGGCTTGAGTGGGACCCTGTACGGGGCCTTCGAAGAGGGCACGTCGGCGCACTGGCTTTACACCTTGCTCGAACCGCACGTGGCCAAGGGGGTGGGCTGCGACCCGCGCCAGAACCCCCGGCGCCTGGGAGAGAAGAAGAGCGATCGCCTCGACGCGCGCAAGCTGGCCGAGTGGCTGCGCCTGGACACGCTGAAACCGGTCTATCACGGCAACTCGCTGGGGCCGGCGTTGCGAGAATTGGCCCGCAGTTATCGCCCCCTGATGAGCGACACGGCGCGGGTGATGAACCGGCTCAAGGCGATGTATCGGGCGCGCGGGATCCGCTGTGCGCGAACCCGCGTCTACTCGTCGCGCTTCCGCGATCAGTGGTTGGCGCAGTTGCACGAGCCCGGCGTGCGGGGTCGCGCCGAACGGCTCTATAAGCAATTGGACTTGCTGCTGCCGTTGCGCCAGGAGGCGCGCGCCGCCATGCTGGCCGAGAGCCGCAAGCACCCCGCACAGAAGATTCTGCGCAGCATTCCGGCGCTCGGCGGTTTTGGCCGTTGGGCGCGCGCCGCTCGCCCCCACTGGGGAGAAATCCCGGTAAGGAGTGCGATGAAGCCGGAAAGGTTGCAAAGAAACAACCCTGTAACTTTCTGGCTGGCGATTCGTTCTGTATCTCGTAACGATAGAATTTTTGTTACTGACAATGCGCGAGGTTCCATTCTATTCTAGGCTGTTCCGAAGTGCCCGCGACCGCCAGGAGGGGGTGCAAAATTGACTAAAGTCTCGCTCGCTCTTGTCATCCATTCGCACCAGCCGGTGGGAAACTTCGATCACGTGATCGAAGAGGCCTACCAGAAATCCTATGCGCCTTTTGTGCGCGCGCTGCACGAGCATCCGCGCATTCGTTTGAGCCTGCATTTTTCCGGAATCCTCTTGGAGTGGCTGGAAAATGGCCACCCGGAATACTTCCAGCAGCTTCGTGAACTCGCGGAGCGCGGCCAGATCGAACTGGTCGGCGGGGGGTATTACGAGCCCATTCTGCCGGTTATTCCTGATGCCGATAAGATCGCGCAGCTCCGCAAGCTGGCGGATTACCTTCGCCAGCACTTCGGCTCCGCGCCCCGCGGGGCGTGGATTGCCGAGCGGGTTTGGGAGCCCACGCTCCCCGGTCCGTTGGCCCAAGCCGGCGTCGAGTACGTCGTTCTGGACGATACGCACTTCCTCGCCGCCGGCCTCCAGCCCTGGCAATTGCGCGGCAGTTACGTTACGGAAGAGGACGGCCTACCGTTGCGCTTGGTTCCCAGCTTGAAAGCCCTTCGCTACACCATTCCCTTCCAGGAGCCGGCGGAAACCTTGCGCATTCTGCGGGAAGGGATCGACCAGCAAGACGCCCTCTTCGCCATGGGCGATGACTGCGAAAAGTTCGGCGTCTGGCCCGGCACTTACGAGCATGTTTACAAAAACGGCTGGCTGGAGCGTTTTCTTCAGGCGCTCGAGGGCTGCCAGGATTGGTTGGAGACAACCACCATCGCGGACTATCTCAGCTCGCACCCGGCGGTAGGACGCATTTATCTGCCCACGGCCTCTTACGCGGAGATGATGGAATGGTCCCTTCCGCCCACGGCATCGCTGGAATTCAAAGCTTGTTTGGAAGAGAGTGAGCGCATCCCGAATGGCGAGCGCTTCCTGCGCTTCTTGCGGGGAGGGCTGTGGCGAAATTTCCTGACCAAGTACCCCGAATCCAATCACATTCAGAAACAGGTGCTGGGGGTGAGTCATCGGTTACAGAAGCTGAGCAGCGCGGCGGAAAGTGCAACGGAAAAAACGGCGTTGCTGGCGGAAGCGCGGGCGCACCTTCTTGCTGCCCAGTGCAATGACCCTTACTGGCACGGTGTATTCGGCGGGCTCTATGCGCCCCATCTGCGCAGCGCGATTCTTCGCCACTTGATCCAGGCGGAGTTTCAACTTGATCGCGTGGAAGGCCGAGGCCCCGGCGCCAAACCCGAAATTGTGATTACCGACTTCGACGTGGATGGGCAGGAGGAAATACTGATCCGGCAGAGTATCTCCGCTATAACGCTGCACCCCGCGGATGGCGCCACGGTTTCAAGCCTGCACTTCCAGCCCGCCAACGTCGAGCTGGTGAATTCCCTCATGCGGCGGCCCGAAGCCTACCACGCGCTCGTGCGGAAACAGGTTTCTTCCAAGCAAGCCCCGCGCGAAGGGCCCGCTTCCATCCACGATCAGGTGCTCAGCAAAGAATCACACTTGGATGCCTTGCTGCGCTATGACCGCTATGCCCGGCATGCCTTCCGCACCTATGTTTTCCCCAGTTCCAAAAACTGGGAGGACTTTGACTTGCTCCGCTTGGAGGAGAATGAGGCCCTCGCGCGAGGCGCTTGGAAGGCCACGCCCATCAAGGCTCCGGCGGCAGCGATTGAATTCCGCAGCGCCGCCGAGGTCCACGCGAACGACTGCGTGATGCAGGTCGATGCGCTCAAGACCTTGACTTCCAAGGTGTCAGGTTCGAGTTGGCAGATTGAATGCCGCTCTTCGCTTAACACCGACCGCTCCTGCCCTACCGGTATGGCGCTGGGGCTGGAGTTGGTCCTGAACCTTCTCGCTCCCGACGCGCACGATCGATATTTTCTGGCGAAGGACGTTCACCGCCCGCTGGAGTTTCGCGGCGAAATCGATTCTGCCAGGCTGACGCTCGTGGATGAGTGGCAACGCGTCAAGATCACCCTCGAGACTCGGCCGCAAGCTTGCTGGTGGATCGTGCCGATTGAAACCATTTCGCAATCCGAACTGGGATTTGAACGTGTGTACCAGGGCTCCGCGATTCTGGCGGTCTGGAAAATCGATCCACCCTCCTGGCGCAACGTGGCCTGCGTTTTGCACATGGAAATTGCGCCTTGGGAGAACCCTTCAGTGAACGGTGAATAGTGAACAGTGGACAGTGATCAGCTCCATGTAAGGGGTTTTACTGAAAACCGGCAACTGACTACTGACAACTGATGGAGGTTATGCATGGCCGTACCGCAAGAACTGCTTGAGATTCTGGTCTGCCCGGCGTGTAAGTTGCCCGTTCAGCTCACCCCGGATGGACAAGGCCTGAAGTGCGCTCAATGCCGGCGCGTCTATCCCATCAAAGACGATATCCCCGACATGATTATCGAAGACGCCAAGATTGAAGCGGAGTGACCCGATTTTGGATTTTAGATTTTGAATTTTGGATTAAGGACCCAGTGTGACCGCCTTCTCTTTAGTCGAAAACCTGGCTGTGCAAGTAGGGTTCGGATTGAACAGGGGGTGACAGCAAACGGCCCGTTAATCCAAAATCTAAAATCCAAAATCTAAAATCATATGAACGCGGCTTCCCTTCTTCCCGGTTTCCCGGCCGGAGCGCGCATCCTCATTCTTCGCCTCCGGTCCATCGGCGACATCGTTCTGCTGACTCCCACACTGCGGCTTCTCAAAGAGTGGCGGCCTGACCTGCGCATCTCCGTGATGGTGGAATCCCGCTTTCGCGACCTCTTGCAGGGGAACCCGGCGGTGGAAGAAATTCTCCATCCTGGGGAAGGGTCCGGCGTGCGCAACCTGGTCGCGCATCTGGCCGTCATTCGTAGACTTCGCACCCGCGGCTTTTCTCTCTGCGTAAACCTGCACGGCGGCCCGACCAGCCGGCTTCTTGCGCGCTGGAGCGCCGCCCGCTGGCGTGTAGGCTTTGCGCACTATCGAGGGGCGAGCCTCTACAACATTCTGGTTCCAGACGCCCGGACCATTTTGAACCAGCCCTCTCTGCACACGGCAGAACATCAGGCGGCGGCGTTTTTCTATCTGGGACTGCCGCGGAAGGAAATCCCGCGCGCGCAAATTTTCTCCGGGGCGGGGCAAACCGCATGGTGGGACGCCAAACGCGCGAGCCTGGGCATCGCCCCGGGACAGCCTTACGCCATCGTCCATCCCACCGCTTCTTACAAGACCAAGGAATGGGCTCCGGAAGGGTTCGCACGGATGGGTGAATACCTGGAGCGCAAAGCGCGCGTCGCTCCCATTTACTCCTGCGGACCGGGAGAAGCGCCGGTGCTGGATGCCGTAGAGAAAGCCTCGGGCGCGCCCCTGCGGCGATTGGAGGGCGTAAGTCTGGCGCAATTTGCCACAGCGCTGGCGGGGGCGCGATTGTTTGTGGGCAATGACAGCGGCCCCGCCCACATGGCCGCGGCGCTGGCCCGACCCGTGGTGGTCATCTTCGGATCTTCCAGTTCTCCCATCTGGGGTCCCTGGCCGCGGCAAGGTTCCAACCCCGGCGCGCGCGTGGTGCAGAACCCCTTCGACTGCAACCCTTGCCCCGGTGATCGTTGTTACCAATTCGCCCGGCCCGAGTGCATTCTTTCCGTGACCTTCGACCAGGTAGAGGATGCCGTCGAAGAGGTCCTGGCACAATCCTCATGACGCATCTCAATCAAACACGGTTTGTACGGGCGGGCCTCGTGCCTGCCCTCCGCAAGGGCACCCACAAGGGGTGCCCCTACAGGACGCAATTCAGAATGGGGAGAAGGCAAGCCCTTTGGTTTTGCGATCGACCAAGAGTTCGCGCGGAGGCTCCTCATCATTGATGGTGACTGTGACAATGACGGTCTCCGCGCCTTTGGATTGCGACCCCAGAATTTTGAAGGTGCGAATTTTCCCGTAGTCGCCGCGCTCGCCCCAGTCGTGCAGGAAATCCGCGTAAGAGTAGGTGCTGCTGGGCTGCCAAAGCTGGTAGGCTTCACGGTAGTTACCCTGCTCCAGCGCCGTGAGAAAGTGCGAGATAGCTCGTTCCTCAGGAAAGTTACGAAGAACGAAGTAGCCTGCCCCGCCGACGATGATAACGACCAAGGCAACCAGAATATAGCGTCCTATTTTTCGAGGCGGTTTGGGCGGTGTGGCATCAAGCAGAGTCATGGCCGGTTCCTCCCGGGAGCCAGGAGTATAAGCACTCTCGCCAGCACCCTCATTATGGTCGATGCGCGGGCGGATTGCCAAGGGGGAGGCAGTTAGAGGGAGCGCTTGAAAAGGGCGGTCTCAGCAACCACCGTCACCAGCGTGAACAACGTCAAGAAAGTCAGGTCACCGGCAATCGCCATGATTCCCGTGTTTTTGAGCAGCAGCGCTTTGAATGCATGCACGGCATAGGTGAAGGGGTCAACCGTGGAAATGGCGCGCATCCAGGGCGGAAATCCGTAGATCGGATAGACGGCGCCGCTGGGGAAAAACAGCAGCATGTTGAGCACGCCGAAAGTGGCACGCGGCACCAGGGGGTCATTGACGCGGACCATCAGCAAAAACATCATGCTGATCAGAGCCAGGGCGGTCAATACGATGACCAACAGTAGCTTCAGCATCCGGAAGGGCTCCAGCGGATTGGGTATTCCGGCGATGATGGATCCCAGGGTGGCCAGGACGATCCCGGCCAACACCGCCTTGATCGCTCCGGAGAGATTGAAGCTGAGGATCAGTTCAAGTCTGGAAATCGGCGTAACCAGATAACCTTCATGGAGGCCGCGTGCTTTATCATCAATAAAGATAATACCCCCTCCGATCATCGCGGAAATGAAGATCGCCATGACGATAGAGCCCGACAGGAGGTATTGGATATAAGGAATGTATGGATAGAGCTCCACGACCGAGAGCGTGACCCCGCTGGGGACGCGCGGCGGGGCGCCACCTTGATTGTAGGCGCCCACCATCTCGCTAAACCCGCCCTCCAGCGCGCCGACCGCGAAGTTGTCGGTGTTGTCTTCGATGAGCGCCACCTGCGGCGCATCCTTGGCCAGAGCGCGGCGGGAGAAATCCGGCGGGAAGCTCAGGACCCCATTGATTCGCCCTTCCCGCAAGTCGGTCAAGGCCTTCTGGAGATCGGTGTAATCTATCGTTTCAAAGGTCCGCACGTTGGCGGCGATGGCTCCACACATTTCGCGCAGCTTTACGCTGGGCATTCCATGATCCTGATTAACCACCCCGACGCGCAGGTCATGGATTTTGCCGCCAAAAGCGTATCCCAGGATTACCAATTGCGCGAGGGGCATAAACATTGACATCACGATGAGCGTGGGGCTGCGCATAAACTTGCGCATGTCGCGTTCGACCAGCGCCAGGATTCGATTCATGGCCTTCTACCTTTGCCCCCGCTGATAGAAAACAGTGGGATCATAGCCGAGTGCATCGTGCAAGGAGTCGCGCAATTGCCGGCCGGTGTAATGCATGAACACGTCGTCGAGCGAGGTGCTCTGAACGGAGAGCGAAGTCACTTCAATTTGCGCGTCGCGGGCCGCCTCCAACAGCGCCACGGTGGTCTTGGGACCGTTATCGGAGCCGATGCGGAACACGTGGTCGTCAGACTTCACGTCTTGCACGTCCGGGAGGTTTTGCAGGGTTTCGAGCCATCCCTCCGGAATGCGCGAAAAACCGACTTCCAGGATGTTATTCCCGGGGATGGAAGCCTTCAGCTTGAGCGGCGAATCCAGCGCCACCAGCTTCCCGTGGTCGATAATGGCAATGCGATCGCAGAGCTTGTCGGCCTCATCCATATAATGGGTGGTCAGAAGGATCGTCAATTCCCGTTCTTTCTTGAGGCGCATGAGCATTTCCCACACGCCCACGCGGGAGGCAGGATCGAGGCCCGTGGTGGGTTCGTCGAGAAAGAAGATGCGCGGCTCATGCACCAGCCCGCGGGCGATCTCCAAACGCCGCCGCATGCCACCGGAAAAATTCTTCACCGGTTTATCCGCCCAAGCAAGCAGATCGACGGCTTCCAGGAGTTCTTTGGCGACCTTGATGCGGCGCTCCCGGGGAACACTGTAGAGCTTTGCAAATATCTGCATGTTCTCCATCGCGGTTAAATCAAGATCGGAGGTCATGGCTTGGGGAATAACGCCGATGGATTTGCGCACCTGGTCGGCATCACGAACGACGTCGAAGCCGAGAATGCGCGCCACGCCGGAGGTGGGGGGGAGAAGCGTGACCAGCACGCGGATCAGGGTGGATTTCCCCGCGCCGTTAGGACCGAGCAAGCCGAACACTTCGCCGTACCCCACCGAAAAGGTCACATCATCGACGGCGCAGAAGCTGTCGAAGCACTTGCGCAGCTTTTCGACTTCCACCGCGACGATCGTTTTAGGCTGCATCGGCAATGTTTCCATCGTTACAATCCCCGCCACCCCGAGGGGGGCTAGAGGACGTCTTGCAGGGGCAACGTTACGTAAGCGGTCAGGCCGGGCCACAGCCGACGGTCGCTGTTGTCGACGCGCAAGCGGAGTTCGAAGGTTTTGATGTCCCGCTTGCTTTGGCTCACATCGCGCTGAGTAGCATAGTCAGCGTCGACCCCGCGATAGAAAATGGTTCCCAGGCGCTCCAATCCATCGGGAAAGCCCACTTTCATGCGATCACCCAGACGGACGCGATCAACGTAGGTTTCCGGCACATCCGCGCGCACCCATAGATCATCAGGATTGATAATGGAAGCGATCGGCTGGCTTACATTCACGACTTCACCCTGGCGGGCGGCCAGCACGGAGATGACTCCGGGAATGGGAGCGCGGATCTCCGTGTAGTCCAGGCGAACCTGGGCCTTCGACATCTGCGCGCCGGCGGCTGCCCGTTGCCGCTCCATGGCCTGCAATTGACTTCGCCGCACGGTGATCTGGTCTTCGTTCGACCGGGCGAGGGCGACCGCCGCACGCTGGGCTTCTACCTGCTTCCGGAGAGACTCGACGTGCGCTTGCTGCGCCCCGAAGGCGGCGCGCGCCTGGTCCAGCGCCTGATCCGATACGATCTTCTGGTCGTAGAGACCCTTGGTGCGCTGATAATTCAGGCGGTCAAGCTCCAGGTTAGCTTTGGCTTCGTCTTCCTGCGCCTGCGCCGCGGCCAAGCCGGCCTCCGCCTGCATGATCTGGTCGCGCGTCTGCGCCTCCTGGAATTTCAGCGCCGCCCCGGCTTCCGCCACCTGCGAAGCCGTCCCCCGCTCGGTGTGGAGGTAAAACGACTCGTCGGCGCGCAATTCCTGGGGTTCGATGACCGCGAGCAACTGCCCGGGCTTCACCGTGTCGCCTTCCTTTACCAGCACCTGCGCAAGCTGCCCTTGAATTTGCGAGCTTGCCACCACATCGTTGGTGGTGACGATGCCGGTCAGGATAAGGGGCCGTGGTTTGGTCACAGCCTTGTAGTAAACCACTCCGCCACCGAGTATGAGTACGATCAGAATGGGCAAAATGATTTTGCGTCTCATTGCTCTCCAGCCTCCGGATCACTAAAGAGGGCGTAGCGGACGAACTTCAGAACCTCCGCTTTCCTCATGGCTAAGTTCGCTTTACTGTAAGGGTCCTGGCCGGTGACCACCTGGAAAGCAGGAGCGATATTGAAATAACACGCCGTCAAGCCGGCAATCGAAACGATCGTGTGCCCCTTGTTCAGGCGCCGAAATTCCCCCGATTTCATTCCCCGCTCGAGCAGCGCCACCAAGAGCTTCTTGAGGGGAATCGAGTGCTCGCGAATCATCCGCACTAATCTGCGATCACCTTCCATCATCATCCGCTGAAAAATGCGAGGGTAATGCGGGTGTGTCCCCATGAAGTCAAAGTGATAGCTC
>Ga0187849_1001393_pt1 | contig 26291 bp, 20 predicted proteins | sample June2016WEW_4_10_2_FD_132412 | JGI IMG/M metagenome (GOLD analysis project Ga0187849, IMG submission 132412) | Peatland microbial communities from SPRUCE experiment site at the Marcell Experimental Forest, Minnesota, USA - June2016WEW_4_100 | ecosystem: Environmental > Terrestrial > Soil >...
CCAGCAGTTTTATCTGCGCACGCCGGAAGAGATGCACGAATTGTTCAAGGAGACACCGGAGGCGATCCGCAACACTCTGGCGGTCGCCGAGAAATGCAACGTGCTTCTGGAATTCGGCAAACTACGGTTTCCCGTTTATCAGCCGCCCGAGGGCTCGAGCCGCGAACAATACCTGCGGCAGTTGTGCGAACAGGGATTGCGGGAACGCTACGGCATCGAATGGAAGAAACCGAAGTCGGAACAGGAAAAGGCCCTCGTCGTGCGGCTGGAATACGAATTGAAGGTGATCGATAAGACGGGGTTCGCGAGCTATTTCCTGATCGTCTGGGACTTCGTACATTTCGCCAAGAGCAGAGCCATTCCGGTCGGACCGGGCCGCGGCAGCGCCGCAGGCAGTCTCGTGGCGTACCTGTTGCGGATCACCGACATCGATCCGTTGCGGTACAACCTGCTGTTCGAGCGGTTCCTCAATCCCGAGCGCGTGTCGCCGCCCGACATCGACATGGATTTCTGTTACAACCGGCGGCCTGAAGTCATCGATTACGTCCGCCACAAGTACGGCAACGATCACGTGGCGCAGATCATCACGTTCGGCACGCTCGGCGCCAAGATGGTCGTGCGCGACGTGGGCCGCGTGCTGGGATTGAGCTACGGCGAATGCGACCGCATCGCGAAGATGATCCCGCCAGACATCGGGATGACGTTGCAGAAGGCGCTGGAGATCAGCCCCGAACTCAAGGCCGCGTATCAGAATGAGGACAACGTGCGTCGGGTGATCGACTACGGCTTCACGCTCGAAGGTTTGGCGCGCAACGCCAGCACGCACGCCGCCGGCGTCGTCATCGGCGCCGAACCATTGATCAATGTCGTGCCGCTGACCACCGGGACGAACTCGAACGAAATCGTCACGCAGTACTCAATGAATCCGCTCGGCGATCTCGGATTGCTGAAGATGGATTTCCTCGGACTGAAGACGCTCACCGTCATTAAGGACGCACTCGATCTCATCGAGCAAACAACGGGCAAGCGCATCGACATCGACCAGATTCCGCTCGACGACACGAAGGCGTTCGACCTGCTCAACAAAGCCAACACCATCGGCGTGTTCCAGCTTGAATCGCAGGGGATGCGCGATCTGTGCCGGCGGATCGGCGTGGACTCGATCGACGTGATCATCGCGCTCATCGCGTTGTTCCGTCCGGGGCCGATGAACATGCTCGACGATTACGTCAACCGCAAACATGGCAAGACGAAGGTCGAATACGATCATCCGCTGCTGGAGCCGATCCTGAAGGAGACATTCGGCGTGTTCGTCTATCAGGAGCAGGTGATGCAGGCGGCCAACGTGTTGGCGGGATACTCGCTCGGTGGCGCCGACATTCTGCGCCGCGCGATGGGGAAGAAAAAGCCCGCCGAGATGGAGAAGCAGCGCGAGGTCTTTATCAAGGGTTGTCACGAGAAAAACAAAATCCCGCGCGGCAAGGCAGAGAGAATCTTCGAGATGCTCGCCAAGTTCGCCGGGTACGGCTTCAACAAATCGCACAGCGCCGCCTACGCTGTCGTCGCCTACCAGACGGCGTGGCTGAAGGCGAATTATCCGGTCGAGTTCATGGCGGCGTTGCTGTCCAACGAACTCGCGAACACCGACAAGATCCAGCTTTTCATCAACGAATGCCGACGCATGGGCATCGAGGTGTTGCCGCCCGACGTGAACCAGAGCGGCGTGCGGTTTACGGTGCATCTTCGCAGTGTGGGAGCGGCGTCCCCGCCGCGACCGGTGGCCGGGCCTGAGACAATCGCGGCGAGGACGCCGCTCCCACAAGACAAGGAGCCTACTAAAGCGATTCGCTTCGGCTTGGCAGCGGTGAAGAACGTTGGTGAAATCGCGGTGGAGAACATCATCAAGATGCGCGATGCGGCAGGAGCATTCAAATCGTTCAGCGACTTTTGCGAGCGCGTGGACTTGCGCACGGTCAACCGCAAGGTGCTGGAGAGCCTGGTGAAATGCTGCGCGTTCGATTCCGTCTTGCCGCGAGGCGGGACGCGCGGACAAGTGTTTGCGGAGATTGACTACCAGATGAATCGCGCCAGCAGCCTCCAACGCGACCGCGAACGCGGACAGGCAGCGCTGTTCGACGTCGAGCCGGCCAACGCGCGCAAACAGGCGACCGGTAAACCGCCCGAGGTCGAATGGTCGCAGAGCGAGATGCTGGCGTTTGAGAAGGAACTGCTGGGCTTTTACGTCACGGGACACCCGCTGACGCAATACGCGGACATCTTGCGCCGGTACGAGCTGGTGTCGTCGGGACATTTGGCACAGTTACAGGAAGGGCAGGCAACGCGGATCGGCGGCATCGTCAGCAAGCTGCAACCGAAGATGACAAAACAGGGGAAACCAATGGCCATCGTGACGTTGGAGGATCTGGATGGCTCGGTGGAAATCCTGGTTTTTCCCGATGCGTACGCGAGGTGCTCGATGCATCTGCGCGCCGACGCAGCCGTTTTTGTTTGCGGCACGGTGAACCTGCGCGAGGACAAACCGAAGATCTTCGCCGATCAGATCATTCCGCTCGACGAAGTGCCGAAGCAATTCACCAAGGCTGTCCACATCCGGTTGCCAGCCGAGACGACCGAAGAAGCGGCGCTGACGCGCGTGCGGGAGGCGTTGCAGGCGCATCAAGGCAATGTGCCGGTGATGTTTTGCTTCATGTACGACGATGGCAAGCTGGTGTTCATCGAGACCCACGACAACTTTTCCGTTACGCCGTCAGAGGCGCTGGTGCAGGAACTGGAACGGATCCTCGGCGAAGACACCGTCTGGCTGAAGGTGGACACTGAGAAGATGGCCAACGGAAATGGCTCGCGTCAGGAGAGGCGCTTCGCCAGGGAGTGATGTCCTGCGCTTCGCTTGGGATGACAACCGGAACGGGTGTCACTTGGGAATGATCAGCTTCTGACCGATTTTGATCTCGTTCGGATTGGAGATGTTGTTGGCTTTCTTTAAATCCTCAACCGATATGCCGTAGACTTTGGCGATCGTGGTCATAGTTTCGCCCTTGGCAACAACATGCTCCTTCCCTGCGCTGGTGGTGGAGCTTGCTGATGTCGAGCCACCGGCCTTTTCGCCTGCTCGGGGCGGGTTCAAGGCGGCAAGTTCCTTGGCGAGTTGATCGATGATCGCCTGTTTGTCCTTTTGTCGGGCGGCGTCCAGCTCATCAACGCGTGCTTGGAGAGTTTGGAGATCGCTGGTGGACGCGCCGCCGGCAGAGCGGCGTAACGCCTGCAAATCCTCTTGGATTTTGGCGATGTCCTTTTGCATTTGCTGCTGTTTGAACTGCAGGTCTTCCACATCGGCGCGCAAATGGCTCAGTTTCTCATCCAAGATACTCAGGCTCTCGGTGACAGTTTGCTGGGCTCTGGAGACGGTTGAAGCGGCTGTCAAAATCGCAAAAGCGAGGAAAATGTCTGGGAGAATTCTCAATTTCATACGGCCAGTTTAGAAAGGGGCTTCAGCGGATGCAAGCTTGCTGTCGCATTTGGAGAAACGTTATGGGGCCGAGCGACGCACCCCGAAGGCATGTGAGCCTCGCGATTTGATAGACCGCGCCGTCGAAGTCTGCAAATACCGGAGAGAACCCATCCGATTAACGCAGGACGTACTGGATTTGGCTTGGGATGGGTATTTCGGCGCGTCTGCAAGTGGCTAAGTGCCCCGTTTCATAAATCCGCTCACGTATTCCGCGACTGACCTTTACCCGCCTCAGGCGGGCAAGCCCCGTCCGCGCCCGCACACGACAGTCCGCCAGTTGGCGGACGGCCACCCCTCCGTGGGAGGGGATACCGATACCGTCCGATTCCCCTCCTTGGAGGGGATAGGGGTGGGTGTCGTTTCGTTGGCGTATTTGTGAAAAGTTGGGCTAAGCATTGGCAGAATTGACAGACGCGACTTAACCTGCTATATACGGGACACAAATGAACGACAAAGGCCAACATAGCACAGCAGGTCAGGCTTGGTTCTGGTTTTATTTTAGCCACGATCTGCGGGCGCTGTGTTGACGCCACGGAAGCACACGTCAAACCGTCCCGCAGACGCGGGGCGGTTTTTTTATTGCCCGTGACCGTCCCGCCGAGGCGGGGACAAAGGAGCGAACGATGATCGTCATAATGAAAACAGGAAGGACGGAGCAGGAGATTCAACAGGTGGTGGATGCAGTAAAACAATTCGGTTACGAGCCTAAACTGATCCGCGGCGTCGAGCGCACTGTCGTTGCCTGCGTCGGCGACGAGCGCAACCATCACACGCTGGAATCTCTTATCGTGTTGCCACAGGTCGAAAGCGTGATGCCGGTCCAGAAGCGGTACAAGCTGGTCAGTCGCGAATATCAGCCTCAGGACAGCATTCTCGACGTCTGCGGCCTCAAGATCGGCGGTGACACCTTTCACGTCATCGCCGGGCCGTGTTCGGTCGAAACCCAAGAGCAGACTTTGGAAACCGCGAAAGCGGTGAAGTCATACGGCGGCACACTGTTTCGCGGCGGCGCATTCAAACCACGCACCTCGCCGTACGACTTCCAGGGTCTGGGCCGCGAAGGACTGGAAATGTTGAGGCAGGCCCGCGCCGCCACCGGGCTACCTATTGTCACCGAAGTCATGTCTCCGCAGGATGTGGACATGGTGGCCGAGGTTGCCGACGTGCTGCAGATCGGCGCGCGCAACGCGCAGAACGTTCCGCTGCTCGCCGCCGCCGCCGCTTCAGGCAAAACGATCCTCCTCAAGCGCGGCATGTCGAGCTTCATCGACGAGTGGCTGCTCGCCGCTGAATACATCTGCGTGCAGGGTAACAGCAAGGTCATCCTCTGCGAACGCGGCATCCGCACCTTCGAGCACGCCTGCCGCAACACGCTCGACATCAGCGCCGTCGCCGTGGCGAAAAAAGAAACGCACCTGCCCGTGTTCGTTGATCCGAGTCACGCGGCGGGCCGCTACGACATGGTCATTCCGCTGGCCCGCGCCGCCGTCGCTGCAGGTGCGGACGGATTGCTTGTTGAAGTGCATCCCAACCCCGCCGTGGCGCTGAGCGACGGCGGCCAACAGCTCAAACCAAAGCAGTTCGGCCAGCTAATGTCGGAAATCCGTCCCTTGGTGGAAGTGATGGGTAAACAACTCGGCGGAGCGTAACGGTGCCGTGGAGCGACGGGTGAAGGTGCAAGTCACCTGGGTGAATCACGCCGGCGAGAGGCGCCACCAGCGCCCCCGTCCAGATCATCGTGCCGTAGCCGGGCGGTTACTGTAGCGGCGGTCTACGACCGCCGAAGGGAGAGGCTAGCGAAGCTAGTAGACCGGGGCGTGTCATCAGCATGATTGTGTCAGGTGGTGCTTCCGTGGGGGGCGCAACGTAGAGGTAGCGCCGATTCCACACTAACCCTGAAGCAACAGGGCGCCGATCCGTTGCCCTCACACACGTGACACGCGCCAGAGGAGCCAGAGGCCGAGCATCTCGAAGCCGAAGCTTGGGAGCCACATGATCGCTTCGGGGTAGAGGTACGGGCGGTTGCGCAGCACGTTGGCCAGCACCATCGTGAAGTAGTAAATCAGCGCCAGACCGAGGCTGATCGCAATGCCGATCGAGGTCTCGCGGCGGCTCGTCTTCACGCCCAGCGGGATGCCGATCAGCGTAAACGCGATACACGCGACCGCCATCGCCACGCGTTGGTGCGCTTCCATCAATGCGGCGGCAGGATAGATTCCTTGGCCGCGTAGACTTTCGATCTGCTCGATCAGTTCCGAGAACAATAAATCGGACAATCGCCGCGACGTCCTCGCTTGTCGGAACGCGTTCCCCAAATCCAGTTCGACCGGATAACGCAGCGCCGTGGTGCCGGGGCGGATTTTACGGATGTTGGTCGGATCGCTGGGATCGCGCAGGTCGCCGCGCACGTTGTACAAGTCCAGCAAGAGCTTCTTCTCCTGCGGTTCACCTTTCACCAGCCCTTTTTGCGCACGCAGGCTGGAGACGACGTTGTCGTTGGTGTCCAACGCGTACAACGTCACGTCCTCGATGATGTTCTGTTTCTTGCGTCCCACGTAGATCACGTAGCCGGGAAAATCCTTGATGTAGGTGCCTTCCTCGATGATCGCCATCGGTTGCTTCGTGCCCATCTCCAAAAACAGGGTGCGAAACCTGAACCGACACTCCGGCGCGAGCGTCGTGTTCATGTAGAAGCAAATTGCGCCCACCAGCGCGGAAAGCAGGATGACGGGCTCAGCAACGCGTCCCAAGCCGATCCCGCTGGCGCGCATTGCGGTGATTTCGTTGTCGGCGCTCATCCGGCCAAACACGAGCAGCGCCGTCGTCAGCATCGCCATCGGCAGCGAAAAACTCAGCACGGTCGGCAGCAGCAGCAACAAGAACCACCCGACAATCCCCGGTCCCACCTGCCGATTGATCAGCAACTCGCTGAGTTCCTTCAGCACCCGCGCCAGCAGCAGCACGAAGGTGAACACGCAAATGCTGAAAAACAGGGTGATGACCGTCTGGCGTGTGATATACTTCGGCAGAATTTTCATCGACAGTGCGTACGACTAACAATATTCCCGCCAAAACGCCACGCAAAAGCTCGCTCAGTCGTTTCGCCGAGGCGCTTGCCAAATCCTGCCGTAAGCACCTGCTCCGCGAAAAATGGCTGCTGACCCCCTCGTACCGGGTCGGTCGGCAATGGTTGGATGTCGTCGCGCGCAGCGGCCAACCTGTTGTCAATGTCCGTCTCAAAACGCTCCCGGCGCTCGCGCTCGAACTCGCCGGGCCGTCGCTGGCGCGCGACGGTCTGCAACCACTCTCGCCGCTCGGTCGACTCGTCGTGGTAGGTCGGTTGCTGCGGCAACAGGGCGAGCGCCATTCGACCGAGAGTTACCTCGGATCGCTGCCCGCCAGCCTTGCTTTTGTCCAACAAATGGCCGCCACGCTGCGCGACCTGCGGTTGGCCGGTCTGGGGCCGGATGATCTTGAGCGCGGCCAATACGAAGCCACGCAGAAGGGGCGCGAACTCATCGGCTTGCTCCGCGCCTATCAGGACGCCTTGCGGCAGCGCCGACTCGCGGACGAAGCCGACGTGTTACGCCGCGCCGCAGCGGGCGACTTCAACGTTGACGCTCTGGTGCTGGTGCCGGAAGACCTTGAATTGGCGGCACTGGAACGTGCGCTGCTCGGCGCGATTCCCCGCCAACAGCGGATCGACTTGCCGGTTGACCCGCCATCGGATCGTCGCGCGGACGAGGTGTTCCGCGCTGTCGGCGAGATCAACGAGGTGCGCGAGGTTTTGCGTCGTTGCCTTGCCAACCGCTGGCCGTTCGATCAGGTCGAACTGCTCTCCACGGATCCCGACCTTTACGGCGGTCTCGTGTACGAAGTGACCGCCGCGTTGCGTCGCGAAGACGCGGTCACGTTTGCAGACGGCATCCCTGTGCGCTACACGCGACCGGCGCGCGCGCTGAATGCGTGGCTTGCGTGGCGCCGGGCCGAATTCCCGCAGTCGTCGCTGGTGGCGATGGTGCAGGACGGATTGCTCGCTCTACCGGAGAATCTGTCGCCAGCACGCTTGGCCGGTGTCCTGCGCAGTGTGCCGATCAGTTTTGGACGCGAGCGTTATCTGTCCAAGCTGGACGAGTTCATGGGCGGTCTCGTGCGGCAGCTCACCGACGCAGATGCGGAGTATCGCCCATGCGTGGAGCGTCGTCTCGAAACCGCGCGGGCGCTGCGTCCCCTGGTCGAACGTTTGTTGCAGACCACGTGCGACTCCTTGCTGTCTTCCGCCGCCGCTTTCCTGCGCGACCATGCGCATTGCGCAACAGAATTGGACAACAATGCCCGGCAGGTGCTTCTCGAACGAATCGAGGAAATGACGGCGTTGCTGGAAGCGGACGGCACTGCCTCGCTGAACGAGGCGGAGTGGCTGGAGATGCTGCTGAGCGAATCGCGCGTGCTCGGTCTTGGCCCGCGTCCCGGTTGCCTGCATGTAGCAAGCGTCTGGTCGGGCGGCCATTCAGGAAGACCCCACACGTTCATCGTGAGCCTGGACAGCGGGCGTTTTCCTCCGCCGGGCGGGCAAGACCCCGTGTTGCTGGACGGAGAACGCCAGTCGCTTTCCGAGCATCTCGCCACTTCCGGCCAGCGACGCGAGCAGGTTGTGCAACAGTTCGCGCGATTGCTCGCGCGTTTGCGTGGAAGCGTCACACTTAGTTATTCCGGCCGCAACCTGGCTGACGACGCCGAAACGTTCCCCAGCAGCGCCATCCTCAAACAACTCGCCTATGAAAATGAGCTGCCTCCTGCCTGCGCGTTCGCGCCGACACGTGCCGATGGCAGCCTGAATGAAACCGAGTGGTGGCTTTGGCGTTTGTGCGCTGCCGCGCCGGTCCGCGAGCCGGTGACGCTGGTGGGCGAATGTTTCCCGCGGCTGGGCCGTGGATTGTCCGCGGCGCAGCAACGCGCCAGCGAGGCGTTCACCGCGTACGACGGGTTCGTGCCGGAGGCCGGGCCGGACCTCGACCCGGCACGCTCGCCCGACCGCCTGTTCTCGCCGCGTCGGCTGGAAACGCTCGGCGCGTGTCCGCTTCGGTACTTTTACCAATACGCCCTGGGCTTGGAGTTGCCGGACGAGTTGGAGCTTGATTCGCATCGCTGGCTGCAGCCGGCGGAGTTCGGCCAGTTCCTACACGAGGTGTTTCACCGGTTCCTGCGCGATGGCGGGCGGTTGGCCGACATCTTGCGGGAACGCATTGAGCATTACCGGGAAAAGTTCCCGCCGCCGAACGAGGGCGTATTCCGTCGTGATTGTCGGCGGCTCGAACGCACCGGGTGCATCTTTCTGGCGGAGGAGGAGGAACTGCGGCAAACATGCCGGCCGATCGAGTTCGAGAAAGAAATCAGCGGCGTGCCGGTACGCTTGCCGGACGGCGCGACCATCCACGTGCGCGGACGGATCGACCGCGTGGACGAGATGGCCGGCAGGCTCGCGTTATGGGACTACAAGACCGGCAACCCATCGCGCTTCGCCAAGACTTCTAAGGATCCGTTTGCGCAAGGCCGCATTCTGCAACATGCGCTCTACATTGCGCTGGCGGAGGCGCACTACGATCGGCCGGTCGCGCAGTTCGGCTATTTCTTCCCGACGGAAAAAGGTCGCGGCGAACGAATCATATTCACACCGGCGAAACTGTCCGACGCGCCGAACGTGCTCGCGCGGCTGCGGGAACTGATCGCCCGCGGCGCGTTCCCGGCCACGAACCAGCCGGACGACTGCGAGTATTGCGATTACCGGCCGATCTGCCGCGACATCGAGGCTGTCACCGCCCAGAGCGCCGGCAAGCTGGCGTCGCCGGTCAACAACGTCTTGCAGCCGTTCCGTGAGTTGCGGCCCCAATGAACGCACCGGATCACGCACAGCGCCGTCTGATCGTCGAGCGGCTCGATGCGACCATGATCGTCGAAGCCGCCGCCGGCACCGGCAAGACGCGTTCGATGACCGATCGCATGGTGGCGCTGCTGGCCGGCGGCAAGTGCCGCATCGAAACGCTGGTCGCCGTCACCTTCACGCGCAAGGCCGCCGCCGAGTTACAGAACCGTTTTCAATTCGCTCTCGAAGACGCAGCGCGCCACGCAAGCGGCAAACCTGCCGAACGTCTGCGCCACGCCCGCAACCATGTCGAACTGTGTTTCATCGGCACGGTACACTCGTTCTGCGCGCGGCTGTTGCGCGAGCGTCCCGTGGAAGCGGGCGTTGACCCATCCTTCGAGGAACTTGATGAGGAGCGCGACGCGCGGCTGCGGGAACAGGCGTGGGATACGTTCGGCAACGAGTTGTTTGCAGCCGATGATCCCGTGTTGGATGAGCTCGAGGAACTTGGGTTGACGCTGGCCGAGTTGCGCGAGGCCTTCCTGCAATTCGGCGATTACCCGGACGTGGACGAGTGGCCCGCGCCCGCCGTGCCCGCGCCGGCGCTGAAGCCGGCCATGCAGGCGTTGCGCGAGTACACGGCGCACATGGCGCGCGTGCTGCCGACCTTGCCGGCGGATGGAGGCACGGATGAGTTGATCGGACTGTTTCGGCGGGTGTTGCGCATGATGCGGTCGCGCGACCTCGATCGCCACGCCGACGTGGCGGAAGTATTCGAGCAGTTCAAGCCTGAGCGGAAATGCACGCAAAAGAATTGGCCGGGCGGCAAAGAGCAGGCGTTGCGCGAACACGAACGGTGGAATCGGTTTGCCACGGAAGTGGCCGCGCCGTTTGTCGCCGCGTGGCGCGCGCACCGGTATCCGACCGTGTTGCGCCTGCTGGAGCGGGCGCGCGCGGTCTATGAGCGGCAACGCCAGGCTGCGCACGGGTTGAACTTTCAGGATTTGCTGATGCGCGCCGCCGCGTTGTTGCGCGACCGGCCGGAAATCCGCCGGTATTTCCGCCGGCGGTTTACCCACGTGTTGGTGGACGAGTTTCAGGACACCGACCCGGTGCAAGCCGATGTGCTGTTGCTGCTCACAGCCGACGACCCGCGCGAGCGGGATTGGCTCAGATGCCGGCCCGTGCCGGGCGCGTTGTTTGTCGTCGGCGACCCGAAACAATCCATCTACCGGTTCCGCCGTGCCGACACCGTGACCTACAATACCGTCAAAGAAATCATCACCAGCACCGGCGGCTTGTGCGTCACGCTCACGGCCAACTTCCGCTCCGCCGCCCCGGTGGTGGACTGGGTGAACGCGGCATTTCAGTCGGGAGAGTTCTTCCCGGCGACGGCGAATGATTTCTCGCCGTCGTACTCGCCGTTCTTGGTGGGACGGACGGAGGACGCCACGGCACCCGGGGTCTTCCGGATTGCCATCCCGGGCAACCTGAGCAATCAGGACGAGATCGCGGCGTACGAAGCCGACTTGCTCGCGCGGGCAATCCGCCACGCGGTCGACGGCGATGCGCGCGCGCCCGGCGACTTCCTCATTGTGACGCGCCAGAAGAAACGGCTCAGCGTGTACGCCGCCGCGCTGCAACGGCTCGGCATTCCGCACGAAGTGACCGGGGGCAGTTCGCTTAATGAAGTACGCGAACTCAGTCTGCTAAACACGGCGCTGCGCGCCGCGCTCGAACCCGACAACACGGTCGCTTTGGTGGCCGCCTTGCGCAGCGAGTTGTTCGGGTTCAGCGACCAACAGTTGCATGCGTTCCGGCGCGCGGGTGGCCGGTTCGACTTCCGTGGCACGACGCCGGAAACGCCTGCGGCTGAGTTGTTCCGCGACGCGTTTGCCTGCCTGTCCCGGTACGCCGACTGGCTGGCCAATCTCGCGCCGATCATCGCCATCGAACGCATCACCGCGGATCTCGGTCTCGCGCCGCTCGCTGCCGCTGCGCCCGGCGGCGATGTGCAGGCCGGCAGCCTCGGCAAAGCCATCGAGTTACTCCGGGCTGCGCAGGCGGATTTGCCGACTGCCGCGGATTTTGTGGCGCAATTGGGCCGGTTGATCGAGCAAGCCGAGCAATACGACGGCGCGCCCGCCACCGCGCCCATGCCATCGGTTGTCCGGGTGATGAACCTTCACAAGGTCAAAGGACTCCAGGCGCCCGTCGTGTTTCTGGCCGATCCGTCCGGCGCGTCGGAGCATGACGTCAGGTTGCACGTGGATCGCCGTCAGGACCGCGTCACCGGCTACCTCGCGTTGTCCGGCGAACGCAACATCTGGGGACAAGCTTCGCTGTTGGCGCATCCGCCGGACTGGGAATTGCTGGCGTCGCGGGAACAGCAGTTTCAAGCCGCCGAGAATCACCGGCTGCTCTATGTCGCCGCCACGCGCGCGCGCGACCGACTCATCGTGACATTGCGCGGCAAGCGCGCCGATTCCAACCCGTGGCAGCCGTTGGCCGGGCAACTGGCCGACGCACCGGAGTTGCCGGACCCCGGCCCGCAACAACCGCCGGGCGTCGAGACGGAGACCGTAACGCAAGCCGATGTAGATGCTGCGCTCGATCAGATTCGCGCCCGCTGGCAAACCGTGCTGGCGCCTACTTACAGCGCCCGCGCCGCCAAGCAAATCAGTTTTCCCAGCGCGCCGCTGGCCACGCGCGACGAAGCGAGCGGCATACGTTGGGGCGGTGTGATCCATGCGTTGCTGCAATCGGCAATGAGCGCGCCAAAAACCGATTGGCATGCGCTCGCCACGGCGTTGCTTCAAGCTGCGGATCTGGATGTCACGCTGGTCGAGGAAGCCGTGGAAACCGTTCGGCATGTCATGGAGTCAACGCTCTGGCAGCGCGCCTCCAGCAGCCGGCAACGCTCCACCGAATTGCCGTTCGTCGTGCTTGACGCCGGCGACGGCGCGTTGGTGCGCGGCGTGATTGACCTAGCATTTGAAGAATCGGATGGTTGGGTCATTGTGGATTACAAGACCGACCGCGCTACGGGACAGCAACTGGAGAAGCTCGCGGGGACCTACCGTCCGCAAGTGACCGTCTATCGCACAGCATGGGCGCAAATCTTGCAGCAGCCTGTGAAAGAAGTTGGGCTGTATTTCACGCATGCGAACCGGTACGTGACTGTGACACCATGATCAAAGTGGATTTGCACTTGCACTCGGGAGAAGACCCGGAGGATGGACTGAAGTATCCGGCAACGGCGTTGATTGACAAGGCGGTCGAACTGGGCTTCAGCGCAATCGCCATCACGCTTCACGGCAAGGTGCTGGAGGACGAGCGCGTGTTCGAATACGCACAGCGTAATGGGCTGCTGCTCATCCGGGCGGTCGAGTGGAACATCCTGGGCCGCGACGTACTGTTGTACAACATCACGCAGCGCGAGGCGGAGAAGCTACAGACATTCGAAGACCTGCGTGCCCACAAGCGTGAGCGCGGCGAAGATCTCCTGGTCATCGCGCCGCACCCGTTTTACCCGATGGGCCACAGCCTCGGACGCGAGTTTGAGCGTAACATCGACCTGTTCGACGCGGTCGAGTACGCGCAAATCCATCTCCCGTGGTTCGACGCGTTTAACCAGCGCGCGGTGCGCATCGCGCAGAAGCACGGCAAGCCGATCATCGCAAATTCGGACTCGCACAATGTCTGGATGTTTGGCCGGCACTACACCGTCGTCGATGCCGAGCCGACGATGCCTTCGATCTTTCGTGCCATTCGAGAGGGACGCGTCGAACGGCACAGTCCCCACGTCTCGATCTGGAACTGCCTGCGCATGTTCGTGTTCGATCCGTTGCTAGAGCGTCAGCCCGGTCGCGTGATGGACAGTTTTCCCAGCGCTCAGCCGGCGAAATAAACCGCGATTCGCTTCGGGCCATGCGCGCCCATCACGAGGATCTTCTCGATATCGGCGGTGCGGCTCGGCCCAGTGATTAGGCAAACTGAACTCGGCCAGTGTCGATCGTAACGTTTTCGGATCAGCACGAACGCTGCCGCGAGATCGGGCATGAGTTGATCGCGCCGCGCGATCACCAGATGCACCGGCGGCAGTGCCGACCACGCGCGCGCCCCCGCCGAGCGCGTGCTTATAAAAATCGATCCCGTCTGCGCCACCAGACAATCGCAGCCGGTGACGCCGATGTCCGCCTCGCGCACACTGGCGTTTCCATCGCCCACCGCCAAACGGACCAACTCGCTGCCGTCGGTGGCGACGCGCTCGAATGGTTTCAAGAACTCAGGGAGTTTGTCTGCGCCGTCAATAAGTTCGCCGCGCAGTGCGACGAACTCTTCGCGGAACCGCGTCTCGTGATCACCGGCGGGCGGCCAGATCGGCGTCTCGGTCGGCGCGGGCGGGCGTGGGGCCTCCGTGCGCAACGCTACGCGTATGCGGTTGAGGATATTGGAGCGCGCAGGATTCACCGCTTCTCCTCTTTGTCATGCTGAGCGCAGCGAAACACCTCTAAATCGCTGGCATTATGAGGCCATTCTCCCACGACTGCGGGATCAGGGTGACAACGCTCGTGGTGCTGCCACCATTCCCGGAAACTTTCCGCTGGCGGTTCGGGCAACTCGCGGCCACGCGTCCATGGTTTCGCCAGCGACGCGGCCCAACCGAGTCGCATGGCGAGGCGCGCGAGTTTGCCAGCCACGACGTACCGCTTTTCCGATTGCATCGCCCAAAGCCACGCCTGAAACGCGAACCGTTGGAGCGGATTGTCGAACTTGTGCTGCACGGCGTTGCGACGGTTGTGCAGCAGGTGATGGTGAATATCAATGCGTACGGGGCAGACGTCGGAGCACGCCCCGCATAGCGAACTGGCATAGGGCAGATGAGACCAGTCTCGCGCATCGCGCAAATGCGGTGTGATAACCGAGCCGATCGGCCCTTGGTACGTCGTGCCGTAGGCGTGGCCACCGATGTTCCTGTAAACCGGACATGCGTTGAGGCACGCGCCGCAGCGGATGCAGTACAGCGCATCGCGTTGCTCGGCGTCGGCCAGCAGGTGCGTGCGACCATTGTCGAGAAGGACGACGTGAAATTCTTCCGGGCCGTCCATCTCGCCGTCGCGTCGCGGGCCGCCGATGAGAGTGTTATAAACCGTGACGGCCTGCCCGTTGCCGGCTGTGGCGAGGACAGGCCACATCAAGGCGAGATCTTCAAGTCGCGGGATAAGTTTTTCAATACCGGTCACGGCGACGTGGATGCGCGGCAGCGACACGCTTAGCCGTCCGTTGCCTTCGTTGGTGCTCAATGCCACCATGCCCGTGTCAGCCACCAGGAAATTCGCGCCCGTGACGCCCATGTCGGCGGTGAGAAATTCATGGCGGAGCTGCGCGCGCGCGACACCCGCCAGCTCCTCCGCGGTCGCCGTCAGCGGCGAGCCGAATTTTTCCTGGAACACCGCGGCGACATCCGCTCTCGTCAGATGCATGATCGGCGTGACGATGTGGTACGGCGGTTCGCCACGCAGTTGGCAGATGAATTCGCCGAGGTCGGTCTCGATCGACTTGATGCCCGCTGCGGCCAGCGCCGCGTTGAGATGGATTTCCTCGGTCACCATGGACTTCGCCTTGACGACTTTGCGCGCGCCCCGACGCCGCGCCAGTTCCACGATGTACCGGCGCGCATCCTCCGCCGTCTCGGCCCAGAACACGCGGCCGCCATTTTCAATCACCTTGCGCTCGAACTGTTCGAGGTAACGGTCGAGATGGTTGATCGTTTCCCATTTGATTTGTGCCGCGTGCGCGCGCGCGTTCTGCCAATCGGCGAACCGCGTCTTGCCCAGCGCGACGGCGGCATGGTAGGTGCCGATGGTCTTCTGAATGACGGCGCGGTGATGCAGGTCAACTGCTTTGACCGCTGCGGCGCGCTTGAATTGGATGGCTGAAGAAGTCATGGCGCACACCAATTCACCCCCTCACCTTGATCCTCTCCCCCGACGAGCGGGGGCGAGGAGAATCCCCTCGCCCTTGCTGTGCAAGGGAGAGGGTCAGGGTGAGGGTTTTTGAAATCAATCCTCTTCATCTCGCCGCCAGGACCTCCGCCAAATGAATGGTTTTAATGGGCAATCTTTGGCGACGGAGGTAACCATCAATTTGCATCAGGCAACTCGAATCGCCTGAGACAACGTACTCTGCGCCAGTTTGCTTGATGGAGGTACACTTCACCTCGTCCATCGCGTAAGAAATCATCGGGAACTTCACCGAAAACGTGCCGCCGAAGCCGCAGCATGTTTCGGTTTCGCTCATCTCCACCAGTTCAAGTTCTTTGACGTTTCGGAGCAGTTCGCGCGGCTCGTCCTTCAGTCGCAGTTCGCGCAAGGCGTGACAGGCGTCGTGATACGTCACCTTGGCGGGAAATTTCGCGCCCACGTCGGTGACGCCGAGCTTGCGCACGAGGAACTCGGAAAACTCGAACGTGTTCGACACGCAGGCAGGGACGCCTGCGCCACCAACGGAACCTGCCAGCAGTTCCGGGTAGAAATTCCTGACCATTGCCGTGCACGAGCCTGACGGGCTGACGATCGCGTCCGCATCGGCGAAAATCTCGCAATAACGCTTGGCCAGTTCGCGTGCTTCGTCCCAGTAACCCGTGTTGAACGCCGGCTGGCCGCAACAGGTTTGCTCCTGAGGATAGTACACGTCCACGTTCAGTCGCCGCAACACCGTGACCATTGCGATCCCGACCTGCGGGAAAAGCTGATCAACAAAGCAGGGGATGAAGAGCGCAACGCGCATGGAAGCCAAACCTACGAACTTGCGCGTCGGCAAACAAGTGCAAAGCCTCGCCCGCGAAGCTGTGGGTCACAGTCCCAGCTTGTCCTCGCGGGTGAAGAACGAAGCGATGAAGTGGAACATGACGAAGTATTCGAGGGCGAACGGAAGGAAACCAAGAAAACCGGCGACGGGCATCTCGAAGAATCTCCAATCTTGGCCGAGCGGGAAGATGTAGACCCATTTGGTGTAGGCCCACATATTCCAAAATTCCCAGAGCACGCCGCAAATCGCGCCGGCCGCGAAGAGTTGCAGGGTGCGCGACCAGTCGCCGCGCTCCCAGTCGCGGTAAATGCTCGGCAGCCCGCGGCGGTAGTTGAACGGTTCCAACATAAAAAACCAGCCCATCCACACGAACGCCTAGAGATAGCCGCGTGTCCTTTCTGGGGCAAACGGCGGCGCGATGCAGAACGCCGCGCCGAGGATCATCGAGAGGTTCAGAGAAAGTGAACTCCATCGAATCGAAGGCATGTGCGCTCTGGAAAACGCCTGATAGCTTTGCAGCAGCCGACACGTCAAAAACATGCCCGGCATGATCGTGGCGAAGGCAATCGCGTATCCGAGAAATCGCACGGCCAGATCTTCACTCAGATTCACGTACTGCCAGCCGGGCATCAGCCGATTGTACCCTTCGAACAAACACCAAAACGCGACCGACAAAATGCATTCCAACAGGAAAAGATCGCGCTCCGCCGTCAGCAGCGACGTTCCCTTGCGCCGATAAATCCACGCATCCACGGCGAGGATGTAGCCCCACCAACAAAGTGGCGTAGTCCACATCGTGACCCACCACCAGGGAAACCCCGCGAGCGCCCGGGTCTGGCCGCAAAACACCGCCGTCTCCATCAGCAACAGAATCGCCAGGCCGACAGTTCCGTACCGGGGATAACGGTGGGCAGGATTGCTCATGCGGATTCAGGGCCGACGGCTTTCTCGAAATCACGCGCAGTCAACCGACGCAACACGATATCCTTTGCCGTCCACGCCAGTGACAGCGTCAGGGAAAACGGAATCAGCACCACCAGAACGTACACGGGATGGAGGCGTGCCAGCAAAAACTGCACCGCTGCCAGAGGGTCGCTTCCGTGCCAGGTCGCGACAACCAGCGACTGCGCGAGGAGCACAAACGGAGCGAACAACACGAGGAAGGCGACGCCGCCAAAAAACAGCGCCTGCACGACCAAGGATGATCGCCCCATCAGCCTTGCGAGCGCGCCGACGGCCACACCCAACAGGCTCATGTGACAGATGAACGCGCCGATCCACGCCAGCGCGTGACAGAGCAGGTACAAATTGGTCGGCACACGTCGCCACATGCAAAAAAACGGAAACAGATATGCGACCAACATCGCCGCGATGAGCAGCCCATAAGTGCGGCTCTTCCAGTCGCGTGCCAAGTCCTTTGTCTGATAGAGTCGCCAGGATCCTGCCAACATCCCCAACGCCCCCGCGCCACCGATCACAATAGAATACAGCCGCAGCGTCGGCGCGCCGAGCGCTTCCGCCATGGTAGACAAGACGGCGAGCGACCCCCAGAAGATAAAATAGAACCCCTGCGCCAGCCGCGTCAGGTCACAAGGACGAAGATCATCCGCTGCCGCATCGACTGAGCCTGTCAGGACGTGCTGACCAGCAGATTCTGTCAACGTGGGTGCGGCCGCATCAATTGTGTCCGACATCGTCGTTGGAGAGTTTGCCCTGGAGGGTTTTCCACAATTCAAACTGCCGAACTTGTTTTCTCAACAACTCGACCAGTTTCTCCAGCCGCTGGTTGACGTCCAGCGTTTCGAGCATGATCTGTTTGTGATGGAAATTCTCCAGCAGCGTGTAGCTCACCAAGTCGGAGAGATAGTCGGGATTCTCCACCGCCAGCAGGGAGTTCAGCACCGACTTCGGCAGCTCCGCGCCGAGCCGGGCCCGCGCCCTGGCCAGTTTGGAGACTGCGGTCACGAGCGGTTCGCGAGCGGGCGCCGCTCCCGCCTCGTAACTGGCAAGTTCCTCGACGCGCGCCACCCGGTACGGATGCAGTTTGACGTACTCGCAAATACTCACACGCGCCAGACCTTCCAGAATCAGGTTCGCCGTGCCATCGGGCCGGCCGACGCAGGTGCGGATGACACCGACGGTGGCCACGGGATACGCAGGCGGGTTGCGACCCTTTTTTTCCCAGCCTTCGCGCAGCAACGCCACCGCGAAGACCCGATCGCCGCTCAAGCAGTCCGCCAGCATTTTCTTGTAGCGCGGCTCAAAAATGTAGAGCGGCAACAAGACGCGTGGAAACAAAATCGCATTCGCCAACTGCATTACGGCAACCTGATCAGGCAACTTCATACGCGCAGTATAACTGAGCGACGGCTTGGAAGCAATGGCAGCGTGGCGGGCGGGGAGTGAAGCGTGAAGCGGGGAGTGATCAGGAGATGGTGGTGTGGGCGAAATACTCGCCCGGTTCTTCCCGAACGCCGTCAAGAGACGAACACCAACGGTCAGCGTCATCCATCATCGTGCGAAGCTGGCGACAGATGTGATCGTAGTGGCCGCGCAACGCAGCGTGAGGTTCTTATCCACGCTCCACTCTCTACGCTCCGCCCTCCACGTGTTTTTTCAGCGTCTGGTACAACTCGTCCAGCGCCTGCGGCACCACATGCGTGTCGGCCAGCACCGGCATGTAATTCGTGTCACCCTCCCAGCGCGGCACGATGTGAATGTGCACGTGATCCAGTACGCCAGCGCCGGCCACCCGACCGAGATTGATGCCGATGTTGAATCCGTGCGGCTTGATCGCGCGTGTCAACAGTTGCTTGCAGCGGCGCGTCAACGCCATCAAGTCCGCCAGTTCCTGCTCGGTGAGATCGTCAAGGTCGCCCGTGTGTTTGTATGGCGCGACCATCAAATGACCGGCGTTGTACGGGTAAGTGTTCAGCAACGCGAAACAGGTGCGGTCGCGGATGAGGATGTAATTATTCGCGTCGTCAGCCTCCTGCGGCTTACGACAAAGAAAACAGCCGGCTTCCTTTGGTCCGAGAATGTACCGAATCCGCCATGGCGCCCAGAGATGTTCCATGAACCGCCGTTATAGAACCGCCCGCCTCGCAAGTCAACGCGCGTCCGCGACAAAGACCGGCGCGGCTTCGTCCCGGCCGGCCGATCTACATCAGCCGCCTGCGCGTTGCTCGTCAAGCGGGCTGATCCAAACTGTCGCGTCGCGCAGCCGCGCCCCGGTCAACTCCGGCGCGGTATGGCGTTCGGTCACCGGATCAGCAATTGCAGCCTCGGCGATGACCTGATCGTCGGCCAGCGCCAGCAACGGCAGAACCGTTCCCGATGACACCAGCCGTGGATGACGTTGAGATCGGTGACGCGGTGTTTGAAAAGCAGGCGGTCGATCTCGGGGATTTCGCACAAGAACTGGTTAGCTGTTTTACCTCGGTGGATCTCAACGGGCGGACTGTGGTGTGCGAGCCATCTTTGAGTGTGACGGCTTTGGGGTATTATTGGAGAGTGTCTTTCCAGTTCCATCGCCACCTCGCATGACAGCGAGGATAATCGCCGGTCGCGGGAAGATGAAGACGCGAAACCTGCCGACACGGGCCTGCTATGAATCGTGGGCTCGGACCAACAATTCTACCAGTTGCTCTGCTGCGCCGGGTGAACAGGTCGGCCTTGTTTCCGGTCGGGTCGTCCTCGGCGTCCGTCCTGTGGACACCACTTCAAGAATGGTTTGAGCAAGTACCATCGGTTTGGAGCAATCGACAATGGTGCCGCTCGCGCCGTAGTGGAAATGGGAAATCACGCGGCAACCGGCCGACTGGGCTTCGGCGATGGTCAGCCCGTAGCTTTCGTGGTGTGAAGGAGAGACAAACAAATCCGCGCGCTGAAGCAGCGCGGCCTTCTGCGGACCGGTCACGTGTCCGGGAAATTCCACCGGAATATGTCTGAGTTGTGCCGCCAGTGCCCGAAGCCTGCAAGCGTACCGCTGTCCTCTCATGTACGCGGGCGCTCCGCAAATAGACACGTGCAGCCGGTACTTTGGGTTGTCCAGATGACGGAGTGCTTGCAGCAATCGTTCGATGCCCTTCTCCGGTGACAAGCGGCTGAGCGTCAGGATGACGAATTCGTCGTCGGCAATCTCCGGCAATTGTGGGAGCCCCGACGGCTGTGTCGGGGCGACTGGAACCGTCACATCTCCCCACGGCACGACTACGATCTTCTGGGGAGGACACTCCGGATAACAGCGCAGGATGGTCTCGCGCATGGGCGCCGACGGAACGACGATCCGCGCGCTGTACTGTACACACTCGAACTGTTTCTGGAAAACCAGTTTCAAAACTTCGGGCAACATCGAAAACCGCTTGAACTTCGTCAGCTTCTCGGGAGGCACCAGGCCGCACAGGTAAAACTTCGCGAAGTATTCGACTACGTCCACGTGAAAGATCGTTACGATGCGGTAGCCCTGTTCGCCCAATAGGGCGAAATCGGGCCCTTCGCTGATGTCGTTGCTGAGGACGACGCAGTCGAGAGGGTTGCACTTCAGGATTTCGGTCGTGGTAGCCAACTCAAATGCGCGGCAGAATCGCCCGTACTCCGTTTCCCGCATTTGCGTGAGAGGTATGTCAAAGTTCAAGCCGAGAGATCTTGGACTCAGAACCGTGAGCGAAAAGGGTGCTCGCTTGCGCCACTCGCGAACCAAATAGTCCGCGACAGCCTTGCCTCCGCCGAGCGGTTCAGTATCCGGGAACTCAGCGTGTGCGGCGCTGTAGAGAACTTCGAAGTTCATAGCCGATGGCCGTCAGTTCCTGGCTGACTACTGCGCAACTTCTACCACGACCGGCACGGTGTGCCAATGCGGAATGCGAATGGCGCGAGGTCGTCCCGGAACTCGGATTGCCACCAGAAAGGGCTGTGAAGGTTTGCCTCGTGCCACGGGGCCAGTGAGGGGACTTTTTGTCTTGATCGGAACCTTTAACGGGCGGCCCCTTTCTCTGCTCTCTGCGTTCCATTTCTTTCAATTCATTCCAATCCTACGCGCTTCGCTCCATAGTCATCTCACCGTGAACTCATAAATGTTCACGCTGATCGGAGCTATTGTTGCCGTGTTCGGCACAGCATCCACCTGGTGTTCCTCAATCTCGACCTGCGGCTTTTGTCCAACTACAATCGTGGCATTTATGTTGGTCGGCGCCATGCGCCAGAGCCGTCCTTTACCAGTAAGCTCGCCGCCTTTAATGGAAAGGTCGAGGCGTTGCTCAGAGTCGGTCGGATTCACCACTGCAACCGTGAGCGTCTTGCGGTCGTTGCTCAACGCTGCGGCAACGTCGAGCGGAAAAGTATCGCTGCCCGCGTTGACTTTTGGCTGATCGCCGCCCACCGGATATTTGGGCGGCGGCGGCGGTGAATTGCCGGTCACTTCCACCGGCAACGTTCCAAAGTGATCGCGATAAAGTTTGAAAACCAAACCGACAGGATTCAGCACGGCTTCGGCGCGATTGGCGCTCAGACAGGAGGTTGCGAAGGTAAAGGCCGCCATCTGGAAAACTTCCGAGTGACGGAACATTTCGTGAAACACCCACGCATAACTCGGCACCGGCCTGTATGAATTCGGCGGCATCCCGCGGCCATAAGACCATTCGTCGAGGTTGATGGGTATGCGCTTCTCTTTGAGCGCCGGAATACGGTTCAAATACTCTTCGTAGTGCTCGTATTTTGCCCGGACGCGATTGGCGGGACGACGCGCCCATTCCACCAGAGAGTCTTCCGTGTTCACGTATGCGCCGCGTTCGATATCGAAATGCTGGTTGTTATTGCAGTAGCAGTGCTCGCTGATCAGATCCATGTTATCCAGACATTTGGCGAGCATCCCTCCAGTCCAATCTCCCGGCGAACCGTACTCGGTCAGAACTTTGCCGGTGATTCGTTTGTTTTGCAGCGTGACCGTCATTTCGTCAGGCATTGCTCCTGAGCCAATCAGCTTGATCGTCGGATCAACCTGCCGCATGGCCCTGGCAAAAAGATTGTGTTTGATCTCATACTGTTGCAGCGGCATGACGCCGAGTTGCCAATCGCCGTACATCTCGTTGCCGATTCCCCACCATTTGATGCGGTAAGGTTGCGGATGTCCATTGGCCGCGCGAAGCTTGCCCATCGGCGTGGTCGGCGCGCCGTTCGCATACTCGACGAGTTGCGCGGCGGACCAAGCGTCGCCGAAACCGGCGTTGACCGTGATGTAAGGCTCGACATCCAGCAGACTGCAAAGAATCATGAATTCATCAATGCCGACATCATTCGCCTGAACGGCGTTCCATGCATAATCCATCGTCGGCGGACGTTTGTCGCGCTCGCCGATGGCGTTGCGCCATTCGTGACCCGAAACGAAGTTTCCGCCGGGAAAACGATAAACGCCTGAATGCAATTGCTTGAGCAACGCGGTGACTTCGCGGCGAAAACCTTGAACGTTGTCCGCCGGCATCAGCGAAACAGCGCCGATGTGAAACGCACCTTTCCCTGTTCCTGCGATTTCCAATCGCGCGTTGTCGCTGTCTTCTTTCGCTGTGAAGGCCAGAGGAAATTTTTCATACGCAGCGCCGGGTTTTTTCAGGGCAATCGTTTGACGAGAACTCGCGTTTGTTCCCCAAACCAGACTGACAACGACATTCGCGCCGTGATCAGACGCGAGCATCACGTGTCCCACATATTTCCTGCCTTTGCGAACAGCCAATCCCGTCTGCTGAATCCCTCGCGAGGCGCTTTCATCCAGTTTGACCAACGGTGTGTGGTCGCCGACGTAAGGATGGCTGGTGTCCATCGTCACAAACTCGTCCGGGCCGATGGGAGTCCAGCGTCTCAATTGCCCACGCCGTCCCGACACGGCGTTGGTTGTTTGCATCTGAGAGACGACTGGATGGTAGAATTTTCTGTCGTCCAGCATTTCGGCCCAAATGCCATTGTTGATTATGCCCCCGAGATGTTCGATGAACTGGCCGTACACGTACTTCGTGATCGGCGCGCGAGTTTTGCCGACGTCAATCGTGACGGTGATGGGTTGAGTTTGCGCGTCTGCGCTTGTGGCGATGGCAAAGAGAGTCAGACCGATTCCGAGTCTGGAAATGTCTTTAAGCATGACAAGCTCCTTTCTGCATTTTGCGAAACTGTTTCATCAACTCTAGTTGAGTTTCGCGCTCAACTCTTTGAACAGCGCGAGCCGCGCCCAAGCAGCCATATCAACGACGAAGGTAGCCTACGGAGGCCGCGCCAGCGGACTCCGTTAGGCTCACCGTATTGTTCGGCTGCTTCATCGAATCCCACCATATACCGACTCATTTCGTTTGCCTTCCGGGATTTCGATAGGTTTATTCATACCCGCCATGCTGACGGAGCAATTCTGCGATGTCTTTATGACCCGTCCTAATTGCTAACCCCAAGGGTGTTTCGCCACTTCGGAGCTTGGCATTGCTATCGGCTTTGTGAATCAATAGCAATTCAACCACATCCTTGTTCGCGCTCATGCTAACCGCAGAATGCAAAGGCGTCCAACCATTAACTTCCGAAGCATTGACGTCAGCTTTGTTATCCAACAGTAATTTCACTATGTCCTTAAGACCCTTACACGCTGCTTCAAACAAAGGCGTGCGCCCTTCTTTGGTCTTCGTATTGACGTCCGCATGGTTATTCAACAGCAATTCAACGATGTCTTGATCGCCTTTTCTCGCCGCGATGAACAGAGGCGTCTCGTCACGTTTGTTTTTGACATTGATATCAGCTTTGTGGTTCAGCAGTAATTCCGCTATTTCCCTGCGGCTTTTATATGCCTTTGCGAGGGCGGTCTTATCACCATAAACATAGTTAGCTAAGAATCTTTTGTCTGGTAATGCCACATAATGCAAAGGCGTACCACCATCATCATCTTTGCTGAAAACTAGATCAGGATTGGCTTTGAGTAGCGCCTTAACCTTTTCCAAGTCGCCTTTCCCCACCGCCTCGTGAATCTCGCCGCAGAAGGCGAAGCCACAGCAAACCAGCGCGACCAATAGGATAATTGGTAACCTCAATAGTCGCATTTTCGTTTGCCCTCCACGATTTCAATCGCTTCGCTTAACCGCCGAATGACAGAGATATGCGGCCTCCGTCTGAGTCCCAGCCAGACCGTAAGCCAGAGGAGCCGTGCAAGTGAGGACTCACCCTGTGTTGGCCATAGTCCGCATCATCGACTTGTTAGGACATCATATGCCTCATACACTTAGGGAATATGTACTACTGTTCTGCATGGCCTGCGAAATTGCCGCGATCTGCATTTGCCTGCGTATCATTATAGAGTACTACGGTGTATGCAAGGAGAGCCGCAGATATGATCGTGAGCGCCAAAGTAAGACCAATAAGCCACTTGGTAAGCCGCTCGGCATCATCACCCAAGGTGACAAGCAACTCGGATATATCATTCAGGTGAGACGGGAGCACCGAGGCGCTATATCCGTCCTTCTTCATGCGATCAAGAATTACATGCGCTTTCTTGCTCATAATCGTCCAGTCCTAACAGTATTATTCGGCCTTACTCACGCGCGGTCGCCGTTCGGGAGAAAAGGCCGTCTTCACGGCGAGAGTGTGGATTTGCCGCCGCGCCCCGTCAATCGCAATCGCAACACGTTACGCAGCCAATGAGGACTCCTCGCAAGACTTGGCGACACGCGCTTGGCCTGCAAATATCGGTCCGGCAAAACCCTTACTCAACGCTTGCTCGGCGTGTCCATGCTCGCGACGTGGAAAGAGGCGCTGAACTGGTTTTTCAAGGAGGCAAGGGGATACCAGCCGGTAGGGACGGCTGGCCCAGCCGTCCGCAACATGAAAACTGATCGGCGGACTGAGCCAGTCCGCCCTACCAACGTCATGACCGATAAGACGTGGTAAACCACGTAGCACGTGGCAAGCTTGCATTCGTGCGGATTCGTGGCTAAACAAGTGCCTCCATGAGTTTGTTAATTACCGGTTCGATCGCGCTCGACACCGTGAAGACGCCCGTGGAAGAACACCATGATTTACTGGGCGGCTCCGCCAGCTACGCCTCGCTGGCCGCCAGTTTCTTCACCACGGTCAATCTGGTCGGCATCGTCGGCAGCGATTTTCCGGAGCAATACCTCGCGCTGTACAGGAAGCACAAGATCGACCTGGACGGCCTCGAAATCGCCGACGGCAAAACCTTCCGCTGGCATGGCGAGTACGAGTGGGATTTGAACAAGCGGCGGACGTTGTCCGTGTGCCTGAACGTCTTCGAAACGTTCCAGCCGAAGTTGCCCGCACAGTACCGAACGACGCCGTACGTGTTCCTGGCGAACATCTCGCCGCAGTTGCAACTGCACGTGCTGGCGCAGGTCGAACGACCGAAATTCATCGTCGCCGACACAATGGACTTGTGGATCGAAACGCAGCGCGAGCCGTTGCTCGAGCTGATGAAGAAGATCGACTGCCTGATTCTCAACGAGAGCGAAGCCCGCGAGTTGGTCAAGGAAACCAGCCTGATCAAGGCAGGCCGAAGAATTTTGGGACTCGGCTCAAAGGATTCGAGCCGGGGTCCGAAGTACGTCGTCGTGAAAAAGGGCGAGCATGGCTGCCTGTTGTTTGCCGACGATCTGTTCTTCAGCGCGCCCGCCTATCCGCTGGAAGACATCCACGACCCGACCGGCGCTGGTGACAGTTTCGCGGGCGCGTTCACCGGCTATCTCGCCGGCGTCGACCGCATCGACCACGACGCCTTGCGCCGGGCCGTCGTTTACGGGAGCGTGATCGCTTCCTACAACGTCGAAGCGTTCAGCCTCGGTCGCCTGCAGACCCTCACGCAATCCGACATCGAGCAGCGCTATCAAGTTTTCAAATCGATGAGCCACTTCGAGGTCCGCTAGCCTGACCTATTCATGAACCACCTTCAACGTCCGGCAACCCCTCACCTTAATCCTCTCCCCGCAAGCGGGGCGAGGAGATCTCCCCTCTCCCTTCCCAAGGGAGAGGGCCTGCCCGCCGAAGCCTCGGCGCAGGCGGGTCAGGGTGAGGGTTCGAGCAGTGACACACTGTGGGTTGTTTAAGCGCATC
>Ga0187849_1001394_pt1 | contig 26281 bp, 21 predicted proteins | sample June2016WEW_4_10_2_FD_132412 | JGI IMG/M metagenome (GOLD analysis project Ga0187849, IMG submission 132412) | Peatland microbial communities from SPRUCE experiment site at the Marcell Experimental Forest, Minnesota, USA - June2016WEW_4_100 | ecosystem: Environmental > Terrestrial > Soil >...
CCAGCGTCGTCGGGCTTCACCCGATGTTTGGAGGCCGAATATCGAGCTTTAACGGCCAGACTCTGGCCGCCTGTCCCGTTCGCATCGGCCAGGCCCAGTGGCGGAGGCTGCGCGCGCTTTTTACCTCAAGTGGCATCCGGGTCAAGGAATGCAGCCCGGAAGAACACGACAGGATGATGGGCATCATACAGGTGCTTTTCCACATTACGACCATGCTCATCGGAAGGACCTTGAGAAAGCTCGGTGCAGACATAGACGAAACTATGAATTATACGAGCCCGAGCTACCGCATCGAAATGAACCTCGTCGGGAGGATTTTCGCGCAAAGTCCGGAACTCTATGCCGCCATCACCCAGATGAATCCCAATACCGAAGAGATTCTTTCCGCTTTGAAGGATGGCCTGGAGGTCTATGAACAATTCTACCGTTCGGGAAACCTTGATGGGTTTATCGAGGATTTCGAGCTAAGCGCTCTGCATCTTGGCGATTTCTGCTCAGATGCATACCGCGAAAGTTCGCAAATCCTGGACTTTTCGGTTGAACTGGCCAATCATAAGAGGAACTCCAGCGGTGAAAGGGGTTGAAGTTTTGTAGCGGATCAGCTCCAAGCGCTGACAAAAAGGTCTTGGATCATCATGTATACGGGTTTCTGGGGACTTCCTGAGAAACCGGACAAAAACCCTACCCCTTGATCCTTTTCAAACAAATCCCTCATAACCGGGACTGGGTGGAGGGATCCTTGGCAGGAAACGAGAATACCCGGGGACAGCATATGGTGTGACGGTATTGTCGGACGGTCGCACGGCGGACGGGGAAGGGTGTGTATGGAAAAGCATCTGTTGCTCACAGTCGCCGATGACGTCGGATCGATCTTTGAAGCTGATTTTATCGGTTCTTTCTTCAGGAATAAAGCGGAAGTCAGAGTCACTCTTTTTTCCGTCGCACCTAAATCATACGACGAGGGTGTCGATGAGAACGGTGGCGCACCTGAGCCGAAAGTTCCAGGTGCTCATGTCCATAGGGATAAGTGGCAAAACGCGATCCATTTGAAACGCGATATCCTTATCAGGCTTGGTTTCCTTGATGACCACATCACCGGCAAAGTGATCAGATCTCGCTACGGAACAATTGAGGATATCATCCTCGAAGGGAAAAAGGGTCTTTATGATGCGGTTATCCTTGCAAGACACACCGTTGAACTCCTGGACCAGACCTTTCTGACAAGTGTGAGCAGAGAGATTTTGAACCACAAGATAGACTTCCCCGTGTGGATATGCAGACATCCTGAGATAGGGCGCAGAAACGTGTTGCTTTGTGTTGATGAAGATGAGGCCAGCATGCGTATTGCCGATCATGTCGGGTTCGTTTTGCAGGGAGAAACCCAGCATAACATAACCCTCTTCCATGTTGATACGGGGGAAAGAGCAAATCCCCGGGATATACTGGACCGGGCAAGACAAAAGCTTATGGATTATGGAATCCCGGAAACGCAGATCAAAAACCTTATAGTCCAATCTCGCAGCGTCCCCAGGTCTATCCGGGAAGAGGCTGTGAGTGGAGCATATGCCGTTATTGCTGTTGGGCACGACAGGGCGCAGCCAAAGGGCCTGAAGGAATGGCTTGTCGGCTCAATGTGTATGAAGGTTTTGGAGATGTTGAATAGGTGTGTTCTATGGGCGAGTCAGTGATAAAACTGCCATGGTGCCCGCAGCTTACCGGGATGGGTGCTTTAGGACTCACACCGCACCACAAATTCCGCATTCTTTGGCCAGTCCTTTGAACGGGGTCTGCAGCCAGTAACGGAATCCGCCGGTCACGGCCTGGACGCATGTCCGTCGATCCCGATCGAGATTTATCATCAAGAGGACCTCGATTGGTCCCTGTATCAAGTTGCATTCCGATAGGTAATATAGTAAGCTGTCCCTGAACCTTAACGGAGGGGGAAGGGATGGGCAAAGTGACTCAAGTAGTTCATTACCTGACAGCCGATGAAGTAATGGAGAGGATGAAGCAGACAGTTGGTTTCTGGAGGGTTCAGAAGTGGCTTGTAATACTCAATGCCACTATTGACCCTCGTCCCGCCAAGCTTGTTGCCTTACACACCGGACTGGCGGAACAAACGGTTCATAACCTTGTCTCAAGCTATAATCGGCATGGGCCAAAAGTCATGGAGGGGCCGGGGAAAGGAGGGCGACGAAGAGCCTATCGCAGTTTAGATGATGAGATGGTTTTTCTGGAGCCCTTCTTCAAAAAGGCTCTTATCGGACAGATTGCAACTGTTGCCGAGATCAAAATGGCATGGGAGAAAGTCTTGGGGCGCAAAGTCCATAAGACCACGGTTTATCGATTACTCGAACGACACGAATGGCGCAAGGTAGCTCCGCGACCTTTCCATGAGCAGGCCAAAGCAGAGGAGCAAGAGGCTTTTAAAAAAACTCCCTGAACTGGTGGCGGAAAGACTTGCGCAAAGGAATAGAGGCGATCACCGACCGGTTCTGATTTTCGCCCAGGATGAGGCCAGGTTCGGCAGAATAAGCATCACCAGGAAGTCATGGGCGCCCGCTGGCATTAGACCAAGATCGCCCCGGCAAGTTATCAGGAAATATGTTTATGCCTACTCGGCGGTATGCCCTGCAACGGGCAAGATGACATCTTTGATCTTGCCGAAAGCCAATTCAGAGATGATGAGCCTTTTCCTGCAGCAAGTCTCAAGCGATTTTGCGGACTATTTCATTATCATGCTTGTTGATCGTGCAGGCTGGCATGTATCAGCCAGATTAAAAATCCCTGAAAATATACGGCTAATTCCCATTCCCTCTCACAGTCCCGAGTTGAATCCTACGGAACATGTTTGGGACGAATTGAGGGAGAAACACTTCCCGAACTTGGCACTAAAAACCCTTGATGATGTCGAGGACAAGCTTTGTGACGGTCTCAATGCGATGGCAGATGACCCCGAACGGCTCCGGAGTTTAACATATTTTCCTTATTTACATATTACCGTTTAGGTAGCAACTTGGTACTGGTCCTTTCCATGTGGGTGAAAATCGCTTCGAAAAACTTATCCTGTTCTGCTCTCATTTGAGCTGCCTTGCGAATGTAACCTTCCATATCCTGAAATCTTTGCTTGACAAACTCCATCAGTGCACCGGGCAAAACAACCAGAAAAGTGTTTTCCCTGATGGCCCGGATGGTTTCCTCTGCGACCCGCTCAGGGCTTATGAAAGATGGAAGGGCGGCAGCCACTGAACCGCCAAGGCTGGATATGAGATCGGAGACAAAATCCGGGAACTTTCCCTGTTTGAAATTCACCTCGAAGGCCTTGAGCAATTCCCGCCGCGATTCGTCGTGTCCGTCTCCCACGGGAATAAAGCGTTGGCTCGCAGCGATATTGGTGCTCACTATTCCCGGACAAATCACCGTTACCCCTATGCCCTTGTCCCGCAAGTAAACTGCCAGTCCCTCAGAAAGCCCAACCACCGCGAACTTTGTCATTGTATAGGGGATCGATCTATCCAGAGCCCCGACCAGCCCGGCACTGGAAGCGGTGTTGACGACATAGCCGTTGCCGCGCTCCAGCATATGAGGCAAAAATACATGAATTCCGTTGATGACGCCCCAAAGGTTAATATCCACGATCCATTTCCAGTCGTCGACCGCTGTCTTTTCCACGGGACCCGACATGTGAACGCCGGCGTTATTCATTAAGATATCCACCCGGCCCATTTCTGAAATGGATTGGTCATAAAGGTTTTGAATATCATTTAATTTTGTAACATCGGCGGGTATTGCCAAGCCCCTGCGTCCAAGTTTCTCTATCTCGCCGCGTACCTCCGTCAGGCCTTCGCGGTTCAGATCCGCCAACACCACGTCAGCGCCCTCCCTGGCCAGGGCGATAGCCGTTGAACGGCCGATACCGCTTGCCGCACCAGTAACCACCGCAATTTTCCCTTGTATCTCCACTTCGCACTTCCTGATTGTTAAGAGTTTATTCTCAAATTATGAAAGGTTCTTTATCGTATCCAATCCCAAGATCATAAGAACTCTGCAGCCTTTATCGCCAGGGCATCATTTACCCCATCTTCGATCATCCCGGTACGGGCGTCGCGGAACATCTTTTCGACGGGAAATTCCTTAGCCAGACCGAACCCGCCGAAAATCTGGATGGCTTCTCCTGCGACGGTTGTGGCCGTCTCGGTGGAAAGGCATTTGGCGCCTACGGCGTGAGCTACGGAGGGTGTAAAAGTATTTAGCAGATTAAAAACGGCCATCCGCCGCGCATTAGCCCTGGCCGCTTCTACTGCGGTGAACATCTTCATCAGCTTCAATTTCATGACCGCATGCTCGAAGATCGGGACTCCGCCCTGTATCCTCTCCTTCGCATACCGCAAAGCTTCATCGAAGGCCGCCTTGCCAAGACCCGCAAAGACAACCGCCATTCTTCCGTTCACCGCTGCCAGCCCCAGCCCACGGGCAGCGTTGATGATGTCTGGATTCGAAACCACCATATACTTCTTCGGGATCCGAACATCCTCAAAAATAATCGCCCCCTGGTTCAACGGCCGCTGACCCATCTTGTCCAATGGCTTCCCCCTGGAAATACCGGGAAGGTCCAGCGGGATGATCGCCAATCCCTGCCCCTGCATACCTCTGGCCGGGTCAAGTCCAACGTGCAGAAGCGCATGGGTGGCGATTGTCCCATTCGAGACCCAGGCAGACTTCTCGCCGTTCACAACGTACTCATCGCCGTTGAGCACCGCTTTTACGGAAGGACCACACTTCGGGTTGTTCCCGCCGAGGCTCCAGTCAGTGCCGTGATCGGGCTCGGTTATGGCCCAGCAGCCGATCATTTTTCCTTCTTTGTCCTGGCAGAAATCCCTGGCCAGTTGTTGCATTTCGGGTGTCGGGAACCGTGCGGCATAATTGAACGGCATGCACGCCACTCCCATGCTTATCGCCAGTCCGGCGTCCGCATATCCGAGCTGTTCTGAGATGAGCACTTTCGCCATAGGATCCATATCTTCCGCCAGGCCTCCCAGATTTTTTGGAATCTCCAATGTGTGAAGACCCAATTTCCGGAATCCTCTAAATACGTCCCATAAGATGGAGTCCCGCGCGATCACCTCCTCGGGCTTAGGCAGCTTATCGAGCTCGATCCCTGCCGGACGCATGACTTCCATGCTGAACCTCTTCACCTGCTCCACCATGGCTTTGGTCTCGGCAGCCAGATTAATATCGATATCACGGAATGTCATGCACGGCTCCTCTTCTCTATTTCATGTCCCATTTCAGGAAGGCGTATGGCGCAAATTCCATTGGACTGACTTCTGCAACCGTCTTTCCGGGCAACATGGAGTTATCTCCCACGCTGTAGATGGCCCCAAGAGCCTTGACGACCTCCACTTCGGCCCAGGGGTCATAGTCGGAAGGCCTGAGGATTATTTCCGCCTCTCCGATCTGCATTCGTTTAGGTTTTAGCACTGTTTCCTGCCGGACGAGCCGCGGGTTATAATCAAAGCCTCCGCCCTCGGGAGCTGGAAAATTCTTAAAATTGTAAGAGATCCCCTTGCCTTCACCATTCTCAAAGCGGGAGTTCATAACGATCGTTTGGGCCTCCGGCCGATTGAACTTACCGGTTAACTTCGCTCGAATCTCCATGAACCGAACTCCCCGGCGCTCCGTCCATCCGTATGCAATTTCCCGCTCTTTGGCGATATGAATCTCAGCCATTTTTTTCGGAAAACCGAATTTCTCCCGCCCTCCGGCCATGGCGATGTCGTTGGTGACCGGCATGGCCAGGCAGTAGTTGCCTTCCTCGCCGTTGTGCACTGCGCGGAGGAATAGAGCGCTCTCATGGTAGGTCACATCGAAATTGGTTCTTGGATAATGGGCCACAAACGCCATGGCAAGCGGATACTCGGCGGACTTCAGCGGCGGGGGGAGCAGTCTCGCGACAATCTCCGGTTTGGTCTCCCAGAAGACGGCAAGCATTTCTGCGTCATAGAAATCAGCGGTGTCCCTCCTGCTGGCCAAAATTTCATCGAATGATTTTACAAATCCCATGGGTCCCTCCTCCAGTCGAATTTGGTTGCTATGAGCCGGCAAGCCAGCTTCAGAGCATAGGTTATCGAGAGAGCGGTTTCTTTTCCATTTTTGCTCTTAATGTTTCCGATCTTGCTTTTTTCTGTTCCGAAAGGTTCTCGCGGGCAGGGCTCAAGGAGCCCAGCGGGTCTCATCGGGACATGGTTACCGCTTACGAGGGTCTTATAGGAAGGCAAAGATCCACTACATGGCGCCTTAGCGGATATTCTTCAGTGATGTTGTAGATGATTTCATAATAAGGGCGGCTATCAGGCTGATAGCCGCTGGAGAGCAACCAGTGGATAATCAGTCTCATCCAGGCCTCATGATGCCCCTCAGGATCGATTTCACAATGATAGACCGCGAATTTTCCTCCCGGCAGGGACTGAACGTTAATCCTTCCATCACTTCTTACGGATTCCGGAATAGTGATACAAGCATCGTAGATGCATTTGTCCACAGGCGTGACATTGGGATCGTTCCTTAAAACGCCGAGGATGAGGGTCTTTTCATTGATTAGTCCTCTGGGCATCGCCCACTGGAGCAATTGGAGAAAGGCCGGCTCGGCTGTTTCCAAGCAGTAAGGTCCGATAGTCCGGGCATAAGCCACCCGATAGCTGGGCATCTCCGTCACTCTCACAGGCAAAGACGCCCGTTGCTCGACCATGCTTTTTATCAACGGCCCGGAATGCAAAAAACCGTGATCCGTATTCGGCGCACCCGGAGATGGAACAGCTTCCCGATCTTCGCTTTCCGCCTTCGCAAGCATGTTTTTCATGCGGTCCCAATTGTACTCCGTCCTGACATACGTGGGCGTGACGCCGAAATGAGCCTTAAAGGCTTTGGCAAAATTCTGGGAGCTTGAAAACCCGCAATCAAGAGCAATCTCGACGATGCTCTTGTCTTTATCGAGTGTGAGCATCCGGACGGCTCTCTCAAGCCGGACTCGCCGTACATATCGATTTACGGTCTCACCTAGCAAGGTGCGGAATATACGATGAAAATGATACTTTGAAAAACAGGCGACTTTGGCGAGCTTCGCCAAAGTCAAATCTTCCGTAAAATTATCGCGGATGTAGTCCAGGGTTCGATTCAATCGAAACAGATACTCATACTTTAATACTTCATCGTAAAGTAATGTCATAGGGTTCCCGGTGTTACCGAACTCGCCGGACAAGCCCCGTAGGGCGGCGGCTTCCTTCGGATGCCTCAAAGAGATTCGCCTGAGATCGGCATATCATTGAATCCGCTCCCAAGTTAAGACTACACTCTCGAGCTTGCCATCCTTCGAACCAATGGATGGGATCGTGCTCAGGATCAGTCTATTTCCTTCGAACTTGACGATCCGAGCCTGTTCTGTGCCGGTCCAGTTTTCATTCCAGGAAATGTCCACACGGGTTTTAAGGGTTTTCCCATCAAAGGTGTACTTTCCACCGTAGGCTAACATGGTTTTGAATAGATCAATTCGATCCTGATCTGTCACCTTGTCCGGATCAGGGGGTTTAGGCCTTCTGTCGCCAGCCAGTAAAACGAGCATGCGGCCATCCCGTCCAAAGATGATGAAACCGTGTGGTGACTTTCCGAATATGTCCTTCGTCTCACCAGTTGCCGCAAAAGTTCTCTTACAGCTGACAAGTCGCCACGTTCCGTACAATTGCTTAGCTGCTGCAATGCCCGCAGGCGACATCAGCAGCACCAGGGAAAATCCTGCAATAATCGAAATTGCCTCTCCTGAAATCATGATCGTTTCCTCTTTTTAAGCTATTCGTTTGATTTGAACCAATCGGCTTAGAAATTTGACTCCAAAAAATGTATCAACTTGACCACCAACGGACCTCGATTGGCATTTTGAGTTCGTCTATCGTCCTAAAAACTTCCCGGGACGCCTTCAAGGCCGTAGAACCTTCCCATATACGAATAAAAAACGCAAATGTTGTGTCAACGGGACCGGCTTTAGCAGTTTCCGGAGACACACTTCTTTCCGGTTGATAGCTCCTCTGCTCAATGCAGGATCGAGTTCCAGGGGCCAATATTCAAGTTCTTCGATTGATGGGTATTAGAATGAAACGTTGAATCGGGCAAGGGTCGGAAGCCAGGATGAAAGGCTTTGAACGGGATCTACCGGCCACTTCCGGCGACTGTTCAGTAGAAGCTCCACCAGGTATCCCTGCACTGGGGCCAAGGCAGGTACCTGAATCAAACCAGCCAAAGGATCGAAAGAAGGGGCGATTTTTGGTCTTAGAAGGTCGATTTGAACGGTGAAATGGGCATTCTAAGCAGAATTGAGGGATTCCGAATTCAGGGATTAAAACCAATTCCTCAATCCCTAAATCCTTCAATTCCTCAATCAATATCGCAATCGATCCCTTGATGCAAGGGGATGACAAAGCCTAATAATAATTCGACTGATCCGCATAAGAGGCGGACTTTCGGGTTCCGGCCCCATAACAGGCCAACGAACGGTCGCCGCTTGTGCGCTATGTTGCATTTCAGAGAAACCTCAACCCGGCGCGCGAACAGCTTGAACTCCATCCCTGGCCTGCTCGTGAATTGGTGGATATTCCAGTCGTTGAGTGTTACTATGACTAGAAGGGTAGTGGGTTTGCAAAGCCTTATCTGCCCACCAAAATATCAGTTGATCTCGACGCTCTGCGAGGCGGGGCACGCTAAAACTTTACCCACTCTACATGACTTAGATCGGAGATTCACATGAAAATCAGGTCGGTATCTTTCGTTGGCATTTTACTTGTCTTAATGCTCAGCGGTTCTTTTGTGAGCTACGCTGCAGATCCTTCGACCATTCAGCTTCCCAATCCTCAAAAGGAGGGCGGAAAGCCCCTGATGTCAGCGTTAAATGACAGGATGTCTACGAAGTCATTCAGCGGGGAAAAGCTCCCGATGCAAACCCTGTCGAACCTTCTTTGGGCTGCTTTTGGAATAAACCGGCCGGATGGCAGGCGAACCGCTCCCTCGGCAAAAAATTGGCAGGAAACAGACATTTATGTGGCAACCGCTGATGGCGTCTATCTCTACGATGCCAAGAAAAACGCCCTGGACAAGATTGCGACCGGGGACATCAGGGCGATGACGGGTGCACAGGCATATGTAAAAGACGCACCAGTCGTCCTTATCTACGTGTCTGATTACTCAAAGGTCAACGCGGGCGATCTTGACAGGCAAATTCTCGTAGGCGCAGACACTGGCCTGATCGCTGAAAATGTCTATCTGTTCTGCGCCTCGGAGGGCTTGGCGACAGTCGTGCGAGCGCTCATAGACAGAGATGCGCTGGCTAAAGAATTGAAGCTGAGGCCGGATCAAAAGATCATCCTCGACCAGTGCGTGGGATATCCTAAGAAACAGTGATGAGTGAGTAGTGAAGAGTGAGCAGAAAAAAATAGTTCCTTTTGGTTCTATCGCTTCGCGAGGAACAGTGAAGAGTGAAGAGTGAACAGAAAAGCGACCTTATTTATCAAAAATCCACCCCGGGCTGCGGCTCTATGCCTTTGCGGTAGGAATGGACGATCTCCCTGACCTCGCTCACCGTATCGGCCAGCGAGATAACCTCCGGGGCTGCGTCGCGGCCTGTCAGAACGAGGTGCAGAAGGGGGGGCTTGCTGCGAAGCAGGTCGATCGCCTGTTCCAGGTCCACCAGCTTGAGATGGACGGCGTTATTGATCTCATCGAGGACGATCAGGTCATATTTTCCTGAAGTGATCCGTTCTTTTGCCATCAGGAGGGCGCGTTGGGCAGCTTCGCGGTGCTGGGCGTGCGAATAAGGGTTTCCCTGGATTCCGCAAAACCCCATGCCCGTAACGACCAGTTCCACGTCGCAGTCCATTTTCTTTATTGCTTCCCATTCCCCCGTGAAGATGTCGCCTTTCATGAACTGGAGCATGCAGACCTTCATGCCGTGCCCGCAGGCGCGGACGACCATGCCCAGGGCCGAGGAAGTCTTGCCTTTTCCATACCCGGTAAGAACGACCACTAGGCCGACTCTTTTCTCAGGTTCAAGAGTGGTGATTGCGAACTGAGGATTCAATCGGGTCAGTTTTCCCTCCTCATCATGCGGCATCAGGTTTGTCCTCCGTTCCGGATATTGGATAAGCGTTCCGCGCTCGGCGCTGTCGCATCCAATATCTAATGTCCATTTTTTGGCAAGCGGGTATCTAATTAAAAGATATGCTCGGGTGGGGACGAAATAAACATCGGTCGGTGGAAAGAATGTAAACACCGGTAAAGATAAGGCCTCCCGCTCCCGCCCCGTCTCGCGGGTGGGTGGGCTGTCGATAATGAGCGGTCGGCCTCCGCGCTACGCTATCAGGACTGAACTACGCTTCGCTCCCTGAGGACTGAGGACTGAGAGTGAAACCCTGACACCATTGTCACTTCACTTCTCGGAAGCGCCTCATATTTGGATTGCCTTCAAACGTACCACGTTTAATGTCTGTGCGTTCTGCATGGCTGCGCGCACGGTCGCCGCTCTTATCATGTCAGGCGGCGGCTAAACATCCACACGGCCACGGAAAGAGAGCAAACGGCGATAAGGGCGAGCGGCCACAGGTCCGGGAAGATCTCCCGGAAAGAGGCGGCCTCCAGGAACACCCGATGGATAATCGATATGATATAGCGCAGCGGGTTTATCAGCGTAATATATTGTACATTGCGCGGCATGTTGCTGATAGGCGTGTTCAAGCCCGAGAGCATGGCGAAGGGCATGATGGTGAGAAAGCTGCCCATCAGGGCCTGCTGCATGGTGGCGGCAACCGAGGAGACCATCAGGCCGATCCCCACAGCCGCGAGGAGGAAAAGGAGGATCCCAAAATAGAGGGTGAACAGCGACCCCTGGAACGGTATTTTAAACCAGAAAAGGGCCAGCGTCAGGACCATTGTCACCTGTACCAGGCCGATGAGAATGCTTGGGACGGATTTACCGATCATGATCTCGATGGGCCGGAACGGAGTTACCAGCAGTTGGTCGAATGTCCCCTGTTCCCGTTCGCGCGCTACGGACATGGCGGTTATGACGATCATTTGGACCAGTGTAAGCATCCCGATCATGCCTGGGATCATATACCACCGGGTCTCCAGGTTCGGATTGTACCATGCCCTCGGTACGGCTTGCACGGGCGGCGAAGGACCGCCGTAAGTCTGTCGCCACCATGCGTTGAAGGCGTCGGCGATAGTTCCGATATAGTTCAGCGCGGTCCCTGCCGTGTTGGAATTGCGCCCATCTGCTATGACTTGCACGTCGGCCGGTTGACCTAAAAGCAAACGCCGCTCGAAATCCTGTCCGATCTGCACCACGATGAGAACACTTTTGCTGTCGATCAACCGCCCGATCTCCCTTTGGTCCCGCAGGTTGGCGACGCGCCTGAAGGTGCCTGAGCCATCCAGGCCGGCCAGAAACTGCCTCGAGGCTTCGCTGTGGTCCTGGTCATAAACCGCGTAGCGAACGTGGTTCAGATCGTACGTCGCGGCATAGCCGAAAATCATGGCCTGGATCACGGGTGGGCCAAGCACGGTAAATCGGCTCCTTGGGTCCTTCAAAATGGCCAGAAGCTCCTTTCGGATCAGCGCCAGAATCCTTCGTATCGATTCCATCGTTTAGTTCAGCCTCTTTTTGGTTTTGCGCAGAGTGAGCGCAAAAAGAATCAGGAACATTACCAGCATAACGGCAGAGTTAGGGACGATAACGCTCCACACGTTTCCTGCCAGAAAGATGGTTTGCAGGAGCGACACGTAGTACCTTGCCGGGAGCAGATAGCTGATGAATCGAACCGCCCTGGGAACGCTGGTAAGATCGAAGATGAAGCCGGAGAGGAAAACCGCAGGCAGGAACGTCGCGATTAGCGTGATCTGGCCGGCGACGAACTGATTTCGAGTTGCCGAAGATATGAGCAATCCGAATCCCAGAGCCACCAGCAGGTAGAGCGCGGAGACCGCAGCTAAAATGAGCGTCGAGCCATTGAGCGGGACATGGAACAGGAAACGCCCGGCCGACGCCGTCAGGAGCAGGCCGGTCATCCCCAGCAGGAAATAGGGCAGGGTCTTGCCGATCAGAATCTCGCCCGCTCGGACTGGTGTGACAAAAAGCGCCTCCAGGGTGCCCTGTTCCCATTCGCGCGCCATAACAAGGGCGGTGAGCAGTGCTCCGGTGAGCGTCATAATGAGTACGACCAATCCGGGCACCAGAAAATAATGGCTGTCCACAGCCTCATTGAACCACATCCGGGATTGGAGCCGGACCGATCCCACGGATGGGGCGGCCTCACTGATCGCTCTTTGATTAGTCCACTGTTCGAGTGCGCCGTGGGCATAACCCTGGATGAAGCGGGCACGGTTGGCGTCGACGCCTCGGACGATCAACTGGACGGAGGAGCCACCCTTAGCCAGTTGCCGGTCGAAGTCCTGCGACAGGCGCACGATGCCGTCCACCTTTTTGTCCCTGATCAGTCGCACGGCCTCCTGCATTGAAGTGACTTCGCATACTTTGAAGTAGTCGGACAGCTTGAACGCTCCGGCCACACTGGTTGAGTCCGGGGTAGGGTTCTCCAGAACCACCGCCACCGGGACCTCCTTGGCGTCCAGTGACAAACCATATCCGATGAGCAGGATGAGAAACACGGGCAAGACGAGAGCGATAGCGATGCTGCTGGGATCGCGGATTATCTGGACGAATTCCTTGTGAATCAGCGCGCGGATGCGGCGTTGGCTCATCTTCGAGGAATCGCTTCCTGGTTGGTCGGCAAAGCGGGTTTCCATACCTTGCTCCCTAAGTCACTGCACTCATCCGGTGGTCTTCGACAATAGCAATAAAGGCGTCCTCAATAGTCGGTTCCCTGTCTTCGGAGGGACGCGCGCGGTCGCGAACATCCGCCGGCGTTCCCGTGGCCAGGATCTGACCGTCCACCATGATAACCATCTGGTCGCAGTATTCGGCCTCCTCCAGAAAATGGGTCGTGACTATCACGGTGACCCCGCGATCGGCCAGAGTGCTGATCCGGCGCCAGAACTCCCGGCGCGCTAACGGGTCCACACCTGAGGTGGGTTCGTCGAGGAAGAGGATTTCGGGCTCGTGCATCAGCGCGCAGGCCATTGCCAGGCGCTGCTTGTAGCCGCTTGGGAGTTGGCCGCTGGCCAGGTCGGATTGCGAGCGCAAGTCAAACTGATCGAGCGCCCAGTCTATACGTTGTGATCTGTGCGAGCCCCTAAGTCCGTAAGCGCCGGTGAAAAATTTGAGGTTTTCCATGACGGTGAGTTGCCCGTAGAGGGAAAACTTCTGGGCAACATAGCCGATGCGCTGTCTCGCCGATGCGCGGGTGTGCCGCAAGTCCATGCCGGCCACACTTAGGGTCCCGCTGCTTGCAGGGAGCAAACCGCAAAGCATGCGGAATGTGGTGCTCTTCCCAGCGCCATTGGGGCCGAGCAGTCCAAATATTTCACCCCTGTGGACCTTGAAGGTGGCGTTGTCAACAGCAGTGAAGGTCCCGAATTTCCTGGTCAGATTATGGACCTCCACAACGACTTCTTCTTTCCGCAGGTTCTCAGGCGCCCTCGAAGACCCAAACGGCACAAAGGGCGCCTCGTGGCTGTGCCCTGCGGCACGGCGCACAAGGGTCATGAACCCGTCTTCGAACCGAGGGGTAACCGGGTTGACGGTCAGTCCCTCAAAAAGAGCGCTCTCAGGAGCCTCATCGCTTGATGTGACAACCCGGACGCGCTTGCCCTCAAGGGTGGCGTCGACGATACCGCCCGCACTCGCCAGGGTGGCCTGCAACTGGCGGGGTTTCATGGATTCAGGAGTATCGATTCTAAAGGACCTGCCACTCGCTATGGAACTGATTTGGGAAGGGGGCCCCGACGCCAGGACCCTGCCTCGCAGGAGCAGCACCGCCATATCGCACCGCTCTGCCTCCTCGAGATAAGAGGTGCTGAGCAGGACTGTCAAACCCTGTTCCCGCACCAGGCTATACACTATTTGCCAGAGTTCCCGCCGTGACAGGGGATCTACCCCCACCGTCGGTTCATCGAGGAGAAGCAGATCGGGGGTGCTCACCAGGGTGCAGGCCAGGCCGAGCTTCTGCTTCATCCCACCGGAAAGTTGCCTCGCCAGGCGCCGATTGAAGGGCCCGAGGCCGGTCATGTGCATTAACTGAGGATAGCGCTCGGACCTGGTTTCGGGCGTGATCCCGTGCAGGTCCGCGTAAAGGTTCAGGTTCTCCTCGACTGTCAGGTCTTCGTAAAGCCCAAATCTCTGCGGCATGTAGCCGACCCTTGACTGCACGGCCTGGGGATTGGCCGTGACGTCGATGCCCAGCACGCGAATGGAGCCCGCTTCGGGGGCGAAAAGACCCGTTGCAATGCGAATCAGGGTCGTCTTGCCGGCGCCGTCGGGACCAATCAGGCCGGTGACGGCCCCACGGGCGACACGGAGCGTCACGCCGTCAAGGGCTTTGACCTTCTCATGCGGACCGTGTATGAACTCCTTGGTTAAGCCCTGGCAGCTCAGTACGTCCGTTTCACGATTATGGTCCGGCATCAGCCGCCCCTGTTCTCAGTAGCGCCTCCACCATTATGCGAGTCTCCCCCGGTCAGCGCAATTTGCACCGTGGCGGGCATCCCCAACCGCAGTTGGTCGGCTGGGTCCTTTACGAAGATGCGGACTTCGTAGACGAGCGATGTACGCAGATCGGCCGTTTCGACCGTTTTGGGGGTAAAAGAGGCAACCGGGGAGATGAATCCCACCCAGCCGTCGTATTTTTTGCCGGGGAAACTGTCGGTTGTCACCGTGGCTGTCATTCCCATGCGGATTTTTCCAAGGTCCGGCTCTCCCGCATAGACGCGGACCCACTTGGGATCGGTAATGGCAATGCTCAGTACCGCTCGTTGCGGCGAAGCCATTTCTCCAGGCTCGAGTATCCGGTTCTGTACAACCCCGTTTGTAGGGCTGACAAGAGTGGCGTAGACAAGGTTCTGCTTCGACACCGCAAGGTCGGCCTTGTTGGCTAGAAGTGTTGCGCGCGCTTCGGCAATGTCCTCTTTCCTCGGACCGATCACCGCAAGGTCCAGCGCTTTCTGATTTACGCGAAGCTTCGCTTCGGCGACCTCGAAAGCCGCCTTGGCTGCATCCAGGTCCTGCTGGCTTGTAGCACCGCCGCCGGTAGATTTTTTCAACCTCTCATAGTTGAGGCGGGTGTTCGTGAGGTCGGCCTGAGCGGCGTTCAGATTCGCACGGGCCTGGTCGATCTCTTCGGGCCGCGTCCCGTTTTCGAGGCGCTCGACCACATGCCGCTGTGCCTCAGCCCTGGCTTCAGCTTGCGCTACAGTTGCCTTGAGCCTCTCCATTTCCAGCGTGCCTACGACCTGTTCCTTCTCCACCCGGTCCCCTTCTTGCACCAGGACGGTTTCTATCCTTTCGTTCCCGTTGAACGCCAGGTTGACCTGGCGGAGGTCCAGGTTCCCATACAACACGAGTTCGCCGGGGGAGGTCCCGGCGGAGTGGTGGACCCACCAGTAGATGACGGCTCCCCCGATCACTGCGGCAAGCATTATGAGCATAATGGTCTTTTTCATTGTCTGGTTTCCTCCGGTCAAGCAATATAGCGGCAATAGGTGAGGGGTGTCAAACTAAAAGTTAAACTTTAAATTTATATTTGACAACAACCTTCCTCCGGTGATATATCTTGACGCCATGATTGAGAATGACACAGACCTGAGGAGTATCGAAATTTTCAATACCCCGGACCATCGGACCCGCAGCCGCCTTCTCGAAGCTGCCGGCCTCGTATTCTCCGAAAAGGGTTTCGAACATGCGACGGCGCGGGAGATTTGCGATTTTGCCAGGGTCAACTCCGCCGCTGTCAATTATTATTTTGGCGGTAAGCGATCCCTCTACGTGGAAGTATTGCGGGAGGCCCACCGCCGCCTGGTGAACTTCGGCGCACTCAAGGCCGTGGCCGAAGACATACGTGCCTCAGAAGAGACGTTGGAGCGGTTTTTCACCGGTCTTCTTCATTCGGTGCTCGATCCATCGCCGGGCGGATGGGTCGTCAGGGTGATTATGCGCGAGATGGTTTCGCACACTGATGCGCTCGCTGAACTGGTTGAGCTTCAGATCCGCCCCACCGCGAGGCTGTTTCGCACTATTATCGCAAGGTTGATGGACCTGCCGGTGGACCACGAGGCTGTAGTCCGTGGGACTTTGAGTACGGTTGCTCAATTTATATTTATCTTTCAGAACAGGCACGTCATCGAACTGAACTATCCCGATCTCGATCTGAGGGGCGAAGGCATTGACAGGATGGCGCGGCATATCTGGCGTTTTACCGTAGCGGGGCTCCGGGCCGTGGCGCGCCATATCGAGCAGGGAGGCAGCGCATGAGGGGTCCTCTGGCGAGCATTACGAGGTGTGTTTGGCCGCTGATTATAGCTGAGCTGATTTACGGCTGCATGGTTGGACCTGATTACAGCCGCCCGCCTGTCCCGCAGCAGAACGGCTGGCAGGCAGTAAAAGGCGCTGCCGCACAGCCGGCGGAGGATGTTCGGTGGTGGCGTGACCTCAAGGACCCGCAGCTCGTAAACTGCATTGAGAAAGGAGTATCCGGAAATCAGAATATAAAGGAGGCTGAGGCCAGGGTTCGCGAGGCGAGGGCGCTTCGTGGAGTTGCGGCGGCAAGCCTGCTGCCGCAGGTGGATGGCAGCGCCCTCTACAACAGATCGATGACAAGCAGTACCGCAGGCATCATCAGCCAGTTACCCAAGAATTTGATAAGTCAGGTAAACTTTGAGCAGGACCTTTACCAGGTGGGTTTTGACGCCAGTTGGGAATTGGACATATTCGGCGGAAGGCGGCGGGAGGTGCAGGCCGCTTCGGCTCGCGCCCAGTCGAGCATCGAGAACTATCGCGATGTAATGATCTCGGTGATCGCCGAAATTGCCCGAAATTACGTGGAACTGCGGGGTGCACAGCGCCAATTGGCAATAGCGGAAAAAAACAGCGACATTCAGGAGAAAACGCTCTCTCTTGTAAAGGTCAGGCAGGACGCAAAAATAACCTCCGACCTCGAGGTGGAGCAGGCCAAAGCGCAGCTCGAGCGCACACGAGGGAGCATTCCGCCCCTGCAGGCCTCGATTCGTGGAAGCGCCTACCGGCTGGCGGTCCTCACCGGGCAACCTCCAAACGCGCTCCTGGACGATCTTCTGGCGACGTCCCCCATCCCCAATCCTCCTGACATCGTACCCGTGGGGCTGCCTTCGGACCTGCTGTTGCGAAGGCCGGACCTCAGGCGGGCGGAAAACGATCTACGCGCCGCCACTTCAGACATCGGCGCATCGACGGCGGACCTCTACCCGCGCTTTTATCTCACGGGATATGCGGAGCCGCAAAGCTCGAAATTCGTTGATCTCTTTACCGCCAACAGTTTTGCCTGGTCTGTGGGGCCGGCCGTCTCGTGGCCGGTCTTTCAGGGGGGCAGGATACGGTCCAACATCGCCGCCACGAAAGCCAGGCGGGATGAAGCGCTGGCCCGGTATCGGCAAGCGGTGCTGACGGCTTTTCAAGAGGTTGAGACCTCGCTTGTGGGCTATGCCGAACATCAGGTTGAAAGGGAGCGGCTCGCACTGTCGGTTGAGTCGCAGTCGCGGGCAGTGGAATTGGCCAGGGAGCGGTTCGAGCTGGGCATCAAGGATTTCCAGACCGTTCTCGATGCCGAGAGGCAACTGAGGGATGTCGAAAACAGCCTTGCCCTGAGCGAAACTCAAGTGCTCGTAAACCTGGTCAGCCTCTACAAGGCTTTAGGCGGGGGCTGGCAACAAACTGATGTTTCCCCGCATCGCGGTGATGATCGATCGTAGGGGCTTTTTTGCTCGCGTGCGCTTAATACCAACTTACCTACAAAATAACTTTATTTTGATGCTTCGCGGGTGAGGCGGGCATCATGGAAAATTGCGTTGCGTTCAAGAAAGTATCAAGTGATGTTTTTCAAAAGCGCGGGGAGCTACGCCCCCCACACCCCCTCGCCGCTACGCGGCTCACGATCTCGACGCTCCGCGAGGCGGGCCTGCGGCTAGCCGCCGATAGCGCCGAGCGCTCGGCCACACGCGCTTGCGCGTGTGCGCCGAAATCCTGGCGGGCGCGGGGGAAACTTTCCCCCGCTTAGTTTGGGGTTATTAGGGGCTCTATGAATGCAACTTGGTATAAGCCTTTGACATCTCCTTTTTCAGGGCTTCCAACTAATTCTTTGCTTCCCATGAAAGAAACACTGCCGGAGTTCGACGCCAGCCTCAACTGTGCAGGACACACCGGCGGCGGATGCGCTCATTGAGAAGCAGGGAGCAGAGATCCCGGTTTCCGAGACTGTGTTGCAAACGTAGTATTTTTTGTATTTCCTCCCTTTGCTAAAGGGGGGCAGTTCGTATTCCCCCCTTTTCTAAAGGGGGGCAGGGGGGATTGTGATTCTCCGATACTACATAGGCACTTGAAATCCCCCTTGATCCCCGTTACAAAAGGGGGAAGCAAAACCTGGTCCCGTGGGATTTTACCCGTGTATTACTGAATTACGGCACAGTCTCTTCCGCCGGGGTGACGTCATCCCGACGAAAGTTGGGAAGGAAGCAGGAATCAACGTTACCACAATGCCGGGAGTATCCTTTCTCGCTTCACGCTCCCCGCTTCCTGCTTCGTAAATGTGCGCACGAAATAATGGACATGAGGGTATAGACATGAAAGAGTACATTATTTACCCCCTGGTGATCGGAGCCAACGAGACCGATCAGGGGGTCATGACCTATCTTCGCGGGTACGGCAAACGCATCTGGATACCGATTTATGCTTTCCTGATAAAGGGGGCCGACGAGGTTATTCTGGTGGATACGGGGCTCGAGCAGTTTGTCGTGCCCGAGCATGTAGGGCGTGAACATGGCTTGAAGATCCAGGAATTTGAAGAGGCTCTCGAAGACCATGGACTGCGCCCTGAAGACATAGACCTCATAATTCACACTCATTTGCATAATGATCACTGCGAGAACGATCCAAAATGCCCGCAGGCGAAGGTCGTCGTGCAAAAAGCCGAATACGATTTTTTCCTAAACCCCCACCCCATAGACCATCGCTACTATCCCGACCTCCTGGATGGTTTGCATGTTGAGCTGGTAGAAGGGGATGTAAGCTTGAGGGATGGAATAGACCTTATCTTCACGCCGGGCCATACGCCGGGAGGCCAGTCAGTCGCCGTCCGCACCTCCGGTGGGAGGGCAATCATCACCGGATTTTGCTGCAACGCTTTGAACTTTCCCGCCAATGCCCCCGTCGTTGCTCCGGGAGTTCACACCGATGCAATTGCAGCCTTCGATAGCGCCTTGAAAATCCGCGAGATGGCCGATATCCTGATACCGTTGCATGATATTTCCATAGGAAAGCTCGGACGAATCCCGGGAGTTTAGGAGGAAAGAAGGGAGCAAACGCCTTCTTCACGCTCCCCGCTTCCTGCTTCGTAAATATCCGCACGAAATAAGTGTTAGCCGGACCAAATAACCCGAGATACAGGAGGCGAAACAATGGAATGCAGAATCACGGTTCTTTGTGAGAACACGGTCCAGGGCCTGGGCTTCCTTGGAGAGCACGGATTCTCCGCATTTATTGAAACCCCCGGGCAAAACATTCTTTTCGATACCGGCCAGGGCTTTAGCCTCATTCAGAACTCCCTGCGGCTCCAAAAAGATCTGAGGCAGGTTTCAAAGGTTGTATTGAGTCACGGCCATGTGGATCACGTAGGAGGACTCCTGGCTTTCCTGGGAGTGAAAGGCGCCTGCCCTGTAGCCGCTCACCCCGATATTTTCACTGAAAGGTTCTGGCTCATGCCGGTGGCCGGCGGAGAGGAAAAACCCGTATCTATCGGCATGCCATGGCCTCAGGCATATCTTACGACCCGGGGCGCGCAATTCGAATGGCGCCGGGATTTTATGGAAGTCGCGCCGGGCGTTTTCATAACGGGCGAAGTACCCAGGAAAACGCTTTTCGAACTGGGATCTCCAAAATGGGTAGTTGCTCGGGACGGCGGCTGGACCCCGGATCCTTTTCTCGATGATTTTTCGATGGTTTTGAAGACCTCGCGAGGGTTGGTGATCGTGCTGGGGTGTGCGCACGCCGGAATCGTGAATATTCTCAACCATGCGATAGACCGGACAGGAGAAAACCGCATTTACGCAGTTCTTGGCGGCACTCATCTTGGTCTTTCCCCTGAGCCGCAGTTCGACCCGACCATTGAGGCGCTTAAAGAATTCGACATCCGGATGCTTGCGGTCAGCCACTGCACCGGCCAGGGCCCGGTTGCACGGCTGGCATCCGAATTTGGCGACAAGTTCGCCTTCGGGCGTGTAGGCTTCGTACTCGAGGTTTAATGAACATTTCATCGAGGAAGCAAGAAGCGTAAGCAGGAAGCAAAGGCCCATGCTGCCGCAGTTCCGGGAGTATTTATTCCCGCTCCCCGCTCCCTGCTTCCCGCTTCGCTTTTATCTACCCTTTCAGGACAACATAGCGGCTGCCCTGTGCGTTCTTCACCAGAAGGAGCAAAGCATCGCCGCCTTCGGCTCCGGCGATCTTTTCTTTTAGATCGTTCACCGATTTCACCGCCTGGCGGTTTACTTCCAGGATCACATCACCCGGTTTGATAAATGCTCGATAGGCTGGGCTTGCAGGCTGCACCCCGGCGACCACGACACCGTGGTCGGCCTTGAGCCCGAATTGCCGCGCTGTCTCAGCATTTAAGTCCTGCAGTTGAAGACCCCATTTCCCCTGAGCAGGCATTCCGCTCTCCGCGAGTTTAGTACCGCCGGACTCAAGCTTTGCAATGACGGCGGCGATCTTAATCTCTTTGCCGTTCCGGATAAGGGTGATGGGGACCTCCCTGCCAATCGCCGTCGCAGCTACCATCGCGGGCAAATCGTGGCTGTCATGTACGGGTTTGCCATCGAATGAGACGATTACGTCACCGGCCTTTATTCCTGCCTTATCAGCCGGTCCGCCCGGCACAACTTCGGCAATCAGGGCGCCCTTGCTCTGTTCCACTTTAAGGGCCTTGGACAGATCAGGGGTAATTGACTGAATGTTTGCCCCCAGATAGCCGCGGGTAACTTCCCCATTTGCCTCCAACTGAGGAATGAGAGGTTTTGCCGTGTTGACAGGTATTGCGAATCCTATTCCCTGACCGTCAGAGATGATGGCGGTGTTGATCCCAATTACTTCTCCTTTCATGTTGAAAAGAGGGCCGCCCGAGTTGCCGGGATTGATGGAAGCATCTGTCTGAATAAAATCATCATACGGGCCGGCGCCGATCACACGCCCTTTGGCGCTGACAATCCCCGAGGTGACTGTGTCGCCCAGTCCGAAGGGATTTCCAATGGCGAGCACCCAATCGCCCACTTTGATTTGATCGGAGTCGCCGATGTCTGCCGCCGGCAGATTTTCCCCTGCGTCAATCTTAACTATCGCGAGGTCTGTTTTAGGGTCTTCTCCTACGATCTGCGCCTTGAATTCCCCCTTGTCAGCCATGGTGACTGTGAGTTCTTTGGCGCCTTCCACTACATGGTTGTTGGTTAGTATGTAGCCGTCCTTGGAAATGATTACGCCCGATCCTGCCCCCTGAACGGTTCGATCTTGCGGCGCCCGGGGATTATTGAAAAAATCTCCAAACGGCCCTCCCGGAATTTGCATCTCTCCAAAGCCGGCTTTCTCAACTTTGGTTACTTTGACATTTACAACCGAGGGGGTGCACTTCTCGGCCAGGGCAGTAAAAGGGCTGATGATCACCGGCTGCTCTGAGCCGGTCTGGGAGTGAATGACGCCCGGCTCGGCTGCAGCCCGGCCAATGCTGTCGAACATTCCGGATGCGAAAAGGCCGGCCAAAGCACAAGCCAAGCCTACTGCCATGATTGTTTTTATCCCAAAGCGTTTGTTAAACCGGTTACTGATTCTCTTAAACATTGCCGTTTCTCCTTAATGTTGAGTAAAACCTGTTTATGACTGGCTCCGCTGTACAGACAGAAGATATATAAACAGAGAAAGTTAAGGTGAGATTAAAGGTAGATTAGAATATTCTAATGTGGGGTAGTATATAAGGTGTAATACCGAATAGCCTCATCGAACTCAATATCGGCTGGGGATAGAAATCGAACCTTCAACGTTCATACCTTTTTCTGATCTCTTCCCAATCTATGGCGTCGAGTTCTCCGCGTTTGTGAGCCTGATACCGAGCTTCGGATTCGGCGGCCCAACTCCGTTCGATGTCATGATCAGGCTTGTCAAGGCTATGCAGTATTGCCTCGACCAACCGGATCCGCTCAACAGGTTCGAGTTCGATAGCTTTCTTAGCAAGCTGGCTTACTGATTCCATATTATTCTCCAACTCCAACTTTTTTAGAAACGCCCGATCCGGAGGCATAAGATTCACCTGTCAATTGTCGCATATTATTGCTCCCAAGAGCAAGCATGCGATTAACCGAATGGCTCTCAGGCATTAAAAGATTATACCAGGGGCGAGGGATAAGGGGGAGTGCTGAAAATAAAAGTAAAAAGGCAAAAGAGACAGTGCGGATATCTGAAAGCAGTTAGAAAAAATCAGGCCGAATGGTCTCATGAGCTTGCTGACTTCACTATCTTGCCGAATGTGTGGCGATCCACTCTGTAGAATTGCCCTTCCCTGAGAGCGGACCCAATAGTCCAGTGTTCTCGCCAGGGTAAGAAAAGAAGCCGGAAGCGGCGTAGGGCAATCTTAACAGCTTGCCAATTTCGAAAGAGTCTGATTTGGGTCGATTCGGTAAAGAAATGATTCGAAAACGGCGAATATTTTGGCGCCTTCATTTCTCAAGAGCAAGGAGAGATATCTGAAATCAGCCGGTTGCAGCCCCTACCACTCGATACAAAACAGATATCACCAGTCTCAGTTCATACTTTTGGGAGGTGCAGGTCATGCCGGACGGTAAAGCTCCTTCCTGACAGCCAGTCCCAGTTTTTCCAACACATAGGGTTTTTTCACGTAAGTCCCCGCGCCCAATTCCTGAGCTATACTCACCCGTTCCGTTTCGGAAAAACCACTGACGATGATCGCTCTCTGATGGACATTGATTTCAAGTATTTTGGCATAAGTGTCGAGGCCATCCATGCCAGGGTCCATGATCATATCTAAAACGACCAAATCTACCGCGTTTTGCTTGAGATACTCTACCGCTTCTTCACCACTGGAAACACTGACGACCTTGTAATTCAGCTTCGTGAGCATCGCGCCGGCAAGTTCTCGCTGCTCTTTAACGTCATCCACGATCAGGATGGCCTCACCGTTCCCCATATATTCGGCAGCGAATGTGGAAACCTGATCCGGGGATATTTCTTCTCTTACCACAGGAAAATAAAGGGTGAAAATGGTTCCTTTGCCTTCTTGACTGTCCACATTGATATATCCCAGATGATCCTTGACCGTCCCCCAAATCACAGCCAATCCCAGACCTGTCCCGCTACGACCCATGACTTTTTTCGTATAGAAAGGCTCGAATATGCGTTTCATATCGCTGGCTGGTATTCCTTGACCCGTGTCCGATACGGATAGAACGACATAATCCCCCTCCCGGACCTCATCATATCCGGAAACGGGTTTATCCAAATACTGATTCACGGTTTTGATGGTGATTACGCCGCCCTGAGGCATGGCTTCGGCGGCATTAGACACCAGATTCATCAGTGATTTGCTGAGATGAACGGCGGAGCCCGCTATGTTAAGAAGGTTCGCCTCCAAATCGGTCTTGATCCGGACGTTGGGATGATATGAAGAGATCCCGGCGAACTCGGGGGAGTTCAGACATTCCAGGACAATGTTATTAAAATTCAACACCTTTCTGTTGGAGACCCCCCTCCTCGCCAGAGTCAGAAGATCCTGAACAATCGCTGCTGCCCTCAGTCCACCCTTCATAATCTCGTTGGCGTGTGACATTGCCGAACCGTGCTCACCCAAATTATTCAGAAGCAGTTCAGAATAGCCCACGACAACACCTAGAACATTGTTGAGATCATGGGCCACTCCACCAGCCAAAGTACCCAGAGCCTCCATCTTCTCTGCACGCTGTAAACGATCTTCAAGCCTCCTTCGTTCGTCCTCTCCTCGCTTGCGCTCGTTGATGTCGCGTGCAATCGCGAGAATACCAATCGCCTTACCTGTTGAATTGCGCAAGAAACAAAAATTCGCTTCGACCGGGACGGTATTTCCATCCTTGCGGACCAGCTCCAGTTCAAGCATCCGTGACCGAGTAGGATCAGCGTTTCCTGCACTTTCAATCGCCATTTCTTCGGTGAAAATCTGTATAGCTTTCTCAAATGACGCTGGAGCGTACACTTGGTGCATTGTTCGCGCCATTGCCTCTTCCACCGTAAAGCCTAAGAGCCTCGTCACGGAGGGACTGATGTAGGTCAGTTGCGTGTCCATACCTGCTGTCCAGATGACGTCCGTCGCGTTATCTGCAAGGAGGCGATAGGGGGTTTCACTGTCTCGAAGCGCCTCCTCGGCCCGCTTGCGCTCCGTCTTGTCCTTCTCCGATTCGGCAACGCGTTGGCGCAATGCTTTCAACTCGGTTATGAGTTGCTCTTTGGACTTGTCTTCGTCCTGCATATTCGACTCCTCGGGAGATCGATGTGCGGGTTCGGATGCATGCGATGCAAAGTGCATCCTATTTGCTGACCCCGCAAAGATTTGTCAGCTAATATTCGGACTCTCATAACGAGAAATTCAAGATACTTGCCACTGTTAAACCACCATTTTCTCGCCATATCGCAATATGTGCAAGTCTAAGGTCAAGGCCGACAGAGATAAATCGGCGGGCAGAGGTGATGTGATTCACTGCAGCGCATCGGATGTTTTTCCCAAAAGCGTACCGGACAGCCCACCACCTCACCTTTGGACTCGCGCTTTAAGAGGTGATCGGTATCAGGACCCTGAAACTGCTCCCCCGGCCAGGGGAGCTTTCTACCTGGATAGTTCCGCCGTGAGCGGCAGCAATTGATTGGGCGATAGATAGCCCGAGGCCGGTTCCCCGTTCTGCCGGGGAGCGGGCCTCCGAAGTGCGGTAAAAGGCTTGAAAAATAAGCTTCTGCTCTTCAACGGCAATCCCGCTTCCAGTATCTGAAACCAGAATGGATGCACATCTGCTGTCGTGCTGCAAGCCGAGGGTGACACGGCCTTTTGCCCCGGTGTATTTTATGGCATTGTCCACGAGGTTGGATGTCATGCGCTCCAGGCGTTCGCGATCTCCTTGAATGCTGAGCGGTTCTATTGCACCGAGCCGAAGTTCTATGCTGCGGGAGTCTGCCAGAGGCTTTAATCGGATGTAAACCTCTTCGAGCAACTGCCCCAGGTCTACCTCCTGCCGGTCCATTTTCAGTACCCCCGCTTCGGCGCGAGCCAAAAGCAGGAGCCCTTCCACCAGGTGGGCGGTCCTGTCGACCTCTTCCAGGGCGCTCTCAAGGGTTGCACGGTATTCCTCCGCTGTTCTTGCCGAACGCAGAGCAACTTCCAGTTCACCTTTCAAAATGGTGAGGGGAGTCTGAAGTTCATGGGAGGCATCGGCACTGAACCGGCGGATCTGGCTGAATGCAGCATCCAGACGGGTGAGCATCTGGTTCAAGGTTTTGGCCAGATTGTCCAGTTCATCGCCTGTTCCTGTCTCCTCCACACGTTGGCTAAGGTGTTCGGCGCTTATCCGGCGGGCAGCGGCCGTCATCCGGTCTACGGGCTTCAACGCCCGATGAGCCAGAAGCCATCCGCCGGATGCCGCCAGCACCAGGCCAAGAGGGAGCACCCCTGCCATGATCAAAAGAAACCGAAGATAGGTTTCATCGATACTCTTCAGGGACATTCCAACCTGGATCATGTCGATCACCCGGTTGGATTCCATTACGGGCATGGTCAGTATCCGCACTGGATACTCTCCGAGACCTTCCACTGTCTCAAAAGAAGATAGACCCCGCATTGCATTATTGAGGGCCTTGCTGCTTAGAGGCAACTTGCCGGCGGAAGGCAAAGACCGGTGTTCGTCACCTTTGCCGGATGGATCGCGCATCTGAAAATAATGGTCCCATGGCGAAAAGCCGAAAAAACGGCGGAAAGCCTGATCGATTTCGGAGGGAGGAAAAGTAGTGGCTCTGCTTTGATCCCGTTCGATC
>Ga0187849_1001399_pt1 | contig 26248 bp, 20 predicted proteins | sample June2016WEW_4_10_2_FD_132412 | JGI IMG/M metagenome (GOLD analysis project Ga0187849, IMG submission 132412) | Peatland microbial communities from SPRUCE experiment site at the Marcell Experimental Forest, Minnesota, USA - June2016WEW_4_100 | ecosystem: Environmental > Terrestrial > Soil >...
GGCGGACCGTCAGCACGCCCAGGTCGTAGCTGGCCTGGATGTGATCGGCGTCCACGGTCGACGGCACCGTGAAGGAGCGCTCGAACACGCCGTAGCTCCGCTCGTAGCGATGCACGTGCTCGGTGTTCTCCTCGGCCGTCTGCCGCTTCTCGCCGCGGATCGTGAGGACGTCGTTCTCGAGCGAGATCTTGACGTCGTCGGCCTTCACCCCCGGCAGCTCCACCGCGATCCTGACGGCGTCCTTGTCCTCCAGCACGTCCACCGGCGGCAGCCATCCCGTGAGCGCGCCGTCCCCGTTCCGGGCGCTCGGCCAGCCCTGGAACGCCTCGTCGAACCGGCGGCCCAGGCGGCGCTGGATCTTCTGGACATCGGACAGCACGGGGCTGTTGAAGCGGGTGATGGACAGCATGGTGCAACCTCCTGGTGTGTGACGTAGTTTTCGTTGTTGCGGAGGGTTGTCAGAGCGGCAGACGGCGCACCTGCTCGTGCGGTGCGCCCAAACCAGTGGGGGCGGGAGCGCGGGATGATCCACGAAATGACGACGTCGCTCGCGCCGGAGCAGGTGCTCCGGCGCGCCCAGGAGTTCTTCGCCGAGCGGGTGCCCGCCACCGGGTGCTTCGTGGAGCGGGAGAGCCCGCGCCACCTGGTGCTGCGGGGTCAGGGGGGTGAGGAGATCGTGATCGCGGTGTTCCCGGGCGAGTCGGGCTGCGCGGTGCGCGGCTCCACGCTGCTGTTCGACCAGCAGGTCGGGCGGTTCCTCGCGACCCTCCCCGAGGCCGCGGCGCAGCCGGCGGAGGTTCCGTGACGACGACGGCCGCAGGAGCAATGCGCGTGCGCGTCACCGTGGCGGACACGTGGAAGACGATCGCCCTCGACGCGACGGGCGCCGAGAGCGCCGCGTCGCTGAAGACGCGGGCGCTGGCGTCGGCGCAGATCGATGCGTCCCGGGCCGCGCTCTACGCGCTGAAGGTAGGCGGCGCGCTGGTGCGCGACGAGTCGAAGCCGCTCGCCGGCCTCGGCGTGAGGAACGGCACGTCCCTGGTGGTCATCTCCGGCCGGCGGCGCCCGGTCCGATGAAGCGACACCCGGGCCGGATCCTGTACGGCATCGCGTTCGTCGTGCTGCTCGGCGACGGCGTCGCGGCGATCTGGCTCGGGCAGGTGGGCGGGCGCACCGCGCTGGTGGTCCTCGGCGCGTGCCTGGTGCTGGGCTCCCTGGGGCTCGGCTTCGTGTACCGGCGCTGGCAGGCGGCGCTGGACGAGGTGGACCTCGCTCGGCGGGCTCTGCGCGCCGAGGTCGAGGCGCTGCGGCATGCCCTCCACGACGTTTCGCCGGGCCCGGGCCGGCCGTCCTGATGCTGCTGCTGGCCACCCACCCGGCGTGCCAGGCGCACCGGAACGGGCCGTGGCATCCGGAGTCGCCGGAGCGGCTGGAGCCGCTGCTGGCGCGGCTCGAGGCCGAGCTGGTGGCCCGGGGCAGGGCGGCGTGGCGCGAGGCACCGCTGGCGGAACGCTCCGACGTGCTGCGCGTGCACACGGCGGAGTATCTGCGGCACTTGGAGGCGCTGGATCGGAGCGGGGGCGGCGTGCTCGATCCCGACACCGCGATGGGCCCGGACTCGCTCGCGGCTGCGCTCCGCGCCTCGGGAGCGGCGATCGCGGGCGTCGAGCACGCGATGGAGGGAGCGGGCCCGGTCTTCTGCCCGGTGCGCCCGCCGGGGCACCACGCCACGCCCTCGCGCGCGATGGGATTCTGTCTCCTGAACCACGTGGCGATCGCGGCGCGGGTGGCGCTGGACCGGCTCGGCGCCGCGCGCGTCCTCATCGTGGACTGGGACGTGCACCACGGGAACGGCACGGCCGACGCGTTCCGCACGGAGCCGCGCGTGCGGTACGTCTCGCTGCACCAGTGGCCGTACTATCCCGGCACGGGCAGCGAGGACGACGTCGGCGTCGGGAACCTCTTCCACGTGCCGCGGGCGCCGGGTCTGCCTCGGGAGCGCTACGTCGCGGATCTGCTGGCGGCCGTGGACCGTGCGGTCGCCGGCTTCGCGCCGGATCTGGTCCTCTTCTCCGCGGGCTTCGACGCGCTGGCCGGGGACCCGCTCGGCGGCTTCACGCTGGAGCCCGAGGATTACGCCGCCCTGACGCGGGAGATCCGCACGCGCGCCGGCGGCGCGCCGGCCGCGTCGGTGCTCGAGGGCGGGTACGATCCGGACCGGCTCGCCGACGCCGCGCTCGCTCACGTCGAGGCGCTTGCCGTGTGAAGGCCGGGCGGTATGTTGCGGCATCCCGGTGGGAAGTGGCGGGGCCGTGGCGCTGAGCCTCTCGTTCGACATCCTCGATCTCCAGACCAGACATCCGTTCACGATCGCGCGCGGCAGCACCACGGCGTACCGCGTGGTGCGCGTGCGGCTGCGCGACACCGACGGCGTCGAGGGGTGGGGCGAGGCGGCGCCGTCGCGGTACTACGGGGAGACGGCCGACACGGTGACCGCGGCGTTGGCCCGGCTGGCGCCCGCGCTCCCGGCGGACCCGTCGGACCTCGAGGGCGCGGACGCGGCGCTGCTCCGCGCGGCGCCCGGCGACGCCGCGGCGCGGGTGGCGGTCTCGGCGGCCCTGCACGACCTGGCGGGGAAGCGTCTCGGGGCGCCGTTGTGGCGGCTCTGGGGCCTGGACCCCGCGCGCGCGCCGCTCTCGTCGTTCACGATCGGACTCGACACGCCGGAGCGCGTGCAGGCGAAGGTCCGCGAGGCGGCGCCCTATCCCATCCTCAAGATCAAGGTCGGGACGCCGGACGACGCGGCGGTGCTGCGCGCGGTCCGCGAGGTGACCGACAAGCCGCTGCGGGTGGACGCGAATGCCGGCTGGACCGTGAGTGAAGCGCTCGCGCGGCTGCCGCTGCTCGAGGAGATGCGCGTGGAGCTGATCGAGCAGCCGGTCGCGCCGGACGACCTGGAGGGCCTGGCGGCCGTGCACCGCGCGTCGCGGATCCCGATCGTGGCCGACGAGGCGTGCCGGACGGCGGCGGACATCCCGCGCCTGGCGGGAGCGGTGGACGGGATCAACATCAAGCTGGCCAAGTGCGGGTCGCTGCGCGAGGCGCTGCGGATGGTGGAGGTGGCCCGCGCGCACGGGCTCTCCGTGATGGTGGGGTGCATGATCGAGACGTCGCTCGGCATCACCGCCGCGGCGCACCTGACGCCGCTGCTCGATCTGGCGGACCTGGACGGCGCGGCGCTGCTCGTCAAGGACCCGTTCGCCGGCGCCACGATCGACGGGGGGCGGATCGTGCTGCCGACCGGGCCGGGGCTGGGCGTCACGGAACGATGAGCGACACGTTCGCGGACGTCGCCCTGCCGCTGGCGCTGGCGCGGCCGCTGCGATACGGCGTGAGCCAGGACCTTGCGGGGCAGGTGGCGCCCGGGTGCCGCGTGGTCGTGCCGGTACAGGGGCGCGAGATGGTGGGGATCGTGACGGGGCTCGGCGGCACGCCCCCGGCCGCCGGGCGGGTGCGCGAGATCATCGCGGCCCCCGACGCGGGTCCCGTGCTCGACCGGGAGCTGCTGGCGCTGGCGCGCCATCTCGCGGGCTTCTACGCGGCGCCGCCGGGCTTCGCGCTGCGCGCGATGCTCCCCGCGGCGCTCTACTCGGTGGGGCGCCCCGTGGTGCGCCTGGTCCCGGGAGGGGAGGGCCTCGCCGGCGCGGAGGCCGGCGCGCGCGGCGGTTCGGGGGGCGCGACGGCGGCGCTGGAGCGATTGTTCCGCACGCCCAAAGGCGCCGTGGCGCTCGCCGAGTTGCGGCGCGCCGCGGGAAGCGCTGGCCTCCGCGCGGTGCACCGGCTGGTGGAGGCGGGCGCAGCGGAGCTGGTCACGCTGCCGCCGCGCACCGCGACGCCGGAGCGCCGGGAGCGCGTCTTCGAGCTGGTGACGCGCTACGAGCACCTCCTCGACGTGGAGCGGCGCTTCGCCCGGTCCCCCAAGCAGCACGAGGCGTACGAGGCGCTGGTGGGGCTGGGCGGCCGGGCGAACGGGAAGGCGCTGGCGCAGATCGGCATCTCGGCGTCGGCGCTGGCCGCGATGGTGGCTCACGGCGATGTGCGGAGCGTCGCCGAGAAGCGGATGCGCGACCCGTTCGCGGAGCTCCCGGCGAGCCCGCCTCCCGCGGAGCCGACCGCGGATCAGCGGCGGGCGATCGCCGCGCTGGAGGCGCTGGAGCCGGGCGGCGTGGCCCTGCTGTTCGGCGTCACCGGGAGCGGCAAGACCCTCGTCTACCTGCGGTACCTCGAGCGCGTGCTGGCGGCGGGGCGCGGCGCCATCGTGCTGGTGCCCGAGATCGCGCTCACGCCGCAGACGGTGGCGCGGTTCAAGGGCGTCTTCGGCGGCGACGTCGCCGTGCTCCACAGCGGCCTCTCCGACGGAGAGCGGTACGACGCCTGGCGCGCGCTCAAGGAGGGGCGGCGCCACGTCGCGATCGGGGCGCGGTCCGCGGTCTTCGCCCCCGTGCGGGACCTGGGCGCGATCGTCGTGGACGAGGAGCACGACACCTCCTACAAGCAGGGCGAGGCGCCGCGCTACCACGCCCGGGACGTCGCGATCCGGCGCGCCGCGCTGACGGGGGCTACGGTGGTGCTGGGGAGCGCGACGCCCTCGCTGGAGACCTGGACGGCGGCCGCCCGCGGTGCGGTGCGCCTCCTCGAGCTGCCCGAGCGGGTGGAGGCGCGGCCGCTGCCTCCGGTCGAGGTCGTGGACATGCGCTCCGCGTCCCAGCGGCCCGGCTCCGGCGCCGTGCCCTGGAGCGAGCGGCTCGACGCGGCGGTGCAGGGGGCGCTGGAGCGCGGCGAGCAGGCGATGATCCTCCTCAACCGCCGCGGCTTCAGCGTGTTCGTGCAGTGCCCGGCGTGCGGCGAGGTCTGGACCTGCCCCAACTGCAGCATCACCCTCACCTACCACCGCTCTCCCGCGTCGCTGCGCTGCCATCATTGCGACCACCGCGAGAGCCCGCCCACGGCCTGCCCGCACTGCGGCGCGGCCGTTCAGCGCTACCGCGGGGTGGGGACGCAGCAGGTGGAGGAGTTCCTCGCCGGGCGCTTCCCGTCGGCGCGGATCGCGCGGATGGACCTCGACACCACGGGCGGCAAGTGGTCGCACCACCGGATCCTCGAGCGGGTGGGCGCGGGCACCGTGGACGTGCTGGTCGGCACGCAGATGATCGCCAAGGGGCTCGATTTCCCGCGGGTGACGGTGGTGGGCGTGGTGGACGCCGACGTGGCGCTGAACCTCCCGGATTTCCGGGCCGCCGAGCGCACCTTCTCCCTGCTTACGCAGGTGGCCGGCCGCGCGGGCCGGGGCCCGCTCGGCGGCCGGGTGATCGTCCAGACGCGGGCGCCGGACCACCACGCGATCGTGCGGGCGGCGCGGCACGACGTGCGCGGCTTCCTGGAGGCGGAGCTGGCCGAGCGCCGCGATCCGCCGTATCCGCCGGAGGTGGCGCTGCTGAACGGCGTCCTCAGCGGGACCGACGAGCGCGCCGTGGCGCGCGCCGCGGCTCGCGCGGTCGAGTGGCTGCAGGCCCTGCTGGCGGCGCGGCCCGCGCTCGGCGCCACCGTCCTGGGGCCCGCGCCCTGTCCGATCGAGCGGATCCGCGAGCGGTGGCGCTGGCACTTCCTGGTGAAGGCGCCCGACGCCGGCGCGCTCACCCGCCTGACGCGCTACCTCGCGGCGCGCGCACCGGTGCCTTCGGGCGTGCGGCTGGTCGTGGACCGCGATCCCGTCTCGCTTCTCTAACGGTATTGAACTCGCTTCCCCCCTCTCGTATACTTCGCGCCGCCTATGGCCCGACAGCGTTTCCCGGTCCCGGCAGCACCGTCGGGCCTCGCTCGGTGAAGAGAGGCCGAGCGGCGATGGCGCAGGTGCCGGCCGATGGGGAAATCCCCGACGGCCGGTTTGTCGTTCCGGCGTGAGCGGCGTCGAGGTGAGCGAGGCGGTGGCGCGGCTCCTGGAGGCGCTGGCCGAGCGGATGCCGCGCGCGGAGGTCGAGGCGGTGTACGCCTTCCCTCCGGTGCGTCGCGAAGGCCTGGACCACGGCGTGGCCGTGGTGAGCCGCCGGCTGGACGGGGACCGGCGCCTGGTCTACCGCGCCCGGTACGTCGTCGCCCTGAAGGGGCCCGAGCGCGGGAAGGTCACGGTGACCGTCGAGGAGACGGCCGAGGCGCCGGCCGGCCTGCTCCCCGACGTCCTCGAGGGCGTGCGGCGGCGGGCCGACGAGGCGGGCGAGGCGGAGCTCCTGGATCTCACGGCATGGAAGGCGGGCGACTTTGAGCGGTCCGGTCCCGGCTGAGCGGTCGCAGCTCCTGCAGCAGTTCCGCCGCTACCTGCGGGAACACAGCCTGCCGGTGACCGCGCAGCGGGAGCAGGTCGCGGAGGTGGTGCTCGAGGCCGGCGGCCACCTCTCGGTCGAGGACATCGAGCAGCGCCTGCGCCAGCGGGGCCTCAGGATCGGGAAGGCCACCGTGTACCGGACGCTGGACATCCTGGCGCGCAGCGGGATGATCAGCGAGCGCGATTTCGGCGAGGGATTCCGCCGCTACGAGCGCATCCCCGGTCACCCGCACCACGAGCACCTGATCTGCATGCGCTGCGGCAAGGTGGTCGAGTTCACCAACGATCGGCTCGAGAAGATGAAATCGGTCATCGCAGAGGAATACGGCTTCACCCACCACCATCACCGGCTGGACATCTACGGCCTGTGCCGCGAATGTCAGCAGAGCGGCGCGACGCCGCTCACACCGTCTCCTCAGTCCGAGTAGAGGTAGCGAAGTGTTCAATCCCATGCATCTGGTGCCGACCAAGGGGTTCCTCACGCGTGGCGTCGGCCGCCACAAGGAAAAGCTCACCAGCTTCGAGATGGCGCTGCGCGATGCGGGCATCGAGAAGTGCAATCTGGTGCGGGTCAGCTCGATCTTTCCGCCCCACTGCAAGCTGGTGACGCGGCAGGAGGGGGTGCAGCTCTTGCAGCCGGGGCAGGTGGTTTTCGCCGTGCTGGCGGAGATGTCCACCAACGAGCCGAGCCGGATGGTCGCGGCCTCGATCGGGCTCGCCATCCCGGCGGATGCGAACCACTACGGCTACATCTCGGAGCACCACGCGTACGGACAGAAGGAGGAGCTGGCGGGCGACTACGCCGAGGACCTCGCGGCGTCGATGCTCGCCACCACCCTCGGCGTGGCCTTCGATCCCAACCAGGCGTGGGACGAGCGGCGCGCGGTGTACCTGATGTCCGGCGACATCGTGAAGACGCGCAACGTCACGCAGACCGCGGAGTGCGGGCCGGACGGCCTGTGGACGACCGTGGTCGCGTCGTGCGTGTACGTCGAATACGACCACATTGACGAGGCGCCTCCGGCGTCGCCACCGCCGCGCAATCCGTAGTGCGCGCGGCGCCGCTCCGCGGCTCCTAGACCGTGACCGTCGCGTTCCTCGCGGGGCTCCTGTCGTTCCTGTCGCCCTGCGTCCTGCCGCTGGTGCCGAGCTACCTGTCGTTCATCACGGGGATGAGCGGCGTCGGCGAGATGCAGGCGCGGCGGCACCTGGCCCTCCTCCACGCGCTCCTCTTCGTCGCCGGCTTCACCCTGATCTTCGTGGCCCTGGGCGCGACCGCGACCGCGCTGGGCCGCCTCCTCGTCACCTACCAGACCTGGCTGGAGCGCGTCGGCGGCCTGCTCGTCGTCTGCTTCGGGCTGTACACGATGGGCGCGTTCCGCCTCGCGTTCCTCGCGCGCGAGGCCCGCGTCCAGCTCGCCGACAAGCCGCTCGGCTACCTCGGGTCGGTCCTCGCCGGCATCGCCTTCGGCGCCGGCTGGACCCCGTGCATCGGCCCGATCCTCGGCTCGATCCTCCTGTACACGTCCACGCGCGCGGACCTCGCGCAGGGGCTGCGGCTGCTCGGCGCCTACTCGCTCGGCCTGGCCCTGCCGTTCCTGATCGCGGCCTGGGCGCTCGAGTGGTTCCTGCGCTGGTTCCAGCGGTTCCGGCGCTATATCGGATGGGTGGAGCGCGTGGCCGGCGTCCTGCTGGTCGTGGTGGGCGTGCTGATGCTGACGGGCAGCTTCACGGTCATCTCGGGATGGCTGCAATCGCTGACGCCCGGATTCCTGAGATCGCGTCTCTGAGCTGCGAGGAGCGAGTGTTCTCCTACCCTACCGCCTCGATGGATTCCTCGATTTGCTGCCGTCTGAGCAGCTGCCAGTATCTGCCTCGCTTCTCGAACAACTGCTCGTGCCGTCCCGTCTCCACGATCCGGCCGCCGTCGAGGACGACGATCAGGTCGGCGTCACGGATCGCCGTGATGCGGTGCGAGACGACCAGGGTCGTGACGCCCGCCAGCGCCTGCTTGAGCCCCCGCAGGATCGCGGCCTCCGTGTCGGTGTCCACCGCCGAGAGCGCGTCGTCGAGGACGACGATGTCGGGCTTGCGCGCCAGCGCGCGGGCCAGCGCGGTCCGCTGCTTCTGCCCGCCCGACAGGTTGATGCCGCGCTCGCCCAGCATCGTCTCGTAGCCGGCGGGGAAGGCGGTGATCGTCTCGTGGAGTTGCGCCACCCGGGCGGCGGCTTCCACGTCCGCGGCTGGCAGCTCGCCGAGCGAGATGTTCTCGCCGATGGTCTGGGAGAAGAGGAAGGTCTCCTGCGTCACGAAGCCCACGGTCCGGCGCAGCTCCTCGAGCGACAGCTGGTTGATCTCGACCCCGTCGAGGAGGATGCTCCCTTCGTCCGGGTCGGCGAGCCGGGGGATCAGCTCGACGAGCGTGCTCTTCCCCGAGCCGGTCGCGCCGACGACGGCCACCCAGGACCCCGCCGGCGCCGTGAACGAGATCTCCCGCACGGCCCAGCCGCGGTCGCCCGGGATGTCGCCCGCGCCGGGGCGCGGCGCCGGGTAGCGGAACGACACCTGCCGGAACTCGACGCTCCGCCCGCCGCGCGGCCCGAGCGGCGGGAGCGGCCGGGGCGCGGGCGGGCTCGCGATCGTCGGCACCTCGTTCAGGATCTGCTGGATCCGGTCCATCGAGGCGGCGCCGCGCTGGAAGAGGTTGATCACCCAGCCGAACGCGATCATCGGCCAGACCAGCAGCACGAGGTACGTCGTGAACGCGATGTACCCGCCGAGGGTCACGGTGCCGCGCACCACCAGCATCGAGCCGAACCAGAGCGTGAGGACGCCGCCCGCGCCGCCGAAGAAGGTGATGAGCGGGAACAGGGCGCCGTAGGTGCGCGCCAACTTCATGTTGCGGCGCAGGTACTCGATGTTGAGGGCGAAGAACTTCCGCTCCTCGTTGGCTTCCTGGCGGTAGGCCCGCACCACGCGCACCCCGCTCAGGTTCTCGTGCGCCTGGGTCGTGAGCGTGCCGAAGTGCTCCTGCACCGATTCGAAGCGACGGTGGATGGTCTGGCCGAGCAGGACCATCGTCGTCGGCATGCCGAGGAGCGGGACCAGGCCGAGCAGCGTCAGCCGCCAGTCGATCTGCAGCATCAGCGGCACCGCCATCACCGCGCGGCTCACGGTGTCGGTGAGGTACATGACCGCGGGCCCTGCGGCCATGCGCACGGCGGCCAGGTCGTTCGTCGCGCGGGCCATGATGTCGCCGGTCGGCGTGCGGTGGAAGTACGACGGCTGCAGGGTGGTGAGGTGCCGGAACAGGTCGTTCCGGAGGTCGTACTCCATCCAGCGGCTCACCGCGTTGAGCAACTGGCGCATCCCGAACCGCGCGGCGCCGCTCAGCAGCGCCGCACCGAGCAGGCCGCCGGCCATGAGCAGCAGCACGCGGCCCGCGCCCGGACGTCCGAGCGCATCCACGCCGCGGCGCAGGAAGTCGGGAGCCGCCAGCGTGAAGACGTTCGCCAGGGCGACCAGCAGCAGCCCGACGGCCATCCGACCCCGGTAGGGCCGGAAGTAGGGAAGGAGGGCTCTGAGGCTGTTCACCTACGGCTGCGCGGCGCCTCCGGGATGGAGATAGCCCGCCAGCCACTGGTGGATCGTCGTCCACCAGACCACCTGGTTCTGCGGCTTCCCGACCCAATGCCCCTCGTCGGGGAAGTAGAGCAGCTGCGACGGCACGCCCTGCCGCTGCAGCGCCGTGAAGGCCTGGAGCCCCTCACCCTCCGGCACGCGGAAGTCCTGCCCGCCGTGCACCACCAGCTCCGGCGTGCGCATCCGGGCGGCGAAGCGGTCCGGCGACCAGCGCTCGTAGTCGGTGCGGTCCACCCACGGCGGCCCGCCCAGGTCGTGCTCGGGGAACCACAGCTCCTCGGTGGCGCCGTACATGGACGAGAGGTTGAAGTCGCCGTCGTGCGCGACCAGCACCTTGAACCGCGTGGTGTGGCCGTTGATCCAGTTGACCATGTGGCCGCCGAACGAGCCACCGGCGGCGCCCATCCGCGTGGAGTCCACGTACGGCAGCCTGGCCACCGCGTCCACGCCGCGCATGATGTCCTCGTAGGCCTTGCCGCCCCAGTCGCGCGCGATCTGGTCGATGAACCGCTGGCCGAAGCCGGTCGAGCCGCGCGGGTTGGGCATGAAGACGACGTAGCCGGGGGCGGCGAACAGCTCCGCGTTCCAGCGCGAGTGGAACTGGTCGAGCCAGGCGCCCTGCGGCCCGCCGTGCACGAGCACGAGGAGCGGGTAGCGGCGCGCGGGATCGAACGCGGGCGGCTTCAGCAGCAGGCCGTGCACGCTGTCGCCCTGGGCGCCGCGCCACGCGATCTCCTCGGCCGCCGGCAGGTCGAGCGTCCGGAGCGTGTCCGCGTTCAGGTGCGTCACCTGCACGGGCGGCGTCGGGTGCTCGTGGTCGATCGTCCAGACGAAGATCTGGGGCGGGAGGTTCATGGCGTCGCCGACGTAGGCGGCCGCCAGGGGCGTCGACGCCGCCAGGGACAGCTGGCCGACGTTGCCGCCCGGATGCACGGCGTGCACGTCCCCGCCGAGCGTGATGTGGAAGAACCGGTCGAGCTGCCGGTCCTCGGCGATCACCACGAAGCCGTCCGACTGCGGGGCCCAGGCGTACTCGCCGACCCAGCGGTCGAAGGCGTGCGGGACCTCGTGCACGGTGCCGGTGGCCCGGTCCTTCACCATCAACCGGAAGCGGTCGGACTCGTACGCGGCGCGCGCCTGCGACAGGAAGGCGAGGTAGTGCCCGTCGGGTGAATACGCCGGGGTCTGCTCTCCGCCCGGCATGCCGGCGGTCGCGTTCACGGGCTCGCCGCCATCCACGCCGATCGTGTAGATGTCGGTGTTGGTGCTCCACGCCTGGTCGCGACCGACCTTCGTCGTGAACGCCAGCTCGCGGCCGTCGGGGCTCCAGGCGTAGTCGGCCGTGCCGCCGAACGGCGGCACCGGGGTGTCCCAGTCCTTGCCGGCCAGGAGGTCGCGCGGCGCTCCGCCGCGCGAGGGCACCACGAAGAGATGGCTCCGGGTGCCGTCGTCCCAGACGTTCCAGTGCCGGAAGAGCAGGTGGTCGTAGAGCCGCGCCCGGCTCGGCCGCGCCTCGTCCGCGGCGGTCTTCTGCCGGTTGCAGGCGTCGTCGCTGCACTCGGGATAGACCTGCGACACGAAGGCGATCCTGTCGCCGAGCGGCGACCAGATCGGTCCATCCGCGCCGGTCGAGAGAGACGTGAGCTGCCGCAGCTCACCGGTCGCCGGCTCGAGGATCCACACCTCGGGCGTGCCGCCCCGCGTCGTGACGAACGCGATCGCCTTCCCGTCCGGGGACCAGCGTGCGCTGCGGCCGCCGAGCGAGTCGCCCGAGATGCGCCGTGCCTCGCCGCCCGCCGCCGGCACCAGCCAGAGGTCGGTGCGGCGCCGCGACGTCGCGAGGTCGGTCGTGGTGACGTTGTACGCCACCCACCGGCCGTCGGGCGAGATGGCGGGCTCCGACGGCCGGTCGAGGCTCAGGAACTCCCGGACCGTCATGGGATGCCGCTCCTGCGCGCGAGCGGCGGACGCCGCGGCGAGCGCGGCGGCGACGAACACGAGTCGACGCATCATCGGATTCCTCCTACCAGCCGGCCGCACCGCCACCGCGGCGCGGGTCCGCGACTCCCTCGACCCCGCGGCGCGTGACGAGCACGGCGTTGACGTCCCCGACCCAGTGGGGCTCCGCCCTGAAGGCGTAGCCCCTGGCCTCCAGGTCCCGCCGCTGCTCGGGCAGGATCCCCTCCGGCTCCCAGAATACCGAGTCGGGCAGGCCCTGGTGATGGATGCGCGGCGCGGTCACCGCCTGCGCCAGCGTCATCCCGTGGTCCACGACGTTGGAGAGCACCTGCATCACTGCGCTGATGATCCTGGGTCCGCCGGGGGAGCCGAGGACCAGGCTCAGGCGGCCCCGCCGATCGAGCACGATCGTCGGCGTCATCGCCGAGAGCATCCGCTTGCCCGGCTGGATGGCGTTGGCCTCGCCCTGCACCAGGCCGTAAAGGTTCGGCGAACCGGGCTTGGAGGCGAAGTCGTCCATCTCGTCGTTGAGCAGGAAGCCGGCGCCGCCGACGACGAGGGCCGAGCCGAAGTCGTCGTTCAGCGTGTAGGTGATCGCGACGGCGTTGCCTTCCTGGTCCACGATGGAGTAGTGGGTCGTGTGGCTGCCCTCGGCGACGGCCGGCAGGCTCGCGGTCGGCGTCGCGCGGTCGGGGTCGATGCCCCGGCGCAGCGAATCGGCGTACGCCTTGCTGATGAGCCGCGTGACCGGCATCGAGACGAAGTCGGGGTCCCCCAGCCAGTAGTTGCGGTCGGCGAACGCCCGGCGCATCGCCTCCAGCTCGAGGTGCATCAGCCGGGGCGAGCCGTAGGGCGGCAGCGGGTCGTACCCTTCGAGGAGGTTGAGCATCTCCGCCATCGTCACGCCGCCGCTGGACGGCGGTGGCATCCCGATGACCTCCCAGCCGCGATAGGTGGTGCGGAGCGGCGCGCGCCACCTGGGGCGGTAGCTCTCGAGGTCGGCGCGCGTGATGATGCCGCCGCCCCGCTCCATCTCGGCGACGATCTCGGCGGCGATGGGCCCCCGGTAGAACGCGTCGGCGCCGGAATCGGCGATCAGCGCCAGGGTGCGCGCGAGGTCGGGCTGCCGCAGCGTGTCGCCCACCTCTGGTCGCCTGCCGCCGGGCAGGAGCGCGTCGATCGAGGTCCGGAACAGGCGGAGCCGCTGCTCCGACGCCGGATTGGCGAAGGCGGCGGCGCGCGCCGTGTCGATGACCACGCCGTCCCTGGCGAGCGCGATCGCCGGCGCGACCACGTCGCTCCACGGCAGCCGGCCGAAGCGGCGGTGCATCTCCCACAGGCCGGCGACCGTCCCCGGCACGCCCGCGGCGAGCGCCCCGGTCAGGCGCCGGTCCGACAGCCCGCCCGCCGTGTCGAGGTACATGTCCCGCGTCGCCGCGGACGGGGCCGTCTCGCGAAAGTCGAGCGTGTACGCCTGGCCGTCGGAGGCCCGGTACACCAGGAACCCGCCGCCGCCGATGTTGCCCGCCTGCGGGTGCGCCACGGCCAGCGCGAAGCCGACCGCGACCGCGGCATCAATGGCGTTGCCGCCGCGGCGCAGCACCTCGACGCCGACCGCGCTCGCCGCCGGGTGGTCGGAGACCACCATCGTGTACCGGCCGGTCGCCTCGGAGCGCGGCGTGGGATGCCGCCAGTGGGGGGGGAAGCTGCCGTTCCACGCCACGCGCGGCGACACGCCCTGGGTGCCGCACCCGGCCAGCAGCGTGGCCAGAACGAACAGCGAAGCTCTGCGCATGGCAGGTACGCTAGCCGCCGCGCCGCGACCGCGCCAGCTTACTCGCGTCCACGCATCCGGAGCCGCCGTGTTCGGTCGCCCTCTCGGCCTCGCCCTGCTGGTCGCGCTCGCTCCGTTCGCCGCCGCCGCGGCGCAGGACGTGCCGCGCCACTACGTCTGCTATCGCGCGCCCAGCGCGCCGCGGCTCGACGGCTCGCTCGACGATCCCGCCTGGCGCGCCGCCCCGTGGTCCGACGCGTTCGTGGACATCGAGGGCGACCGGAAACCGCTGCCGCGCTTCCGCACCCGGATGAAGATGCTGTGGGACGACCGGTACCTGTACGTGGCCGCCGAGCTCGAGGAGCCGCAGGTCTGGGCGACGATCACCCAGCGCGACGCCGTGATCTTCCACGACAACGACTTCGAGATGTTCGTCGATCCGAACGGCGAAGCGAAGAACTACGTCGAGCTCGAGATCAACGCGCTGAACACCGTGTGGGACCTGTTCCTCGCGAAACCCTACCGCGACGGAGGAAGCGCCGACAACGCGTTCGACATCCTCGGGCTCAGGACCGGCGTCGAGATCCACGGCACCCTCAACGATCCGACCGACACCGACTCCGGGTGGACGGTGACGATGGCGCTCCCGTGGGCGTCGCTCGAGCGCTCGAGCCACACCCGGTCCGCGCCGCAGCCCGGGCAAAGCTGGCGCATCAACTACTCGCGGGTGGAATGGCGCACGACGGTGGAGAACGGCACGTACGTGAAGGTGCCCGGCCTCCGGGAGGACAACTGGGTCTGGACGCCGCAGGGTATGGTGGACATGCACCAGCCCGAGCACTGGGGCTACGTCGAGTTCTCGGGGATGCGCGCCGATCGCCACTCCGTCACCCTGCCGGCGCCGATCCCGCGGCCGCCGCTCGTCCTGAGCGGCTACCTCGCGGACGTGTCCGGCGCGGTCATGGCGTACCATTCGCCGCATCCGGAGGCCGAGACGGCGCTGCTGGTGCGTGCGCGGCGCGACGTCCAGTCCGTGAGCTGGCTGACGGATACCGTGCCCGCCTCGCTCGACGCCGACACGGTCCGGTTCGTCTGGATCGCCGGCCTCGCCGGGAGCAAGGGTGTCCACGACTTCGACTTCTCCATCAACGGGCGCCACGCCTTCACCTTCTCCAGCATCAGGGACTCCGCGGCGCGGAACTGGAGCGTGGCGGGAGCGGACGGCTCGCGCCTCTCGTTCCGCACCACGCTGGTGGATCAGTTCCAGGACGTCTTCGGGTACCTGACGCTGACGCTGCCGCGCTCGGCCGTCACGTCCGGCGCGCCGCTCACGCTCGCGGTGACGGGGCAGGACGCCGAGAGCAGCGACTGGTACATGACCTTCCGCCACCGGCTCGCCGCGCACCCGCGCGTCGCACAGGACCCCGTGCTGGTGAGAGCCGGCGACTCGGTGGAAGCGCAGATCCGCGTCATCCTGGACAACCTGTCGGGCGCCCGCGCGGTCCGGGTCGAGGTGGCGGGGCACGCCCCGGTGGACACGTCGCTCCAGGCGGGCGCGAACGTGGTGCGCGCGTTGGCCGGCCCGGTCGCGGCGGCGCGCGACGTGCGCGTCGTCGTGCGCCTCGACGGCGCCCCGGCGCTCGATACCCTCCTGCCGCTGTCGCCGGTGCCGCAGCGCGACGTCTACCTCCTCTCCTACTCGCACAACGACATCGGGTACTCGGACCTGCAGCCGCGGGTCGAGCGCAAGCAGTGGCAGAACATCGAGGACGCGATGCGGCTGATCGAGCGCACCCGCGGCAACCCGCCCGAGGCGCGCTACCGCTGGAACGTGGAGATGCTCTGGCCGGTGGAGAGCTGGCTGGCGCAGGCGCCGGACTCGGAGCGGGAGCGCTTCCTCGCCGACGTGCGCGAGGGGAGCATCGGCCTCAACGCCTTCCTGGGCGGCGTGCTGAGCGGCCTCGCCACGGCGCCCGAGATGACGCACTTCTTCGAGTACGCGCGGCGCCTCAGGGACTCGCTCGGCCTGCCCATCACGACCGCGCTCATCTCCGACATCCCCGGCCAGTCGTGGGGGATCGTGACGGCGCTCGCGCAGAGCCGCCTGCGCTGGTTCGCGATCGCGCCCAACAACGGCGACCGGATCGGCTACGTCCTGCAGGACTGGGGCGACCGGCCTTTCTACTGGGTGTCCCAGTCACGGCGGGACACGGTGCTCACCTGGGTGGCGGGGGCGAGCTACTCGCTCTTCCACGAGGCGCGCATCCGCGTGGCCGGGGAGAAGCGGCTGTTCAGCCTGATGCGCCGGCTCGAGGAGGCGGGCAATCCGTACGTGCCGGTGCAGCTCCCGTACACGGTGGACGGTGACAACGGGCCGACCGATCCCGACCTGCCCGACTACGTGATGGCGTGGAACCGGCGCTACGCCTCGCCGCGGCTGGTGATCGCGACGCACGCGCAGATGTTCCGCGCCCTGGAGGCCGGGTACGCGGCGCAGCTGCCGGTGGTCGCGGGCGACTTCACCGGCTACTGGGAGGACGGGGCGGCGTCCACGGCGCGCGAGACCGCGCTGGCGCGCGCGGCGTCCAGCCGCCTGGTGCAGGCGGACGCGCTGTGCGCGATGCTCGCGTCCGCGGCCTGCTCCGCGGGCGACGACTATGCGGCGTGGCGCGACGTGGTCCTGTGGGACGAGCACACCTGGGGCGCGGCGGCGAGCATCGAGACGCCCGAGGCGCCCGACGTGGTGAGCCAGTGGCGCTACAAGCAGGCCTTCGCGCTCGGCGCGGACAGCCTGTCGCGGCGCCTGGTGGCGCGCGCGCTCGGCGGGCGCGGGCGCACGGTCGCCGGCGCGTTCGACGTGCTCAACACGTCGTCGTGGCCGCGGACCGACCTGGTCGTCGTGCCGGCGGAGCTGTCGCGCGGCGGCGATCGCGTGGTCGGCGCCGACGGGCGTGCGGCGCCGTCGCAGCGCCTGACGACCGGCGAGCTGGCGGTGCTCGTGAAAGCACTGCCGCCGTTCTCGACTCGCCGCTACCGGATCCGGCCCGGCCGCGCGGTCGCGGGCGGGGACGCGCGTGTCTCGGGCCTCGTGGTCCAGAACGGGCGGCTCGCGGTGCGCGTGGACTCCGCGAGCGGGGCCGTCGCGAGCCTCAGGCTGAAGCCGGGCGGCGCCGAGCTGGTGGACGCGACGCGGCGAGGCGGACTGGCCGCCTACCTCTACGTCGCGGGGCGGGACTCCTCCCGCGCGGCGGGCCCCACGCGAGTGACGGTGCGGGTCCGGGAGCCCGGGCCCCTGGTCGCGTCGCTGCTCGTCGAGGCCGACGCGCCGGGCGCACGCTCCGTGACGCGCGAGGTGCGCGTCGTGAGCGGGCTCGACCGGGTCGACGTCTCGACGGTCGTCGACAAGCTCCCCGTGCGGACGCCGGAGGGCGTGCATCTGGCGTTCCCCTTCGCCGTCCCGTCGGGGCAGATCCGGTTCGACGTGGCGTCGGGGGTGGTGCGGCCCGACTCGGATCAGCTGGTCGGCGCCGCCAGGAACTTCGTGGAGGCGCAGAGCTGGGTGGACGTGTCCAACGACAGCGCGGGCGTGACGGTGACGACGCCCGACGCGCCGCTGGTCGAGGTCGGCGGGATCAACGCCGAGTCGCCGTGGATGCGCGCCCTTCCGCGGACGCAGACGTTCTACGCGTACGTGATGAACAACTACTGGCACACCAACTACAAGGCCTATCAGGACGGGCCGGTGGAGTTCCGGTTCGGCATCCTCCCGCATCGCGCGTTCCGCGCCGACGACGCGGCGCGCAACGGGGCCGCGGCGCGCGAGCCGCTGCTCGTTGCGGCGGCCGCGGGCGCCTCGCCGCCGGCCGAGCCCCTCCTGACCGTCAGTCCCGCGGTCCTGGTCGCCGCGCTGCGACGGGGCACCGGGGCGTCCTGGCTCGTGCAGCTGTACAACCCGACCGCGGCGCCGCAGGGTGTCCGGTTCCGGTGGCGGCGCGGGATGCGTGTGTCGCTGTCCCGGAGCCACAGCGACGGCCGGCCGGGCTCGCCGATCGCGGGGCCGCTCGTGATTCCCGCTTACGGCACGGCCATCGTGCGAGCGGACGGGCGGACGAGCGGGACGGCGGCGCATTGAAGCGGTCGCCTGCGGCTGGACGGGCTGAGGGGGCGGCGTAGATTCCGCCGCCGTCAGCATGAACGCCCCCCGCGCTCCCCTCGATCCGCGGCTCACCGAGCAGCGGAACCCCGCCACCGCCGAGATCGATCTCGCCGATCCCGCGCGCATCGTCGAGCTGATGAACCAGCAGGACCGCCAGGTGCCGGAGGCGGTGTGGGCCGTGCGCGACGCGGTCGCCCGCGGAATCGAGATGGTGGAGCGCGCCTTCCGCGCCGGCGGGCGCCTGATCTACGCGGGCGCGGGCACCAGCGGCCGGCTCGGCGTGCTCGACGCCGCCGAGTGCCCTCCGACCTTCGGCACGCCGCCGGAGATGGTGCAGGCGATCATCGCGGGCGGGGTCACGGCGCTGCTGAAGAGCGCCGAAGGGACCGAGGATGACTTCGACGCGGGCGGCGCGGCGGTGGACGCGAAGGAGGTGCGCGCCGGGGACGTCGTCTTCGGGATCGCGGCCAGCGGTACGACCCCGTTCGTGCGCGGCGCCCTCGCGCGCGCCGCGGCGCGGGGCGCCGCGACGATCCTGCTCTCTTGCACCGATCCCCCGAAGGACCTGCTCGTCAACGTGGACCTGGCGATCCTCCCCAAGGTCGGGCCCGAGGCGGTGACGGGCTCGACGCGCCTGAAGGCGGGGACGGCGACGAAGCTCGTGCTCAACACGGTGACGACGGGAGCGATGATCCGGATGGGCCGCGCCTACGGAAACCTGATGGTGGACCTGGTGGCGCTGTCCGACAAGCTCAAGGACCGCGGCGAGCGGATCGTGATGGAGGTGTGCGCCGTGGATCGCGAAGCCGCGCGCCGCGCGCTCGCCGCTGCGGCAGGGCACGTCAAGACGGCCATCGTGATGCTGAAGCGGCGGGTGGACCGCGCCGAGGCCGAGCGGCTGCTGCGGGAGGCCGGCGGCTACGCGCGGCGCGCGGTGGGCGAGCCGCCGCCTCCGCCGGCGGCGGCGGGGAGCTAGCCGTGGCCGGTGCGCCGCGTCCGGTGCTCGCGGTCGGGCTGATGTCGGGCACCTCGCTCGACGGGATCAGCGCCGCCCTGGTGCGGATCGCGGAGCCAGCGCCGGGGGCGTTCGGCATGGAGTTGCTCGCCTTCGTCACGACGCCGTTTAGCGACGGGCAGCGGGAGCGCCTCGCGAACACCATCGCGGGCGGGAGCGCGCGCGAGCTGGCCCTGCTCGACGCGGATCTCGGCGTCTGGTTCGCCGCCGCCGCGCTCGCCGCGCTCGAGCGGGGTGGCGTGCGGGCCGCCGCCCTCGACTTCGTCGCCTCCCACGGCCAGACGATCTGGCACGAGCCCCGGCGCGCGAGCCTCCAGCTGGGGAACGCATCGGTGATCGCCGAGCGGCTGGGGGTGAGCGTGGTCTCGGACTTCCGCTCGCGCGACGTCGCGGCCGGCGGCCACGGCGCGCCCCTCGTGCCGAGGGCCGACCGGCTGCTGTTCGCGCGGGAGGACGGGCCGCGGGCGCTGCTCAACCTGGGCGGGATCGCGAACTTCACCGTCGTCCCGGCGCGCGGCTCCGACGCCCCGGTGCTCGCCCTCGATACCGGCCCCGGGGTGATGGTGATCGACGAGTGCGTGCGACGCCTCTACCCCGGCCGGCGCTTCGACGAGGACGGCGCGATCGCGCGCACGGGCACGGCGGTGGCCGCCGTGGTGGCGGAGTGCCTGACGCATCCGTTCTTCGGCGAGCCGCCGCCGCGCTCCACCGGGCGCGAGGTGTTCGGCGTGTCGTGGGCGCACCGCCTGATCGGTCTGTGCCGGGACTATGGCGCGTCCCCCGCGGACACGATCGCGACGGCGGTGGCGGTGACGGCGCGGGCGATCGGCGACGCGGCCGCGAGCTTCATCCCGCCGCAGCTCGAGCCCCTCGACGTGGTGCGCTCGGGCGGCGGCGCGCGGAACCCGGCCCTGGTGCGCGCGGTCGAAGCGGCGTGGCGCGGGCCGGAGCACCGGTCGTTCGACGCGCTCTTCTTCGACGGCGACGCCAAGGAGGCCGCGGTCTTCGCCTTCCTCGGCCATCTCACCCGCACGGGACGCGCCGGGAACGAGCCCGCCGCCACCGGCGCTCGCGGCCCCCGCGTGCTGGGGACCGTCACCCCCGCATGAAGCCGCTCGCCGCCCTGGTGCTCCCCGCGATCCGGTGGGACGCCGATCGCGGCTTCGCGCCCGCGCTCCCCGCCGCGGAGGCGGCGCTCTCGCTCGGCGTCGGCGGGTTCATCTTCTTCGGCGGCGAGCGGAGCGCCCTCCGGCGCCTCACGCACGAGCTGGCGGCGGCCGCGCCGCATCCGCTCTTCTTCGCCGCGGACTTCGAGCGCGGGGCGGGGCAGCAGGTCCGCGGTCTCGCCCAGCTGCCGCCGGCCCAGGCCGTGGCCGCGCTCGGCGCCGAGGCCGTCGCGGAGGCGGCGGCGATCACCGCGCGGGAAGCGCGCGACGTCGGAGTCAACTGGGCGCTCGCGCCCGTGGTGGACCTCGACGTGGAGCCCGCCAACCCGATCGTGCAGACGCGCTCCTTCGGGGCCGACGCCGAACAGGTCGCGGCGGCCGGCGCGCGGTGGATCGCCGCCAGCCAGGGCGAGGGCGTGCTCGCGTGCGCCAAGCACTTCCCGGGGCACGGGCGCACGACGGCGGACTCTCACGCCGAGCTGCCGGTGGTCGCGGCGAGCCGGGAGCAGCTCGCGGCAGACCTCCTGCCGTACCGGCGCGCGATCGAGGCGGGGGTCTGGAGCGTGATGACGGCCCACGTCGCCTACCCGGCGCTCGACCCCTCGCGCGTCGCGGCCACGTTTTCGCGCCCCATCCTGGACGGCGTCCTGCGGCGCGACCTCGGCTTCGACGGGCTGGTCGTCACCGATGCGCTCATCATGGAAGGCGCGCTCGCCGGAGGGGGCGGGGGAGGCGGGGGCGGGGAAGCGGCGGCCGCCGTGCGCGCACTCCGGGCGGGATGCGACCTGCTGCTGTATCCCCGGGACGTGGAGGGCGTGGTCGCCGCGCTCGAGCATGCCGCGGGGAGCGGCGAGCTGCCGCGGGACACCGTGGACGAGGCGCTGGCGCGGCGCACGGTGGCGCTGGGCCGGGCGGCGGCGCCCTCGCTTCTGGGAGACGTCGCGCTCGCCGGGCATCGCGCGCGGGCCGCTGCGCTGGCGCTGAGCGCCGTGCGCCGTCTCCGCGGCGCGCACGGCCGGGCGCCGGAATCGGTGGAGCTGATCGTGGTAGACGACGACGCCGGCGGCCCCTACCCGGTGCCGCCGCGCTCCGGTGTCGCGGAGGCCCTGTCCGCCCGCGGCGTGCGGCTCGCGCCGGGAGGCGAGCGCGTCGTGCTGGTGTTCTGCGACGTGAAGAGCTGGAAGGGGCGCGCGGCGCTCTCGCCCGAGAGCCGCCGCAGCCTCAGGGCGGCGCTGGCCAAGCCCGCGACCACCATTCTGTTCGGCCACCCGCGGCTCGCGGCGGAGGTGCCCGGGGCGGGCGCGCTCCTGTGCGCCTGGTCGGGTGACACCCTGATGCAGCAGGCAGCGGCCGAGGCGCTGCTGGCCGGCTAGTGCGGGCGCTGGACTGGCTGGTCGTCGCCGTCTACCTCGCCGGCACGCTGGTGCTCGGGGTGTGGCTGGCGCGCCGCGGCTCCCGGAGCCTCGCGGAGTTCTTCGTCGGCGGGCGCGCGATCCCGTGGTGGCTCGCCGGCGCCTCGATGGCCGCCACCACCTTCAACGTGGACACGCCGCTCTACGTCACGGGCGTCGTGGCGCGACGGGGCATCGCCGGCAACTGGGAGTGGTGGAGCTTCGCCTTCACCCACGTGCTGATGGCGGTCGTGCTCGCGCGACTCTGGCGGCGCGCCACCATCATGACGGACATCGAGCTGATCGAGTTGCGCTACGGTGGCCGGCCCGCCGCCGTGCTGCGCGGCACGCGCGCCCTGCTCTTCGCCATCCCGATCAACTGCCTGGGCATCGGCTACGGCATGCTCGCCATGCGCAAGGTGCTGGTGTCCCTCGGCGTCCTGGAGAGCCTGCCGCTGCCCGGGGACCCGCAGCTCTGGGCCGTGGCGGCGATCGTGCTCCTGGTGCTCGTGTACGCGGCGGCCGCGGGGCTGTGGGGCGTCGTCGCCACCGACTTCCTGCAGCTGGCCCTCGCGCTCCTCGGAGCGGTGCTGGTGGCCGGCTATGCGCTGCACGAGGTCGGCGGCCTGGGGGCGCTGCGGGAGCGGCTGGTGCAGGCCGGCCACGGGGACGCCCTGCGGCTCATCCCGCGGCCCGGCGATCTGGCGCTCCCGTTCTCGACCTTCCTCGCCTACATCGGGATCCAGTGGTGGGCGTATCGCGGCGCGGACGGCGGCGGGATGTTCGTGCAGCGCCTCTCGTCGGTGCGGGACGAGCGCGCGGCCGAGCGTGCGGCGGGGCTGTTCAACGTCATCAACTACGTGGTCCGAACCTGGCCCTGGGTCGTGGTCGCGCTCGCCGCGATGGTCGTGCTGCCCCACCTCGCCGATCCGGAGACCGCCTACCCGCTCATGATGCTGCACTACCTCCCGGTCGGCGTCCTCGGTCTCGTGTTGGCTTCGCTCATCGCCGCGTTCATGTCCGCGGTGTCCACCCAGATCAACTGGGGCGCCTCGTACATCGTCCGCGACGTGTACCAGCGCTTCGTGTCGCACGAGGCCACGGAGCGGCGGCTCGTACTGGTGGGGCGCGCCGCCACCATCCTCATCGCCGTCCTCTCGGCCGCCGGGAGCCTGGCGATGCAGGACGTCGGCAAGATCTTCCGCTTCATCATCCTGGTGGGGAACGGCTCGGGGACGGTCCTGCTGCTGCGGTGGTTCTGGTGGCGCGTCAACGCCTGGGCCGAGTGGGCGGCGCTCCTCGCCGCGCCGCTGATCGCGCTGCTCGCGACCTTCGTGCCGGGGCTCCAACAGTGGAGCTTCGGCGCGAAGCTGGTGCTCACCGCGTTCGGCACGCTGGCGATCTGGCTGCCGGTCATGCTGGTGACCGCGGCGGAGCCGCGGGCGGTGCTGGACGCCTTCTACACGCGGGCGCGGCCGGGCGGGCCGGGGTGGCGCGCTGTGCGCGAGCGGGTCGGCCTCGAGCCGTCCTCCGCGCTGGGGCGCGACTTCGCGGAGGCGGGGGCGATGCTGATGATGGTGCTGGGCGGGATGCTGGCGATAGGCGGCATCGTCGTGGGGTCGGCCGCCTGGGCGCTGGGGGCGGGTGCGACGCTGCTGCTCGGGTGGGGCTGGCGGTGGAGGATGAAGCGTGAGGGGTCAGAGGTGAGGGGTGAGACGGCGACGTGAGGCGTGAGAGGGCGAAAGGCGTGAGAGGTGACCCCCTCACGCCTTTCACTTCTCACCTGGACTTCTCACTTCGCGCTTCGCCTTCTCACTTCTCTCGCCTCACCTCTCACCAGATCAGCCCCACCCCGAACCCCAGACGCACGCCCGGCCGCGTGGTGCCCGAGATGTTGGCGATGGACGCGTCGAGATTGACGCCGAGCAGCTGGAGCCCGGTCCCGGCAGACAGCATCGTGGCTCCCGCGAAGTCCGTCGAGGCGCCGACCCTGAGCGGCAGGAACCCCAGCAGCCGGTACTCCGCGCCGGCCGACACGAGCTTGTCGGACTGCTCGTCGAGCCCCGCCTGGAGCCTGATCTGCGCGTCGGCCGCCACCGTCAGCTGGCCGCTCTTGAGCGCGAAGCCGACCCGCGCCAGACGCGCGAAGTTGGCATTGGCGAGCAACGAGTCGCGCAATGCGCTGGCCTGCGCGTTGGCCGAGATGCTCGCGGGGTCGTGCAGCGACTGCTGCAGGATCAACGTGTCCTTCACGGTGCCGGAGCTGAGCTGCGTGCTCTGGCGCAGCGTGCGATCGTAACCCAACCGGCTCTGGTCCCACGTCATCGAGCCCAGGGCATTCACCACCACCGCGGAGAGGGTGATGCCCCCGCGCGCGAACTGGAGCGTCGCGCCCAGGTCCACACCGTAGCCGGTGCCGGCCTTGCCGCCGCAACCTCCGGTCGCGAGCGGGCTGATGTTGTTGCAGTTCTTGTCGTAGTTCGTGTAGATGGCCTGGCCCGCTTCGGTTGCGGTGAACAGCGGGTTGAACGCGACCTGCGTGCCGAGATCGCCGGCCAGACCGAGGAAGTTGCCGATCACGTACTTGTAGGTGGCCCCGACCGACAGCCGGCCCAGCGGGATCTGGAACGGCAGCGCGAAGCTGCCGGCGGCGGTGGTGGCCGCCCAGGCCCGCCCGGTGGAGCCGGCGGCGGTGAACGTCGTGGACGTCCCCGGCCTCGGGGCGTTGCCGAACAGCGCGAGCCGCACGGCGTCCTTGCCGATGCTCCCGTCCACTTCGCCCGAGGCGCCCACCAGCAGCGCAAAGGGCCCGATGGAGAGGCCGAACGGCGCCGCCCCGACCAGCGTCCGGATCGTGAGGGTTGAGCCGGTGATCTTGTCCAGCAGCGCCTGCTTGTCCGCGTCGGTGAGGAAGCTGTTGGCGTATTTCTTGAAATCCGCGAATCCGTACGTGTTACTGCCCACCTCGACGTCCACGTGCGGCAGGCCGATCGTGAAGCCCGGCCGGCCGAAGGCCGCGAGCAACGACGGGTTCCAGGCTACCGCCTCGTAGCCGCGGGCGAGCGCCGTGTACGCGTCGCCCATGCCGAGGGCACGCGTCGAGGGATCGGGGAGCTGGGCTGCAAGTACCGCCGGCACCAGGAGGCCGGCCAGGACGAGCGATAGACGCTTCATGGCTGTCCTCCTATTTGTGGACGACGGCGATCCGCACCGTCACCGAGGTGGTGATCGCGAGCGAGTCGGAGCTGGTAACCGTGATGCCGGCGCCGCTGTTCGCTTGACCGCGGAGCTGGATCCACAGCGGCGATTGGCTCTGACCCGCGGCCTTCAGCATGGCGACCGACGTTTGCGTCAGGAAGATCGAGTCGGACTTCGTTGCATCGGTAGCGGCCAGGCTGATCGGGAAGACCACGGTCCCGGGCCCGGCGGCGTTGAGGTTCGCCTTCGCATTGGCGACGTACAGCGTGTCCTGAGCCGTGATCGGCTGGGTCTTGCTGATGGTCAGCTTCAACTGGTCGCACGAGAGGGCGGGATTCACGGTGGACGAGCAGCGGGTCGCGTCCGTGACCAGGTTCTTCAGCACGTCGCCCAGCACCCCCGATATGGCCTGCAGCTGCGGGGGGAAGCTGTCCGGCGCCGAGATCCCGGGCGGAATGACGCCCAGCCCCAGGACGGTGCTGAGACGTATGGGCTGAGTGCTCAACGGCATGAACATGTCCGAATCCCATCGAGGCGCGAAGGGCGGCTCCTTGCAGGCCGTGAAGGCCGCAGCCGTCACCGCGCCGAAGAGCGCGAGCGCACGACGCACGTGCATGGTGCTACTCCTTGGAAGAAGACGGAGATGAGCCAAGCAGGGCCAGAGCACGCCGGATCGGCAGGCCCAGGACGATGCGGCCGCCGGACTCGCGCAGGCCGCCGAATTCGAGGCCGATGACCTGGCCGTTGCGATCGAAGATCGGGCTCCCGCTGGCGCCGGTGCCGCTGTAGGCGTCGAGCTGGAGGAGCGAATCGGGCAGGATCTTGCCGATCGTCCCCGGGGCGAGCGTCGTGTTCACGGTCGTCGTGCCCATCGGCGTGTCGAGCCCGAGCGGGTAGCCGATCAGCGCGATGGGATCGCCGACGTCGACGCCGGCCGGGTCGGGCCTGAGACCCTGGATGACCGGGAACGGCCCGGGATCGGTGATCTGCACGGTCGCGATATCGGCGTCGGGCGACAGTCGCTCCAGGCGCGCATGCAGGACGTCCTTCGATCCCGAGAACTGGACCGCGATCCGGGTCGGGCGATCCCCCGTGTGGCTCATGACCACGTGGCGGTTGGTCAGGAGCAGGCCGTCGGCCGTGACCGCAAACCCGGTGCCGGTGAACACCGAGTCGTCGGGGAACTGGACGTACACCATGGCGACGGCCCGGGAGTTGGCCCGGTTGATCGCGCCCCAGTCCACGCCCTGCGCGGCGGTGATGCCCCGCTGGCGTTGCTGGACTGCGGCGAGGTTCTGCTGCAGCGAGTCGCGTTGCCGCGTGTTGCGGGATTCCGCGATCTGCGTCCGGAGGGCCGCGGCCTCGGAGTCGGCCCGCGCCTGCGCCACGCGCAGGCCCGCAAGCTGATGGCTCAGGGAATCGAGGGCGGTGCCGAGCGTCGCGACCTGCTTCTGCGCGGTGCGCCCCTGCCAGACCAGCACGGCCGCCGCGCCCACGACCACGATGCCGAGCACGATCATCAGCGCGCGGAACCGCGCCACCTGCTCGCTCACCTGCGCCCGCAGCAC
>Ga0187849_1001400_pt1 | contig 26245 bp, 33 predicted proteins | sample June2016WEW_4_10_2_FD_132412 | JGI IMG/M metagenome (GOLD analysis project Ga0187849, IMG submission 132412) | Peatland microbial communities from SPRUCE experiment site at the Marcell Experimental Forest, Minnesota, USA - June2016WEW_4_100 | ecosystem: Environmental > Terrestrial > Soil >...
CCCGAATACCAGCGGCAGTTCGTCTGATGGGAGTTGTCCACCCTCACGGCAATCAGGTTCTCGCTTCCGAAGTGGAGATTTGGCGTCAACTCATACGTGAACGGAATATATCCGTAGGGACGTTTGCCGAGATATTCCCCGTTGATCCACACCTCGCTGTTCTGGTAGATGCCGTCAAATTCGACCAGAATCGTCCGACCACGATAAGCCTCTGGCACGAGGAACCGCTTCCTGTACCAGCCGATGCCCGTGGGCAGATAACCGCCCGCCGCGCCCGCCGGCTCTTTCATGCTGTACGGCCCCTCGATGCTCCAGTCGTGCGGCAAGTCGACATTCCTCCAGCCCGAGTCTGCAAACTCGGGCTGTTGCGCGGCAACCGAGTCGCCTCTCAGGAACTTCCAACCGAAGTCAATGCTCTCCCGGATTCTCGGCACGGAACTCCCGCTGAGAACCTCGGACAGAGCGTAGCCTGAATGTGGAAACGCGGTGGCCAGCGCAACTCCTCCCACCGCCTGTTTCAGGAGCTGCCGCCGGCTTATCAGCCCGATCGACTCTTGGCCCTTAGGCATCGTTTCCGTCTCCTTCGTTTCTCAAATGCTCGGGAACTAGTGTCCTGTAGCCTGGTGTCCTGTAGCACAAGGCGCCAACTTCGTCGCGCGGCGCGAAGAAAAGCAGATCCTTCTCCCGCAAGGCGGGATCAGGATGACATGTCATTCTGAGCGCAGCGAAGAATCTGCTTTTGGTTGCGGCTATGCCGCGCTGTCACACTTAACCTTTTACAATGCTACAACCCCCTCACCCCCGGCCCCTCTCCCCCAAGGGGGAGAGGGGAGATTTTTCCCAACCCACTTATTTACCAGACCTACCCTCCCCTCCAAAGGGGAGAGAGCAGGTTTTTCCCAGCCCACTTATTTACCAGACCTACCCTCCCCTCCAAGGGGGTGAGAGCAGGTTTTTCCCAGCCCACTTATTTACCAGACCTACCCTCCCCTCTCCCCCTTGGGGGAGAGGGGCCGGGGGTGAGGGGGTCTGACAACATCGTGTCGTCAGCAAATAAGCGTGACAGGACACTAGATCAGCTTCCGCGACTATGGGTCAATCCCGGATAGCTGCTCGTCTAGAGTGCGCGATTGTTTGTGCATTTGCCGGTACAGTTGCCGCACGCGCCCCTTGGCCTCCCTTATTTCCTGAAATAGTTGCAGCTCGTGACGCGACTCATCCGCCATCTTCAGCGCCTTGTACGCCATTCCCAGCCGGTAATGCGCGCGCGTATCCAGCGGATCGGATTGGACCGCCATGCGCAGGTACCTAATCGCCTCTTGCGGCTTCCCTGTGCTCGTCAGTATTTCGCCAAGACCCAACTGCGCCTCCGCATCGCTGTGGCAGGCGTTGCCGCTGCACCCTGCCTGCGACGCGTTCGCATAGGGCGGCACCGACCTTGGCCTCAAACGCACCATATTAACGCCTTAGCCGCCTCGATTGGAAACGTCCACGTCGTGACTCGCCGCGGGGCTGCCATCGGTTTCGAGCTGCCGGCTGCCGTTGAACGGCAGGTCAGGGTGCCCGTCGTGTCCATTTGGGGCACAGGGTTTTGGCCTCGCGCGACCACTCGTAATTGACAATTCGTAATCGTGAGGTCAGGGGATCCCCCTTTCCCGACCCTGCAAACATGTGCCCCGGCCCCTGGCGCCCGTTCCCTGAAACCTAGACCCTGAAACCTGACGCCTAGCACCTGATACTTGGAACTGCTCTTTGCCACCTACCACCTACGACCGCAGTAGGCAGTAGGCAGTAAGCAGAAGGCAGTCGGCAGAGGGCAGATGCTCTTCATTCTGACTCCTGAATCCTGACTCCTGACTCCTGCTCTTCCCCACCTACCACCTAGCAGCCACTAACTAGCTGTCTTTTCACCAACATTCCGCCTTTCAACGCGTAACCATCTTTGTTTTCAGCAACATTCCCGCTTTTTGCCCGATTGTCCAAACGCGATCCTTTGTTTTCAGTAACATTCCCGCGTCGTTCCTTCATTTTTAAGGTTACTACTCTTTCCCCTTTCCCCGTGGAGAAGACATTCTGTCCCAGACTGCTGTGCGGGCCAAGTGCCCCGCCAACTCGAACTCCCCTCAGATTCAGTAGGCAGCAGGCAGTAAGCAGTAGGCAGTAGGCAGTCGGCAGTGGCGAGAAGTAGGAAGGCAACTCACAATCCATAATTCACAATTCAGACTTCAGGATTCAGCGATACGCCTGGCACCTGACACCTGACACCTGGCACCTGACACCTGACACCTGGCACCTGACACCTGACACCTGGCACCTGACACCTGACACCTGACACCTGACACCTGACACCTGCCCTTCCCCCACCTACCTCCTACCACATACCACATACCGTCTCAAGGCATTGAGCTTGGAATTCTGCTTGGCGGCGGGGCTGCGCGGTCCGGTGGAGTGCTGGGCATTCTGGCGCGCGGCGGCGAGCTAGTGGGGCGTGAGTTGGGGTGATTTGCGTAACGACATGGTTCCTCCTGGGGCGGGGTGTAAGTTTAACGAGGAAAGGACTTCCCCGCGGGTTAGACTTTTCATACTAGTAGGCTATCATAACGGCGGGGCCTTGTCAAGAGACAATATGTTCACAGGCGTAGCCCAGGGGTTCTTCAATTGACTCATTGATTCATTGGGTCATTGAATCATTGAAGAGCGGCTGAAGCAATGTAGCGCAAGGCTCGCTCTCCAGCCTTGCGGCTTTTCCACCGCGCCGTGGTTTTGACGGCGCGGCCTGGATGTTCTCGGAAACCGTATTCGGCGCGGGGCCAAGCCTAAAGCGCATTGTCCTGTTTGCGGCGCGGCAAGAGCCCGCGTCGTTAGAAAAATGTAGCGCAAGGCTCGCTCTCCAGCCTTGCGGTTCTTCCACCGCGCCGTGGTTTTGACGGCGCGGCCTGGATGTTCTCGGAAACCGTATTCGGCGCGGGGCCAAGCCTAAGGCGGATTGTCCTGTTTGCGGCGCGGCAAGAACCCACGTCGCTGGAAGAGCCGCAGGGCCGGACCGCGGGCCCTGCGCTACAAGCAAGCGGGGTGGGTGGGGTTGGCGCCGTCCGAGGGCCAGAGCAAGAGGCGACAGTCCCGCCCTGCGGGATGAGAACGTATCCGACGATGCGGAAGCCCATCCCGCCCTGCGGCATCGCAGGTCGGCGAGCGTGGTGACGAATTTGCGCTTAAACCGCTCCGAGTCGAAGAGCCGGGCGCGATCTCCGGTGCTCTTCCCCACCTACCGCCTATCACCTGGAATCTGGTCTTTCACTTCCTGAATCCCGAATCCTGAATCCTGTTCGATGCTGGTGGTCACGTAATGAAGATGATTGAGGCCGTAAAAATGCCCCAGCCGAGGCATGCAAAGATTCTACCTCAGCCTCAAGCGGCATCAGCATGTCGCAGACATCACAAACCGATGTCTGCGCCGCCCGGCGAGGGCTTCTCGTTTCAGTCCGCTCTTCAACGGGGAACTCTCTTCTACGAGCCGCCGATTTACGCAGATGAGCACGGATCTGTGTTTCAGTCCCCCTCTTCATCGGGGAACTCTCTTCAACTACCCAACATCTCTGCTCAACACCTACAACCTCACGTTTCAGTCCCCTCTTCATCGGGGAACTCTCTTCAACATAGACTGGCCGATCGTTACTAACCGACAGGAATAGTTTCAGTCCCCTCTTCATCGGGGAACTCTCTTCAACATAGACTGGCCGATCGTTACTAACCGACAGGAATAGTTTCAGTCCCCTCTTCATCGGGGAACTCTCTTCAACGCAAGCGGCTATCACTGCCGCACAGCAATCCGTAACGTTTCAGTCCCCTCTTCATCGGGGAACTCTCTTCAACGAACATCTGCGAAGAAACATGGCGGGAAGACCTGAAGTTTCAGTCCCCTCTTCATCGGGGAACTCTCTTCAACAAAGCGCCCGGAAGGCCGGAAGTGTTCAGGAGTTCGTTTCAGTCCCCTCTTCATCGGGGAACTCTCTTCAACCAGCGGCAACCAATTCAACTATGACTTCACAGCTTCGTTTCAGTCCCCTCTTCATCGGGGAACTCTCTTCAACATTACAACCATTGATTGTCGGCGTAGGTTGGCCAAGTTTCAGTCCCCTCTTCATCGGGGAACTCTCTTCAACGCAGCTTTATCTCTTGGGCGGCAACCAGGCGTCTTTGTTTCAGTCCCCTCTTCATCGGGGAACTCTCTTCAACTCCCACTGGGTCGCAGAGATACCCACGATGTGGAAAGTTTCAGTCCCCTCTTCATCGGGGAACTCTCTTCAACTGGCACAGGCTGTCGGTCCCATGCTGCACCAGGCTTGTTTCAGTCCCCTCTTCATCGGGGAACTCTCTTCAACGGCGCTCAAATTCTGACTGATCAATACGCTACCATGTTTCAGTCCCCTCTTCATCGGGGAACTCTCTTCAACGTCTGGACCTGTGCCCGCCGTCTTAGTTTATAAAACGTTTCAGTCCCCTCTTCATCGGGGAACTCTCTTCAACTATGGCCCGCTTGGTGACGGGACTACGATGGCTGCGTTTCAGTCCCCTCTTCATCGGGGAACTCTCTTCAACTGCACCATTGCACGTTGCCGTTTGAGTCCCGGACCGTTTCAGTCCCCTCTTCATCGGGGAACTCTCTTCAACGCGCATCGCCTTGCGCGCGTGCGATGCTACCACCTCGTTTCAGTCCCCTCTTCATCGGGGAACTCTCTTCAACGTGTATAGAGTTTTACCCTCAAATCTTAGTGCAACAAGTTTCAGTCCCCTCTTCATCGGGGAACTCTCTTCAACCCATTGTACATGGTACGAGGCCAAGACACCGGACCAGTTTCAGTCCCCTCTTCATCGGGGAACTCTCTTCAACGTCTGAAGATAAGGCGGGCGTCCTGCATTAGTTCGGTTTCAGTCCCCTCTTCATCGGGGAACTCTCTTCAACATTACGTGCCTTTGGCGGGGTGCAGGGGTTTTTCAGTTTCAGTCCCCTCTTCATCGGGGAACTCTCTTCAACACCCCTGCATCGACGCCAACGGGCAGGCCGTCGCTCCGTTTCAGTCCCCTCTTCATCGGGGAACTCTCTTCAACTGGCGGCGGTGGCGTGTCCAGTGGAGGCGCGGTGACGTTTCAGTCCCCTCTTCATCGGGGAACTCTCTTCAACGCGTCAATGCGGGTACGGTGACAGCTCAAAACGGCACGTTTCAGTCCCCTCTTCATCGGGGAACTCTCTTCAACCGCCCAGAGGTATGGATTGAGAAGGATGCCTTGATGTTTCAGTCCCCTCTTCATCGGGGAACTCTCTTCAACCGGTCTTCGGCCTGCGATAAAATCATTGGTCTCCAATGTTTCAGTCCCCTCTTCATCGGGGAACTCTCTTCAACGCAAAGAAAGATAGAGAAAGAAAAGAAACCGGGCAAGTTTCAGTCCCCTCTTCATCGGGGAACTCTCTTCAACGCTCGACCCGCAGCAGACCGATTCATTTTTCACGAGTTTCAGTCCCCTCTTCATCGGGGAACTCTCTTCAACACGGGGCAGGCACTCGCACAGCTAGCGGGTATAGTCAGTTTCAGTCCCCTCTTCATCGGGGAACTCTCTTCAACCGGTGCAGGAGGGCGTTCAGAAAAGGGGTCTGAAAGTTTCAGTCCCCTCTTCATCGGGGAACTCTCTTCAACAGCAAGTCATTACCGGAAAGCAGATTCAAAGTATGTGTTTCAGTCCCCTCTTCATCGGGGAACTCTCTTCAACAGACCTGGGTATCTGGTCTGGAGGTACGCTGGAACGTTTCAGTCCCCTCTTCATCGGGGAACTCTCTTCAACGATTGATTATACGTTGTCCCCAGGGGGAACGAACTGTTTCAGTCCCCTCTTCATCGGGGAACTCTCTTCAACCGAACCGCTGACCAAGTTCGAACGCCGGGCTCTCGGTTTCAGTCCCCTCTTCATCGGGGAACTCTCTTCAACGGCTCCGGAGAATTGCAGGCGTGCGGGCCCGGGACCGTTTCAGTCCCCTCTTCATCGGGGAACTCTCTTCAACTACTTGCGATTACTGTAGGTGTAAATGTGTTGCCAGGTTTCAGTCCCCTCTTCATCGGGGAACTCTCTTCAACGATGCCGGCGGGATTGCGGTAGGAGAGCGGCGCTTGGGTTTCAGTCCCCTCTTCATCGGGGAACTCTCTTCAACCGTGTCCAGATCCCCAGCCGTCGCCGGCAGCAACTCGTTTCAGTCCCCTCTTCATCGGGGAACTCTCTTCAACTCGTCCAAATGAAATTGCCTTACGAGCTGCTTCAGCGTTTCAGTCCCCTCTTCATCGGGGAACTCTCTTCAACCAACCACTACGCGAGGAGGCTCGGACGGCGCTGCGGTTTCAGTCCCCTCTTCATCGGGGAACTCTCTTCAACGCGGGACGCCGCGCTGCACCGCATTGTTGAGCGTAGGTTTCAGTCCCCTCTTCATCGGGGAACTCTCTTCAACGGCATACGATGAGCATATAGGCAGTGAGGCTATAGGTTTCAGTCCCCTCTTCATCGGGGAACTCTCTTCAACGCGAGCCCTTCAACCCTAATGGCTCTGTGCTTATTCGTTTCAGTCCCCTCTTCATCGGGGAACTCTCTTCAACGTGGTGGCGCACTGAGGATCGGGCCATTGTAGGGGCAGTTTCAGTCCCCTCTTCATCGGGGAACTCTCTTCAACAATGCACGAGATGGGACGATCTTCGGACATGACACGTTTCAGTCCCCTCTTCATCGGGGAACTCTCTTCAACTCCGGGTACACCACCGAACAGATTACGGACTTGACGTTTCAGTCCCCTCTTCATCGGGGAACTCTCTTCAACGCGTTGTGGGTAGCGGCTCCGTCGTCATTCCAGATGGTTTCAGTCCCCTCTTCATCGGGGAACTCTCTTCAACGTGCTGCGCAATCGCCTCGCGGACAGGAGCGTGACGGTTTCAGTCCCCTCTTCATCGGGGAACTCTCTTCAACCGACCGCCAAGGCGCACAAGAGGATTGCGGCATCGCGTTTCAGTCCCCTCTTCATCGGGGAACTCTCTTCAACTTTCTACCCCTCCGCCCCGCCCCCGGATGAGAGCGAGTTTCAGTCCCCTCTTCATCGGGGAACTCTCTTCAACGCGGGCGTCCGAATGTTGACTCGATGTTTTCCAGCAGTTTCAGTCCCCTCTTCATCGGGGAACTCTCTTCAACTAACATGGTCCGTGAGCATACCCGCTAACCTACCTGTTTCAGTCCCCTCTTCATCGGGGAACTCTCTTCAACCTGCTGGATCGACTGCGCCGGCCAACTGCATTGCAGGTTTCAGTCCCCTCTTCATCGGGGAACTCTCTTCAACGTCTCGTCCAACGACGAGGAATACCGGCTCGTCGTCGTTTCAGTCCCCTCTTCATCGGGGAACTCTCTTCAACGGCAACCAACTCGGACAACCGTGGTAGCCTAACCGTGTTTCAGTCCCCTCTTCATCGGGGAACTCTCTTCAACTTCGAGAGCATCAGGGCAGAGGTGGCGAAGTGGAGGTTTCAGTCCCCTCTTCATCGGGGAACTCTCTTCAACAGCTAGCGCATCTTGGAGGAACATTAAATCTAACGTTTCAGTCCCCTCTTCATCGGGGAACTCTCTTCAACCCAGCCAGTAGCATAGGTAACAGCGCGGCCAAAGTCGTTTCAGTCCCCTCTTCATCGGGGAACTCTCTTCAACCAGGTGACTTTCCGATTCCCACCCCTCCGCCAGAAGTTTCAGTCCCCTCTTCATCGGGGAACTCTCTTCAACATCCACATGGAGCAAATCTCGAAGACCTGCTCGACTGTTTCAGTCCCCTCTTCATCGGGGAACTCTCTTCAACCAGACTCGGGATCCAGGTCGAGCCGACTCCTCCGGGTTTCAGTCCCCTCTTCATCGGGGAACTCTCTTCAACGTTTGGACCCAGTGCATTTCTTACTCCCCATGGTGGTTTCAGTCCCCTCTTCATCGGGGAACTCTCTTCAACTTATTTGCCGCAACTACTGATTGTTCGTTACTGGCGTTCCAGTCCCCTCTTCATCGGGGAACTCTCTTCAACGCAAATCATCAACCTGGGAGCGCGCCATGGCCAGCGTTTCAGTCCCCTCTTCATCGGGGAACTCTCTTCAACTGCCGTTGGAAAAACCGTAATTCCTGCTGAAGCTCGTTTCAGTCCCCTCTTCATCGGGGAACTCTCTTCAACCCTAGCAGATTTGGGTAATTGTGAGAGTTTACCGCAAGTTTCAGTCCCCTCTTCATCGGGGAACTCTCTTCAACTTTGTCTCTTCTGAGGATTCATTCGTAAAAAAGCAGTTTCAGTCCCCTCTTCATCGGGGAACTCTCTTCAACCGAGACAATCTCACGGGGCACAATGTCGAGCCTCAGTTTCAGTCCCCTCTTCATCGGGGAACTCTCTTCAACTGCGGCGCATCATCTGCCAGCGGACAGAGCTGCTTGGTTTCAGTCCCCTCTTCATCGGGGAACTCTCTTCAACTACGAGGTGGATGTGCCCGTGACTGCGTGGACCAGGTTTCAGTCCCCTCTTCATCGGGGAACTCTCTTCAACCTTCTTTAGCCGTGCTTGAATCGCTGCGTACACTTTGTTTCAGTCCCCTCTTCATCGGGGAACTCTCTTCAACTACTCGATTTTCTTTCTTTCAAGCGTTGCCGACGATGTTTCAGTCCCCTCTTCATCGGGGAACTCTCTTCAACCACTTTGGCCTGCTCGGGCAACTGCTCCTGGATGGGTTTCAGTCCCCTCTTCATCGGGGAACTCTCTTCAACGGGGCGGTGCAAGTATAGGGGAGGCTTGGGCCAGCGTTTCAGTCCCCTCTTCATCGGGGAACTCTCTTCAACTGAGCGAGCCGTTGAAAGCGCACTGAGGCCCCCGCGTTTCAGTCCCCTCTTCATCGGGGAACTCTCTTCAACAAAAAAGAGAATTAAGCAGCTTGAACGGCAGGTTGGTTTCAGTCCCCTCTTCATCGGGGAACTCTCTTCAACCGCGCGATCGTGTCCGAGGCTACGTTGGTCTCACTGTTTCAGTCCCCTCTTCATCGGGGAACTCTCTTCAACTGTCTGACACTGTCTTGCAAGAAATTCGTAGCGGAGTTTCAGTCCCCTCTTCATCGGGGAACTCTCTTCAACACGCTTCATGCGGCCATACAGGAGGGCGTTCAAAAGTTTCAGTCCCCTCTTCATCGGGGAACTCTCTTCAACTACCCTTCCGCCCCGCGTCCGCATCTGAATCCAAGGTTTCAGTCCCCTCTTCATCGGGGAACTCTCTTCAACGGCTCGAACAGCCTCGGGGTGGGAGTTGCAGCCACGTTTCAGTCCCCTCTTCATCGGGGAACTCTCTTCAACGTGGCGTAACCGATGGCGCCCAACAGGCTGGGCAACGTTTCAGTCCCCTCTTCATCGGGGAACTCTCTTCAACGGTGCGTGCCGGCGTCAGTGGAAACTCCACCAGCTGTTTCAGTCCCCTCTTCATCGGGGAACTCTCTTCAACGCAGGCGGAGCGCTGGGAGCTGGTAACTCCCTACGGGTTTCAGTCCCCTCTTCATCGGGGAACTCTCTTCAACGTGGGCTAAGAATGCCACTCCTCAAAGGCTTGTAGTTTCAGTCCCCTCTTCATCGGGGAACTCTCTTCAACTTGGGCGGCGGCCCTGGCTAATCATCCTGAATATGAGTTTCAGTCCCCTCTTCATCGGGGAACTCTCTTCAACAATCCAGGGGACATATCGGACGGACTTCTTACCTACGTTTCAGTCCCCTCTTCATCGGGGAACTCTCTTCAACACGGCGCCGCCGCCAGCTCGACTTCGCCGACTGAGGTTTCAGTCCCCTCTTCATCGGGGAACTCTCTTCAACGCTTCTCGCCTCTCAGTCCACTCCGATTTGAACCTGGTTTCAGTCCCCTCTTCATCGGGGAACTCTCTTCAACGCCTGGCGCGCGGGCATTGCTTGTCGAGTGCATCGGGTTTCAGTCCCCTCTTCATCGGGGAACTCTCTTCAACTATATAGGATGGTGGGAATCGGGAAAAGTCACACCGTTTCAGTCCCCTCTTCATCGGGGAACTCTCTTCAACCTGGTCGGACTTCAGTGTGTAGTTGTAGTTGACCAGTTTCAGTCCCCTCTTCATCGGGGAACTCTCTTCAACGACTGGTGGGGCCGAAGTCGAGTAATTCCCCCGTACGTTTCAGTCCCCTCTTCATCGGGGAACTCTCTTCAACCCTGCCGCGCCGCTCGCCGTCGCGATGTTGTTGATCGTTTCAGTCCCCTCTTCATCGGGGAACTCTCTTCAACTTGCCCATGCAGATCTCGGATTGCCCCTCGTAGGTCGTTTCAGTCCCCTCTTCATCGGGGAACTCTCTTCAACATTGACGATTTGATCGGCCCACGCGCCCGGTCGATGTTTCAGTCCCCTCTTCATCGGGGAACTCTCTTCAACCGGGGTGGGAATCATCGGTACGATCAATTATCAAACGTTTCAGTCCCCTCTTCATCGGGGAACTCTCTTCAACTCAAGAGGAAGTGAAGCAGGTCCAGCAGGACATCCGTTTCAGTCCCCTCTTCATCGGGGAACTCTCTTCAACGTCGCCTGTGGCACCGCTGGCGCTTGTTCCCAGTAAGTTTCAGTCCCCTCTTCATCGGGGAACTCTCTTCAACTTCTTAAGGCCGATGGGACGTGGGCTGTGCCTGCGTTTCAGTCCCCTCTTCATCGGGGAACTCTCTTCAACTGGGAGTGGAGCACGCGGACCCGACCACACATCCTCGTTTCAGTCCCCTCTTCATCGGGGAACTCTCTTCAACCCAGGCGAACGGCGATTGGTATTTGGACACTTCCACGTTTCAGTCCCCTCTTCATCGGGGAACTCTCTTCAACTTCTTCACGGGTCGCGCCCACCCCCACCTCTCTTCGTTTCAGTCCCCTCTTCATCGGGGAACTCTCTTCAACGGAGAGCGTCCGCGCACTCCCTTTCAGCGCCGGTTCGTTTCAGTCCCCTCTTCATCGGGGAACTCTCTTCAACCTCAAGCTTGGAACTACCCAATCGGGTCTTTCGAGGTTTCAGTCCCCTCTTCATCGGGGAACTCTCTTCAACGAAGGCGAAGAGTTGCGGGCTTCTGCAAACCGAAGGTTTCAGTCCCCTCTTCATCGGGGAACTCTCTTCAACCGTTTCGCCCCCGGAAGCAACCGAAAGGTAAGCCGCGTTTCAGTCCCCTCTTCATCGGGGAACTCTCTTCAACTGTCTGGAGAAGCCCTATGGGACAAGCGGCACTTCCGTTTCAGTCCCCTCTTCATCGGGGAACTCTCTTCAACGTCTGCGCCACTAGTGCCAGAAGCAGGAGCTGGTCGTTTCAGTCCCCTCTTCATCGGGGAACTCTCTTCAACGTACAGATCGAGCGCCAGGTTGCCGATGATTTCCAGTTTCAGTCCCCTCTTCATCGGGGAACTCTCTTCAACCTGGCCACCGCCTCAAAAAACAACTGCGCGGCGCGTTTCAGTCCCCTCTTCATCGGGGAACTCTCTTCAACGCCCTTGGCCTCCATGGGCAATGCGCCCTATGGCGGGTTTCAGTCCCCTCTTCATCGGGGAACTCTCTTCAACCCGCCAAACTCTTACTTTCACTCCTGCGACTGTAGCGTTTCAGTCCCCTCTTCATCGGGGAACTCTCTTCAACGGTGGTGACGCTTCCCGCAGCCTCCTCGAGCACGATGTTTCAGTCCCCTCTTCATCGGGGAACTCTCTTCAACTCCTCCCCGACAAGGGGAGACCAAACCTGCCAATTGTTTCAGTCCCCTCTTCATCGGGGAACTCTCTTCAACTTGCTGCCGACCACGTTGCCGGTGGGGACATACAAGTTTCAGTCCCCTCTTCATCGGGGAACTCTCTTCAACGTGGATGGACGAAGACGGAATCCCCGGCAATATGAAGTTTCAGTCCCCTCTTCATCGGGGAACTCTCTTCAACGGCGACGCCTGCCTGGGCTACTGCGCCGTTTGTGCAGTTTCAGTCCCCTCTTCATCGGGGAACTCTCTTCAACGCGGACAGCGCGTGATGATTAACGGTAAGCGTGTGGTTTCAGTCCCCTCTTCATCGGGGAACTCTCTTCAACGCTGCCTCCTTCACCGCTTCGCGCTCGCGCTCGCGCGTTTCAGTCCCCTCTTCATCGGGGAACTCTCTTCAACGTGGCGCTTGAGTTTGTGAATTATACCCTCCAGCCCTGTTTCAGTCCCCTCTTCATCGGGGAACTCTCTTCAACGGCCAGGCTGGCCACCACGAGGAAATTAGCGCCAAGGTTTCAGTCCCCTCTTCATCGGGGAACTCTCTTCAACATTGAGCGCCGGGAACCAGTGCCGCGTAGGGATCCAGTTTCAGTCCCCTCTTCATCGGGGAACTCTCTTCAACGGTCTATTGCGACCGGCATCTTTCCAAGCCTGAGCGTTTCAGTCCCCTCTTCATCGGGGAACTCTCTTCAACACACCAGGCCATCGGCGGCCAAGCGCGGTTATGGCGTTTCAGTCCCCTCTTCATCGGGGAACTCTCTTCAACATCTTCGAGCCGCGACGCAAAATCTATTTTGCCCAGGTTTCAGTCCCCTCTTCATCGGGGAACTCTCTTCAACTGAACTCGCCGGAGAGTCCTGCGCTCTCTGCTGTCGTTTCAGTCCCCTCTTCATCGGGGAACTCTCTTCAACGGCTTGGAGGATCAGCGGGCCGCCCACGATGGCGCGTTTCAGTCCCCTCTTCATCGGGGAACTCTCTTCAACACTCTCAACTCCAACTGTCACGGTCCGGCCTGTGAGTTTCAGTCCCCTCTTCATCGGGGAACTCTCTTCAACAGCTCAATCCGGGCGAGGCGACGACGGAGCTGCGCGTTTCAGTCCCCTCTTCATCGGGGAACTCTCTTCAACGCCGGGGAGTATGACGGATGCGGCGGCGGACAGGAGTTTCAGTCCCCTCTTCATCGGGGAACTCTCTTCAACAAACCAGTTCCCGCCTTTCAACGCGCTCGACTGGCAGTTTCAGTCCCCTCTTCATCGGGGAACTCTCTTCAACGCCTTATGCGGCGGGCGCGGTGATTGTTGACCAAAAGTTTCAGTCCCCTCTTCATCGGGGAACTCTCTTCAACCTCTGGGTGCAGGGCTACAAATGCGCTCTGCGCCTCGTTTCAGTCCCCTCTTCATCGGGGAACTCTCTTCAACAAGTGAAGAGCCAGGCGATCGCGGGGAATTGCCAAGGTTTCAGTCCCCTCTTCATCGGGGAACTCTCTTCAACTTCGACATCGGCGGATTCACCGCCACCTACACACCGTTTCAGTCCCCTCTTCATCGGGGAACTCTCTTCAACCGTACTGGGTGAGGCTATACCCATCAGCCGCCGAACGTTTCAGTCCCCTCTTCATCGGGGAACTCTCTTCAACCCGATTCAAGTGCAGTGTGTCTGCGCTCATCCTCGAGTTTCAGTCCCCTCTTCATCGGGGAACTCTCTTCAACGGCGCCAGCTCGGGTTTTCATTTGCCGCCACCCTCCGTTTCAGTCCCCTCTTCATCGGGGAACTCTCTTCAACGTCTTTACTTTTACGGGAAGACTTCCCTAGCTTGGAGTTTCAGTCCCCTCTTCATCGGGGAACTCTCTTCAACCACCACGGGGAATAGCCACGCTGCAATAGCTTATAGGTTTCAGTCCCCTCTTCATCGGGGAACTCTCTTCAACGCTCGCGCTTGTCGCTAGAGCATTGCGCCAGAATCGGTTTCAGTCCCCTCTTCATCGGGGAACTCTCTTCAACACTGGTGGGAAAGCGACCACCGCAAGGCCAACGTCTGTTTCAGTCCCCTCTTCATCGGGGAACTCTCTTCAACGGCGCCGCGAGCGGCGCATGATGCTGCTGTGGCAGGGTTTCAGTCCCCTCTTCATCGGGGAACTCTCTTCAACTCGCAGATCGCGCAGGGACACGGCAGCTCAACCCAGTTTCAGTCCCCTCTTCATCGGGGAACTCTCTTCAACAATCTGCGCAGGAGTCAAGGACGACTGGCCGCCAGGTTTCAGTCCCCTCTTCATCGGGGAACTCTCTTCAACATCACAAATCACCAATGCTAGAACCTCAGCGACAACGTTTCAGTCCCCTCTTCATCGGGGAACTCTCTTCAACCCCGATCGCACCGCGATGGCTGCCCATTCCCGAACGTTTCAGTCCCCTCTTCATCGGGGAACTCTCTTCAACACGTTGGGCCATCGGCCAGCGCCAGCGGGTCCACCGTTTCAGTCCCCTCTTCATCGGGGAACTCTCTTCAACCGCTGCCGGCGTCTTGGGTCCCGTGGGCTTGGACGCGTTTCAGTCCCCTCTTCATCGGGGAACTCTCTTCAACGCTTAACGGCTCTGTCAATGGTCCAACGAATGCCCGTTTCAGTCCCCTCTTCATCGGGGAACTCTCTTCAACTGGTTCACTACCTGGTGAGGCATACTCACTAAACGGTTTCAGTCCCCTCTTCATCGGGGAACTCTCTTCAACTACACAGCTGCCAATCAGCGCCACGTAAACCCACCGTTTCAGTCCCCTCTTCATCGGGGAACTCTCTTCAACAGACATAAATACTGCTGCACCATAAGCGATATCGATGTTTCAGTCCCCTCTTCATCGGGGAACTCTCTTCAACGGTGATGATTGCGTGGCATGAACAGCCTTCACGAAGTTTCAGTCCCCTCTTCATCGGGGAACTCTCTTCAACAGCTCGATCAGCTCGGAACGGCGTCGGAGCAATTCAGTTTCAGTCCCCTCTTCATCGGGGAACTCTCTTCAACATGCCCGCCAAGCGGTGGGCTTCGCGGAGATTATCGTTTCAGTCCCCTCTTCATCGGGGAACTCTCTTCAACTTCATCGTTAAGCTTTAACTGTGGAGAAGCTGGAACGTTTCAGTCCCCTCTTCATCGGGGAACTCTCTTCAACCGATGCTCTTGAACACGCCTGAAGACGGGTTGCTATGTTTCAGTCCCCTCTTCATCGGGGAACTCTCTTCAACAGCGTCGTACTCTGATTCCACCAGGAAACAGTCGTTGTTTCAGTCCCCTCTTCATCGGGGAACTCTCTTCAACTTCATGCGCTGTATCGCTTTGTCGAGGCGCGCTCCTGTTTCAGTCCCCTCTTCATCGGGGAACTCTCTTCAACTTCCGTGGTCTCCACGTGGACCCACACGGAAACGCGTTTCAGTCCCCTCTTCATCGGGGAACTCTCTTCAACGATGCCCGCCCCGGCGATAGAAAGTGTAAAGGATAAGTTTCAGTCCCCTCTTCATCGGGGAACTCTCTTCAACTCCGTTTCTGCGCTTGCGCATGAGTTGTACCCACGTTTCAGTCCCCTCTTCATCGGGGAACTCTCTTCAACATCATAGGTCTGAGCGAGAAAACAGCGAATAGCCAGTTTCAGTCCCCTCTTCATCGGGGAACTCTCTTCAACTCGATTTAACGCCGGCCATCCAGCGGATGGTAACCGTTTCAGTCCCCTCTTCATCGGGGAACTCTCTTCAACTGTCGATTGTAAGGGCACGGCGCGCCGTTCTCCTAGTTTCAGTCCCCTCTTCATCGGGGAACTCTCTTCAACTGCGCCGTTTGTGCAGGGTGTTTATTGCCACGGCTCGTTTCAGTCCCCTCTTCATCGGGGAACTCTCTTCAACACTCTTTTGGCGCAGCATCCCCTAGCCACTAGCCAGTTTCAGTCCCCTCTTCATCGGGGAACTCTCTTCAACAAACCCGGAACCGGTATCGGCCCTGGATACTCTTTGTTTCAGTCCCCTCTTCATCGGGGAACTCTCTTCAACGATTCCGAGTTGCGCCAGACCACCAGGCCGCCCAAGTTTCAGTCCCCTCTTCATCGGGGAACTCTCTTCAACATCATCGTGACGCACACCATCGGCACCGGCCGAAAGTTTCAGTCCCCTCTTCATCGGGGAACTCTCTTCAACGTCGTACTGGGAGCTGGGGGTGAAGGCCAGCACCCGTTTCAGTCCCCTCTTCATCGGGGAACTCTCTTCAACACGCCGAGCGTGATCAGAAGGGCTTGTGCGAGCTCGTTTCAGTCCCCTCTTCATCGGGGAACTCTCTTCAACAAAAAACGGGCATTCTCTAACTCCAACAAGCACCAGTTTCAGTCCCCTCTTCATCGGGGAACTCTCTTCAACTCAGTCAGTGTCATCAACCCTCCGGGCGTTATCTTGTTTCAGTCCCCTCTTCATCGGGGAACTCTCTTCAACAATGTGATTTGGCAGGTTGAACGGGTTAACGCATATGTTTCAGTCCCCTCTTCATCGGGGAACTCTCTTCAACTATTTCCTACCAGGAGAGCATCGACACATCCACCCCGTTTCAGTCCCCTCTTCATCGGGGAACTCTCTTCAACCAGATCAACAGCTTTTCGCCCACGGTGCCCGCCAGCGTTTCAGTCCCCTCTTCATCGGGGAACTCTCTTCAACATCAACAAACAACCCATCGTTTGGCAGCACATCCTGTTTCAGTCCCCTCTTCATCGGGGAACTCTCTTCAACTCTTTCCTATCTCATCCCTTAGGAAGCTTTGAGCATGTTTCAGTCCCCTCTTCATCGGGGAACTCTCTTCAACTTAGAGGCCGTGCGCCCCAATAGACAATTCATGTCATGTTTCAGTCCCCTCTTCATCGGGGAACTCTCTTCAACTCGCTAGCCAGGTCGTCAAGCTCCACGGCGTGGCTGTTTCAGTCCCCTCTTCATCGGGGAACTCTCTTCAACGCCGCCTTGATGTCCTCCAGTTTGGGCGCGTATCGTGTTTCAGTCCCCTCTTCATCGGGGAACTCTCTTCAACGGCAGATCGAAAGTCCTCCCCGATCACCCAATCAGTTTCAGTCCCCTCTTCATCGGGGAACTCTCTTCAACGCGCCATCCGCTCCGCATAGCAATGCTTGCAGCCGGTTTCAGTCCCCTCTTCATCGGGGAACTCTCTTCAACCAGAGCACGCACTGGAATTTGAGGACGCATTCCCGTTTCAGTCCCCTCTTCATCGGGGAACTCTCTTCAACGTGAAGGCATCACCCGCCTGCGGCTGAATCGGCATGTTTCAGTCCCCTCTTCATCGGGGAACTCTCTTCAACTTCGCTGCCGGGTTCAGGTGGGGCGGCATCGGCCGCGTTTCAGTCCCCTCTTCATCGGGGAACTCTCTTCAACGCTAAGCCCGTGCTGTGCGTCCTCCGCCATGGCGAGTTTCAGTCCCCTCTTCATCGGGGAACTCTCTTCAACAATGCGACGCCGGCTGATCGGCGACCAGGTCGCACAGTTTCAGTCCCCTCTTCATCGGGGAACTCTCTTCAACGTGCCGAGTTTGAAGCGGGCGTACAGCAGATGATAGGTTTCAGTCCCCTCTTCATCGGGGAACTCTCTTCAACTCCCGCCGAGCCGGACATCGCCTGGGTGAGCTACAAGTTTCAGTCCCCTCTTCATCGGGGAACTCTCTTCAACCGACCCGCCGAGAGACCCACCGAGCGCAGAGACGCGTTTCAGTCCCCTCTTCATCGGGGAACTCTCTTCAACAATGAGTAGAACATTTACTACAATCGCCAGCAGCAAGTTTCAGTCCCCTCTTCATCGGGGAACTCTCTTCAACGCAGGCACCAGCGAAAGGGCCTTCACTGATAGCTGAGTTTCAGTCCCCTCTTCATCGGGGAACTCTCTTCAACGCGGCGGCGATCTTCGTGCCGTCTGCGCGCTCGCAGTTTCAGTCCCCTCTTCATCGGGGAACTCTCTTCAACGTGTACTGGCCCCCGGAATAATCCGCCGACGCGTCGTTTCAGTCCCCTCTTCATCGGGGAACTCTCTTCAACTTTCCGCGCCTTACGCGCAGAGCGCCGACGCCATCGTTTCAGTCCCCTCTTCATCGGGGAACTCTCTTCAACTTCAAGGGCCTTCGCCTCTTGCTCTGCCCGCAGAATGTTTCAGTCCCCTCTTCATCGGGGAACTCTCTTCAACGCCGCCTCCGAAAGGTGGATCTGCGGCAACTCCTCGGTTTCAGTCCCCTCTTCATCGGGGAACTCTCTTCAACTGGGCGTGGCGCAGGAATCGATTTTGCCCGAGGCGTGTTTCAGTCCCCTCTTCATCGGGGAACTCTCTTCAACGAATCGTTCCAGCAATCACCAATGGCCGGTGTGGCGTTTCAGTCCCCTCTTCATCGGGGAACTCTCTTCAACACGCGCTTTATCAAAGCCCTCGCCCAATTAGCATGTGTTTCAGTCCCCTCTTCATCGGGGAACTCTCTTCAACCTGCATAAACCCCGGCGGGGCTAATGCGGCGTTCCTGTTTCAGTCCCCTCTTCATCGGGGAACTCTCTTCAACGAGATCATTGCAGAGAATCGGGTGGTCGGGCCGTTGGTTTCAGTCCCCTCTTCATCGGGGAACTCTCTTCAACTCGCCGCGATCGCATCGACCGAGAGGTCGATCTCATGTTTCAGTCCCCTCTTCATCGGGGAACTCTCTTCAACGCTTCATTGATCCAGCGCTTCATCTGATAATAGGAGTTTCAGTCCCCTCTTCATCGGGGAACTCTCTTCAACCCGCGCTCGCCGTCCACGCCGGCATCACGACCACCGTTTCAGTCCCCTCTTCATCGGGGAACTCTCTTCAACAACGACATCCGGGAGAACTTCGCCCGCAAGCCCACGTTTCAGTCCCCTCTTCATCGGGGAACTCTCTTCAACTGGCCGATTCAAGGTCGGAAGTGGCGGGGTTATTTGTTTCAGTCCCCTCTTCATCGGGGAACTCTCTTCAACATAGTGAGGGCCTTCTAAATAGACCGTGCCGTTCTGGTTTCAGTCCCCTCTTCATCGGGGAACTCTCTTCAACGACATCATCGGCCTTCTTGGCTCGGACCCGGCGCGTTTCAGTCCCCTCTTCATCGGGGAACTCTCTTCAACAGTTATAGTATTAGATACATCTCCTGCCGATGCATCGTTTCAGTCCCCTCTTCATCGGGGAACTCTCTTCAACGTCAACGGTCCTAACTCCGACACCGGAACCGCTAAGTTTCAGTCCCCTCTTCATCGGGGAACTCTCTTCAACTTGGCTGGGGGCATTTGCGCAACCCTACGTTTCCTGTTTCAGTCCCCTCTTCATCGGGGAACTCTCTTCAACTCCTGCGCCCCAGCCACGAATGTCACCGGCTTCGCGTTTCAGTCCCCTCTTCATCGGGGAACTCTCTTCAACGTCTCTATCTTTATAACTCCAACAAATTCCACCCAGGTTTCAGTCCCCTCTTCATCGGGGAACTCTCTTCAACGTTAGGCTACGGCGTATGGCGATGACAAATAATGTCGTTTCAGTCCCCTCTTCATCGGGGAACTCTCTTCAACGTAGAATCAATGAGATAGAGGCGAGGTCGGACGTCGGTTTCAGTCCCCTCTTCATCGGGGAACTCTCTTCAACTGCCCTCGGGCAGCGCATGAAATAGATGGTGTCAGTTTCAGTCCCCTCTTCATCGGGGAACTCTCTTCAACGCCAGACCAGGCGGGGGAAGAAGAGGAAGACCACGGTTTCAGTCCCCTCTTCATCGGGGAACTCTCTTCAACTTATCCGGCACAACACGGCAGGCGGGTTAATAATCGTTTCAGTCCCCTCTTCATCGGGGAACTCTCTTCAACCGCGGCCATGGCGAAGCGCGGCGCGGAAGCGCCAGGTTTCAGTCCCCTCTTCATCGGGGAACTCTCTTCAACGCAAAGAACCGCCTTGGCCAGGGGCACGATATCGAGTTTCAGTCCCCTCTTCATCGGGGAACTCTCTTCAACGCCCAAGTGACCTTTTGGGCGGCGATCCGCAACCCGTTTCAGTCCCCTCTTCATCGGGGAACTCTCTTCAACCCTATCCGGGTCATCGAATGTGAGTGCCCTATGTGGTTTCAGTCCCCTCTTCATCGGGGAACTCTCTTCAACCGCGGGAATCACCGGCGCAGCCGCCGCCGCCATCCGTTTCAGTCCCCTCTTCATCGGGGAACTCTCTTCAACGCCGGAGCTTTTCATGCGGCCGAAATCGCTGCTGCGTTTCAGTCCCCTCTTCATCGGGGAACTCTCTTCAACCCTGGGACCGGGACGGCACGGTGACCCTGGATACCTGTTTCAGTCCCCTCTTCATCGGGGAACTCTCTTCAACCCCCTACGTTGAGCCGAAGCTGACGCTGATCGGGGTTTCAGTCCCCTCTTCATCGGGGAACTCTCTTCAACTGCGATGAACGTGGCGGGAAAGACGCTCCACGTCAGTTTCAGTCCCCTCTTCATCGGGGAACTCTCTTCAACTACAAGAGTGAGGGCATGGAGTTGCCCAGCGACGCGCGTTTCAGTCCCCTCTTCATCGGGGAACTCTCTTCAACAGTCTTAAAAAGTCGATCCAATTCATCGTGACCATGTTTCAGTCCCCTCTTCATCGGGGAACTCTCTTCAACAGAAAGGGTAAAGGCTAAAGGGTAGAGGCTATGATCGTTTCAGTCCCCTCTTCATCGGGGAACTCTCTTCAACGCGCCTCGCCCCTACGTTTAGAAACTGGACAATACCGTTTCAGTCCCCTCTTCATCGGGGAACTCTCTTCAACACGACCGGGCCTTGACCGTATAGATAATGTTCTGCGTTTCAGTCCCCTCTTCATCGGGGAACTCTCTTCAACCACCAATGGCCGGTGTGGTGGGCGCGGTGCCAGTGGTTTCAGTCCCCTCTTCATCGGGGAACTCTCTTCAACGCCGAGCGCGGCAGGCGAAACACCATCACGTCGCCGTTTCAGTCCCCTCTTCATCGGGGAACTCTCTTCAACGCAGCTTGACAACAATGGCCGCCAATGTACTTACCGGTTTCAGTCCCCTCTTCATCGGGGAACTCTCTTCAACCGGCTCGACCGGAGCGCGGGGCTCGCTGTGGAATGAGTTTCAGTCCCCTCTTCATCGGGGAACTCTCTTCAACCCAGGCGAATGGCGATTGGTATCTGGACACGTCCACGTTTCAGTCCCCTCTTCATCGGGGAACTCTCTTCAACGATCAGGTGCCTTTTGGTTATGGCGCCATAGCGGAGTTTCAGTCCCCTCTTCATCGGGGAACTCTCTTCAACCCCCCACCGCTGCGTCCAATCCGCTGAAACTAGGGTTTCAGTCCCCTCTTCATCGGGGAACTCTCTTCAACCGGAGGTGGCGGCAAGGGCGGAAGGAGCGCTGCGGGTTTCAGTCCCCTCTTCATCGGGGAACTCTCTTCAACCCAGCCTGTGGGGGACCAGGTCTTGCTCGCGTGCAGTTTCAGTCCCCTCTTCATCGGGGAACTCTCTTCAACAAAGCCGAAGAGGAAGACCGGAAGAAACTAGCCAGGTGTTTCAGTCCCCTCTTCATCGGGGAACTCTCTTCAACTGTTGCTAGTCACCAGCTTCGGGTACGGGAGCTTATGTTTCAGTCCCCTCTTCATCGGGGAACTCTCTTCAACTGCTCTGGCTTGCCCCGCGCGTGTACGGCGCGGAGTGTTTCAGTCCCCTCTTCATCGGGGAACTCTCTTCAACCCGGCGGCCGTCCAAGCAAGCCTTCCAGAGAGTGATGTTTCAGTCCCCTCTTCATCGGGGAACTCTCTTCAACGCTAGGTAGGGCCGAACAGCGTTCGGCCATTGTAGGTTTCAGTCCCCTCTTCATCGGGGAACTCTCTTCAACGGGGCGGCCAATCTTTCCCCAGGTCTACGACGAGAAGTTTCAGTCCCCTCTTCATCGGGGAACTCTCTTCAACTTCATCATTCAGCTTTAACTGCGCCGAGGGCGGAACGTTTCAGTCCCCTCTTCATCGGGGAACTCTCTTCAACTCCACCATCTGGCGGCTGCTCGGTTTCTACGAGCACGTTTCAGTCCCCTCTTCATCGGGGAACTCTCTTCAACCCCGACAGGGCCGTGCGGCATACCGCCGCTTTCTCGTTTCAGTCCCCTCTTCATCGGGGAACTCTCTTCAACGGTGGAGATGGTTTTCATAGCATGGTAGGGGCGACGGTTTCAGTCCCCTCTTCATCGGGGAACTCTCTTCAACGTACGACCTACAACATGGTCGGCTACGCGCTCGATGGTTTCAGTCCCCTCTTCATCGGGGAACTCTCTTCAACACCTCATGCAGGAGCTGGAAAAGCACGGGCTCACGCGTTTCAGTCCCCTCTTCATCGGGGAACTCTCTTCAACTATCAGATGAGCGCGGCCGTGGGGCGCGGGTTTGTGTTTCAGTCCCCTCTTCATCGGGGAACTCTCTTCAACGGCCGAAGGCCAAACCCCTGCTTCTGCTGCGGAGCGGTTTCAGTCCCCTCTTCATCGGGGAACTCTCTTCAACTCAATCCCGCTCCGGCTGAATTGGCGGGTTGCGCTGGTTTCAGTCCCCTCTTCATCGGGGAACTCTCTTCAACTAAGGCATCTGCCTTCCGTGTGTATCTCACGCCGTGTTTCAGTCCCCTCTTCATCGGGGAACTCTCTTCAACGTGGTTGCGATTCGAACCAGGTGCACGCCACCGGCGAGTTTCAGTCCCCTCTTCATCGGGGAACTCTCTTCAACTGCGAGCTGAGGAAAGCCACGATACGCGCGGCTGCGTTTCAGTCCCCTCTTCATCGGGGAACTCTCTTCAACTCCACGGGCAGTCGGTTAATTCTGTGCAAGGTACTAACGTTTCAGTCCCCTCTTCATCGGGGAACTCTCTTCAACCTCATTGTCCGCGCACAGCATGTAGAGGCCGATGCGTTTCAGTCCCCTCTTCATCGGGGAACTCTCTTCAACACGAGGACATCATGCGCCGGGTTGACGAGCTCGAGGGTTTCAGTCCCCTCTTCATCGGGGAACTCTCTTCAACCTCCACCTGCCTCAACATGACGGCTGTAGCGGCTGCGTTTCAGTCCCCTCTTCATCGGGGAACTCTCTTCAACCGCGATGGAGGGTTATGGACACTCCCTGCACGAGGGTTTCAGTCCCCTCTTCATCGGGGAACTCTCTTCAACTCGCTTTGACGCTCTCCAAAAAGAGGCCAAGGGCCTGTTTCAGTCCCCTCTTCATCGGGGAACTCTCTTCAACTTCTTTGGAGGGGCTTGATGCGTATATTCACGACCGGTTTCAGTCCCCTCTTCATCGGGGAACTCTCTTCAACTTGTGTTTGCGAAAGGCCGCCGGAGGAATCAACAGGTTTCAGTCCCCTCTTCATCGGGGAACTCTCTTCAACGCGACGGCACGGCGATGGCGATGCCTTTCGTCAACGTTTCAGTCCCCTCTTCATCGGGGAACTCTCTTCAACGCGGACAGCTCACCGTGATGGTAGTGGGCGACGCGCGTTTCAGTCCCCTCTTCATCGGGGAACTCTCTTCAACGCAATGTCTCAGCCACAATCTCCGAGATCGGACGCGTTTCAGTCCCCTCTTCATCGGGGAACTCTCTTCAACGCGAACTCATCCAAGGTTACATTCCCCGAGTAGCCGGTTTCAGTCCCCTCTTCATCGGGGAACTCTCTTCAACTCGGAATAACCCACTGACCAATGGTCATTCCAAGCGGGTTTCAGTCCCCTCTTCATCGGGGAACTCTCTTCAACGGCGGCAAAAAGTGCGAAGGGCGGTAGAGGGGGCAAGTTTCAGTCCCCTCTTCATCGGGGAACTCTCTTCAACTCCGCGAGCGGAGCGCCCATGCCCGTAGCGTCAATACGTTTCAGTCCCCTCTTCATCGGGGAACTCTCTTCAACGCCGTCAGCTCTCAGCTATCGGCAAACAGCGATCGGGTTTCAGTCCCCTCTTCATCGGGGAACTCTCTTCAACACGTGAGGCCCATAGAAAAGTTCTCGATTCCTGGGTGTTTCAGTCCCCTCTTCATCGGGGAACTCTCTTCAACTCGATTTGCCCGCCCTCCGCCAGGCGCTTCGTGCGGAGTTTCAGTCCCCTCTTCATCGGGGAACTCTCTTCAACGCAGCGGCCCTGGCGTTCGCAGCGGCGGCGGAGTGGTTTCAGTCCCCTCTTCATCGGGGAACTCTCTTCAACGCATCAGCTCGGTTGCGGCCGTCAACGACATCACCGTTTCAGTCCCCTCTTCATCGGGGAACTCTCTTCAACAATATCTGAAACTGCCTTCGGTGCCGGACACTCCTCGTTTCAGTCCCCTCTTCATCGGGGAACTCTCTTCAACAGCGACGAAAACTTCGGCCTGCCAGGGCGGCCACAAGGTTTCAGTCCCCTCTTCATCGGGGAACTCTCTTCAACAAGAGCACTATTACGTTTTCCCACGCTTTTATCTTCGTTTCAGTCCCCTCTTCATCGGGGAACTCTCTTCAACGCGGCCTGTAGTGGACCTCACAACCCACGGCCATGGGTTTCAGTCCCCTCTTCATCGGGGAACTCTCTTCAACGCCGCAGGCCAGGCAGTGGCCGTTCTGGCCGCGCGGGTTTCAGTCCCCTCTTCATCGGGGAACTCTCTTCAACGTTGCTAGTCACCAGCTTCGGGTACGGGAGCTTATGTTTCAGTCCCCTCTTCATCGGGGAACTCTCTTCAACCATCCTACTGGACGCCGAACTTGGCGCGACTGCGGGTTTCAGTCCCCTCTTCATCGGGGAACTCTCTTCAACCCCCCGGCCCGGCGCTGATCGATGGCACTGCCGCCGTTTCAGTCCCCTCTTCATCGGGGAACTCTCTTCAACCGAATCGGGCGGGGACAACAGCAAACCCCCTCGGGGTTTCAGTCCCCTCTTCATCGGGGAACTCTCTTCAACCAGGCTGCCGACCACACCCTGAATATCGTCCATGAGTTTCAGTCCCCTCTTCATCGGGGAACTCTCTTCAACTCCATCACTCGCCATGGGTCACCTGTGAGAGGTTCGTTTCAGTCCCCTCTTCATCGGGGAACTCTCTTCAACGCACGGTATAAACACAAGCTGGAAGCGTGCTAGCCTCGTTTCAGTCCCCTCTTCATCGGGGAACTCTCTTCAACTGCTCAAGTCTACCTTTGTTCTGAGCGGGATACAAGCTCAAGTTGGTAGAAAAGTTCGCAAACCTCTGAACTGCGCAAAAGCGGGGGAGGTTTGCGAAAAGTGCTATCCGCAAGCAGACCTTCTTTCCTGCGCCAGGCCCACCATTTGCGCTAACGTCTTCTGGCATTAGAAGATATCTCCGCAGTAGTTCCGGAACTCGCATTCCTCGCACCGAGCCCGCACCGGGGTGGCTTCGGGCAATATCGCCTCGCGGATCATCTCCCGAATCTCGCTCAGGCGTCTGCTAACCAGCTCCTTGAGCCCCGGTGTCACGTTGACGCGCAGGAGCTGGTTGCTGGGAGTAATATAAAGGAAAGCGGCGGGGACGGGAAGCCGGAGGGCGTCCTCGACCAGCAAGGCATACCCGCCCAATTGCATGATCTGATTGCGGCGCGGGCGGTCCCGCGTGTACTTGAAATCCACTGGATACCCGGCCTCCGGCGTAACGATCAGCAAGTCCAGCTTGCCGCTCAGTCCGAGCCCAGGGGAATTGAGCCACACGTGGAAGCGGCGCTCGCCCTCGGCCAGGCGGTAGCGCCGCAGGGTGCGCCGCGACTCGAGCGCGTCCAGGGTGATCTCGATCTCCTTGCCGCGCTCCATCTTGATGGTGCTCTTGCGCGCTACCGGCATCACGGTGTTGTAAAACACAATGCGCGGGCAGTACTCCCACTGTTTCAAGTCGTTCACGCGGAGGGGGATAAGTTCAGGGGGAAGATTTCCGGTGACAGGTGCCGGTTCAGAACGGTTTATCTCACCCGATTCCATCAAGAACCTCGAACAGCCCTTATGTTCGTACCAAAGTCAACCCACACAACGCTGGGGTTAGTGGTGTCATTTGCGAGACACGGGCCCTCCAGGCCGCAGTCATTCCCGCGAAAAGCTTGCCCTGAGCTTGCCGAAGGGCGGGAATCCACTCCGCAAACCTTCGCAAATGCGCCGTCCACGGACTGGACTCCTCCCGCCTTGGCGGGACGGGAATGACCGGCCTTTCGTAAGGGATGATATTCCAAATGGCACCTCTGCCAACGCTGGAAGGAACCGGCGCTACTTTTCATTGGCGTGCCCAGAATCATCTTTGCGCTGTTGATCTAAATCTTGTGGAACATCTGCAAAGAGGTACGCATAAAGCGCCGTTTTCACATCTTTCTCGCACAGCGGCTGGATCATGATTTTGAATGCGGGTTGCCAGTGTCCCTTGGCGTCATCTTCAGGAGGGACCGGC